>Ga0315289_10002820_pt1 | contig 26510 bp, 20 predicted proteins | sample YL17G11_40_MG_FD_203452 | JGI IMG/M metagenome (GOLD analysis project Ga0315289, IMG submission 203452) | Sediment microbial communities from Yellowstone Lake, YNP, Wyoming, USA - YL17G11_40 | ecosystem: Environmental > Aquatic > Freshwater > Lake > Sediment | place: USA: Wyoming | collected...
CGATCTTCTTGATACTCTTGACTTCATTTCTTGCCCCACTCTGCATACTTTGCTCGTGGACTGCTATTCAATACAGGATTAAAGAGTTCATGTTCTGCCTATTCCTCATGGAAACTGCAATGATCGGTGTTTTTTGTTCCCTCGATTTCATCCTTTTCTACGTATTCTGGGAAGCGATGCTCGTTCCCATGTACCTCCTGATTGCTATCTGGGGTGGGCCACAAAAAGATTATGCCTCGATAAAGTTCTTCATCTATACCCTATTTGGGAGTGTCTTTCTCTTAGTTGCAATTATTGCAATTTACCTCACCACAGGGAGCTTCAATATTCCGAATGCGATGTTCAGAGATTACAGTTTTCCGTTTCAATACTGGGTATTTCTCGCCTTCGCCATTGCCTTTGCTATTAAAGTACCGATGTTCCCCTTCCATACATGGTTGCCTGCTGCACACACGGAGGCACCTACTGCAGGTAGTGTATTCCTTGCCAGTGTGCTCCTTAAAATGGGGACATACGGGTTTTTGAGGTTTTGCCTTCCCATTACACCAAAGGCAAGTCTCTACTTTGCACCGTACATGGTAGCCCTTTCGATCATTGCGATTATCTACGGTGGTTTTGTCTGTTTGAGTCAGACCGACATGAAGAGGCTGATTGCATTTTCGAGCGTTGCCCATATGGGGTTTGTGACATTAGGGATATTCTCTTTTACGCTCTTTGGGTTCGAAGGATCTCTTTTGCAGATGCTCAATCACGGGGTTACGACAGGGGCACTCTTCCTCTGCGTGGGTATCGTGTATGAAAGGACACACAGTAGGGAGATATTTGATAATGCGGGTCTTGGTAAGATCATGCCGGTATACGTGGGCTTTTTTGGTTTATTCTCTATATCCTCTTTCGCCTTCCCTGGGACAAATAACTTTGTGGGCGAACTCTATGTCCTCATAGGAACATTTTCTCAAAACAAATTTGCAGGGTTCTTTGCAATAGTAGGTGCAGTGCTCGCAGCTGCTTACATGCTTAATTTACTGAAAAAGATTACATGGGGTAGAGAGGATGTAAGGGCAATTAAGGATATGAATGTAAGAGAGGTCATATACCTTCTTCCTCTCGTGGTTTTTGTGTTATGGGTGGGTATTTTTCCGAGGCCATTCATAAATACCATAGAAAAGAGTCTGGTGCACCTTCTCACCCAGCTGCAAATCTTTCGCTCTTGAGGGTTTATAATGATACTCCTGCCTGAATTGTCCATGCTTTTGTTCTCTATGACGTTTCTCTTCCTATCTCTCGCTCAGGGAAGGAGAAATATCTTTACCTGTGCAAAATGGTTGTCTTTAATCGCCTTTCTCATCTCACTTGTGAGTATTCCTTGTGGGGGGGGACTATTTTATAGTGCATATAAGGTTGACCTCTTTTCACAGGTGTTCAAAGTACTCCTCTCCTGTGGTTTCTGTCTGGTAATTTTTATGCTCGATAAGAAAGAGGAAGTAGAGAAGGATTACTTAGCTGAATACTTTATGTTTTTAGGCTTTTCAGTGCTTGGGCTCATGATGCTTGCAAGTTCTGTAGAACTCATCTCCATTGTTATATCTCTGGAAATTTCTTCTTACAGTCTCTACGTGATTGTTCCTTTAAGGAAAGTTCAGACGAAAATCCAGTTAGAGGCATCCATGAAGTACCTATTCTTTGGTGCCATATCTACTGGTATCATGCTCTATGGCATAGGCTACCTGTATGGGATATCCCATTCTACTTTTATTTCTGACATCATCCCTGTGCTCCCTCGGTTCCTCCATCAGCCAATAGGTATTTTGGCATTAGTCCTCACCCTTACCGGGTTTTTTTTCAAACTCTCCCTCTTCCCCTTTCACTTCTGGTCGCCTGACGTGTACGAAGGTGCATCAAATACAACTACTACATTTATTGCCACCATCCCTAAAATCGCTGCTGCTGCACTTCTCATAAGGATTACCATGCTTGCCTCCGCAGCTTCTTCGCAATTTGTGAATATCCTCATGATACTCTCGGCCCTTTCCATGACCTTTGGGAATCTCGTTGGCCTCGTTCAGAAGGACATTAAAAGGCTCCTTGCCTATTCTGGCATTGCACACGCTGGATACGTGATGATCGGTATTCTGGCATTGAGTAAAGATGGTAGTGTATCGGTAATCTATTATATGGCCGTCTATTTATTCATGAATCTTGCATGCTTTTATGTAGTTGTGCTCCTTTCAAGGGAAGGTGAGAATATCACACTCGATGAGCTCGTGGGTCTTTCGAAAAGGGCACCTCTCCTCGCATTCACACTCGCTGTGTCTGCCTTTTCACTCGCCGGTATTCCCCCAACTGGTGGTTTTACCGGTAAACTATTTCTCTTTACGAGTGCCTTTAAGGAAGGCCATTTGACTATCGTCATTATCGGTGCAGTAAATACGGTCATATCAATTTTTTACTATCTCAACCTTGTGAGGATGAGCTATTCAAGGGAGAAACAGTTGACAGAACCTATAAAACTTTCATTTCACGAGAAGGCTCTCTGTTATATCTTTATACTCCTGATTTTCTATATGGGTATCATGCCTTTTGGATTCTTAGAGGTATTTAAAAGTGCAATGTAGCAATGAGGTGGCTTTGATTGAGAAATGGGGAGTAGGGCGGAGACATGGTTCCCATCATCGGTAGTATCAATATCCTCCTTGGAGGGAGTGGATAGATAGAGGAAAATTCTAAATTCCAAATCCTAAATTCTAAACAAGTTTAGGATTTAGAGATTGGGATTTCGGATTTGAGGGACAAGCGTATGGAAAGAGTCGTATTCAGCAGCTGGGATAATAAGATTATTGATAACCGCAGCCTCCCACAAGAGGAGCAGAAAAAGGCGGCAGCACTCAAACTTCCCTCGCAGTTTGAGGGGAAAGAGGTGGTAGCCTTTATGGGTTGGAACGGTATCATTGTGAGAAGCGACACGGTTGATGTGGTGGACATGACCTATGAATACTTAGAGCAGGTGCAGGATTTTTCCTGTGGCAGATGTGTTCCTTGCAGGATCGGGACACGGGTAATGCTTGAGTTCTTAAACAAGATTGTCAGCGGTAAAGGCAGCGAAGAGGATCTCAAGAGATTGGAAGACCTGGGAAAGGCAATTATCGAAGGGTCTAAATGCGAGATTGGAAAATCATCTCCCGTGCCGGTTCTCCATGCCATCTCTTATTACCGGGCGGATTTTCTTTCAGTGATTGAGGGAAAGAGAGCGGTAGAGAGAGGACACTATCAGTCTCACTTAACTGCTCCATGTATGGATATGTGTCCGGTGCATCTCGATGTGCCAACCTATGTTGAGTTAATCAAAGAGAGGCGGTTTGAGGAGGCCCTCGCCTTGATCCGCGAGCGCAATGCCCTGCCTGGTGTATGCGGAAGGGTGTGCATCAGGCCTTGTGAATTCAGCTGTCGAAGGAATCTCCTCGATGATCCTGTCCAGATCAAATTCCTGAAGCGGTTTGTTGCTGATTATGAAATAGAGCATCAGTTGGAACTCTTGGCAATCACGGTAGAAGATAAAGAAGATAAGGTGGCGGTTATCGGTGCCGGTCCTGCAGGCATTGCCTGCGCCTTTTACCTGAGACAAAAGGGTTACCAGGTTACTATCTTTGAGGCCCTGCCTGAACCAGGAGGGATGGCAGCGGTAGGTATCCCTGATTATCGTCTTCCCCGAGCGATATTGAGAAGAGAGGTTGAGATGGTAAAGGATTTAGGGGTGGAGATTAGATATAACACCCGTATCGGAAAGGATAAGACCATTGATGATCTCTGGGGAGAAGGCTTTAAGGCAATTTTCATCGGTGTAGGTTCCCATGAGAGCAAATCCATGGGGGTTGAAGGTGAAGAGAAGGGTTACCAGGGTTTTATCCACGGGGTTAAGTTCTTACGGGATATCAACCTGGGCAGGGAGATCTATAAGGGTGACAAAGTCATGGTAGTGGGCGGCGGAAATGTGGCAATTGACTGTGCCCGTTCAGCCTTTCGTCTGGGATTTAGAGGAGTAAATTTAGTGTACCGCCGTTCCCGCAAGGAGATGCCGGCAGATGCGGTGGAGATTGAGGATGCGGAGAAAGAGGGGGTGAAGCTCCACTTTCTTACCCTTCCAACGAAGATTATTGCTGAAGGGAATAAGGTCAAGGCAGTGGAGTGTATCAGGATGGAATTGGGTGAACCGGACAGCAGTGGCAGGAGGAGACCGATACCCATCAAAGGGTCTGAATTTATCTTAGATACAGATGTGCTCATCCCAGCCATTGGTCAGGATCAGGATTTATCCTTTATCAGGGAAAATGATGGGGTAGTGATTACCAAATGGGGCACGATTAAGGTGGATGAAAATAGTTTGGTAAGTGATAGACAAGGGATATTCTCCGGGGGAGACTGTGTCACTGGTCCTGCTGCCTTAGTCAATGCTCTGGCAGCTGGTTATGATGCGGCTATCACCATAGATCGCTATTTAAACAAGGGGCCCCTTGATCTCCCTGATATTCGGAAAAAGGAAAAGTTCATAAACAAGTTTGAAGACTACAATCACGAGGATAAGGTTCCAGCGCTCAGCGGTATGCCAAAAAGCACCATGGAATATCTCCCAATTGAAACCCGGATTCATACCTTTGAAGAAGTTGAGTTTGGCTTTGACGCAAAGTCAGCCATTAGGGATGCAAACAGATGCCTACGGTGTTACCGAGTTGCCTTGATAGCCTTGAGCGAGGATTGACGAGATGATCAGGCTTACCATTGATGGAAATCACATAGAGACGCAGGAAGGTAAGACCATCTTAGAAGCAGCCCTGGAGAATGGGATTGTCATTCCCTCCCTCTGCTATCTCGCTCACGTGGCTCCTATCGGTTCTTGCAGGCTTTGTTTGGTGGAGGTGGAAGGGATAGAGAAGCCAGTTGCCTCCTGTACCACGCCAGCTGTTGACGGTATCGTTGTGAGGACGCAGTCTGAAGGGCTGACTGAATTGAGAAGGAATGCCCTTCAACTCATGTTGATCAATCACCCGCTGGATTGCCCTATCTGCGATAAGGCAGGAGAATGCAGGCTTCAGGATTTAACCTATGAACTGGGGATAACCTCTCAGATGTTTGAATTGGAAAAGGTTCCCCCACAGATTGACTATCTTTCACCGTTAATTGAGAGGAACGAATCAAGGTGTATCCGGTGCGGAAGGTGTGTTAGTGTCTGCTATGAAGTACAGGGATACGGTGCATACCGGTTCATTGATAGCGGATATCAGGCAACAATTGATACCATTAATGGTGGGCCGCTGAACTGTGATTTCTGCGGTCAGTGTATCACAGCCTGCCCGGTTGGTGCAATTTTAAACAAGCTATTCAAGTACCGTTCGAGAACTTGGGAGCTTGAGAAGGTCGCAACGGTGTGTGCTTTTTGTGGTGCTGGGTGCAGAATTAAACTGAATGTCAAACGGGGAAAGGTATACCGGGTCACCCCGGATGAAGAGACGATTACCGACTTTGAGCCGCTGTGCAGCCGCGGCACCTTTGGTTTCGGCTTCATCCATAATCGAGACAGACTCCATACACCATTGATCCTCAAAAGTAGAGAACTGGTTCCGGTATCATGGGATGAGGCGCTGGATTTTGTAGCGCAGAGGTTAGAGGACATCAAGGAGAAGAGTGGCGCAGATGCGATTGCAGGTCTTGGTTCTCCCCGGGTCACGAACGAAGAAAATTATCTCTTCCAAAAGTTCTTCCGCCTTGTCCTTGGAAGTAATAACCTGGACAGCTATGCCGGTTTTGGATATGTAAAGGCGATTGAGGCATTACAATCAGCTATCGGTATTACCAGCTCAACCTTTTCAATTACTGATCTAAAGAATGCAGATGCTATCCTGATTATAGGAACAGATCTTTCCGTAGAGATGCCAGTTCCATCACTAACGGTAATCAGGGCGGCACGGGAAGGTAAGGCGAAGCTGATAAACTGTTATCCACGGACAAATAAACTGGATCGATTTGCCCATATGAGATTACGCTACCATCCAGGCACAGAGATAGTGTTGGTCTTTGGGATAGCGAAGGTAATCCTTGAGAGGGGTCTTGAGAATAAGGCGTTTATTGACTCCTCCACTGAGGGTTATGACGATTTTGTACATGCATTAGGAGGTATTTCCCTGGAAGAGGTAAGCAGGCTCACCGGGGTAGATCAAAAGACAATTGCTCAAGCAGCAGTAACCCTTGCTCAGGCAAAAAAGGTATGCATCCTGTTTGGGTATGACCTCATCACCCAGGAATTGGGAAAGGAGGGGGTTTTTTCCTTAACCAACCTTGCCCTCCTCACCGGAATTGTATCAAGAGAAGGTTCCGGGCTGTATCTTGTCACGGAAAAGAACAATCAGAGAGGTGTTGTCGAGATGGGGGTAATGCCTCACCTGCTTCCTGGCAATAAACCTCTCTCTTCTGCCTCAGCGATTGAGAAGGTTTTCGGGAAAAGCCTCCCATCAAAACCGGGAAAAACCTTTCCCCATATGATAGATGCAATGATGAAAAATGAGATAAAGGCGCTCTATGTGATGGGTTCAGATCCCTTGGTAGAATTTCCTAACCAGGCAAAGGTTAGAGAGGCAGTAAGCAAGCTTGAGTTTATCGTAGTTCAGGATATCTTCCCTACAGAGATGATGGGGTTTGCCCACTGTATCTTGCCAGCAGTCAGTTTTGCCGAAAAGGATGGCACCTTCACCAATGCTGATGGAAAAGTGCAGAGGGTAAGGAAGGCCATTGACTGCTATCGGAATGCACGTCCTGACTGGGAGATCATATCAGAACTTTCACGGCGCATGGGCTTTCCCATGAAATACTGTACAGCAGATGAGATTACAGAAGAGATAAACACAGTAATACCAGGGTATGCGGATAGATCATGGGTGCGGCCTTTTAAAGGGAAAGGTAAGTTTATACCAATAGGCCTGCCCGAAATGAAGGAAGATAAAGGTTATCCCTATACCCTCATGATTGGCACAACGCTCTTTCATTGCGGGACCTTATCCACCTATGCTGAAGGGCCAAATATCCTTGTTTCAGAAGCATGCTTAGAGATATCGCCTGAGGATCTTAAGACCTTACATGTAGCGCCTGGAGGGGTGGTTAAGGTGTCCTCTCCGCAAGCATCGATACAGGTCAAGACAAAGCTCAATACCAATCTATCCCCTGGTACCCTGTTCATGCCTCTTCACTTTAAAGGTGTGAAGGCCAATCTCTTGACCTCTAACTCTTCCCTTATCCGTGTTAATGTTGAGAGGTGCTAAATGGACATTATAGGGATTGGTTTACTCACAGGGAAGGCATTCATCATATTTGTGGCATTACTTTTAACCGTAGCATATCTCACGTGGTTAGAGCGTAAGGTATTAGGGCACATGCAGATTCGCTATGGGCCATTGTATGTCGGGTGGCACGGTTTATTACAGCCGATAGCAGATGGGATCAAGCTATTTTTCAAGGAAGACATTGTAGTAGGGAGTGCCCACAAGATTCTGTACTTTTTAGCCCCGTTCATTGTAACGGTGTGTGCCTTTGTTTCCTTTGCCGTAGTTCCCTTTGGAGATTCGATACAGATCCTGGGCAGGAAAGTGGATTTAGTCATCGCAGATGTGAACATCGGTATCCTCTACATCTTTGCCATCTCATCCTTAAATGTATACGGGATAGTTTTAGCGGGCTGGTCCTCGAACAACAAGTACTCTCTGTTAGGGGGATTGAGATCCTCAGCCCAGATGATCAGCTATGAGCTATCCATCGGTCTATCCATCATTGGAGTTCTCATGGTCTCCGGCACGTTGTCCATGGTGGGTATTGTAAAAGCTCAGGAAGGTGCCTGGTTTATCCTTCTCCAGCCTTTAGGCTTTATCATCTACATGATCTGTGGCATAGCAGAATGTAACCGTACCCCCTTTGACTTGCCTGAGGCAGAAAGCGAACTGGTAGCGGGATTTCACGTTGAGTACTCGAGCATGAAGTTCGCCCTTTTCTTTTTAGCTGAGTATGCCCACATGATCGTCATAAGCGGCATAGCCGTAACTCTCTTTTTAGGCGGGTGGAGAGGTCCTTTTTTACCAGGTCCCATCTGGTTTGCAATCAAACTCTTTGCATTTCTCTTTTTCTTCATCTGGCTTCGGGCCACCTATCCTCGGTTTCGGTATGACCAGCTCATGAAGTTTGGGTGGAAGGTCTTGTTCCCCCTGTCCATTCTCAACATTGTTATTACCTCGTTTATCTTGGTGCTCAGGGGTTAGCCATGATTCGAGCATTACTGCAGGGTTTATCGATCACGCTGAAACATTTCTTCAAGAAGCCGATTACGCTGAAGTATCCAGAGGAGCGGTGGCAGCCCTATCCACGATTCAGGGGGATCCAGAAGCTTTTACGAGATGAGAAAGGCAAAGAGAAGTGTGTAGCCTGCTGTTTATGCGCCACGGTGTGTCCAGCCCAGGTAATCAGGATAGAGGCAGCAGAAGATGAGAATCACCAGAAGTATGCGAGGCTGTTTGAGATAGACATTGGCCGCTGTATTTTCTGTGGATTTTGCGAGCAGGCCTGTCCCATGGGAGCAATCAAGATGACAGAAGGCTATGAACTTGCAGACTACTCAAGAGGCAGTCTCATCTACGACAAAGAGAGGTTACTCGGATAAGGAGCAGCCATGGAACTTCTACTCTTTTACCTATTAGCAATTGGGGCAGTCATCTCAGGATTGCTGGTAATCCTCAAGCGGAACCCGGTGATCAACGCCCTGTTCTTGATTGTAGTCATGCTCTGTTTAGCCGGCATCTACCTGCTCTTAGGGGCCCAGTTCATGGCAGCCATCCAGCTCATTGTCTATGCTGGGGCAATCATGGTCTTGTTTCTCTTCGTCATCATGCTCCTCAATTTAGACCAGGAGATAGCCGGGATCGTCAAGGGAAGATACCAAAAGGCCATCGGCTTCCTCTTAGCTGCCCTGCTTTTCCTCACCCTCTTTACGGTAGTAGGAGTCAACACCCTTCCTGGCAAAGGTACTCATCCCATAGACGAGACAGCCAACACAGAATCCATCGGCCGTTTACTCTTCACCTATTTTCTCTTACCGTTTGAGATGACCTCAGTCATCCTTTTAATAGCCATCATTGGGGCGATTGTTTTGGGGAAGAAGAAACTATAAAAGAATGCAAAACGCAGGGGTTAGGTATTGGGGATTAGGGGTTAGGGTATGAAAGAATATAAAGAGGAAACGGTTTTTTTCATATCATCTTATCAATCCCGAAAACCGAATCCCGAATCCCTGTTTTTTTATGGAGGCATATTATGATACCGCTCTCCCACACCCTGATTTTAGGCGCAGTTCTCTTCAGCATAGGAGTATTAGGTGTCTTCATCCGGAGGAATGCGATTGTCATCTTCATGTGTATCGAGCTCATGCTCAATGCAGTAAACCTCACCTTCATAGCGATTGCAAAATCCCTAAACTCCCTTGATGGTCAGATCATCGTCTTCTTTGTCATGACTGTTGCTGCAGCAGAAGCAGCCATTGGCCTTGCCATCATCCTTGCACTCTTCAGGAATAGGGAGACGGTAAACGTTGATGAAGTAAACCTCATGAGGTGGTAGGAATGGCAGAGTACATCTGGTTAGTACCCCTATTTCCCTTAATCGGGGTAGTAATAAACGGTCTCCTTGGCATCAGGTTCCCCAAGAAGGTCATTGGCCCCATTGCCTGCCTGGCAATCTTAGGATCGTTCCTCGTTTCACTTGCCATCTTCTTAGAGACGCTTCCGCTTCCTGAATCCGCTAGGCTTATCGAAAAGACCTTTTTCCCCTGGATCGTGGCAGGTGAGTTTACCGTACATGTTGGGTTTTTAATTGACCCCCTCTCCCTCGTCATGATGCTCACCGTATCTGGTGTTTCCTTTATCATCCACATCTATTCCATCGGCTACATGCATGGAGATCCCGGCTACCGGAGATACTTTGTCTACTTAAATCTCTTTGTCTTCTTCATGCTCACTTTGGTGTCAGCTTCAAGTTTTCTCCTCATGTTTGTGGGCTGGGAAGGGGTGGGCTTATGTTCCTATCTCTTAATTGGCTTCTGGTATGAGCGGAAAGCCCCAGCTGATGCTGGCAAAAAGGCGTTTATCGTAAACCGGATTGGAGACTACGGATTCCTCCTTGCCATGCTCTTAATTTTCACTACCTTTGGCACACTGGATTTTCTTCCGATCTTCAAGGAAGCCCCTTTAAGGTTTGAGTCTGGTAGTTTCACCATCACCGTCATGACCTTACTCCTCTTTGTTGGGGCCTGTGGAAAATCCGCGCAGATTCCCCTCTATGTCTGGCTTCCTGATGCCATGGAAGGGCCCACCCCAGTATCTGCATTAATCCACGCTGCCACCATGGTAACAGCCGGGGTGTACATGGTTGCCAGATGCAGCCCCTTATACAACTTAGCCCCCTTCTCATTGGAAGTAGTAGCGGTAATTGGAGCGTGCACTGCCTTTTACGCTGCCACCATTGGCCTCCTGCAGAACGACATTAAGCGAGTGCTTGCCTACTCCACCATCAGCCAGTTAGGCTACATGTTTTTAGGCTGTGGTGTTGGTGCCTATACAGCAGGTATCTTCCATCTCATGACCCATGCCTTCTTCAAGGCCCTCCTCTTCTTAGGGGCAGGCAGTGTCATGCATGCGATGGCTGGAGAACTGGATATGAGGAAGATGGGGGGCCTAAGAGATAAATTACCCAAGACCCATGTAACCTTCCTCATAGCTACCTTAGCTATCGCTGGTATCTTCCCCTTTGCCGGGTTCTTTTCCAAAGACGAGATTCTCTGGGAGGCCTTACAGAAAAACACTATCCTCTGTGCAATTGGAGCAATATCTGCCCTTTTAACTGCCTTCTACATGTTCCGTGCAGTCTTTTTAACCTTCTATGGAGAACCCCGGATAGACCCTCATATCCATCCCCACGAATCCCCATCGGTCATGACTACTCCTTTGATTATCCTTGCCATTTTATCAGTGATTGGAGGGTGGGTTGGTCTCCCCCTGATCAAAGGTGGGAACCGGATCAAAGAGTTCTTAGCCCCGGTTCTTATTCATGGGGAAGAGGTAGTCTCTCACAATGCTGGCTCTGAAATAACGATGATGCTCGTCTCCATGGGCATAGCAGTCATAGGAATCATCATAGCCTACAACTTCTACCTGAAGAACCCGAAACTCCCTAACCAATTAGCAGAGAGGTTCAAAGGGCTCTACACCCTTATCTATAACAAGTATTTCATAGATGAGCTTTATAACAATCTCTTTGTTCAACCCATGAAAGAAGGCTCGAACTTACTCTGGCTCTCCTTTGATGACAAGGTCATAGACGGGATGGTAAATGGTGCCGGAAACATCGTCAGGAGCGCAAGCGGGACCATACGGAGGATTCAGACCGGCTCCTTACAAAACTATGCCCTGTACATTCTCTTCGGAGTGGTTGTCATTATCTTGTATCTCTTGAGGTAAAAATGAACTACTTGATACTATCAACTATCACCTTTCTGCCCATTCTCGGAGTCGTTATCCTCCTCTTCATCGACAAAGAGAACCACCGTCTCTTAAAAGGAATCACCCTTATCATTACCATCATAGATCTGATCCTCTCCCTCCCTCTCTTCTTCTCCTTTGATGGCAGTAGTTCAGCCATGCAGTTTGTAGAAAAGGTTCTCTGGATCGAACAGTATGGGATCAGCTACCATGTTGGCATAGACGGGATCAGCCTCTTCTTAGTTCTCTTAACTACCCTGCTTTCTGCCATCTCGGTTCTTGCCTGCTGGGCAGATATCCAAAAAAGGGTAAAGGAGTTCATGATCTGCCTGCTGTTCTTGGAGACTGGCATGATTGGTGTGTTCATCTCCCTTGATCTCTTCCTCTTCTACTGTTTCTGGGAAGTGATGTTGATTCCCATGTACCTCTTGATTGGCATCTGGGGCAGTCCTGCCCGGAGGATCTACGCAGCAATCAAGTTCTTCTTATACACCATGTTTGGCAGTTTACTCATGTTGGTAGCGATTTTAGTTCTCTACTTTTATAACTTTAAGATAACCGGCATCTATACCTTTAACCTCTTGGACTTCTACAAACTCACCATCCCTTACCACATCCAGATCTGGCTCTTCATGGCCTTTGCCTTAGCCTTTGCCATCAAGGTTCCCATGTTTCCTTTCCACACCTGGTTACCCGATGCCCATACCGAGGCCCCAACAGTGGGGAGTGTACTTCTGGCAGCGGTTCTTTTAAAGATGGGTACTTACGGCTTCCTCCGATTCAATTTACCCCTGTTCCCCTCTGCCTCCCTTGACTTCATCCCGATCATCTCCATCCTTGCCATTATTGGGATTATCTACGGGGCACTCGTCGCCATGGTGCAGAAAGACGTAAAACGACTCGTCGCCTTCTCCTCAGTGTCCCACTTAGGGTTTGTTATGCTTGGGATCTTCACCTTCACCATTCAGGGCATGTCAGGCGGAATCCTCCAGATGCTCAACCATGGCTTCTCAACCGGTGCCCTCTTCCTCATTGTCGGCATGCTCTACGAGAGAAGACACACCCGTCTGATCGAAGAATTTGGCGGCATCTCCAAGGTAATGCCCATCTATGCCACCTTCTTTATGATCGTAACGCTCTCTTCCATTGGGCTCCCCGGCTTAAACGGATTCGTTGGGGAGTTTTTAATCCTCCTCGGGACATTCAAGGCTAATACGACCTATGCGGTATTGGCAGCAACTGGCGTAATCCTCTCCGCAGTCTATATGCTCTGGATGTTCCAGCAGGTGATGTTCGGGGAAATAACCAAAGAAGAGAACCGCAAACTGAAAGATTTATCCCTCCGGGAGATCATCGTCCTCATTCCCATCATCCTCTTCATCATCCAGATCGGGGTGTATCCCAAACCCTTTCTTTCCCGGATGGAGCCAACTGTCAAGAACCTGATCACCCACGTATATAATAAAGCCGACGTGAGGAGATAGTATGAGTCCATTCACGATTCACGATTTACGATTCACGGTTTTTTAGAGGAGGTAGTATGCTGCAGCCCATCATACCGGAACTGATTATCCTGATTACTGCCTTAAGCATCCTCTTGCTTGACCTTGTCCTGAAAGAGAAAGACATCTTAGGCTACTTAAGCCTGTTTGGAGTACTCGTTGCACTCCTCTTTGCCGTCTCCACCACCCAATATGGCTCATTCTTTTCTTCCATGCTCGTCATAGATCCATTTGTTATCTTCTTTGATCTCCTGTTCCTCCTTGCCGTATCAATCACCATCTTACTCTCGCTGCACTACCTTGCCGTAGAAGAGAAGGTCCACGGGGAGTACTATAGTCTCCTCCTCCTTGCCACGCTCGGCATGATGCTCATGGTTAAGGCATCCGATCTGATCATCGTGTTCTTAGGTATCGAGACCCTCTCCCTTGCCATCTATATCTTAGCCGGCTATCTCCGGGAAGAGGTGAAGTCTAACGAATCAGCCATGAAGTACTTCTTACTCGGTGCATTCTCAACTGCCTTTTTACTCTACGGGATAGCTTTGATCTACGGGGCAACGGGATCGACCAACCTAAACACCATAGCTTCCTACATCTCCCAGGAGAATCTCCTTACAAACCCCCTGCTCCTCGTTGCCATGGGTTTAATCCTGATTGGGTTTGGGTTCAAGGTGTCCATGGTGCCTTTCCACATGTGGACCCCTGATGTGTATGAAGGGGCACCCACCTCCATCACTGCGTTTATGTCTGTTGGGGTAAAGGCTGCAGCGTTTTCCGCGTTTCTCCGGGTCTTCTTATCCTCCTTCCCCTCACTTCGTGCCAACTGGGTTGAGATACTCTGGATCCTTTCTGTGCTCACCATGACGGTTGGGAACATCATTGCGATCTCTCAGGAGAATATCAAGAGGATGCTTGCGTATTCCTCGATTGCACATGCTGGTTATCTCCTCATAGGGATGATAGCAGGGGGAGAGCTGGGAATCTCAGGGATGCTCTACTATCTCTTAGCCTATACCCTCATGAATCTCGGAGCCTTCGGAGTAGTGATCGCCTACGGTACGAAACAACAGGAGAACGTGCTCATCAAGGACTATGGAGGGATGGGGTTTAAGTATCCCCTGCTCGGGTTCTGCATGTCGGTGTTCATGTTTTCTCTTGCTGGAATCCCACCCCTCTCTGGGTTTGTGGGGAAGTTTTACCTCTTCTCATCTGCCATTAAGGAAGGCTATATCTGGCTTACGATCATCGGGGTGTTAAACAGCCTGATATCGGTCTATTACTATCTCCGAATAACCGTGCTCATGTACATGCGGGAGCCTGAGAAAGAGGTAACCCTTTCTCTCGCCAGCCCAGCCCTGGCCACCGTGCTTACAATTACCACCTTCTTCACTGTCCAGATGGGCATCTTCCCCTCGGCCTACTTGGAACTGGCACGGGCTTCAATTCAGATGTTGAGGTGAGGAGAAGAAGATGGTTGATTACGTGGTAGGGGCGTATTGCAATACGCCCCTACGGATGGGGTACCAAAAATGAACCGTTACAACCCTGATATTCATCATCGCCATTCGATACGCCTCCGTGAATACGATTATTCAAACGCAGGGGCGTATTTTGTGACCGTCTGTACCCAGAACCGTGAATGTTTGTTTGGGAAAATTGTGGATGGCAAGGTGATATTGAACGATGCAGGGCGTATGGTTGAATCGATATGGAACGAATTGGACCAACATTATAAAGGTATTGAGACAGACGAATCTGTGGTTATGCCCAACCATTTTCACGGAATCATCGTTCTCGAAAATTATGAAATCGTTAACAATGTAGGGGCGCGATTTATCGCGCCCAAAACAAGATCAATCATTGATCCGGATATTAATATTGCGGAACATCCTCAAAAGGGCGTAATAAATTACGCCCCTACATTAGGACAAATAATCCGGTATTTCAAAGGGAAGGCATCATTTGTTGGGAGAAAAGAATTACCGCATTTCCAATGGCAACGCAATTATTACGAACACATCATCCGTACAGAAGATGAATTAAATCGTCTGCGGGAATACATTGTAAATAATCCAGAACAATGGTTGTTTGATAATGAGAATCCGGATTGTGATCAGGGCGAAACAATCCGTATGGGCGAGCCGCCGGTTCGCCCATACATAGGGTAATATTGCAAAGATGCATTTCAAACCATGTTTCACAGAATTGGGGGTACCATGATGAAAAAATTATTTTATTTTACCATGGCGATGTTTCTGGTTGCTGGCTTTGCCTTCGCTGGTACTATTAACCTGCCAAAGACCGGCCAGACGAAGTGCTACGATGAATCAGGTGAATCAGAGGTTGAAATTTCCTGTACAGGTACAGGTCAAGATGGGGAGATTCAGGCAGGGGTTGCGTGGCCAGAGCCGAGGTTTACGGACCACGGAGATGGAACTGTGACAGACAATCTTACCGGCCTCATGTGGACAAAGGATGCAAATCTTCCTAACAGCACAATGACGTGGGATGAAGCCTTAGACTATTGCAATAATTTAGCCTTAGGAGGATATTCAGACTGGCACCTGCCCAATATGAATGAACTGGAGAGCCTGGTCAATGCAAATGAGGCAAAATCAGCCACCTGGCTTAATTCCCAGGGTTTCACCACTGTGCAGGCCGACGCTTACTGGTCTTCTACTACCTACGCCAGCAGCCCGGACTACGCGCAGATCGTCGGTATGTGGGGTGGCGGCGTGGGCTACGGCGTTAAGTCCGGCAGCGCCGTCGGCTACGTTTGGCCGGTGCGTGCTGGACAGTGTGGGTCATTTGATAATTCGGTCATTTGTCTGCCGAAGACCGGCCAGACGAAGTGCTACGACACGAATGGCAATGAAATCGCTTGTACCGGTACGGGACAGGACGGGGAGATACAGGCAGGGGTTGCTTGGCCCAGCCCGAGGTTTATTGACAATGGAAATACCGTAACTGACAACCTTACCGGCCTTATGTGGACTAAGGATGCCAATTTACCCAATGGCACAAAGACCTGGCAGCAGGCTCTAGATTACTGCAATAATCTGACCGTGGCCGGTTACACCGACTGGCGCCTTCCTAACCGAAAAGAACTGCACAGCTTGATAGACTTTTCACTCTACAATCCCGTCCTCCCCTCAGGACATCCTTTTACCAATGTGCAGGCCGCCTATTACTGGTCTTCTACTACCTACGCCAACAACCCGGACTGCGCGTGGATCGTCGGTATGTGGAGTGGCACCATGGACAACGACAGTAAGTCCTACTACAGCCCCCTCAGCTACTACTACGTTTGGCCGGTGCGTAGCGGACAGTCTGGGCCATTTGGTAATTTGGTTATTTCTTTCCGCGATAAAGAGGATCCATCTAATACGGTCATCGGTGCTGCGGCTGATGGTGCATCTCAGGTTATTATCAAAATAAGTGAATTGCCTGAGGATGTAACCGTAAATGATATTCAAATCACTGTTTCCGAAGAGGATGGAAACTTAGAAGATGATAAAACATTTAATAGTGGTGTATTTACTCAAACGTATACCGCACCAACATACTTTGTCAGAGATGGCCATTCAGAAGACCTCTCACAAGGCAAGCGGGAAATAGACCTCACAATCACAGTAAAAGGGCAGGCATTATCTCATGCCCCATTTTATTTATTTAAACCCCCCGTGGTTTTAATACATGGTCTGTGGTCAGATGCCAATGCATGGAGGACTTTGGGAGATGATTTGGCGAGCAATTATGGGCTGTTAGTATATGCCGTTGATTACCGTAACACGAATTCATCTCATTTTGAGGAAAACGTAGACCGCATTGGGAATTTTATAAGGGCTGCTATCAATTCAGCTAAATCACATGGCTTTGAAGAACCAATAGTTATTAAGAAAGCAGATGTCATCGGTCATAGCATGGGAGGAATTCTAACGAGTCTCTATATTGCTTCTGATGCATACCGTTCAGACATAAATCGACTTCTCTCTCTCGGTACACCGTTTTCAGGGTCTCAACTTGCAAACTATATTTTATATTTTCTGTTCAGTGAAATGCCTGAAATAGACAGACAGAACTGGTTAGCCATCTTGGAAGCTTCCAATCACTCCGTTTTGAATGGAGCGGTTGAGGACCTTCAAGTTGGCTCACAAGCTATTAATCAGTTTATAACTACGTTACGCTCTCATGATTATCCGGTTCCCGTCTATGCCATGACGTGTGACGGTGACACCGATACTCCCGGTCCTGCACTTGATTTGGTCTACTGGTGCTTGGGGTTTTGGGATTCAAAGTATTCTCTTGGAACTTATTTTGGGATTGGCAATGTAGAAAATACAATGTTCGGGACAAAAGATACAGATTTTGTGGTTGCGTTTGAATCTCAGAAAGGAGGCAGTTCTAAATTTGTGAAAAAATATGTAATAGATCATACGAATGAGACTAATGACTACGATGTAATCCAGCACGTAAAGGTGCTATTAAACTCATCGCCTGATTCATTCGAGACCGAGGGTTTCAAACCGATGTTCCTCACGTGTTCTGTTCCGGCCGTAGGGTTACCATCCGGATATGAGAGCCTTAATGTGGGGAAAGGTGTCGTTCGACCTAAAGGGGAATCAGGTGTCTTGACCATTACAACACCTCAAGATGGCGCACTATATCAACCGGGAGATAACATTCTTATACAGGCAAGCTGCCAATCACCGGCAGAGTCAGTGCTCTTCGTTACACCGTTCGGCTGGTATAACGATGAAGAGGCACCTTATGAATACGATTTCACTATCAATGAAGAATTTGCTGGTGACTTCACTGTCGTTGTCGCAGCATTAGGTACAAGTGGGGTTATCGACTCTGGCTCACTTCAACTCTCTTCTGTCCCCACAGAGCCTCCTGATTCTATTCAGGTGGGTCCATCGGATTTTCTAATACTTAAGGCTGGCGAAGATTTTTCTATCTACGTGTATGGCAATTACCAAGATGGCACTGTTCGTGATATAACCACACTGTCAACCACCCAATACACATCATCAAATTCTGCTATAGTAGAAGTATCCTCTGAAGGACTCCTTACAGTCAAGTCACAAGGAGAAGCCATCATTACTGTAGAGAACTCTGGAGTGAAAAAAGATGTAACTGTAATAGGGGAAGCTCAGCCAGGATGCTCAACCTGGTCTGATGTCATTGGAAAATATAATTCCTATGTAAGCGGTCAAGCTACCTGGACTGATGTGATAAATTGTTATAACGAATATGCGTCTTAGGATTACCGCAGGAGCGGCCTCCGGCCTGACGGCCTGCGGTCTTATGTAGGAACAGGCCCCTGTGCCTGCCCAAATGGGAAGATATAGGGTATTGAAAGAGAATGAAAGATCTATGGTCTCTTCAGAATAGAATGATGTCCAACTCGTCTCAGCAAACAGGTGTCACCCATAATCTGAAAGGTCATGCGATATTCCCTGGTAATCCTTGCCTCCCAGATGGATTCATGGCCTTCCATTTTCTTGATCTGAAGCGAAGGATGTCGGGGGTTTTCTATAAGGTATTTAATCTGTTTGTCAATCTGATCCTGAATATGTGCGGGAAGTTTTTTGTAATCCCTTGTGAAAGGGCGGGTAAAGGCAACCTTCATTTCTTGGATTTTTTCAGGGCCTTGACAGCATCATCGGCTTTGGAGAATGGTCCAATGACCTCACCCTTTTTTATGGCATCGTCTGCTTCCCTTTCCTTCTCCTGCCATTCCTTGGTCCAGAACCATTCCTGGTCTTTTGGCACTAATTTTTTTGGGATGAGGACAATAGCATTGTCTTTGACCGACGTATCCAGAAAGTCTCCTACATCCAGATGGAGAGAGTCGAAAACATCTTTTGGTATGGTGACCTGATGTTTTGGCCCAATTTTTATCACAGCCATATTCCTACGCCCTTACTTTCTTACTGTAAGTTTATAAGAGATTGGGGAAAGTGTCAATAGAAAGTTAAGTTATGATATAAAGGAGCCACAATCTTGAAAAAACCCATTACCCCTGAATTTCTCTGGCATCTGAACAAGCTCTGCATGTGCTTTCAGGTGACCATTGTAACCACTGTGGATAAAGAAGGCAGGGTCAATGCCGCCCCTTTTGGTCTTGTTCTGCCCTATTCCGGAGACCCTGAAAGACCTCAGATGCTCCTCTGTTCCAACCGGATGTGGCATACCGCGCAGAATATCGAGGCAACTGGCGAGTTCGTGATCAATTATCCCTCCTTCAACCTCCATCCCGAGGTGAGCGAGGCAGGAAAGCTCTACCCTGAAGGAGTAAACGAACTCGAGAAGGCAGGGTTAACCGCTATCCCTGCTGAAAAGGTGAGACCACCCCGGATTGAGGAGTGCTATCAGCACATCGAGTGCCGACTGGCTGAAGTAATCCACCCCAATGAAAATCAGTCCAACTTCATCGGTGACATCGTGTGCATTACCATCAATGAAGAGTTCCTCAACCTCTCCCAGATGGAGAAGATCAAAAAAGCAGATCCCCTGTTCATCTTCGGCATTGAACTTCCATCCTTTACCAGCTTCTACCTGAGGGGTGGAGAAGCAAAACCCTTTTCTCCGAAGGAAGAGTAAGTTATCTATTTCTAAGACAAAAAATTTGGCTGGAAAAATAAACACTATCTTTGACTCAATGGGCAAAATTTTATATATTAATCCTTTGCTGTATTGTTTCACCTATGCACGAGGAATCATTAGGGTAAGGAGGTATAGAATATGTGGCAACTGAGATCTGATACGGATGCCAAAGTAGAAATAGCTGCCAAGCAATATCTTGCGCCCTGTCAAAACAAATGTCCTATTAACGAGGATATCCAGAGAACAAACGTCCTGATTTCCCTGCTGCCTGAAGATCCTGAAAAGGCACGGGAAGGAGTGAGCCAGATAGGGGATTATCTGCATTACACAAATCCATTCTTCACCATTTGTGGCTACATTTGTGGCATATGCGAAAGGGAATGTAACTACAAGACCAAGGGGGGATCTATAAAAAGGAGGCTCCTGAAACGATTCCTCTCTGACACCTACACCCCTTCTCTGAAAACAAAAGCACCCTTGAATGTAAAAAAGGACAAGGAAAGGGTGGCAGTCATAGGTGGGGGACCAGGTGGATTGATGTGCGCGTGGGAGTTGAGCAAGAAAGGTTATGTTGTAACAATCTTTGATGATAATCAAAAATTAGGTGGAGCACTGAGGTGGATTCCAATATATCGACTTCCCCAAGACATTCTTGACGCTGCCCTTGATAACCTCGTGAGAATTGGTGGCATTGAGGTAAAAAAAGAGATGAAGCTGAATGGCGGTAACCCTCTCGACCAACTGAGGAAGAAAGGGTTTAAAGCTTTCTTTGTCGCCACAGGAACCCCCTACCCCCGTCCTCTTAGCTTCGGGATGGAAAAGGTCGAGTGGCAGGGCCTGAAGAACGTCATGTATGGACTGAATGTGCTGAGAGATGTAAACATCGGTACCATAGATCAGGATTTATTTAAAGGTAAGAATGTCATCGTTATTGGCGGCGGAAACGTGGCCTTTGACGCAGCCAGGACTGTGTACCGTATGGGTGGAAAGGTAACCTTGGTGTGCCTTGAAACATGGGACAAGAATTCGAAAGATGGCATTCCGGCTGACATTGAAGAGATCGAGGGAGCCCATCAGGAGGGGATCAGGATCGTTTACTCCCGAGGGGTTCGCAAGATTATCGGAGAAAAAGGAACCTTTAAAAAGATCGAAAGCCCTAAATGTATGACTGTCTTTGATGAGAAAGGTTTTAATCCGAAGTTTGACACGAGGGATGTGATTGAGATCGAAGGGGATATGCTCCTCATTACCATAGGACAGATGTGGGACAGGACGTTACTCGAAAAATCAGAACTTTTCGATGAACGTGGAAGGCTCGCTGTTGACCAGGTCACGCTTCAAAGCATGAGGAAGGAGGATGTATTTCTCGGTGGTGATGTAAGACGCATAGGTTTTATGGTGGACGCCATGGCTGAAGGAAGGCAAGCGGCAGATTCGATTGATAAGTACCTGAGAGGGGTTGGTCTGCAGCGCTGGTTGATACGCCATGAAAGCACGGAAGCCCCACTCCGGAAAACATTCAAAACCGAGCCTAAACCGAAATGGACATCCCCGGAGAAGAGGTGTAACTTTGACATGTTCGAAATCGGATTTACCCTTGAAGAAGCAATTCAGGAAGCACGACGATGCCTTGAATGTGGACCTTGTTTATCATGCAAGGCATGTGTAGCTGCCGGTGTTCAGGAACAGTTGCCTACCGTAAAAGTGGATGAAAATCTCTGCAGCGGATGTGGGGTATGTGTCACTGCATGCAACTACAACACGGCACATCTGGTTGATGTAAAGGAGATTATAGAGGGTAGAGAAGTGGCCACACGGCGTGTGTCCTACTCTGATCCACTTAAATGTAAGGCATGTGGTCAGTGTGTGTCTGCCTGCCCTTCCGGTGCACGGGAACTCCTGCCTGAGGGGTCAATGATGGGAAGACGAGAGCTCAAGTATGAACCGGGCATCGTCTGTTTTTCCTGTAGATTTGGTTGGATATACGCGGCAGAGGGACTTCCCAAAAACATAAAAAATCTGATACCGGTCGTCTGTATTGGTAAGGTTGATGCAACGGAAATAGTGCATGCCTTTAAGTCCGGCGCTGATGGGGTTCTTCTTCTCGGGTGTGGCGAAGGCGATTGCCATTTCCAAGACGGGAATCAGGAAGCAAAGAAAAGAGTATATCTCTTACACCAGATTCTTGAATCTTTTGGAATTGAGAAGGAGAGACTGGAGATAGTAACCGCAATTGACTCCTGTGGCAAGACAGTTCCCGGGCTGCTTAAGGGTCTTTCGGACAGGGTAAGGAGCTTTGGACCAATTAAGATATAGGGGGTTAAACAATGGCAGATAAACCTAAGTTGGGCATATGTTGGTTTGCTGGCTGTGGAGGATGCGATGAAGCCGTCGTTGATCTCCACGAAGATATCCTGAAAGTTACCGATGCTCTTGATTTAGTGCTGTGGCCCGTTGCTCTCGACTTTAAGTATCATCACATCGAAGCCATGAAGGACAATGAGATTACACTCAGCATCATAAATGGTTCAGTAAGAAACTCGGAGCATGAGGAAATAGCGCACCTCTTAAGGAAAAAATCACAACTCATTCTCGCATTCGGTGCATGCGCCTGCTTCGGTGGAACACCAGGAATGGCAAACATGAAAAGTAAGGAAGAAATTTTTCAGTGGGTCTACGGTGACGCTCCCACGGTAGTAAACCCGAAAGGCAATGTTCCTCAGCCATTGACAAAGGTAGATGGCTATGAGTTGACACTCCCAGAGTTCTATGCCCAGGTGTACCCACTCAACAGAGTCATCGATGTTGATTACTACCTGCCCGGTTGCCCGCCACCCCCCAATCTCATATTCGATGCGGTCACCGCTGTCTTGCAGGGAAACCTTCCCCCGAAAGGAGCAACTTTGGCACCGGATAGAGCACTGTGCGAGGTGTGTAAGAGAAATGTTACCAAACCCGAAAGACTGGCAATTACCAAATTTAAGAGAATCCATGAAGTTGAAGCGGATCCAGAAAAATGTTTTCTGGCTCAGGAAATCATCTGCATGGGCCCTGCAACGAGAGGAGGCTGTGGGGAAGTCTGTATCAATATAAACTTACCCTGCAGGGGATGTTTTGGACCGGTTGAGGGCGTAACCGATATAGGGACGAAATACCTCTCAGCCCTTGCTTCCCTTATAGACGCAGCGACGGACGAGGAGAAGAAAAAGGTTATCGATGGGCTGGTAGATGCTTCTGGCTACCTGTACCGTTTCACAACAGCATCTTCTATCCTTGAGAAGAAACGAGTAGCATCGAAATAGACGTGAGGTGAGATAATGGCCAAGAAAATTACCATAAATCCAGTTACCCGGTTAGAAGGACATGGAAAGATCGACATCTTTCTCAATGATCAGGGGGATGTTGCGGACGCATATTTCCAGGTGACCGAACTGAGGGGTTTTGAGCGTTTTTGCATAGGAAGACCTGCGGAGGAGATGCCCAGGATAGTACCGAATATATGCGGGGTCTGCCCTACCCCTCACAATATGGCATCCACGAAGGCCCTGGATGATATTTACGGGGTGGAACCTACCCCTGCTGCAAAACTGATACGAAAACTGCAATACAACGCAAATTTCATTGAGGATCACTACATTCACTTTTTCTTCCTCGCCGGCCCAGACTTCGTCGTTGGTCCCCATGCCAATCCGGCAGAGAGGAACATCCTTGGTGTCATTAGTAAGGTTGGCATGGACATAGGGAAAAAGGTGATAGAGGTACGGAGAAGAACAAGAGATATTATAAAACTGGTCGCCAGTAAGCCACCACATCCGGAGGGTGGATTACCAGGTGGTGTGTCGCGCACCATAAGCGAGGAAGAAAGGAGGAGCATCCGAGAAACCGCAAACATGTCCGTTGAATTCGCGCAATTTGCCCTCCAATTTTTCAAAGATGCGGTTCTGAAGAATAAGGACTACCTCGATCTGATCCTCGGCAATGCCTACAATCTAAAAACGTACTATATGGCGCTGGTCGATGAAAATAAGAAGATGAATTTCTACGAAGGTACCTTAAGGGTAATTGATCCCAATGGAAAAGAAGTCGCCTTCTTCGACCCCCATAATTACACGGAATACATTGGAGAATGGGTCGAGCCGTGGACGTATATACGCTTAACCTATTTGAGAAAGCTCGGCTGGAAAGGACTGATCGAAGGGAATGACACTTCTCTCTACCGGGTTGGGCCCCTTGCCCGATATAATGTGGTTGAAGGGATGGCAACGCCACTTGCCGAGAAGGAGTATGAGGAGATGGTGAGAACCCTTGGGAAACCGGCACACCATACGCTTGCTTACCACTGGGCACGCCTCATCGAGGCACTCCAGGCAGCCGAGGATCTTCAAAGAATTGCAGACGACCACCTCCTCACGAGTAAGGATATCCGAAACATGAACTTCAATTTCACCGGGAAAGGTGTTGGTTGTGTTGAGGCATGTAGGGGAGTACTCATCCACCACTATGAAACTGATGGTAAGGGGTTGATCAGTAAAGTCAATCTGATCGTTGCGACACAGCATAATGCTGCCCCCATAGCATTATCAGTAAAGAAGGCAGCTCAACATTTTATCAAGGGTGGAAAGGTTCAGGAAGGACTATTAAACATGGTAGAGATGGCATTCCGGGCCTACGATCCCTGTCTTGGATGTGCAACCCATTCACTCCCTGGAGAGATGCCGTTAGAGATCAAGATTCGCGATAGCAAGGGCAATACGATTAAGACGGTCAGGAGAGGTATATAAAACCCATCGAAGGGGTTCAAGCGGTTTTGAGCTTGGACCTTTTTATTCCTCTCCTCGCTTTGCCTGCTATGAGAGGTTATGCCTAAGAAAACACTGGTAATTGGTCTCGGCAATACAATCCTGAGTGATGACGGTGCCGGTATCTACGTGGCAAGAGAGATTAAAGAAAGGTGTAAAGGCTTATCACATATAGCAGTCATTGAAGCAAGCCAAGGTGGTATCGGGTTACTCGATTTGATGGCCGGTAATGAGAGGGTCATCATCGTTGATTCCATAAAAACAGAAGGCAATACACCTGGTAAAGTCTACCGGTTCCGGGCTGAGGATTTAGGTGACACCTCATACCCATGTGGTTCCCACTTCCTCGATATCAGGACTGCGGTGGAGTTAGGCAGTAAATTTGGATACTCAATGCCCGGAACAATTGAGATATATGCAATAGAAATTAGCAATAATACAACATTCAGTGAAAACCTCACCCCCGAAGTTGAAAGGGGAATTCCAGTGCTGGCTGACCAAATCATAGAAGACCTAAAGGAAAAGGACGGGATTAAAGGACTCAGGGATTAAAGGGGTCATCTATGAAAAAGATGAGAGCTCTGCATCCAATCGTGTTTTCCCTCCTCATACTATTTTTTTACTTGAGCCCGTTGTGTACAGTCACATCTGCTAAGAGAAATGGACAAATGGGAGTCGTTGTGGTTTCCCACGGAGCACCGCTGCCGATGTGGAATGAGACCATCATAGAATCTGTTTCATCTGTAAAGTCTCCATACCCGATGGAAGTTGCCTTCTTGGACTATGGTGGGGAAAGGACACTTGCAAAATCAGTCAAGCGGCTTGAGGAGAAAGGTATACATAAAGTTCTTGTTATTCACCTCTCTCCATCTTCATACAGTAGCCACCATGAAGAGATTCGCTATCTGGTCGGTTTAAGAAAGGATCTTGGCATCTATACCGAGACAGCAGGTAAGCCGCTCCAGAGCAACGCACAGTTTACCGTATCTCCCTGCATGGATGAACACCCGCTCATCGTTGAAATACTCAAGGAATATGCTAAGGAGTTATCACGAGATTCCAGGAAGGAATCGCTCATCCTGGTGGGTCACGGTCCCGTCGAAGAGGTTGAAAACATCATGTGGGTAAGGCAGCTCAAGCGGATAGGCGGAAAAATTACCAAGGCGATGAAATTCAGAGAGGTTGCTTGCATGACCTTAAGGACTGACTCGGCGGACTTGATACGGGAACAGGCCGAGGCGGACTTACGAGAGACAGCCCTGCGATTATCGGCCCAGGGAAAGGTAATTATTTTGATTTATGCACTGGCGGGAGGAATGCTCCAGAATGAGATCAAGCATATCCTCAAAAGAGTTCCTTCAGTTGCCATAAGCCAGAAAGGAATCATATCTCACCCGAACACCGTGAAGTGGATCGAAGACACGATCAAGAAGGGAATGAACCAGCCTGCGGTTCCGCCTATCAATAGGAAGTGGTCAATTATGGACCATGTGACCGGAAAGCCCATTGGAACCCACCGATACGGTCTCCCGTAAGTGTAAAAATCAAAAATATGGTTTCTCCCCTGTTCATCTTCGGCATTGAACTGCCATCCTTTATTAGCTTCTACCTGAGGGGTGGAGAAGCAAACCCCTTTTCTCCGAAGGAAGAATAGAACTACGTTAGATTCTTTCTCATTGATCACATTCCAGTCAGCGGATTCAGTCTGTTGACTGTTCTTTAGTCAGCGAGATCTCTAAAAAACAGGGTTCCTCGTTGCTCAACAACATTTTTTCGACAATTCTAAATCTCGCTTCACTGCAAATTCTAAACTCGCTTGCGCTCAGACAGCCGAATTTGCAGCAGTTCCGCTCGATAAGAATTGTTACCGAAAAAATCTTAAATTCGCACTCGGAACCCTGTTTTCGACTTTTTCAGAGATCGCCTGACGAACTCTGAAAAAGTTAAGATACATATGCGACGTTGATGATTAATGGATCATTATGCGAAAGCGTACTCAATTTTTAGTAGAATCCGAGGCTATAGGAGGTTTCAGGATA
>Ga0315289_10002821_pt1 | contig 26502 bp, 22 predicted proteins | sample YL17G11_40_MG_FD_203452 | JGI IMG/M metagenome (GOLD analysis project Ga0315289, IMG submission 203452) | Sediment microbial communities from Yellowstone Lake, YNP, Wyoming, USA - YL17G11_40 | ecosystem: Environmental > Aquatic > Freshwater > Lake > Sediment | place: USA: Wyoming | collected...
CCCGACACGCCCCTGCTCTATGCGTTCGGCAGGGAGTTCATCCTTCGCCGGGCCCCCACCCTTCGCTTCCGCCATCCCTTTCCTCCCTCGGGGAGCAAGTCCGAGCTATAGTAGTCGCTATCATTCGGCCAGGGGACCACATTGAAGCGGTGCCGCGCACGGATTCAGTATGGAATGGCGGGACATGCCCACCTTCCATCTGCAATGTAGCGCGCAAGGCCCGTGCCGTCAAGGGGCGCCTTGCCCCTGGTCCAGCCCATGGCATATGCTCGAGCGGTATGATGCTGCTTCAGAATCCTGCCCTGTGGCTCTCGTCGGGTCTCGCGCGAGGCTTCACAGAGGCTCTGCGCTTCTTCTACCGGCTCGCAGGGGTCGACGTGGAGCCGAAAGCAATCTGCTTGAACTCGGTGTGTGCACTCCCCGTCAGCACCCTGCCCATCGATTCGGCCATCTTCCAGCGGACTGTCGTCCTTGGGGCGCGTGTTCTCGTGTGGGCGTTCCTTGCCGCGGCCATTCTCGTCGTCGTGCAGGCAGTGATGCGCGCTGTGCTCGGCCCTGCCAGCCGAACAGGGCGCCAGCTGCGGCGGGTGGTCAACGTCAGGACGGTGCTGATCGCCCTGGGCTGTTCAGTCGTCCTCGCCGCCGGTGTGGCAGTCCTGGGCAACCTCCGCTTCCTCGGGGGGATCGCTGCGCCGTACAGCGGCGTGGAGTGGGCGACAATGGAGTGATGCGAGGCCGCTGCTGGGTCTGCCGGCGGTCGGACTTGAACCGACACGAGGCTTGCGCCTCACCAGATTTTGAGACGAATGGCTTTGGGGGCTCTTCTGGATAGGTACTCGACCCTGAAACGGGTCTCCGGCACTTCCCACTGCATAGCTCTCAAGAGCTCTACGTAGCTGATCATAGCTCGTTGCAGCGATTATAAAAACGCCGTCCAAGCAGCTTGTGTCTCCGTATGGCAGCGCGGAGCATGGAGTGTGCTGCATTTGTGCTATAGGAAAGGACGAAAGTCCCAAAGGTGGAGTCACCTCCCGACGTCCGGGTCCTTTAAGGCTGGATCGGGATCCGGGCCACAAATGCTTCCACCTTCTTCTGCCAACCCTCCTCCAACGGTCCCTTGAGCCCGCTCACCAGGACCTTGCCTTCGGCGGCCTTGACGAGACCCTTTTCCTGCAACAGCTCGTTCATGATCGGGATGACGCGTTGCCACCGCGCCATCTCCTCGTCGGTGGGCATCCGCCCGGTCTTCTTGTCCGGCTGAGGCGCCCCCTCGGTGGCAAGGATGGCGTACTTCGTGCCCTTGGGCAGGCTCACGTGCTTCAGGAAGCGGCGCATGCCTCCGATGGGCTTGCCCATTCGCCCGGGTGAGCTGAAGAGGTACAGGTCGGCCGGCGGCAGCTCATTCGGCCTCGCGTCCCTGATGTGATGGACATTGACCGTGACACTCCTGGTGGCCATCTGCTTCTTGAACTCCTCCGCGACCGTGGCCCCGTTGCCATACTTCGAAGCGTGAAAGTACTCGATTCTCATGGTGAATCCTCCCGTACAGATATACCGCAAAGCGGAAGAACAAATCGTGACAGAGTTTCTAGCTGGCCCTTTTCCTCCCTGTCTCTGAATAGCGGATCGCGGCTTTCCCGTCAATTCGCAGTTCCTTGGCCATGCGGCTGCGCTCGTCCCCGGCCGCCCGCGCCACGCGAGCCACCCGCTTCGCCAGCGCCAGGATGGTGAGGATGGGCGGGTTGCCGAGCGAGTGGGGCAGGAGGGTCGCGTCTGCGACGTACAGGTTGGCAGGCAGGCGGGCGGGATGAAGGGTCGCCGCATCCGCGGCCGTGAGGGGGAGCATCCCCCCTGGGTGACCGGCATTGAGCGTACCGAGGAAGATGTCCGCTGGGTCGACTCCGAGGCGCACCAGGAGGTCGCGGCAAAGCGCCTCCGCCTCGGCAAGACGGCGGCGGTCCTCCGTGGTGAGGCGCTTGTCCAGGCGGGATCCGCGCGCGGGCACGCGGCCGCTCTCGGAGTCGGCCAGCTTGATCATCAGGGCGAGGACCCCGTCGGCCGCACGGCGCCAGCGCCGGTCAAAGAGGAAGCTCAGGTAATCGAAATACGGGGAGATGATGTAGCCGGGGCGCTGGACCACGAAGGGCATCGGCACCTCGTGGTGCTGGCGGCTGCCCGGCCAGGGGGCGGCCACGCACAGCACGGGGTCGACGGACAGCCGCGGCTCGCAATGGATTCCAGAGCGTTCCAGGATGGCCGGCGTGCCCAGGCCGCCGGCGGACAGGACCACCAGGTCTGCCGGGAAGAAGACAGAACGCATGCCGACCCGCGCCCGCACGCCGGCGGCCCGCCCGCCGCGGATCACCACCTTGCGGACGCTGCAGCCGGTGACCAGCCGCGCTCCCCCGGCCAGGGCGTCGTCGAGGAAGCGGCGGCTGTCCCACTTGGCGCCGTGGGGGCAGCCCAGGACGCAGCGACCGCAGCGGCGGCAGCGGTGGAGGTCGATCATCTTGGGGGTGGGACGCGGGGCCAGCCCGGCCGCACCGCAGAGCTCGAACAGCCGGCGGGCAGGCTCGGACCAGTTGCGCTGATGGGCGGTGCTCACCGGCACCTCGCGCGCCAGCTCGTCGAACTCCTGGTCCAGGTCGATGCCCATCTCCCGCAGGGGTCCGTCCATGCGCAGGGCGTTGCCTGCGCTCAGGGTGGTCGTGCCGCCGGTGCCCGCACCGTTGATGTGCACGAGCCCCTCGGCGCTTCGCCGAACGCGCATGGCCGGGAACACCAGGCGGATCATCCGCTCGTCGACCAGCAGCCCCCAGTTCCGCAGCCGCTGCATCCAGCGCAGCGGAAGGCCAAGGGGACGGAACTCCCGGCCGGCTTCCAGGACAGTCACCTGGTAGGTTCCCTGCAGCTCCCGCGCAGCGGCGGCCCCGCCGGCCCCGCTGCCCACAACGATCGCCCGCGGGGCAACCCGACTGACGTCACGCACAGGACGCTCCCTCCAGGCAGGCCCGGCAGCTGTCCGCGCCTTCCGTGATGCGCTGTCGGAACCGTAGCTCCCCTCCGCGTGCCAGGCCGGCCATCAGCCCCCGGTCCAGGGCGGAGATCAGCCGGCACACCTGCGGGGTGTAGGTCCGGGCGAAACCGCATCGCCGGATGATCACCTCGCCGTCCAGGGAGCCGTGGAAATCGATGCCGAGGTTCCGGTAGATCAACCGCGCCGCTGCCATCGCCCCGGAGATGGAGCGCACGCCGAGCTGAAGGCGATAACTCGCGCCCAGGCCGTATGCTGCCCGGTGCAGTCGGCGGTCGAGCGCGGCAAGGTCTTCTCCGCGCTGCAGGGCTTCCTCGGCCTGGGCACGGGTGAAGCGGGCGTACTCGAGGAGCCGCCCGCTCGTGCCCCGCGTCCGGGGAGGCGGCACGGGGGTGCCGAATGCGGCCGCGGTCCGGGCGAAGAGCTGCTCCAGCGCCCGCCGGCGGATGCCGAACGGCATGAGCAGGCGAGCCGCGGCCAGGTGGATGCGGGATTCACGGCTAACGCGCATGGAATCGCTCCCACGTGGAGGACGCCGGGGATCTCGGCCCGCAGCATGGCTGCGTTGTCCCGGTCGGCCGCTTCCCCGTAGAGCATCTCCACTACCGCGGCCCTGCGGGCAAGCACCACCTGCCGGCGGATCTTGAGGTTTCCGGTCAGCTCGCCGTTCTCGATGCCGGGGCGTTCCGAGAGCACCGCCCAGCGCTTCAGCTGCTCGGGGTGGGAGAGGCCGCCGTTGATCCCATGCACTGCCCAGTCGATCGCCAGCAGCGCCTTCGTGGTGGCCGACCCCCCGGCCAGCCAGAGCAGCGCGCTCAGGGAGGGCCGGTTGTCGCCGAGAACCATGGCGTCCGCCATGCCGGGGATCTCCCGGAGGAGGCTTTCGATCCTCGCGGGGTGGATGTTCTTCCCGTACGAGGTGATCAAAATCTCCTTCTTCCTCCCGATGATGACCAGGTCTCCCTCATCGGTGATTGCCCCCAGGTCTCCGGTGTGGAGCCACCCGTCGTCGGACACGGCTGACACCTGGGGTCCGCGCACCAGCACCTCGCCGTCGTGCGCGATCCGCACCTCGGACCACGACCTGCGGCACGTCCCGACACGCCCCTGCTCTATGCGTTCGGCAGGGAGTTCATCCTTCGCCGGGCCCCCACCCTTCGCTTCCGCCATCCCTTTCCTCCCTCGGGGAGCAAGTCCGAGCTATAGTAGTCGCTATCATTCAGCGGCCAGGAGTTTGCCGAGATGCTGGGCCTGCAGGCCATGCTCATGGGCGGCGGCCAGCCGCTGATGCAGCGCGTGGGCGACTTCCGGCTGGGAAAGCGCTCCAAGGCGGAGAGCTTCACGGGCGACCTGTACGATTTCGAGCCGACCCTCGCCTCCTGCACGCCGGGCGACATATCACTGGCCATGCCGGCCAAGGTGCTGCGGGGAATCTGGAAATCGATGAAGGCGCTGGACACGATCATCCCCGGGGTCCTGCACCCTTCCACGGTGATGTATTACCCCGAGATCAAGCTCTACGGGAACAAGCCGCGCTTCCTGGACGATCATTTCCAGGCACGGCCTGGCATCTACCTCGTTGGCGACGGTGCGGGGACCAGCCGGGGCGTCACCGCCGCGTGGGCGAGCGGCATCCGGGCGGCCGAAGGCATCCTGGCGCGACAGCCGTAGCCCCGAGTCTCCCCATGGCCTCCTGCGGACCTCTCAGGCCCTTCCCATCTCCCGGGCGATCTCGCAGTACCTGCGCACGCGGGAGGCCGGCGTGCGCGGCGTCACGGGGCTGCCGGTGCTCACGATGAACCGGCTGCCATTCCTGCGCCCTGCCCGGACCTGGCGGCCGATCTCCGCCTTCAGCTCTCCCTCGCTGCCGTGCTCGAGCAGCCCGATCGCGTCGAGATTGCCCAGCACGCATGCCCTGCCGTCAACGCGGTCCACGACCTCCTCGATGTCGATGTTGAACCCCTTTTTGCTTTCCTCGAGGGACAGCGCGTCGAAGGGCAGCGACAGGATCTCCCTCCACACAGGCGCCGGGTCCCCGCAGTAGTAGTAGATCGCGGCCATCGCGTGCGAGTGGATGGCGTCGATCAGGCGCCGCACATAGGGAGCATTCAGGGCAGCGAAAGCGACGGGCCCTATCATATCGGTGAGACATTCCTCGATCCAGATCGCGCGTGCGCCGAGGGCCGCGGCCATCTCGACACCGGCCAGGCTCACGGCAAGAAACCGCTCGCAGGCATGCAGAGCCAGATCGGGGGATTGTGCGATCGTCGTCATCATCCCTTCGAAGCCCCAGAGGAAGTAGCACATCCACAGCGGCGAGCTCACCGCCCGTACTGGGAACAGCTCCGCGGCGGGACCGTCGAGGAGAGAACGCGCAAGATCTCCCACACCGCCGTCGGCATCGGCCGCGGAGGGCGCCGGCTCGGCAATCCCCTGGTCTATCTCCGCAAAGCTCGTCGGCAGTCGTGTCGGGTGCACGGACTGGCACCCGCTCGCCGGCTCCCATCCTCCGACCCGCGGCCGCTCCAGCGTGCGCTCGGTCCGGGCAGCGCTGTCGACGACGAGCACAGCGCCGCCGCGCTGGACGATGCGCGCCTGTTCCCTCAGGGCCCGGGGCAGGCAGGATGGCACCTGGAACCAGTCCTGGCCGATTTCCCTGATCGCGTCGGCCCGCCAGGCCAGCTGCCGCTCTGGGTCGGGATCCGCGGGCGCCCACCAGGGCTGGCGGGTGACCTGGTCCCAGTGATCGCGGATGAAGAGCTCCTCGTAGCAGATGACGACGGGGATCTCGGGCGTCCCGTCCATGGACAGCGCCTGCTGGATCTTCTGGCAGCCGGTCATGCCGCACTGTATGTCGACACGGCGCCCCACGGCAACCCAGGGGACTGCTGTCACGGTTCTGTCACGCGATCCGGGACGGAGCAGGAACGGCCTGTCTCTCACCCTTTCACCATGCCATCGACACAGTGAGTGCGATGGCGGGAGGTTGAGATGGGAACGTTCATCATCCTTTCCGCATGTATCGCGGGCCTGCTCGCCGGTTCCCCGGCATCCGCCCAGGTCGTCGCGCGGCTGGCGGAAGGGATCGGGGAGGCACCAATCGAGGAGGTCCGCTCCCTCCTTCGCACGGGCTTCGACCTGGAAGCCCGGGACAAGAAGGGCCGCACTCTGCTCGCCCTTGCCGTTGCCGAAAGCAGGTGCGAGCTTGTGCGGCTGCTCCTTGAGGCAGGGGCGGAGGTCGACACCCGTGACGAGTGGGGTTCGACCCCTCTCATGTACGCGGCGGGGGATGGCTGCCTCGAGATCCTCCAGCTCCTGCTGGCAGCAGGGGCATCCGTGGATGCACGGGATGCGATCGGCGTGACTTCCCTGGGCAGGGCCGCCGGCCGTGGTCGGCTGGAGGCGGCGCGCACCCTGATCGATGCCGGGGCGGATGTGAATGCCGTGGATTGCTCAGACTACACGCCGCTGCAGCGCGCGGTCCGTTCTGAGCAGGGAGAGATCCTGGGGATGCTGATTTCTCATGGCGCCGAGGTCGACGCCTCGGATGGCCACGGCCAGACAGCGCTGATCTGGGCAGCCGGGATGGGATGCGAGGACATCGTGCAGATCCTCCTCGCATCCGGTGCGGCAGTGAACGCGAAGAGCGAGTTCGGCCTGAGCGCTCTCATGTGGGCATCTGCGACGGGGCGGGAACCGATCGTGCGGGCATTGCTTGGTGCCGGTGCGGATGTGAATGCGAAAGACCTCTACGGCCACACGTCCCTCATGAGAGCTGCCACGCAGAACGAAACAGCCGTGGCAGGGGTGCTCCTTCTCCATGGCGCAGACCTGGGTACGCGTGACTGCCACGGGGAGACAGCCCTTCTGTACGCCGTCAGAAAGGGGAATCGCCAGACCGTGCGGCTGCTGCTTGAAAGAGGTGCAGATGTGAACACGAAAGATCCCTTCGGCAGGAGTGCGATCCAGCTGGCATGCGCAAAGGGCTTCGACGAGGTAGCGTCTCTTCTCAGGAGCGCGGGTGCAACGGACAAGTCACAGGCGTCCCCGACCGTGATCCGCTCGCGCCTCGTCAGCCGCAGAGACCCTTCAGGAAGTCGAACGCCGCCTTCCGCCCGCTCTTCAAGTCCCGCTGGATCGCGTTGTACTGCCCGCCCCTGAGCAGCCCGACGATCGGGGAGTACTGCGAGTCGATGACCATGCCCCCGCGGGGCAGCGTGGCCATGAGCTCCCTGAAGTACTCCTGGTACTCGATCGGCGTGAAATCGCACACGAAGAGCACCACCTTGCCCTCGAACTTCCTCTTCACCTCCGCGAGGGGCTTGAGATTGAACAGGTTGTAGTTGTTGAAGGCGCGAAGCCCCTTCGTGTCCACGAGGTTGTCCGCCTGTGCCAGGGCGTTGCCGCAGAAGTGGATGCACCCGCCGCCGAACGCGGTGAGGATCTTCGAGTTGTAGGGGACCACGAAGGTGCGGTACATCCCGGGTGACATGAGGCTCGCGTCGTCATCGGAAAACCACACCCCCGCATGCCTGCCGGTGTACACCTGCTGATCAGTGAAGCACTCGGTGAGCGGCTCGCCGATCACCTGCTTCTGCTCCTTCACCCAGGCAATCGTCGCCTCCGCGATGTTGTCCATGAGCTCGTGCGCAGCCTTCGGGTGGTCGGCGATGAGGTAGATCAGCCCATCGTAGCCCATGAGCTGGTTCGCGGTGGTGAGCGGGCTCTGACAGTCGGTGATGCCGACCGGCAGGAAGCTCTTCTCCTTCATGGTTCTCTGGAACCGCAGGACCATGGGCATAAGGCCGTCCTTCTGGGGATCAGGCATCTGCATGCGGTGGATATCCTGCGGCGTGCGCACAGGGTAGAACGCCGGGTCCGCGGTGGGGTCCATGCGCCGCGGGATCTGGACCTTGCACCCCAGGGCGGAGGCCATGACCACGCAGCCGAACCACGGGACGAGGCACGGCACGAAGTCGTCGTCGATCTCCTTCACCTGCTCGTAGTAGGTGCGCTCCTGGAAGCCGATCATTGCCTCGGGGGTCTCGAAGTAGTCGTCCGGGATGACCTCGCGGTCGACGCCGAAGAGGTGGTAGAAGGAGCTGTTGACCAGGAACGGCGTGGCGTCGGTCTTCCTGAAGGCGAACACGTCGTCGGTCCGGGCCTTCACCTTGGCCAGCCGTCGCGCGAACAGTTTCTCGAAGTCCTCGCGTTCCTCGGGCTTGAGCGGCTCGTTGGTCCAGGGCATGGGAACCTCCTTCGAAGGATCTCGCGCGACGGCAGGCCCGTGGGCCGGTCGCTCGCCTCTACTCCACGTCGCCTTCCGGCGTGATCCGCGTGACTCTGTCACGGCCGTCGTACGCGACGGCTGTCAGGGTCGTGCTCACCGACGCGCCGGCGGGCAGCTTCAGCGCGGTGCCCGCGGCAACCGCAGCGTCGTGGCTCATGGGAAAGCTCGTCCACGGCTCGAGGCCGACGACGTACACCGCGTTGAACCAGGGGTAGTCAGGCACCCCGTTGTACACGTGCCAGTAGTACAGGCACGGGTACAGCGCGGCGTCCCACTGCAGGCCGAAGCCCACGCGCGTGCGCGTATTTGTCAGCGCGTACCAGCCCTCCTCGACGTCCAGGCACAGCAGGCCCGCGATCCCGCTGCCGGCAGGAGCCGGGCGCGAGAGATCTACCTCCCGACCGTCCGCCACTTTCGTCCTCGGCCAGGTGCCGCTGCTGCCGGCAGGCACGAGCATGTGGGGAGCGGAAAAACCGGGCTGTGCGCGGAAACGGCGGGCCGGGGCGTCGATCCTGCAGTGCTCGTCCAGGAACGGCGCGCCGAAGGTGGGGTGATGTCCCCAGAGGATTTCCAGGGGTACGGGGCTCTCGTTGGAAAGGGTCTCCTCGATGTGGAGGACTGGCTCTCCCGCGCGCAGGCTCAGCCTCTTTCGCAGGCTGAGCGGCAGGCGCAGGAGCCTGCAGGAAAGGGTCACGCTCACGCAGTCGGCCCGGTCCTCCTCAACTGCCCAGCTCCAGGGAAGGAGAGCGGCCTCGCCGTGCAGGCCCTGCGGCGCCCCGAGGATCGTCGCCGGCCCCCCGCCGGGGATGCACTCGTGCCACCCCCCCTCGTACCAGTCCAGGTTGGCGCCCCACGCGCCGGGGCTCGTCGGGATGACCTTGCCCGGCTCCCGGATGCCGCCTCGCGCGTGCCACAGGAAATCGGTGTCGGTGGGCTTGTGGAGGAACTCCACGATATCGGCGCCCTTGTCGGCGAGCACCGTCACGCGAAGCCGCTCGTTCTCGAGGGCCAGGTGAGTGAGGGAACGGTGGGAGTACTGGAGAAGCCTGCAGCCGTGGCTCCGGCCCGACGCGTGGTCCATGGTCGTCCCCCCGGAAGAAAATGAGGCCCGGGGAAAGGGGCTCCCCGGGCTCTCGTGCACGGTCCTTACTTGTACAAGGATGCCTTGTACGTGTCCATGTTCTCCTTGGTGACGAACATGCTGCCGGAATCGTTGACGTACTGCGCGGGCTTCACGCCCTTGGTGATGAAGTCGATCAGGATCTTGGAGCCGAGGTAGCCCATCTTGTAGAAGTTCTGCGCCTCGGTGCCCCAGATCGACCCGTCCTTGATCAGCGCCATGGTCTCGGCCACATCGTCGATTGCCACGACGGTGATCTTGTCCTGGAGCTTGTTCTCCTTGATGACCTTCGCCGCGGCAGGGCCGGCCTCGCCGCACACGCCGATCACGAGGTTGATCTCGGGGTACGCCTTGAAGGCGGCCTCGAACTTCTGCATGGCGATCTGCATGTCGCTGTTGCAGGACTCGTTCAGGACCATCTTGAAGTCGGGGTAGTCCTTGAGAGCGGCCAGGTAGCCGTCGCGCGCCTTGATGGCGAAGGAGGCGTCCATGGTGCTCTGCAGGACGATCGCGCGCAGGGGCTTCGAGCCGAACTTCGCCTTGATGGCGCTGCCGCCCTGCTTGCCCAGCTCCGCCTCATTGGTGCCCACGAACGCGAGGCTCGTGCTCTCGGGGTCGACAGAGCCGACGAACACGACCGGGATCTTCGCCTCGGCCGCCTTCTTGATCACGGGCCGCATGGCCGTGGGGGCGATGGGCATCGTGATGATGCCGTCGACCTTGGAGGCGATGGCCAGCTCGATCTGGTTCACCATCTCCGCGGGGTCGATGCCCTGGGGTCCGACGTACTGGCCGGTGAAGCCCATGTCCTTCGCCGCAGCCTCGAAGCCGGCGCGCGCCACGTCCCACACGGGATGCGCGACGAGCGGGGTGACGAACACGAAGTTGAGCTTCTTGCCCTTCGCCGCCTTCTCTCCGCCGCCGCCGGCGAAGGCCGTGGCGCCGAACGCGAGGCTGAGCACGGCGAGAGCCGCCAGAACCACAAACAGTTTCCTCATCGATGTCCTCCTCTTCAGGATTCAGAAAAATCCAAGGCTGTCCGCAACGCGGCAGCCGTTGAACCCACATGTGCCCCGGGACCTTCCCCCGGGGCCGGTCCCGCCCGCCCTCAGTCCCTGCAGTACATCCCCGTGGCAGCGCTCATGAAGAGGCTGTCGCTGATCTCCTCGCAGGTGAAGGTCGCGTTCGCCCTGCCCTTGGCCAGCACCACGAACCTGTCGCACATGGCCAGCAGCTCGGGCAGCTCCGAGGAGATCATGACGATGGCCACGCCGTTCCTGGCCAGCTCGGTCATGAGGGAGTAGATCTCCACCTTCGCCCCGACGTCGATCCCGCGCGTGGGCTCGTCCAGGAACAGGACCCGCACATCGGTCATGAGCCACTTGGCCAGCACCACCTTCTGCTGGTTGCCGCCCGAGAGGGAGAGGATGCCGGTTTCGACGCCCGGTGCCCTCACGTTGAGCTGGCGGAAGTACGACTGCGCATACTCCCGTTCCGCGCTTCGGCGGATGAACAGGCGTCCGAAGATCTTGGAGAAGCTGGCAAGGGTCGTGTTCTCCCGGATGTTCATCGTGCCCACGAAACCGCTCGTGCGGCGGTCCTCGGTGAGCAGGCCCACGCGGTGGCGGATGGCGTCCTCGGGGCTTGAGATCGTCACCGGGGCACCGTCAATGAACACGTCGCCCGACACCCTGCCTCTCGAACCGAAGATCGCGTTCACCAGCTCGCTTCTGCCCGAGCCCACGAGGCCGCCCAGTCCCAGGATCTCCCCCGCGCGCACGCCGAAGGACACGTCCTCGACGATATTCTTTCCCGGGATGTGCGAGGCAACGGTGAAGTGCTCGACGCGAAGCCTCTCGGCGCCCAGGGGGAGCTTCAGCTTGGGGTACATGGTCTCGATCTTGCGGCCCACCATGTCCTCGATGACCCGCTCGGGGTGCACGTCGGCTCGGGGCGTCGTGGAGATGACGTGGCCGTCCCGCAGCACCGTGATCCTGTCAGCAATACCGAACACCTCGTCCAGCTTGTGCGAGATGTAGATGCAGGAGATGCCCTCGGAGCGAAGCTTCGCGATGATGCCCATGAGGGTCTGGGTCTCGGTCTCGGTGAGCGCGGAGGTCGGCTCGTCGAGCACGAGGATGTGGGGGTGGCGATACAGGGCCTTGGCGATGCAGATCAGCTGCTGCTGGCTGGTGGAAAGGCGCCGCACCGTCTCGCGGGGACTCACGTCCAGCCCTACGCGCGCGAGGGCCTCGACGGTGAGGGAGTTCGTCTTCGTCCAGTTCACGAACCAGGGGAACCGCCGGCGCGGGAGGTTGCCCAGGAACACGTTCTCCCCCACGGACAGCTCGGGGTTCAGGCTGATCTCCTGGTAGATCATCTGGATGCCCGCCCGCTCCGCGTCGTGGGTGCTGGCGAAGGACACCTTCTTCCCGTTGACCTCCACCTCGCCCTCATAGGCGCTGGAGGGGTAGCTGCCGCTCAGGATCTTCATCAGGGTCGACTTGCCCGCCCCGTTCTCGCCCACCAGCGCGTGCACCTCCCCTCGGGCGAGGTCGATGCTCACCTTTTCCAGCGCTGCCACGGAGAAGAAGCGCTTGGTGATGTCCCGCATCTGAAGCACTGTGTCGGCCACGGCGCGTCCCCTGTCAGCCGCCCAGCATGCCGCCGCGGCGCCTGCGGAACTGGTCGATGCCCACCGCGAGGATGATGATCGCCCCGATGACGACGCTCTGGTAGTACACGGAGATCTTCATGAGCACCATGCCGTTGGCGATGATGGACATGAAGGCCGCCCCGATCAGCGTGCCCAGGATGGAGCCGGAGCCGCCGAACATGCTCGTGCCTCCGATGATGACCGCGGCGATGACCTGCAGCTCCATGCCGGTGCCGGCGTTGGCGAGGGCGGAGGCAAGGCGCGCCGCGGTGAGCACGCCTGTGATGCCGGAGGCCAGGCCGCAGAGCACGTACACCGAGGTGACGATCTTCACGACGTTGATGCCCGACAGCCGCGCGGTCTCGGTGTTGCCTCCGACGGCGAACACCGCCCTGCCCCACGCCGTCTGGGTGAGCACGATGTGCGCCAGGATGCCCAGCACCACCGCCACGTAGACGACGTTGGGAACCCCCAGGAGGTAGCCCTGCCCGAGATTGTTGAACTCGTCGGGGAAAGGGTAGACGGGGTTTCCCCGCGTGAGAACCTGCACGATGCCGCGGGCGATGTACATCATCCCGAGGGTCACGATGAGTGACGGGATCTTGAACCGGGTGATGACTATGCCGTTGAACGCTCCGGCGACCAGGCCGATCAGGAGCCCCAGCAGGATGGAGATGACGATGGCCAGCCAGAGCGGCATGACCAGCATCAGCGCCCGCAGCGCCAGGCCGCAGATGACTCCGCCCAGCGCGAGCACGGAGCCCACGGAAAGGTCCATGCCCGCCGCGACGAACACGAAAGTCATGGCGATGCCGATGATGAAGACGAAGGAGATCTGGCGCGCGATATTCAGCAGGTTGTCGATGTCGAGGAAGACGGGGTTGACGATGCTCACCACGACGATGAGAAGAAAGAGCGGGATGGCGATCCCGCTTTCCCGTGCCCGCAGTATGCTGCGGAAGAACCCGCCTCCCTGGGGTGCGGCGCTTGCTTTCGGGCTGCTCTGCTCTGCCATGACTCCCTCGCTGGAACTCTCGTTCTGCCCGCTGCTAACGCTGGGGCGGCCGTCCGAAGAGGCCGGCAGCTGCTCGTCGCTCCGTCATGCCGTCCAGAAATCTAATATCTGATATCAGATATCTCAGAAGCGATTCTACCATAGTCACACCCGTTGTCAAGAAAAATCTTCCCCCACTATCCAGAAGCTCTGACCACCCGAATACCCAAACCCGCATTGCGCCAGGCTGAGCCGATCAGGCATCCGGGTTGGGAATCATGGTGTCCCTGATCAGCGCGACAAGGTCATCGGTGGCCTTGCAGAACTGCCGAAGGGTCCGCCGGGTGGCCCCGTACGCGTCGAACTCTGCCACGCTCATGCCCTTCTCGTCGTAGGCCCTGCGGAACTCCGTGAACTTCCCCTCCAGCTCGGCCACGATTGCAGGGTCCACGGGCCTGTCCATCCTGTTCTCGACGGTCACCGTGGAGCTGTTGTACCTCTGCTGCCACTCGAATGGCGGTGAGATGACGACGTCGCCGCCGATGAACTCGCTCCAGTGCAGGTGGTTCCTGAACGCCGCCGACAGGAGCCTCAGCCTGTAGCCCCTCTCCTTGAAGAGCCTGTAGGCCTTCTTCATCACTGCCACCCCGGCCCAGTCGAAGACCCAGGGATCGGCGGTTATGTTCTGCTTTTCGGCCACCACGCGCAGCCAGTCGTCCAGGCGGCCGACCATCAGCGTGCACACGGGCCCCATGGTGTCGATGTCCTTGCCGGCCTTCTGCCTGCGCCTCAGGCCCCGCTCCACCGCCTCGGCGACCGCGATGGCCTGCGGCAGCGTGAAGCTCACGGTGGCGTTGATGCTGACCCCCTGCCACGTGGCCTCCTCGATGGCCTCGACCCCGGCGCGCGTCACGGGGATCTTCACGATCATGTTGGGTGCAAGGCCCGAGAAGTGCCGGGCCTGCACGACGATCGCCTTCGCATCGCGGAACAGGCAGGGATCGGTCTGGATGGACAGCCGGCCGTTTCTCCCCTTCTCCCTGTCGAACACAGGCCTGAGAACATCGGCGGCCTTGATGGACATCTCCTCCACGAGACGCCAGGCGACCTGGGCATCTGTTGCTGTCGGCATTTCGCTGATGAGCGCGGGGATGCAGTCCTTCCACAGGTGCCATTCCTTCTTCAGCACACCGAGCACGATGACGGGGTTGCAGGTCGCCCCCACGGCACCGTTGGTCTCGATCGAGGCGGCAAGCTCCTGGATGGCGCACGAGTCGTTCCAGAGCGCCGTGGGAGTGGTCTGTGTCATGCGGTGCAGGGTGCTCGTGCAGCCGTTCCCCTTCATGCCATTCTCCTTCCAGAGCGCCGTGATGGCGCTCAGATCGTGTACGAAGAAAACCCGCCATCGATGGGGATCACGTCCCCGATGACGAAGCGCGAGGCGTCCGACAGCAGCCACAGAAGGCAGCCCACCAGCTCCTCGGGCTCGGCGTAGCGTCCCATCGGCGTGTGTGCAATCGTGCGTGTCGCGCGCGGTGTGGACTCGCCGGTCTTCTGGTCGCGGTGCAGGAAGGCGAGCTGCTCGGTCATGACGAACCCGGGGGCGATCGCGTTCACCCGCACACCGGCGTGCGAGTAGTGCACCGCCAGCCACTTCGTGAAGTTCGCCACGGCCGCCTTGCCCGCGGCGTAGGCGGGGATCTTCGTGAGGGGCACCACCGAGTTCATGGAGGCGATGTTCACGATGGACCCGCGGCCTTTTTCCACCATGCCACGCGAGAACACCTTGGTGGGGATCACGGTGCCCATGAAGTTCAGCCGCAGCGAGCGCTCGAAAGCCTCCATGTCCATGTTCAGGAAGTGAGCCTCGCCCTTCCAGGCTGGATCGGAGGTCTCGAGGAACTCCACGCCCGTGCTGGCCTTCGGGTCGTTGCCGCCCGCCCCGTTCACGAGGAACTCGGGAGGACCCCAGGCCGCGGCGACCTCCTCGTACACCCGGCAGAGGCCCGGTTCGTCGAGCACGCTGCAGCCGAAGGACAGGGCCTCGCCGCCTCCCGCGACGACGGCGTCGCGCGTGACCCGCGCGGCCTCCTCGCGCAGATCGAGCACAACGACCTTCATGCCGATGGAACCGAGGGCCCTCGCCATGGTCCCGCACAGCGCTCCCCCTGCCCCCGTGACAACCACGGTGCCCTGCGGCAGGGGGAAATACGGGGTGGCGCCCGCGGCGTTCGCTACTCCCTGCGCCGCGCTCACGTGGTGACCATCACTTTCAGCTTGTCGCGCGCGGGGTCGTTGGCGATCGCGATGGCCTCGCCGATTTTCGCGAGGGGCAGCGTGTGCGACACCCACGTCTCGGGGTGCAGCCTGCCCGCGGCGAGCAGCTCGATCACCGGCCTGAAATCGTTCACGTAGCGGTAGACTCCCGAGATCACCGCTTCCTTCTTCAGCAGCTCCGCGTGAGGGATTGCCGCCATGGGCTTTCCCATTCCCACGTACACCACCCGGCCGCCCCTGCGCACGCAGCGCACGGCATCCGCGATCGCGGTATCAGCGGCCGATGCCTCCAGGACGCAGTCGCACATCCTGGCGCCCGTCGCTTCGCGCACGAACTCGGGCAAGGACCCGCTGGCTGGATCGAAGACCTTGTCCGCACCCACGCGCAACGCCACCTCGCGGCGGAAGGCAAGGGGTTCGGAGGCAATGACAATGGAGGCTCCGGCAGCGCGTGCCATCTCGATGCAGGAGAAACCGATCGGCCCCGCACCGATCACCAGGGCTGTCTCTCCGGGCAGCAGCCTCGCCTTGTGAACGGCGTTGTGCGCCACGGCGAGCGGCTCGGCAAGAGCAGCTTCGGTGAAGCTGACATGATCAGGCACCCGGTAGACCCAGCGTGGGTCGTGGCACAGGTATTCGCGGAACATGCCGTGGAAGGGGGGCGCGCCGGTAAAGCGGACCTGCTCGCAAAGGTTGTAGCGTCCCTCCCGGCAAAGACCGCAGGAGCCGCACGGGACGCCCGGCTCGATGGACACCCTGTCGCCGACGCTGAACCCCGCGACCCTGGATCCCACCTCTGTCACCACTCCCGAGGCCTCGTGCCCCAGGATGTGGGGTGCCTTCACGACGTGGTCGCCGATCCTGCCCTCGTTGAAGTAGTGCAGGTCGCTCCCGCAGATGCCGACCTCCCTGACGTTGATCAGGAGCTCATCTGCTGTGCAGACAGGAAGGGGCACTTCTTCAACAACAAGGTCCCCAGCTTTTCTCAGGAACGCTGCTTTCATCACATCATGCTCCAGGATCCACTCGACGCGTTGACTCGGGCTCCGCGGCTCACCCAGCTAAAAGCCCCTGATATCTGATATCTGATATCTTAGTTGAGCATAATAGCACCACCAGGTTGGTTGTCAAGAGAAAAATTCCCGGGGTGAAGGGTCAGCTGCCGCCGTTCTTGTCGAGCAAGTTGGTCACGTTGGTGAAGTGCCGGTGCAGGACCTCGGCTGCCCGAGCTGGTTCCTTCTCGATGCACTCCAGGATCTCGGCGTGGATCTCGTGCCAGCCCCGCTCCAGCGAGTGATAGGTCTTCTCGTGGATGAGGGTCATGTTCGCATGCAGGCTCAGCTGCCGGTGGAAGCCGTTCAGGAAATCGTTTCCCGCGAGGGCGCACAGCTCGGTGTGGAACTCCCGGTCCAGCGCGATCGCCTTCTTCTCGCGAAGCACGGCGTCCGGCTCGTCGTGCACCGCGCGCATGCGGTCCACGATGCGGTGCAGCCGCGCGAGAGACTCCGGCTTCGCCCTGTCACCCGCCTTCGCCACGGCATACAGCTCCAGCACCTCGCGCAGCTCGTACACCTCCATGATCATCCGCCGGGAGGGGGTGCGCACCCTGCAGGAGCTGCGCGGCTTGATGCTCATCACCTGCTCGAACTCCAGGCGCTTCACCGCCTCGCGCACCGGCATGGTGCTCACGTCGAGCCCGGCAGCGATGTCCTTGATGCTGACGCTGTCCCCGTACTTGACCGCGCCGCTCAGGATCTGCTCCAGCAGGTACTCGTACACCCGGTCCACGAGGCTGCTCGTGTCGATCGGCTTCTTCACTCCCGTTCTCCTCGCACGCCCCTGGCGTGCAGCAGCTCGCGCAAGCCTTCCTCCCCGTCGCAGCGGAACACGGCCACCCCCGCGTGCGCGCAGGCCGTCTCCACCTCGCGGCCGAGCCGCCCCTCCGTGAGTGAACCGTGGCTGCAGGGTATCGCCCTGAACAGGAGGTTCGGATCCACGCCGAGTGAGAGCCGCGTGTGCGGCCACGGATCGTCGTAACGGCTCGCCTCGCCAGGATCCAGGATTGCGCCTTCGCCGAGGAGCATTGCAAATTTTCTGTCCTGGCGGAAGAGCCGCAGGAAGGTGACCGGGCCGCCCGAGGGGGTCTCGTAGCCCACCGCGGCGCCCGACTTTCCGTGCAGGTTCGGCCCGAGGGTGACGCGGGAGAGAGCCCGCGCCGCGTCTGCCGACCTGGCGGCCCAGTACACGGAGGACCCGCCGCAGTTCCGCAGAAGGACGTGGTCGGGTTTGAACGCGACCAGGTCGCCGAAAAGCGGCGGCACCTCGGGGACAAGGGCGTGCAGCAGAACGACGCTCACCAGGCCGTTGAGATCCCCTTCACAGGCGAAAGGGACCACGCGCCGCGCCCCTTCCCCGTCCTCGCCGAACGGCAGGAAGCCGGGCAGAAGACAGCCCGTGCAGCCCTGGCAGGTGAGTGACATCTCGTAGTGGCACTTGATGGAGGCCCCCGCGATCGCGCCGCCTGCCGCTTCCGTGGCACCGCCCTCCTTCTCCAGCTCTGCGATTCGATCGCGCGCCGCGAGGTACAGCGCGACCTGGAAATCCAGCGACGCCTCGCTCACCATTTTCCCGTCGCGCCTCACCGTCGCTCCGTGCCCCTGGAGCCACGCAAGGAATCCCTCGATGCGCGCGTGGTCGCCGCACACGATCCTGCGGGCAGGTTCGACGATCAATTCCTCCTGCTCGCTCATGACCTCGGCGATAAAAGCTGCCTCGATCTCCGCGGGGTCGCTGCGCGTGTAGGGCATCTCCGCACCGTAGCTCCCCCCCCAGAGCATGATCCGGGAGCGCCGCATGCGCGCGAGGGCCGAGACGCCGCGGACCCAGGCCATGAGGCTGTCCGCGTCGGTGTCCAGGAACCCTTCGACGAGCGCCGCCCGCCGGGTGCGCGGGGCCTCGCGCAGGCTGCCGCAGATCGCCCCCGCGCAGGGAACTCCGTTGTACCCCTCGCCCACGTTCGCGAAGGCGGCCACGGGAACGTCGAGCTTCTCCACCAGGCCGGCCACGAGTGCGATGCGCGCCCAGTGGAAGACGTCGATCACGAGGCAGTCCACGCGGGCGGCTCGAAGCGCATCCACGCAGAACTCGACGTCCTTCGCGTCGCGGATCCCTGCCGACGCCCCGGGATCGCGTGCCGCGAGGGCTTCCAGGGGCGCCGTCACCTCCACGCCCCGCTCGCGCAGCAGCCGCATCAGGGGGCTTGCCACCGCGAGGGGCCGGGCTGCCACGTCGGCGCGGCGGTACTGGGGAGGAAAGTCGAAAGTGACGACACCCGTTTTCATCCCGGATCCTTCTCGGCCTGGACCTCGCGCGCGAGATCGACCCACCGCGCGAGTGAGTCGAGGTCCCGCTCGCCGCCAAGCAGGATCGACATGCCGCTCGAGCGGATGACGTAGCGCTCGACGCGAGAGGCGCGACAGGCGCGGAGGATCGACCGCACGTACTCCTTCTGCTCCTCCTCGGAGGCCTCCTGGATATGGCGCTTGGCCATGACCCGCAGCTCGACGGCGGGCCAGCTCTCGGGAGCTGCGCCGTCCACACCGTCCGCAGACATCCCCTTCAACCCTTCAGCCTTGTCCTCCATCGTGACCCCGAAATCGATGAGGCTGATCCCCCGCAGCCTGCGCACCTCGGGCACGTGCCGGGTCAGGTCTCCGCAGGAGTGCCAGTACCAGCAGCCGCCGTGGAAGTCGATGAGCTCCTGCTCCAGCTCGCGGAAGAACTCCGCGTAGTTGTCCGGGCTCATGAGCGGGATGTCGTCGTTGAAGAGGTCGCAGGGCTCAAGCGCCTCACCAGTGAACTCCGCGCGCCAGGCGGCGTACTGCTTCCCCGCGTCTGTGACGTAGCGCAGCAGCCGTCGCGCGAAATCCTCGTTCACGTACATGTCCACGGCAAAGTTCTGGAACCCGCGGATGTACAGCGCCACCCCCTGGGGACCACGGTACCAGTGCGGGAAGATCACCCGGAAGCCGCTGCCCGCGAGGGACTTCACCCTTCGATGGAAGGGAATGGCCATGTCCACGAGGTAGGGGTTTCTGGAGAAATCGATGCGGGACGGCAGCACGGAGTCCTCGTCCACGATCGGGTCTTTCCCGAACTGCGGCTCCTCGCCCTCCATGAAGAGGACTTTCTGGCCGAGCATGCCCGCCTCGTGGGTGACGCCGAAGCACACGGGGATATCGCGCGTGAGCGGCGTGTCGTCGCGGAACCTCCTGAATTTCAGCATCTTGTACGTGAGGAAGTACTCCAGGGAGTAGTCCGGATCCGTGTAGAACCGGCGGATGTCCATGCCCAGAACGCTCACCCACATCTTCTCCAGGCACTCGGCCGTCACGGGCATGAGAGCGCCCGAGGAGGCGGCATGCCGGGGCACACCGTGCCACTGCGTTTCCGCTCGGATCCCGCGCTCGGGGCGGTCCCACAGGGCGAGCCTGCGCGCGTTCTCCGCGCTGTCGCACAGCTTTCCGTACTCGTCAAGAAGCCTGTTGATGTCGCTCATCTGTCCCCGTTCCACGCCATGGCAATCGGCGAGAGCACCTCGCAGCCGGACGGCGTCACCAGCACGTTGTCCTCGAACCGGGCCCCGCCACCGAAGGCGCGGCCGTACGTTCCCGGCTCCACCGTGATCACCATGCCCGGTTCAAGGGGCTGCGTGTTTCCCGCGCCGAGCCCGGGGCCGCGATCGTGGTAGCTAAACCCCACGTGGTGACCGCACCCGTGGGTGAATCCCCCGGCGTAGCCCGCCTCCTGGAGAGAGGCGCGCGCGGCCGCGTCGACATCCGCGTGCGCGGCGCCCGGCCGCACCGCGGCGATCGCCGCCTTCTGCGCGGCCTTGACCGCCGACAGGAGCGCGTGCTGGCGCTCCCCGATTTTCCCGACGCCCGCGGTGCGGGTGAGGTCGCTCCAGTACCCGTCCACGCAGGTGCCCAGCTCGAGGAGCGCAAGGTCGCCTTCGGCGAGGCGCAGGCTGGAAGACCTGCTGTGCGTGCCCCCGAGGTAGATCGACTCACCGCCCTGCACGTGCGCCCATCCTCGGGCGAGCCTGCACCCCTGCTTTCCCGAGAAGCACTGGATGATGCACTCCACCTTCGCGGCGACCTCGGCCTCCGTCGCGCCGGACACGAGCGCAGCATGAAAAGCCTCGATTCCCGCTGCTGCCGCTGCGTTCACAAGCCGGATGGCTTCGACCTCACGCCGGGTCTTGTGCCGAGCGAGGGACGCGAACACGGCACTCGCGTCGCGGGGCGGACGCCTGCCCGGGAGGTCCCGCAGAGCGCTCTCGGTGAGCATCGGCGACTCGCCCGGGAAACTGGTCACGGCGTGCTGGCCGCTGTCGAGCGTCACGCCGAGGTCCCCGCCGTCGATGCCCAGGCGCACGAGGTCGGAGACGAGCTTCGCGCGGAGGTCGCTCCACGCGCCCGGCTCGACCGCGAACCTCCGCTGGAGGAAGCCGGCAGGAAGAACGTCGTCGGGTTCGCATGCCCCCGCGTAGCAGATGGGTTCGGCCTCGGCCGGATACAGCACGACGGCCAGCCCGAGGCTGGACCACCCGCAGCCCAGCATCACGGTGTCCTCGGGATACCACGCGAGAATTGCCTTCAGCCCCGCAGCGCGAAGCGCGCCGCGCACCATCGAGTCACGCTCGGGGTCCCTCGGTTTCGCCTGTGCCATCCTCCCCTCCCTACGGCCTGTAGCGCACGAGGTTGAGCATGTACCCGCCGTCGGCGTACAGCGTGGCCCCGTTCACGTACGAGGAAGCCTCGGAGGCAAGGAAGATCGCGGGCCCCACCATTTCCTGGACAGTCGACACCCTGCCCAGCGGGATCCACTCGGCGAACTTGTCCCGGCCGATCTGGTCGATCACGTTCTTGTTGATGTCGGTCTCCACCGCTCCCGGAGAGAGGTTGTTGACCCGGATCCCCTTCGGCCCGAGCTCGAGGGCAAGGGAGCGGCTGAACATGTTCAGCGCGGCCTTCGACATGTTGTAGTCCAGGTTGTGCGGGTAGGGCATCGAGTCGTGGATGGAGGAGATGTTGATGATCGACCCCTTGCCCGACTTCAGCAGCAGGGGCAGCAGGGCATGGGTCAGCTCCTGGGCAGCGCGCACGTTCACGCGCCAGGTCGCCTCCGACTTCGCGAAGTCCGTCTTCTCGAAGGGCATGATGAACTCGACGGCCGCGTTGTTGACCAGGATGTCCAGCTTCTTCTCCTCGGCTGCCACCTGCCTCGCCATGGCCTGGATGTCGGCGGAGGAGGAGAGGTCGGCTCGCACGAACCTGCCGCCGATCGCCTTTGCCACGGCGGTGCCTTTCGCCTCGTCGCGGGCATTCACCCAGACCTTCGCCCCCGCGGCTGCGAAACCTTCAGCGAGCGCTTTGCCGATTCCGCGTCCTGCTCCGGTGACCAGGGCGATTTTCCCGTCGAGCTTGAACATGTCCAGAGGATTCACTCACCGCCTCCTCTTCCTGTCCTTCCTAGAGCATCGCGCCTATCTGATATCAAATATATCAGATATCCATCTTACAGTATCGGAGACCGATGTCAAGAAGATTCTTCCAGGAGGGGTGCTGATCAGGTGCCCGTGCCGTGAGGCGCGCGCACCTTGTCAGGCCTCAGGATCGCGTACGATTCGAAACGGATCGCAGCACCCTCTGTATACGCGCCGTGGTACCAGGTGCGGTCGATATGGCCGCTCGCGAAAACACCGGCCAGGATCTCCTCATTGAAGGGAACCTGAACCTCACCGAGGGTGTGCCACTGCGCACCGTCGGCGCTGCACAGCGCGCGCACCTGCCTGCCGGTCCTTTCCACGCGCAACCACACCTTCCCCGCGGCAAGCCTGCCACGACCAAAGACGTGCGGCCGTGCCCCGTCGCACCCGCGGAAGGTGAGATCGCACGGGCCCAGGATCCCGTGTTCCAGGTAGAGATACGTGTCCTGGTCCTGCCAGATCACGATGCCGCCGAGACCAGGCCGATCCTGCAAGGCGTTCTCGCAACTGACCTGCAGCGAAAAATCTCCTGACATGCTCCTGACCAGCCGGGGAGCGCTCGCGTTGAGGAACCACAAGTCCCGGCAATTGGCTGCACGGATCACAAGGCCGTTCGCGGTTTCGAAGGAACAGTCACCGAGAGGATCGACCCAGGACCAGTCCCCCAACAGTCGCTCGTCGAATCGACCCTCTGACTCGTTCCGATCGAAGTCACGGGGCTGGGAGAGCTCAAGGTGCCATTGCCTGAACGCGGGGTCGCCGGCATGAGGGTACCTGCCGCGGTACTCCCGGCAGAACTCGCGGAAGCCTGCCGGGTCGTCCATGGCTTCTTCTTTCACGCTCAGGGCCATCGCGAGGACAGGCCAATACGCGCAGAACTCCGATTCCCAGGAGAGCATGAGATGGGGCTCCCTTCCGAAGAACTGCTCGAGAACCCCCGCACCCTCCTTCCGCATTCCGGCAGCCTGGAGCTCCTTTGCGAGGATGGGCAGCTCCAGGAAACCGCGGCTGCCCGGAAAACCTTCCTGGGCGAACTGCCGGTACAATGCCAGCACGCGAGAAAGATCATCGAGCGCCTCTTCGCGCCGTCCCAGGCCGAGAAGCGCCGTCGCGCAATTGCGAAGTGCATAGGCCGCGTAGACCCGGCCATTGGGCATGTGTGCCTCCAGCCGGGACGCCGCCTCGAAGGCCTGCCGGCTGAGAGCGAGTGACTTCTCGAAATCTCCTCGCAACTCGTAGCACCACCCGTGAAGCACTTTCCCCCAGGCAATCTTCCAGGCGTCTCCTGCCCGGATGGCTTGCTGGATGGATTTCTCCGTCAGCTCGATCGCGCCCTCGATGTCGCCCCGGAACAGCTTGTACGCACCCAGGCTCATGGACAGGCAGCTCTGCATCCCGACGTCGCCCGTGGTCTCGGCAACACGTCGCGCCACCCCATACCACCTCTCCTCCTCTTGTCTCATCCGGCGGACGGCGCAGGTTTCGGCGATCCAGAGGACCTCGTCGATCGCGAGGCCGGAGAGGTTTTCCGCGCTGTCCAGCACTCCCGCGGACTCGAAGATGAGGGACAGGTATCTGCCGGGATCAGAGAACTCGTAACATCGGGCCTGCAGGTTCAGGAGGTTGGCCTTGATGACGCTGCATTCCTTCTTCTCGAGCAGGGACAGCCCTTCCTCTGCCACCTTCGCCATCTCGGACAGGGATGTCAGGCTGTAGAGCGCGACACCGCAGCTGAAGCACAGCGGTGCGATCTTCTGCCCCGGCCAGTCCAGCTCCAGGCCAGCTCGATCGCCCTGCGGAAGCACCTCTCCATCTCGTCAGGCCGGCCCAGTACGTCGTGCACCTTTCCCATGCCCGCGAGGGCGCGCAGCTGCATCTCCATTCCTTCGGGAGCGGATGGCTCCCCAAGCAGCGCAAGCGCCCTCTGGAAGAAGCGAACGGCTTCTTCGTTCACGTACTGGCGCCGGGCCTTCTCGCCGGCCATCAGCAGGAACTCGACAGCCTTCTCCCGGTCGCCACCCTGGTCCCAGTGAAACGCCAGCCTCTCGCAGATCTGCTCCCGCTCCGCACCCGCCGCCTCCTCGAGGGCCTTCGCGATCCTGCCGTGCAGACCGGCACGCCTGGTCGGCGGGATCGCCGCGTACACTGCTTCCTAGACCAGCGAGTGCCGGAAAGAATACTCGGGCTCTGGAAGGGTCTTTTCCTCGAAAACCAGCGCGGCGCGCTCGAGGGCAGCCAGCGACTCCTCCAGCACCTCCTCGTCGGGAAGGATTCTCAGGAGAACGCTCCGGGAGGAAGGGCCGCCGTTCACGGCCGCGCATTGCAGCAGCCGCTTCGCCTCAACGTCCAGCCTGTCGACCCGGCTCTGCGTGACCGCCACCACGTTGTCGGCCACGTTCGGGGGAGAGATGGATTCGCGAATGCGCCAGCCCCCGCCGTCTCGGGTGATCGCTCCCTCGTCCACGAGGGACCGCACGATCTCTTCAATGTAGAAGGGGTTGCCGCGCGATCTGCCAAAGACGAGCGACTCGACGGACGCGGGGAGATCCTGGACGTCGAGGAGTGACTCGAGCATCCGCCTGCTCTCGAGCCTGCCCAGCTCCTTCAGCCGGATCTCGGTGAACCGCTCGGGACACTTGCGCGAGGCGACGGAACCGAGGTTCCAGCACTTCTGGTCGGCTTCGGGCCGCAACAGGCACAGCAGGAGCAGGGGATGCGATTCGAGGACCTCCATCAGGAGAGAGACCACCTCCAGGGACTGGGTGTCCGCCCAGTGCAGGTCGTCGAGCACGAGGACCAGGGGCGCGCGGCGCGATACCGCGCACAGCAGCTTCTGCAGGGCCCGGAAGGTCCTGCCCCTGACCTGGTTCGGGAGAACAGCCTGCCTCGTGGTGTCGCTGCTCGTTCCGAGACGCAGGGAAAGAAGGTCGTCGAGCAGGGGGCCCACGTCCTCGGTGTCTTCGCGCGTCAGCAGCCTGTGGCCTGCCAGGTTCCGCAGCTCAGAGGCCAGGCGCTCTGACCGCCCGCCGTCGGCATCACCCAAGACTGGGCCCTGCCAGCCCGACAGCGCGTCGATGAAAGGCCAGTAGCTCGTCGTCTGCCCCAGCTCCTGGCACCGCCCCTCCATCCAGACGAGCGAGTCGCCCTCCCCTGTGTGCCGCATGTTCTCCCTGAGCTCGCGCACGAGGCGCGACTTGCCGATCCCCGCCTCCCCGATGATCGTGACGAGCTGGCCGCTGCCTTCGCGGGCCCTGGCCAGGGCCTGCCGCAGGCTGTCCAGCTCACGGTCGCGTCCGACCAGCCGAGCCTCCATGCCCTCGATGCCGCACGGCTTCTCGGCAGCAGGCTTCACCGACACCGCGATCCACGCGCCGCCTGTGCCGGCCTTGGAGGGATCGTCGGCCTCATCCCTGCGGTACTCGACTGCCCGGCGTGTGCGGCGGACGGTGGAATCGCTCACGAGGACCTGGTCGGCCCTCGCTTCGTAACGGAGCCGAACGGCCCGGTTCACGGTGGCGCCCATCACTGCCTTGCCGCCGACGTACACCGTGCCCGTGTGGATCCCCGCCGACAGCGTGAGCCCGAACCGCTGCCCGATCTCCCGAATAGCGAAGGCTGCCCGGACCGCCCTCTCCGCATCATCCTCGTGCGCGGTGGGAACGCCGAAGACCGCGAGCGCGTCCTCGCCGAAGCCGCCCTCCTCCCGCGCCTCGAATCCCGCGAGAATCTCCTTCGCTTCAGCCAGGAAAGCGCTCACGCTCTGCGTGGTGCGCTCCAGGCTGTCGTCCCACGCCTCTTCACCTGCAGCGCTCAGCCCGACTGAAAGAACGCTGACGAGGCGGACCTCCTCCTCGCCCCGATCGTCCGGCCGGGGAGGCTGCTGCGGGTGACCGCTGCGCGCGGAAGCACCAGTCATTCTCCTGATCGAGCTGCGCAGCGAAACGGTCTCCTGTCCCGGTTCGACCCCCAGCTCCTCCTTCAACACCCTCTCGCACTCCGCGTACTGGCGCAGGGCGGCAGCTGCCTGGCCTGTCTCCGCATACAGCCGCATCAGCTCCCGGTGGGGTTGTTCCTCCAGCGGGTCGAGGGACAGCCACCGTCGCGCGGCACGGATCGCCTCCCCGGTCTTCCCGGCTGCGCCGTTCGCTCGCACCAGCCACGCGATGGTCTCTGCGAGCTCGCCCCGGAACTGTTCGCCCTGGAGGAAGACCCACTCGTCGAACTCGCGGCAGTCGGGAAGCGTGAAGCCGAAAAGGAAGTCATTGCGGTACAGCTCAGCGGCTTCCTCCAGGAACTGGGCGCACGGCGGGCACTGCTCGGACGGCGATCCCGCGTGCGCGCTGCACCCCTCCCGGGTCCGGTGGAACTCAGCCAGGTCGACCCAGAGATCCACACCCGGGGCGAGCGCCACGGTCTCGCCGTCGAGCCTCACCATACCTGCCCCGAGGGCCTGACCGAGGGAGGACAGGGCCTTGCGAAGGTTGTTCCACCTGTGCCCCTCCTGCTCCCAGAAGCGCACTCTGCTCCTGGGCGAGTACATCAACGAGCAACTCCTCCTGCGGCTGCCGCACCGACAGTTTG
>Ga0315289_10002822_pt1 | contig 26497 bp, 23 predicted proteins | sample YL17G11_40_MG_FD_203452 | JGI IMG/M metagenome (GOLD analysis project Ga0315289, IMG submission 203452) | Sediment microbial communities from Yellowstone Lake, YNP, Wyoming, USA - YL17G11_40 | ecosystem: Environmental > Aquatic > Freshwater > Lake > Sediment | place: USA: Wyoming | collected...
GCGGAGGGGAAGGGGAAGAGGAAGAGGCTCCGTTATCTCCGTCGCCGACGGGGCCGCAGATTCCGTTTTTGAGGTAGGTCTCCAAAACGACCCCGCGCCTCGCTCGAGCAATGATCTTGTCGTCGACATCGGTCACATTCATCACGAGGTGCACGTCCAGGTTAAACCAGTCCTCGAGCACGCGCCGGACGATGTCGAAGGAAACGTAGGCGCGGGCGTGGCCCTGTTGGGGAGAGAGAGTTTTGAGTTTTTTTTTGGAGAGGGTCGAGGTCGGAAAAAAGGGGTGAGCGAAAAGGGTTTTTTTTTCAATCGAGCGATCGGACGAAAAAACTTTCTTCAGCTGTTTTCTCTCTTTTCTCCTTCTCTTTCTGTGCTTACCATGTGCGCCGAGTCATAGACCGTGGGGCCGCAGGCGTACCAGGTGACGCGCCCGGGCTTGAGCGGAACAAAGGGGACCTTGGCGCCTCCCGCGAGGGTGTTTGGGAAGCAGAGGCGGAGAGGAGGAGCAGGAGCAGCCGTCGACAACGATTGGTCGGCCTGCTGCTCTCCTTCCTCTTCTGCTCCCGCGGGGGGAACCCAGCGCGCCGTCGCTTCCATGGCGAGGAGGAGGAGGAGGTTGGAGTGTGTGTCTTCGCCCTCGGTGTGCTCAGAGTGATAGAGAAGCGAAAGCAACGAAGCAGCAACACAGGGGGAGAGGGAAAGAGAAAAGCTCGACGCTCGAAGACTGAAGGAATCGACAAGTGAAAGGGCTTGAGAGCTCAAAAAACGAAACTGTTCTCGCGCTCCTCCCAATTGAGCCCTCACCGTTCGTCACGCCTTTCTCGGGGCTCGCTCTTTCCTCTCCTTTCTTCTCTCGCCGAGAGCAGCAGCTCGGCTCTTCGAAGCACGCCCTCCAATCATGCAGTGGCCGGCCTCGCCCACGCGCCCCTCGCGACAGGAGGACGCGCAGAAGCACTCGCATTCGCTCGCGCCGCCGGCGCTCGTCGCCGCGAGCTCTCCCATGCGAATGACCAACAGAACGGGCCCCCTGGCAGCGGCTCGCGCGGCCGCGGAGGGCCGCCACGTCCCGGATGAGGACCTCTTGCTCGTGGAGGGCACGGGAGAGAACTCGCCGCCTCCCCACTCCGCGAGGAAGCACCTCGCCCAGAGCGTCGGGAAGCTGTTGCTCTCGGCGAAGAAGAAGAAGAAGAAGGCGACCGTTGTTGCCTTCGCTTCCTCGTCGGCCGACGACGCGGCGAGAGCGACAGCCTCCGCCGCCGCCGCCGCTGCCCAGCCCCCCTCTGCCCTGCGCTCCTTCGAGGCCCTGCTCGCCGACATCGACAGGCATCTCACGCTCGGAGGAACCAGCTCCGCCGAGAAAGGGGGGAGGAAGAGGGACACGAAAGGAAATGGAGAGGACTTTGCGGCCGCGCTCGCGGCGGCGACGGCAGGGGGTGGGCCCCTGGGCACTGCCCCTCGCGCCGCGCGCCCCCCGCGGAGGGATGGGGCCTCGGCGTCGCCGTCCGCCAACCTGATCGACCTCGGAGGAGACGAAGACGAAGGCGAAGTCGAAGCGGCGGCGTCCTTCCCGGCCCCCGCAGAGGCAGCGGCGGCAAAGGGCCGAAGCATTCGGCAGCCGAACTTTTTCGACTGTGGCGAGGAAGCTGCTGCTGCTGCTGTTGTTGATGCTCCTGCTGCAACGACGACTGCCGCGGCTGCTGTCTCCTCGAGCTACGAGGACGCCCCGGAGATCGAAGAGGGCTGCGGCGAGTGCGGCTTCGACGACGGCGAAGAAGAAGAGGAGGCCGGGGCTTGCTCGACGCCGTCGGGCGGGGCCTCTTTCTCTCGCTCGGCGCCCGCGACCGCCTCCAAGGGACTCGTCGCCTCCGTGCTGGACTGGGCTGGATCGGGGAGAGGAGGAGGCAACTGCAGCGTTGCTGCCTCTTCCCGTGGGGGGGTCGGGAGCAGGAGACCCGAGGAGGGAGGCGACGGGGAGGAAGACTCCGAGGCGGCCTCGGTCGCCGCCGCCGGGAATCCTCTGACGGACGGCGACGGCGGCTCGACCGCCGAAGTGGCGGCCCTCGAGTCCCTGCTGGAGGCCTCCGAGAGGGAGCGGTCGCGCCTCGCGCGCGAGCTCGACGCCGCGCGCAGGGACCTGGCCTCTGCGAGGAGTGCCCTGAGGCTGCAGAGGGGCGCGGCGGCCGACGTCCTCCGCAAGCTCAAGGGAGAGGAGGGGGGCACTGGCGCTGGCGTTCCCGACGTTCGCGCCGCCGCCACCGCCGCAGAGGCGGAAGAGACGCCTCCCTCCGCCATCGCGGCCTCGCCCTCTCCCGCCGCAGCCGCAGCCGCAAGGAGCACCAAGAAGGCTCCCTCCTCGTTCTCGCCGTCTCCCCGTAGGAAGGTCTTGGAGGCCGCCGCGGCGTTTGAGAGGGGGGGCGGCGGCGGGGGAGACGAGAACGAAGCCGCGAAAAAGATGACGACGAAAGGAGGAGGAAGGAGGGACGCCTGGTCCCCTGCCGCCGCCGCCGCCGCCGCCCCGAGAGCCAACTCTTCTCCAGCGGCTGAGGGGAGCAAGAGGCCCGCGTGGTCCCCCGTCGGGGCCGCGAGGCTCATCCGGTGAAAAAGAGAGAGAGAAAGAGAGAGAGAGGGGAAAACGGTCTTGGGTATTTTTGTTTTTTTTTTCTTCCTTCTTCCCCCACTCGAGGGGGACAGCGAGAGAGAGGGGTGGGGGGGTCCAAAGAAGCTTTCCTTTTTTATTTTTGTAAATGGAACGCGCGTTCTTTTCTGCTTTCGTATGTGTGTGTGTGTGTGAGAGAGAGAGAGAGGAAGAGGGGGGAAGCGGAGTGCGAGATGCGACTGCGTGGCCGGGGTCGCGGAGAAGAAGAGAGAGAAGAGGGGGCAAGAAAAGGAAGGGAGAAGAAAAAAGGACCCTCAAGCTACTCGGCAGCAAGGGACACAAAATTTCTGAGGCTCGCAAGCGCTCAAGCGGAGCCCTCTTTCCCACCTCTCCCCTCAGCTCTCTCGCCTCCTTTCTGCTCGCAGGCTCGAGCCTCGAACAGGAACTCCCGCTTCGTTCACTTGGAACGAGCAAGAAAGGCCCCGCCCCGCGGACTAGCCCTCGCTCGAGAGACGATCGACATTCCTCTTTTCGAGAGGGGGTGAGCTGGCATCGACGGATAGCGAAGCGTTTTTTTCCCCTCTTCTTTGCTAGTCTCGAAAGCTCTCTCTTCCCTCTCGCCCGAGACATGCTCCCGACGGGCGCACCCAAGCCCCCGGGATCTCGGGGAGGCCCTCGGCGGTCTCCCGGAGGCTGGTCTCCCGTCAGCAACGGAGCAGGCGCCAGCGGCGGCTTCAATGGAATCAACAACAACGGCGGAAGCGGGAGCGCAAGCGGCGGCAAATTCGCGAAGCTGCTGTGCCTGCTCGCGCTGCTCTCGCTCGCGGCCCTCGGCGGCGCCGCCGTCGGCCGCAGGACGATCTCGCAGGAGGGCATCGACCGCGTTGTGGGCAGGGTGCAGCTCGGCGAAGAAGCAGCCAAGGCGATGGCGTCCTCGGCCAAAGCGGCGCTGCTCAAGAGCAGCAGCAAGCCGATGCCGAGCTCGACTTCGGCAGCGGGCGCCAACCCCGCCTCTTCAACGGCCGAGGTCGCCGGCAGCCCCAAGGGCCTCCTCGCGCCGGCGTCCTCCCTACCCAAGGTCTTCCTCTTCATCGGCATCCTCTCTGGGCGTGGGTACCGCCACCGGAGGCTCGCCGTGCGGGAGGCCTGGTCCGCCGGGGGGAACCACCCGCCAGCGGCGGTGTCCAAGTTTGTGCTCTCGGCCGACGAGGCGACGCCGCAGGTCGCGAGGGAGGAGGCCGAGTTCGGCGACATCGTGTACGTGAAGGAGCGCACCAACTACAAGTCGATCCTTTACAAGACCTACTTCATCTTCGAGTACGCCGTCGAGCACTACGACGTCGCCTTCGTGCTCAAGACGGACGACGACGCGTTTGTCAACGTGCCGCCGCTGCTCAGGCTGCTGGGCTCGCTCTGCGAGACGCGGGACTGCTCCGCCGAGAGGCTGTACATCGGTCGGATGATCCAGGAGAGCGAGGTGCTGCTGGCCCCCGGGCACAAGTGGAACAACGCCGTGTTCTACAACCACACCGGGGTGAGTCGAGAGAGCGTTTTTTTTTTTTTTAACGCCCCGACGAGAGACGACGAAACGCTTACCTTTTTTTTCCCTGCTTCCCCTTCCTCTCTCAACTTTTGAACGTCAAAACCTCCAGCTGCGCACCTACCCCAAGTACGCCATGGGAGGGGGATACGTCCTCTCGGGAGATGTCGCGCGCACGCTCGTGGGCGTGAACCGAGCGATGCGCCTCAAGTTCACGCCGATCGAGGACGCGACGCTCGGCTTCTGGCTGATGGCGATGGACCTGCGGCACGTCGACCACGAGCGCTTCTACACCTGGGCGGCCTCCTGCTGCTTCGAGACGCTCGAGCACGACAGCGGCAGGGAGGGCTCCGAGGGGCCAGCCAAGGTCAAGGTGATGGACGCCGTCGTCGACGACCTCTGCACCGACGACCCCTGGCTCGTGCTGCACAAGATCGACTCGCCGACCAAGATGCGGGCCCTGGGGCTCGAGGCGCGCCGTTGCGGCCCCCCGCCGCCGCTGGAGAGTATTGCGAGGGCGGGGGGCGGGCAGCCGTGGAGGCCTCCGGGGAGGAGCGGCGGGGGAGGGAGCGGGAGCGGCGGCGGCGGCGGCGCGGGGAGCGCGGCAGAGGTCGAGGCGGGGGTCGAGAGGGGCACCGGGGTCGGCGCGGGGGGCTCGCTGAGCGACGACGGGGACGAGCTGCGGCAGCCCGAGGAGGAGCAGGAGGCTGCCTCTGTCGCCGACAGCGCTGCTGCAGCTGCTGACGCGGCGGCAGCGGGCGCCGCTGCGGCGGTGAAGGAGGAGGCGGCGGCGGCACAGGCTGCTGTCGGCGACGGCGGCGGGCGGTGAGAAGCTGCTGCGTTGTTCCCCCACCCCCCTTTTTTTAGAGGAACGAAAATTGAAAAAGTACTATCCCCCTTCCCCCTCCCTTCCGAATCGTTTCTTTCTGTTCTACAACAGCAACTGTCAATTTTTCGTCCCAGCAGCCTTCTTTCAGAGATGCACACACAAAAAAGAGAGGGAGAGAGAAAAGGAAGAGAGAAATCTCTTTCACCTGTCCCGAGGGAAGAAGACCGCCACGAGCCTTGCCTTGAGCTCCCCGCGAACGGCGTCGAGCTCGCTCTGCTCTTCTTTCTTTCCTTCTTCTCTCTTTTCTTTCTTTCTCCCGCCGCCGGAAAGCATTTGACTGTTCTCGAGGGCCCGGCGCAAAAGGTACGGGAGCACGTCGCCGAGGGGGCCATAGCTGGTTTATGTGCGCGAGAAGGAGGGAGGAGGAAAGGGGAAAGCGTGAGAGGAGGGGACACCCGAAAGGGTGCGAAAAAAACAAGAGACAAAAAAACAAAAAAACAAAAAACATACGGCAGGTAGACGTAGGCCCTCCTCCCAGCCCGGGCGATCGCCAGCGTCAGGGACTCGCTGTTTTTTTTTTTCGTTTTTTTTTTCTCAGACAGAAGAGATGAAGAAGAGAAAACGCGAGGTGAGAGTTGAAAAGTCAGAGCGAGAAAAGGCCAACAAAAAAAAGTTAAAACTTGCCTCATCCCGTAGAGCTGCCCGAACGAGACGCGCGACGAGGCGGCTCCCCCGGCCGGGTGTCCGTGCTCCTTTTCGAGCCTCGAGAGGAGGTCGACGGCCTTGCCGACGCTGGCCTTGTTGTGCGTCGCGAGGAGCGCCTCTCCTTTCTGAGCGGCGAAGACTCCCTCCTCGATCGCGATCCGGGCGCAGGCGTCGAAGCACGCGTGCGTCTGCTCGAGCGAGGGCCAGCAGGGGGAGACCTGGTTCGCCGCGGCGGCCCTTTTGTTCTCGGAATCGATGTACGCCCCTCGAACGAGCTTCCCTCCCCAGGCAAAGTTGCCCTTCGCGGCGAGCTCGATCTCGCCGAGGAGCTTTTCTCGCGCGCCGCGGAGGTAGCACTGCGTCGTGTTGTAAACCGTCGGAGGGACCGCAAAGGTTGAAGAATCGCTGCTGTTGAACTCCCGCATGAGCTCGAGGGCCGCGGCATCTATCGCGGGCTGCACGGCTGTGTACTCTGCGTCGACGAGGAGCCGGACCTGTTTTGTTTTTTTGAAAAAGAGACGAAAGAGAGAGCGGGGAAAGGTTGAGGGAAAAAAGAAAAGGTAAAAGGAAAGAGAAGAAAACAAACGACAGGCCAAAAAGTCAACCTCTCTCTCTCTCCCCCCTCACATTTTTCTCCTTGGCCGCGGCAGCCAGCCGCCGCAGCCTCCCCATGAGGCTTTCCAGTCTCCCGAGCTCCTCGTCGGTCGGGGAGGCGGCGGCCAAGGGCCCGAGAGTGCGGCAGCGAGGGACGATGGAGGGCACGTCCCGCAGCCTCACCCGGCTCGTCCAGGTCCTCTTGTCGACAAAGCCCTCCACCCGCTGTCGTTGCTCTCCTGCTGCTCCCTCCCCTCCCTCCTTCTCTCCGTGCCCCCCTCTGCTCAGGTACCTCCACAGCTCGTCGAGCCTCCCGGGTGCGTCCCCGTCCGTAAAAGTCTCCCTGTAAGCCGCCTCGAACTCCGACCTTGACACCCTGCCATCGGCGTCGGCGTCAAACTTCTCAAAGAGCTTTTCTATCTCTCGGAGGCAGGCGGAGAGCTTGACGAGGACCTTCGGATCCGTCAGGGCGGTCAGCTTCACCGCCGCGTAGCCAGAGGGGAGGTCGTTGTTGGAGGCGGAAGGGGAGGGGGAGGAAGAAGGAGAGGAGGAGGAGGAGGAAGAAGAGGCAGCTGCGGCGGCGGCAAAGGCGGCGCCCGACGCTTCCGACGCTTCCGACGCTTCCGACGCTTCCGACGCTTCCGCTGCTCCACCGCCGCCTCCTGCTTCTCCTCCTTCCGCCGAGCCGGCATCAGCGGCAGCGGCAGCGGCCTCGATCGCCCTCAGCACGTGCCCCGCGTTCGAGTCGCACAGCGCCTCGTCTCCGTACTCGTGCGTCCTCGCGACGGCGAGCGAGGGAGGGGCCGCTGCGGCGGCGACGGCGGCCTCGGCGGCGGAGGGAGCGGCGGAGCGGCGGGGAGGGGGACGGGAGGCCGAGGAGCCCGACGGGCCCGGGGAGCCCGACGAGGAGCTCCCCTCCTCCGGCTCGGCAGCGTAGTCCAGGATCGCCCCGACCCCCTGCCGCCGCAGCCTCGCCACGCACGGGCCCAGCTCCTCCTCGGAGCCGCCGCCGCAAAACTGCGCGAAGAACGTCCTTTTGAGTATCGGATCGACGACCAGGTCGCGCAGCGGCGGGAGGGCCCTCGCGGCCTTCAGCAGCCTCTCCCCGTGCGCGACCAGGGGTCGGCAGCGGCATGCCGAGAGGACGAGGTAGGAGCGGAGGAGGTCCGAGGCGGGCTTGGAGCGGAGGGCGAGGGCCGCCGAGGCAGCGTCGACGGAGAAGGGGGGAGGAGGGGAAGGAGGGCAAGGGGTCGTCGAGGGAGAGGAAGAGGAGGAGGTCGAGGAGGTCGAGGTCGGCAGTCTCGAAGACGACGAAAACTCTTTCGGTAGTCCGAGGGGCCTCCCGAGCGTCGCCGCTACCGCTCGCACTCCCGAGGTGAGAAGCTCCCTCGCATCTCGTCGTGTCGAGGAGGAGGATGAGCGAGCGAGCAGGACGAAAGCTCGGGAAGACGAAGCCATCATCGCGTGAGCGAGAGTGATGGCCGATGCTCTCCGCCCTTTTGCTCTCTCTCTCGCACTCTTTTTTTTCACTCTTGTTCCTCTCTCGAGCTTCCTCTCTCTCCCCCCCTCTCGTGCTCTTTCTCGTATCTCTCGTCAAGGAAAAAGCTCAATCATGGTCGCAACGTGGGCCGGAGACGCGGTCGCGCCCTTCTTCGGGTTCATCGGCGCGGCGGCGGCGCTCGTCTTCAGCTGTGCGTGCTGCTTTCTTTCTTCTCTTTCGGCCTTCATCGTTGATGCAACGAGATGATGGCTGAATGTCTTCTTCGAGCTTTCTCGTCTTCCTCTCTGTTTCCCTCTCTCCCCCTCCCTCGCTTTCTCCGCCTCCTCTCTCCGCCTCTCGAGGTCGCTCTCTGCGATCAGGAGGCGAGGCGAGCGGGAGAGAGCAGAGGCGAAGGGAAGGAAAGAGAAGCACAAAGTGCTATTCCACTCGCGGGAGGCCGACCCGACGAGCGAGCGAGCGACGGCGATCGCGCCCTCGTCTCTCTTCCTTTCTCTCTCTCTCTCCTTCTCTCATCTCAACCCCGACCACCACGACCGAAACTCCTCGCCCCTCCTCACATCTCTCTCTTTCTCTCTCTCTCCCTCTCTCTCTCTCTCTCTCCCTCCCTCCCTCCCTTCCAACACCCCCTCTCTCTGAAAAAAACCCTTCGACAAAAAAACTTTCACGTCTGAATCAGGCTTTGGGGCCGCGTATGGAACCGCCAAGTCCGGCGTCGGGATCGCGTCGATGGGCGTCATGCGGCCGGAGCTGGTGATGAAGTCGATCGTGCCGGTCGTCATGGCCGGCGTGCTCGGAATCTACGGCCTGATCATCGCCGTCATCATCTCGACAGGGAGTGAGTTAGAAGTCTTGGAGGGAGCGGGAGAAGTTGTTTCTCGCTCTTTCGTTTCTCTAAGGGCTTTCTTCCTCCGCCGCTTTTCCTCAACTCACATCCGCTGGAAAAAAAAACGAAACAAACTCCGCACAAAAAACTTCTCACCTTCTCAAAAAAACAGTCAACCAGACCGCCGACAAGCCCTACTACTTCTTCGACGGCTACGCCCACCTGGCTTCGGGGCTCGCCTGCGGGCTCGCGGGCCTCGCCGCGGGCATGGCGATCGGCGTCGTCGGCGACGCCGGAGTACGCGCCAACGCGCAGCAGCCCAAGCTGTTCGTGGGCATGATCCTGATTCTGATTTTTGCGGAAGCCTTGGCTCTGTACGGGCTGATCGTTGGGATCATCCTGGCGTCCAAGGCCGGGACGGCGGTGCCCGGAGGCGGGCCTTAAGGAGGGGAAAAGGAAGAAGGTGGAGGATGAAAAAAAGAGACAACGAGCAGAAGAAGAGAGAAACAGGTTTTTTTCTTTTTCTCATCTGCCCTCTCTGGACGCGCGCCTTTCATTCATCTTCCCTTGCTGTTTTTTAAATTATGTCTTTTTCCCTTTTTCACGTTCGCTGCTAGAGAGGGGGAGGGGGGTAACAGAGTGTGTGTTATTCAAATCAAATCTTCGGAGTTTTTCTTTTTTTTTCTTTTTTTCTTTTTTGGCATAGGCGAGCACATGAAAAAAACACTAGAGCGTCGGTTTTTTCTTCTTTTCGCTTTTCTCTAAATCAAAACACTCCGCGCTCCATGCCGCGGCGCTGCACCTAAACGGGCTACTAAAAGCCTCTCCCTGTGAGAGCAGGCTCTTCGTCTCCGACTGATATCTCTGTCCCGGAGAAGATGGGACAACAGAACCGGGGGCAGGGGCTGGCGGAAAAGGAAGACTCGGTGAGAGCGATCGGTGGCACCGCTGCTGCTGCGCCTTCGTTGCTGCCGATGACGTCGGTCTCCTCTCCGAAGCCCCGTCCTCCCTCGAGGCTCGTCGAGCTCTCGCTCTCGATCCTGATTGGGATCAGGCTCGGTATTTTCGAGCTCTGTCGGAGAGCCAGGGCCGAGTTCCTGGAAGAGGTAAGGAAGAAAACGGACGGAGGGAAAAGGAAAAGAAAGAAAAGAGGGGGGAGATCGAGAGGGGGAGATCGAAGACAAAAATCGCGCTCACGGGCCTCTCTGTCTTTCCCTTTCTTCGTCCCGTCGCTCCCTTCCGCCCTCTCCTCCCCCCCTCAACTCCAACGGAAAAACCACAGCTCCCGCTCCTCAAGACCCGCTGGAAGCTCCTCCTCGCCCTCGGCGTCTGGCAGTACTTCCACGGAGCGCTGAGCCAGCTGGCGCACCGGCTGCACTCGCGCCCCCTGCCGCGGCCGCTGCCCGACGCCGGCTTCGCGCTGCTGCCCGAGCTGGGGCCCGGGACGAGAGAGTGGGCGAGCGAGCTGGTGTTCTCGGCGCTGTTCGCGAGCTTCGTCGCGTGGTCGTTCAGTCCCTTTTTCAGGGACAGTGGGAACGGAGACGGAGGCGGGAACGGAAGCGCAAAGTCAGCAGAGCAGCAGCAGCAGCAGCAGCAGCAGCAGCGCGCTTCGTCTCCCCCTCCGCCTTCCGCCTCTCCCGCTCCGATCCTCCCCGCCTTCCTCCGCGACCGCCTCCCTGCCCCGCGCCCCCCCAGGTTCCACACCGCCGTCCTCTACGGTCGCGTGCTCACCACGCTCTGCGCCTGCCAGGTGCTGCGCGCCCTCAGCTTCCTCTCGACGTCGCTCCCGGGCCCGAACTACCACTGCCGCGCCGGCAGCCCGGCCGCCACGCTCGCAATGCCGCGCCGCTGGTGGGGCCACCTGGTCGTCGACGTCGGGGAGCAGGCCACGAAGGGCTGCGGGGACCTGATCTTCAGCTCGCACACGACCTTTGCGCTCGTCGGCTGCCTCGCCTACGCCGCGTTCGGCAACTCGAGGGCCGTCAAGGCCGCGCTCTGGGCCGCGGTGGCGGCGCTGTCGCTGCTCATCGTCGCGTCGAGGAAGCACTACACCGTGGACGTCGTCGTCGCCTGGTACGTCGTTCCGCTGGTGTGGTCGTTCGCGAGCCGGAGGTGGACGACGCCGGAGAGGGGTTCGGGGGGGGGGGGAGGAGGGTCCGGGGGAGAAAGGCCGAGAGGGAGCGGGGTCGGACGGGAGGGCAGCAGCGTCTCGGGCGGCGGCGGCGTCGGCGGCGGTGGCGGCGACGGCGACAAGGGCGGCGCGAAGCAGAGGCGGCAGCAGCAGCAGCAGAGTGAGAGCAGCAAGGGCAGGCCTTTCCGTCACCATCCTCCTTCGCTCATCGCGGCGGTCTCCTCCTCGGGCCCGGGCTTCGTCGCGGCGGAAGAGGGGCGCGGCGACGTCGAGGAAGGGGGGCTGTCCTCCTGCGGAACGTGCCCTTCGTGCGGAGGGGCGACAGCGTGACCAACAACAACAAAAACTTGTTTTCTTTCGTTCTCTTTCTTGTTCCTCTCGGCTTCCGTTTCATTCCCTGCCTTCCGCTCTCTGAACGCGTCCGTCCTTTCTTCCTCCTGAAACTATCTGACGCCAAACAAAAGAAGCACTTGCTCCTGAAACGAACGTGTAAAAAAACTATCTGGAAACAAAAAACTATCAAAAACTCTCGGAGAAAAAAAAGTGCGAGCGAGCTTGCGCTCTTTCACACAAAAAAAAAGTCTTGCATAACGGCGCCCCTTTTTCTCCCGAACAAAATGGCGCGCTTCAACTCGCTCGCGCTCCCGCTTCTCTGCGCGGCGACAATCCTGCTGGTGCTCTCCGGCGGGGGAGGAGCTTGGGGGCAGCAGGAGGCAGCCGAGCTGGCCGCGACGGACGACGCAGGTGCGGTCTCTCGATTGGTGTTCACATGCCACCCTGCCATGCCTCTCTCCCTTTCTTTAAGGCGCTCCTCTCTCGCCCCCTCCCCCCTCGACTGCGACCAATCCAGCTCGAGAGGGTACCTTGAACTCTTCGTAACGCTCACCAACGCCAACTGGGCTCGACGAAAAATTTTATCGCGAAACAAAAATAAACAGCGGCTCCTCCTCTGCCGGTCGTCGCCCCCGCGGCGGCGCCGGCCGCGAAATCCAACCGCGTCGTGTTCCCTCCGCCGGCCCTCCTGGGCAAGCCCGCCAAGTTCATCCCCCTGACCGAGGGCTCCGGGACGTTTGTAGACGATATGTCCGGCGAGGTCGCCGGGAAGATCAACACGACGACGGCGAGGTGAGTATGAATGGTTTGGTGGAGACTGGATGTGTGCTTGCTCAGCGTCTCGTCTCTCATCTCAGGGTTTTGGTTTTTTTGTCTTGCTCTTCTCGCTGGCCGTCTCTTCTTCTCTCTCCAGGGACTCGGTCTCTCTGTCGACATTGAAGGGCCTCTCTCGTCGTTGTTTCCTTGCCTCTCGTAAGAGGAGCGAGAGATATCCGAAGGAGAGCGCGAGAAGGGAGGGAAAAGAGCACGCGCCTTCATTCGTCGCCGCCGCGACGGCGACACTTTTTTTGTCGCGGCGAACGAGGGAAAAAAAGCGCAAAAAAGCGGAATCTCGCCTCCGCCCTTCTCTCCCCTGCGACGCCTACGCCCCCTCCCCAAAATTGTGCCCCCCCACCCCCTACCCCCTCCTGGCTGGTCTCGAGAGTCGTCGATACATACCAGAAAGGCATTGGAGAGATGAAGCGTTTTTTACTCAGGAGGAGAGGCCCTCCATCACGTTCTCCTTGGGTCGTCGCAGCAGCTGCTTCCTCTCTTCCGTTTCTCTTCCTCCTTCCTCTTTGCCGACCTCTTCTCTTTTTCTCTCCTCGCGCTGTGGCCACCTCAGCCGCCGCCCCACGAGCAAGGCCGGAACCCCCCGCGGCGACGACAATGCATCTGCAGCACCACCTCCCTCTCACACGAGCCGCTCCCTTCACGACCACACACTCAAAAAACGAAAAACACAAAAAAAGGTGGACCCCCGACGACCTCTTCGGCTCTGTCGTCTCCTGCGACCGCGACAACAGGGACCTCGTCCTCCTGCACCCGGTCCGCTACGGCGATGAGGGCGCCTTCGCCGTCTCCCTGTGGGTGAAGGCTGCGGCGGCGGCGGCGGGGAAGAAGACGCTGGACGGGGAGAAGTCCGACAGAGGAGCGTCGCTCTTCGAGTACGCCCTCTCGCACGGAGCGGGCGCCTCGGCAGACGCCTTCTCGCCCTCGGACCCCTTCGCAGGTCCCGGAGTTCACGTCATGCTGCCTCGCGGCGGGCACGGCGCCTCTGGCCTCGTGCGGGCCGTCGTCAAAGACGCCGACGACGTCCCGGGCCGCAGCTTCCTCGACAGCGACGGCCGCGTCAACGACGACGGCGACCGCGCGGTCCCTTCCTCTTTGGCCTCCGTTGCTTCTTCAGCGCAGCCCGCGGCCAAGGCCGACGACGGCGCGTGGCACCACGTCGTCGTGTCCTCCCGCCCGGAGGGGGGTGACGGCTTCCTTCTTTACGTCGACGGAAGGCTCCGCGGTGAGGTGCCCGCGCCGCCGGGCGCGTCCCCGGCGGGGGAGACGCTCTTCGCCGACGGCGGGGGGTCCCTCAAGGCCAGCGGCCTCGGCAACTCCTCGGTCTACCTCTGCGGGCGGTCCGACGGCGCGGGGGACAGGTTCTTCAGCGGTTCCGTGGCGCACGTCGGCTTCTGGGACCAGGCGCTGGACTCCACCGAGGCGGCGGCGCTGTTCGAGAGCGTGCCCGTGGCCACGTCCAGCAGCGGCGCGGCGGCCAAGGCGGCGAGAGCCGACGCTGACGCCGCCGCCGCTGCTGCTGCTGCTTCTCCCGCGGACGCCGCGGTCGCCGCCGCCGTCTCGGAGCAGCCCGCGGGGGGAGCCGTCTCCCTCCTTGCGAGCTCCCCTTCCGCGTCCCCCAGAAAGCCAGTCTTCACAGTCTCGGGGGCTCCCTGCTCCTTTCCGTTCAACTATGGGGGGCTCGAGCGCTGGGAGTGCGTGCCCTCGGCCGTCGACGGCGGCGCTTCCTCGTTCTGCCAGGACGCCGCGGGACACCTCTCCCGCTGCGCCGCGACGGACTCCGATTCCGAGCTGGAGGAGAGGTTTGGTGCGCTGCGCTCCTACCTGGACCAGTACGTCAACGCCCCCGGGGGAGCCCTGGTCGCCGGCCCGGACGGAAAAGTGGCGCTGTGCTCTCGCCGCCAGGGAGGCGGGAAGGAGGAGGCTCCGGCCTCGGGGGCGGCGGGGAAGGAGGACCCGCAGCTGCCGCTGCCGACAGCGTGCCCCCAGGGGGGCGACGGCGGCGAGTCCGCCGTCTGCGCGCGCCTCACAAAGTCGCAGGTCGCGCGCCTGGGCCCGTTCCCGAGCGACGAGGCGCGGGACGCGTTCGCCGCGGGCGACGCCGGCGTCTGCGCCAGGCCTCAGGGGAGCCTCCTCCCCTCGGAGGCGGGCGACCCCGCCCACGCCGAAAAGGCGGCGGCGGTGGCGGCGATGCCCTCGTCGTCGGCCTCTCCCGCCGCGGCGGCGGCGGCGGCGGCATACCTCGCCTCCAACGCCGCCGTGCCTCTGCCCTCTGCCTACTTCCCTCTCTCCAACTACAGCTCGGCGGCCTGGCCCGTCCCCGAGATGGCGCTGAGGAACCTGACCCTCACAAACACGACGGCTTGGGTCGAGGACTCGACGTTCGGCACCGCGCTCGAGTGCTCGCGAGGCCTGGATTCCGCGACCGGCGCCGCCTCTTCTTCCCCCTCGAGGGACGCCGCGGCGCTGCTGCCCAACGTGCCTCTGGGCCCCGGGGGGGCGTTCGCGGTCAACATGTGGATGAGGCAGTACAGCTCTCCCGGTAAGAGAAGGAGGGAGCTTTTTTTTCTTTTTCTTTTTGAAGAGGTCGAGAGAGGGAGGAGAGAGGGAGGGAGGGGAGAGAGAGGGGGGGGGGGGAGAGAGAGAGAGAGAGAGAGAGAGAGGTTTGACGACGGGGAAAAAGCTCACTGTTTTTTCCGCTCTTTTTCAAAACTTTCAAACACACGTTAAAAAACCCAACAGGCGCCGGCCTCCAGTACCTCTTCTCCGCCCGCGCCTCGGGCCTCGACCACCGCCAGCCCCTCGACGACCCTGCCTTCTTCATGCCTGGCCAGGTCCACCTCTTTCTGCCCGGGGACGAGCACCCCGGAGGGCGGCACCTCGTCCGGGCGATCGTGAAGGACTCGACCGACAGCTACGCCGGGCGCCACTCGCGCACGTTCTTGGACTCCGACGGCGCGGTGGGGTCCGACGCCCCGCGGGCGACCCCGAGGCCGGCGCTGGCCGACGGGGAGTGGCACATGGTGACGCTGACGACGCTGCCGGAGGGCGGGAAGGGATACGAGCTATATGTCGACGGGACGAGGAGGGGTAAGTAGAGAGAAAGAGTTTTTCCTTTTTCGGGTTTTTTGTCCTTTTTTTACTCTAAGGTTGAAAGGAGGGGGGGAACTCTGAAACTCACTTCCTTCTTCTCTTCCTTTCTCTTTTGCTCCCTTCCAACAGGATCCCTGCGCGACCCGACGGACTACTGGCACGTCGACGGAGGTGAGAAGAGGAGCTCTTCGAACAATTCCTTTTTCCCTTTCCCTTTTCGAACTCTGTTCAACTCGGCGACGGGAAAAGGAAAAAATACTCACTCTACAACCCACCGACCTGACTGCTTTTCAAAATGACCAAAAAAACTCCCAAAAAAATAGGCGCCCCGCTCGCCCGCTCCGCGGTCGACGTCGTCCTGTGCGGCCGCTCCGACCGCTCGGCCTCCCGCTTCTTCGACGGGCGAGTCGCCCAGCTCGCGCTCTTCGACGAGCCGCTGTCCCCCGCCGCGGTCGGGGCGCTCTGGAGGGCCGTCGGCGGCAAAAAGACGGCCCCGCCGCGCGCCGGGACGTCTGCCTCGGCCGGCGTCGCGGCCGAGGCGACCGCGGAGGCCGCGAGGGTGGCGAGGGAGGCGGACGCGAGGGACGCGGAGCTCGACGCGATGCTTCTGAGGGCCACGAGCGGGGCAGGGAGCGGCAGCGGGGGGCCGAGCGCCGCCGGCGGACGCGGCGGCGCGGCGGCGGCGGCGGCGCAGGCGACGAGCGACGACGAGGGCTGGACCGCCGGCCCTGTCCCGAGGCCGGCCGCCTCCTCTGCCGCTGCTGACAACCACGGCCGCGGCGCCAAGCACGCCCCCGCGGCGCTCTCCTCGGCCGCCAAGCTCCAGGCGGAGTCGGACCGCGCCGCGGCCTCGGAGAGGGAGCGGAGGGAGGGGAGGGGGGCGGTCTCGGTGAAAGCCGCCGCCGCAGGGGCCGCCGTCGCCGCGGTCGCGGCGGCCGCGCTCGCCGCTGCGGGCGTTCTCGCCTGCCTTTCCCGCAAGAACCGGCTGGGGGGCTGGCGCAGGGAGACGCTCGACGGGAGGGGGGGCCCCTCGGCCGCGGCAGCGGCGGCGCTGCACCAGCCGGACTCGCCCGCCGACGGAGGCGCCCCCGGGGTGGAGATGACGGAGGGCAAAGGCAAGGCGGCGCACAAGAACCCGTTCGCCGACAACAGCGGGAGCGGAGGAGGGAGGGGGACGGGCGGAGGAGGCGGCGGGGGCAGAATGACGATCGACCTCACTGCGAGTGCTGCCGTCTGAGAAGGTGTCGTTTTTTTTTCTTTCGCGACTGCTCGCGCTTTGGTTTTTTGGTTTCCCCTTGGGTGCCTGCCCTTGCTGACTAGAACTGTTTTTCTGCTCAGAGAAGAAGAGAGAGAGGGAGAGAGAGGGGGGGGGGGAGACAAGTCTAGCTCTCTTCTTTTCAAAACAAAACTTGACCGGCGCCCTTTTTCGTTCCCCCCCTCACTCAAAACTCCCCCACCACCCCTTTCGCGCTCATCACGCTTTAACAAATGCGCAACAAAACAACGATAAACAAAACCAAAACTTGAACTTGCCTAATGTAGAACTCTCGATTACGTCCCTGTCGATTTCGTTACTAGAAACCAGCCCCTTGCGAACAAAGAGGAACTAAGAGCCGTCTCTCTCGCGCCCTCGACCTCTTCCTCTCTTTCTCGTCCCTCTTCTCTCCCCCATCCACTGTCCTCAAAACAGCTCAGCCAGGCTGCACCGCACGCTCCCCCCTCCCACGCGCTCGATCGTGTCGATCGGGGCGTGTACCAGCTCGGAGACGTGCCGCAGCAGCCTGCCGCGCCCCTCCTTCCCGAACGCGGCGTGCGCGCGCGAGCTCATCGCCAGCACCGGGAGCCCGCGCCCGTCCTCGAGCTCGAGCACGTTGCCGCACATCGCCTCGACCTGCGCGATCGAGATGTCGAGCACCTCGTGGTGCCGCTCGAGCGCCGCCTTCAGCCTTTGGCGCTCCTTGGGATCTCTGACGGACTCGAGGCAGACGACGGCGATGTCGGAGCCGACGGCCATCATCACGTTGGTGTGGTAAATCGGCTGGCCGTGCGCGTCGCTCGAGTGGAAGGAGACGACCTCGCGGTAGCCCACCTGGAGAGAGTGAAGATGACGAAGGGTTTTTTTTAGCAAGGGAAGAGAGAGAAGTGTGTGTGGGGGGGGGGAGGGAGGGGGGGGGACGGTGAGTTTTTTTGCTCCCGGAGAAAATGAAAACAAAAAAAAACGTTCCTTTCGGGTTCCTCTTCTCCTTCCCCTCTCCCGCCATTCTTCCCCCCCCCCTCTCCTCGCCTCCTCCTCCCCGCTCACCGAGTCCGCCCACGCGTGCGCCAGCTCCAGGTGCGCCCTCTCCGAGACCGAGACGTACGCCACGCCGTTGACCCTGTCCAGGACCAGGACGCCAGTCCCCTCGAAGAACCTTGCGCCGCGCCTCGGGGCGCCTTCCGGGTCGTGGGGGGGGCGCCTGCCCGCGACGCCCGCGAGCGCGCCGGAGAGCACGGGGGCCTCCCCTCGCTCCGCGGGGCTCAGGTCCACCACCCTCCCCCCGCCGCCGCCGCCTGCTCCTCCTCCTCCTCCGAGGAGCCTCGCCTCGAGCAGCCGCATCGCGTCGTCCCTGCGCTCCGCCTGCCTGTTTGGGCACTTGAGCGGGTAGTACACCAGCGTGTCCTCTTTCACGCCGCCGTCGGCCTCGCCCCTCGCGTGCGTCGAGAACCAGTTGTTGGGGAACACGGCGTCGGGCGTGCCGTGCTCCGGGGAGTGCTCGAAGAGGCAGACGTCCACGCCGGCGCCGTCGGTCAGCGCGCGGTGCAGGCCGGCGAACTCGCGCAGCGCCGCGGCCGCGAGGCCGCCGCCCGCCCCCCCCCCGGGGGAGCCCGCCGCGCCCGCCGCGGGCCCGCCCTCCGCCACGCCGGGGCCCGGATTCGCGTGCATGAAGTAGTTGTCCTCGGCGGCCTGCGCGTTGAAGCCGAAGGCCGTCGGCGAGACCATCAGTACCGTGTTGGTCGACTGCCGCGCACCGCCGCGCGCCGCCGCGCGCGCCGAGTTGGTCGCCGCGGCCGCCGCCAGCGCGACGTCGTGCGCGTGCGAGACGCGGACCCCGGCGTCGCGGAGCGCCGACGTCAGCGGGGCGCCCGGCCGCGACAGAGCGTAGTGGAACCCGGGCGCGGCGGCGGCGGCGGCGGCGGGGCCCCCCGCCGCCGGGGGGGGGCCCGCCGGGTTCCTCGTCAGGAGGTACTCGTCCACCACCAGCCTCCTCGAGAGATCCCCCCCGTGCGAGGCCACCGCGGCGGCGCCGTCGGCTAGCCGGGCCACGAGCTGCGACAGCGGGCGCGGGACCGCGCCGGCCGGGCTGAAGGGCTCGCGGAGGACTGCGACCCTCGTCGGCAGCGGCGAGTCCGGGGCGGAGGAGCCCGAGGCTGGGGGAGAGGGACCCGAGGGCGGCGGCAGGGGGAGCTGCCCGGGCTCGAGCCTCGCTGAGGCGCCCCAGGGGCGGGAGGAGAGCTGGACGAGGAGCGGGGAAGCCGGCCCGAGGTCGAGGAACGAGCCCAGGGGAGAGGACGTGGTGGCTGTTTTTTTTGTTTTTTTTCGGGAGAGGTTTTTATTGAGGTCGAGAAAAAGCCGAGGCGTCATCGATCGAGAAAACGATCAGAGAGAAGCTTCGCGATTCGGACTCCAACAGCCCCTTGGCTGTGCTCGCTTTTCCTGAGGCGCCGAGATGAAGAGTGGGCGACACAAGAGAACCGATCGGATTGCTCATTCGTGGGGGGGCCTCTCCTCCAACGTGGAAGAAGAAAACTCGGTGGCGGCGACGACGACGACGACGACGCCCCGGGAATCGATCTCCTCAACTCAGCCGTCAAAGAGAGACTTTTCTCTCATACACACAGACACACCTTCAGCTGCTGCTCCCGCCCTTGTCCTCGTCGAGAGGTGGCGCTGTAGGGCGCCAGATGCGAGGCGGCGCGCCATTTTCAGAGGGAGGGAAAGTTGGCAGGAAGGGTGAGAAGGAAGCTTCGCTCGCACGTGGGGTTGAGAGCTGCTCGAGCTCGCCCTTCTTTTCCCCAGGCGAAGAAGAAAAAATGAAGTCGAGGCCAGCCTCGAGCGTCAGAAACCGTCGATTTTTTCTCGACGAAGAGCAATCTCTCTCATTCTCTCTCTTCTCTTGAGGCACGATGGCTTCTTCCCGCCGCCCGCGCGCCTACCTTGACGTCGCCGTCGGTTCCGCGCCTCCGGCCCGTCTCGTCTTCGAGCTCAGGCCAGACGTCGCGCCGAGGACGTGCGCCAACTTTCTGGCCCTGTGCTCCGGCGAGCGGCGGCGGTCGAAAGGGAATGACGCATCATCGGCGTCGCCTTCTTCGAGGGACCCGCTGTGGTTCCAGGGGACGACCTTTCATCGCATCATCCCGGGGTGTGTTTTGCGGAGATAGAGAGAGCGTGGAATAGAGGGGAGAACTAAAGAGGAAGAGAGAGAGAGAGAGAGACAGAAGCGGAGCTGATGCTTCTTCCATTTTCAGACGGCAAAACGACGGCCAAAAATAAAAAACTCACCTCCTTGTCCCTTTCCCCTCTCTCCCCCCTCTCCTGTCCACTCCGACCCCCCCAAAAACTCTTTAAAAAAACAGCTTCATGATGCAGGGAGGAGACACCACCGCGGGGGACGGCACGGGCGGCTCCTCTATCTACGGAACCACCTTCGACGACGAGGCCTTTGTCCTCAAGCACGACGGCGCCGGCGTCCTCTCGTCGGCCAACGCGGGCCCGCACACAAATTCGTCTCAGTTCTTCGTTCTCTTCGGCGCCGCGCCCTGGCTCGACGGCAAGCACGTCGTGTTCGGTAAGGTGGTCGAGGGGATGGAGGGCGGCGTCGCGAGGGCCGCGGAGCGCGTCGGGAGCAAGGGCGGGACGCCAAGGCAAAAGGTCGTCGTCGTCGGCTGCGGCATCATCGGCGGGGAGGGGGTGGCCGGCGCTTCCGCTCCCGCTGCTGCTTCCGCGTTCCCTGCGGCGGCCGATGCTGCTGCCCCCCTCGACCTCGACGGTGACGACGCCTCCAGGGCAAGGCTACGGCGCCTCCGCGGCGAGGGAGGAGGGGGGAGGGACTCCGGGGGCGTCTTCTCGGCGCGGGTGCCGGTGCGAACAGCGCAGGACGAGCTCCGGGAGGAGGAGGCCGAGGCGGAAGCTGCGGAGAAGAGGGCGGAGGAGGAGGCCGCTGCGGCTGCAGCAACAACAAGAGCGACGGAGGAGGAGGGGGGGGAGGAGGAGGAGGAAGCGAGGGCGCCGCGGGAGAAGGTGGAGAGAGGGGAAGGGGAAGCGGCGGCGGCCCCTCGCGGCGGCGGCGACGATGCGCCTCCTCCGCGGCCGCAACAGCCCCCCGCCGCCGCCGCCGCCGCCACGAACCCCCGCGCCGCGAAGCTGGAGCTCCTCCGCTCCAAGCTCGCAGCCTCGCGCAAGGCCAACGCCGGCGCGGTGATAGCGGAGAAGCGGCGCGAGGCGGCCGCGGCCGCGAGGAGCAGGACGGAGGCCGACGAGGAGGAGGACGGCGGCGGCGGCGTGCCGGGCTTCAAGGCGTGGAACCGCGAGGCGGCCGCCGAGCGCGCCGCCGAGTGCGCCCGCCTCGGCATCCCGCTCAGCAAGGCCCACCTCCTCGACCGGGCCGACGCCGCCGAGGCGCGCCTCGAGAAGAAGAAGAGAGCGAAGGGCCTCCCGAGGGCCGAGGTCGACGACAGCGCGCCCGAGTCTGTGGCGGCCGCGGCGGCCTACGAGCGGCGCATGGCGCAGCTGCCGGCCGCCACGCTCGCTCCCTCCGCCTCCGCCGCTTTCGCTGCTCCCTCGTCCTCCTCTCTCGCCTACGGGGGCGTCTCCAGGGACTCGAAGGAGGCGGTGGACCGCATGGCGGCGGAGCTGGCCGCCGAGGGCGCCGGCGCGCGGGCGCGCAAGATCCAGCGTGCGGCCCGCGGCGGCGGCGGCGGCGGGGACGTCGACGCGATCTCGAGGCGCAACGAGGACTTCAACCGGAAGCTCGGGGCCAAGTACGGGGCCGCGGCGGCGGAGATCAGGGCGAACCTGGAGCGCGGGACGGCGCTGCCGGACAACAATTAGTGTGGGGGGGGGGGAGAAAGAAGAAAAAGGTTGAACAAAGAAGCCTCGAGCTTTTTTTCGCTTGTTCTGCTCTTTCTCTCTGTCAAAGTTTACAAAAAAACGAATGAATGCTCGCTGAAATTCGGGGCTGTCTCAATAGATAAAGTGTACATCGAAGGGGCGCACGCGCGCGTCGTGGCTCTACTGCGCGGAAAAGAAGAAAGGAGGAAAAGAGAGGAAAGAAGAAAAGAGGGTCTCCTCACCTCGCCTCTGCCGCGGCAGCTGCCGCCGCGGCGGCTGCCCTCAGGGCCTTGGCCGCCGCGACCTCCGCCACCGCCGGGATCAGCAGCCGCAGCAGCCCCTCCTGGTCGTCGACGTGGACCCAGTGCCCGGCCTCGGGCAGGAGGTGGACCTTCAGCGACCCCCGCCGCCGAGAGGAGGAGGAAGAAGGAAAAGAGGAGGAGGGGGAGCAGCTCTCTCCTCCCCCCGCTCCCTCTCCCTCCCCGCACGCCGGTGCTGCCGCGGCCGCCGACGACGACGCCGCCGCCGCCGCCCTCTCGGCCTCGGCGAGCCGCGTCCTCTCCGCCGACGACCACCTGTCCGACCTCCCGCCGACGACGACGTTAATGCCGAGCCCCGGAGGGGGAGACCGCAGCAGGGGCCAGGCGTCGAGGAGCTGGTAGGACTCGAAGAGCGCGGCCGCGCCCTCGGGGTCGAACTGCCACGTCAGGCGTTTTGAGTCGCCGCCGCCGCCGCCGCCCTCGGGAGAGGGCACCAGCTGCGAACAGAGCCAGGCCGCGACCGCCGGCGTCATCCCGCCGCAGTTTCCCAGGAGCCACCTCTCCGCCTCCCCGCGGGAGGCCAGGGCGCGGGGCGGGACGGAGCGCACGGCGGCGAGCACGCCGGCCGTGGCCCCCGGCGCCCGGCGCGGCCCCCGCGTCGCCCTGCGCGTCGCCGGGCCGGCCTCCTCGTGCCTCCTGGCCGAGAGCGGCGAGTCCAGGACCCAGAGCTGCCGCGGGAGCGGGGCCGCGGCCACGAGGGCCTGCCTGGCCGCCTCGAGGGCCACTTTGCCCCCCAGAGAGTGGCCGATGAGGACGTCGGGGGCGGCGGGCGGCGGCGGCGAGGAGCGGCGGGGAGGGGACGAGGAGGGGGGAGAGGCGCCGTCGAAGCCCCACCACGCTTCGCCAAACGCCGCCGTCGCGAAGGCGTTGACGTCGGCCGCCGCGGCGGAGACCTCGTGCGGCGGCCCGAACAGCCCTCGAAGCGCCACGGCGTTCGTGCCGCCGTGGCAGCGCAGGTCGACGGCGGTGACGGCCACGCGCGGCGGCGGCGGCGCGGGGGCCGCAGGGGAGGACGCGGCGCCGCGCAGGGCGTCGGCGGCGCCCGAGGCGGCGCCGAGGGCGAGGGCCCGGGCCGCCGAGCGCCAGTTCCTGCCCGAGCCGAGGAGGCCGTGGATCAGGAGAACGTTCGTCGTCGTCGAGGCGTCGGACGGGCTCCCCCCGCCCGCGCTCGAGGTCTCGGAGGCGAGCAGGGGCAGGCGCGAGGAGAAAAGGCGCCGGTGGAGCCGGTGGTGTTGTCGGCGGAGGAGAGCCAAGGAGAGCCTGCAGAGAGTCGAGGTTGATTTCGACGGCGCCATCACGCTTTGCAATTTTCGGAACGCGCTCTTCGCCGCTTGTTTCTTCCTCGCCTGCTGCTCCTGCAGGAATCTGGCGCGCTCCGGCTACTTGCCACTGCAGAAGGCAAGTGCCGGTCTCCCGTGTAGCGAGCGAGACGAGCAAGGCTTCCCCGAAACAGGAAAGAAGAAATAGTTTGAACTCGGTGACGACAGGGGGTGGGAAAGAAAAATTCAATCTTTGTTTTTTTCTCCTTGTTGTTTCTTTTTTTTTACTCGTTGTTTCTCCCTTTTCGCTGCTTGCTAAACCCGTGTCCCATCGGCCAACGCGCTCATCCTCCAATTTCGGGAAGCAAAAAAAGCTGTTAATAGACTCGAGAAGAACCAAACAAAGAAGCGAAAAATCGATCAAAAATTCTGTAAAAAAGACGCACCCAAAAGTATACTTTTTTGTTTTCTCCTCACTCCCTCTCCCCCTCTCTCTCTCTCGCTAGCTCTGTCTCTCCCTCTCTCTCTCTCCTCCCTCGCATCCCCTTACGCGTTGGAGCCCGACACGATCTCGATAATCTGGTTGGTGATCAGCGCCTGCCTCGCCCTGTTGTAGCTCAGCGTCAGCTTCTTCTTAAGCTCCTTGGCGTTGTCTGACGCCGAGTTCATCGCGTTCATGCGGGCCGCGAGCTCCGAGGCCAGCGCCTCCTGCAGCGAGCGCAGCAGCGTCGCGTTCATGTAGAGCGGGAGCAGCGCGTCGATGATCTGCACGGGGTCCTGCTCGAAGAGCAGGCCCGCGTCGAACTCGCCGCCGCTCGTGTCGGTCGTGACCTTCTCGACCTCGACGGCAAGCTTGCCGTCGACCGTCGTCAGCCGGAAGAGCTCGTCCTCGGCGGCGTCGACGCACACGCCGTCGATGTCGCAGATCTCGCCCGCGGGCGTGAGCGGCAGCAGCGTCTGGATGGTCGGCTCCGACGCGATCAGCGAGACGAACTTGGTGAAGACCATCTCGACCTTGTCGACGTCGGCAGAGACGAAGCTCGAGTAGAGCTCGTCGGCGATCGCCTGCGCCTCCTTGGTGGTCGGCTTCGCGCCGAGGTCGAACGACTTGGCGAGGTTGTACTGCGGCCGGCGCTTGAAGTAGACCGCGCCCTTCTTGCCGACGCAGACGAGCTTCACGGAGAGGCCCATGCCCATCAGCTCCCTGAGCCGCGCCTCGGTCTTTTTGATCGCGAAGTTGTTGTAGCCGCCGCAGAGCCCGCGGTCGCCCGTCACGCAGACCAGCAGGACGGACTTGACGGGCCGCACGGCCACGAGCGGCGAGTCGACGTCCTCAACGCGCAGCTTCTGGTTGACGGCCCAGAGCACCTTGATGAGGTTCTCGGCGAAGGGGCGCCCGTTGACGACGGCGTCCTGCGCGCGGCGGACCTTCGCGGCCGCGACAAGCTTCATCGCGTCCGTAATCTTCTTCGTGTTCTTGACGGACTCGATGCGGTCGCGAGTGTCCTTGAGGCCGGCGACAACCTAGAGGGTTGAGAGGGGAGGGGGGGGGGGTGGAGGTGGTGGTGGGAGCAAGAGAGAGAGGGAGGGAGAGAAGAGGGTGAGCGGGAAAAAAAAAGAGGGGTGGGGGTCCCGAAAGGCTAAGGCGAGAGAGGAAACGGCGGCTGAACGTCGAGGAGGGCGAAGATTCGTTCCTTGATTCTCAAAGCGCGTCTCGACCTGGCGCCCTCTCATTGCGATTCCCTCTTTCTCGGGACCGCGATGAGACCGGGGCCGAGGGTTCCGAAGAGCGGCGAAGAGAGAGCGCACGCGCAAGGGCGCGAGCGCGCGCGTCAAAACGCGAGTCTCGAAAACGAACTTTCGTCCGTTCTTTTTTCGCGGTCGGCGGTCGCTCCTGGCGCTGAAGAAGGGCGAATTGAAAAGTCCGCCGCCGCTCGCGCTCGCCGCTCGCCCGGGCTCTCTCAAGCCGGCATTCCTCCCCGTTCTCCTGGCCTGCTTCCTAAATTCGACCCGCGACGCGACGCAGGAGGGTCTCCTCTTGCATCGCGAGCGAGAAGCACTGAAAGCAAAAGGCAGAGGAGAAAGCGAGGGAGGGAGAGACAGAGAGAGAGAGCCAAATTTGGCTTGCTCTCTCTCCCCCGATCAGCGAGTCGAGAGCTTCGCCTTCGCTCGCTCGCGCCTTCGCTCGCCAATTCCTCCAGCTGACTGGCAGGGGACAGCGTCTCGAGGCTCGCTGTGGGGGGGGGAGGGACCAGGCGAGGGCTCGGAGCACCAGCGGCGGGGCGCGAGAGGAGGGAGGGCGATCGAGAAGAAGAAGGGAGGCAAGAGAGCAGGGAGCGAGCCCTCTCTTGCTCTTCTTGGCTCTCTGGGCTTCCCTTGCCACCAGATTTTCAATTCAAAGGCTGGCTCGAACGCAGCTCCCCGCGCGCTGCTGACGGACCTGGACGGCGCCGCGGCGCGCCGGCGTGACCGTGCGCATCGTGGGCATGGGCCTGAGCATGGACGAGGCCATCGTGAGCGACGAGCGGGGTGAGGAGGGGAGTCGAAGGGGAGGGGGGAGGGGGTAGAGACTGGAAATTTGGAAGAGAAAGAGTGAGGCGGCAACAAGTCGGCCGTCGTCTTCGTTCTCGAAGACTTCGACCCTCTTCGACCTCGCTCTTGCTTGCTCATGCTCTCTCTCTCTTTCCTCTCCCTCTCTTTTTCTCTTCTTTCACGCAAAAAAGACGAAAAGCGCACGCCCTCTCGTCCCCCTCTAAAAGAGCAGTTGTCACAGGCACACAGAATGGGAAAAGAAATGCATCAGGCAGCAGAAACAAGTCAAAAACGGAAGCCCCGAAAAGAAACCGAAAACTCTCTCTCCCCTCTCAAACGGTTTCGCCCTGTTTCCTCCCCTATCTTTTTTCCCTCTTCCCCTCTCTCTTTCAGACCACCTCGGCCCCGCCGCCCCGGACGTCCTCCACCTCCTCCCAGTCGACCCAGTCCCTGTGAGCCTCGGGCACTCCCGCCCGCGCCTTCCACTTGTCACACAGGGCGCGAAGCCGAAGCACCTCGGGTCCCGCGGAGTCGCGGCGGACAGAGTTGCAGACGCCGCGCGCGCGGGAGGCCCAGCCGAGCGCCGACGCCGACTCCCGCGAGTCCGAGGAGGTCGGGGCGACGGCGACGACCATCAGGGTCTTGGCGGTGCCTCCGAGGCAGTCTGCCATGAGCATCGTCAGCTTGGAATTGCGGTAGGGGACGTGGGAAGAGGACGAGGAAGGGTTCGATGTCGGGCTCGAAGTCGAAGTGAGAGCGGAGATGACGTCGCCGAGCGCCGAGAGCGACCCGTTGATCGCCGCCGCCTCTTTGAGGGCCTGCCCCTCCGAGCCCGACTTCTTGAGCCGCTCGCTGCCCGCCAGGTCCACGAACGCGAGCTTCCCGTTCGAAAGGTGTCCCGTCTGGCGGTTGAGGCTCGAGACGTGGATGGTGACGACGAGGTGCGACCTCGAGGAGGCCGCGTTCATCTTTTTTTGTTTTGTATTCAGGTTTTTTTTGGGGGGGGGGTGTTTTTATTTGTGAGGTCTTTCCCGGGTCATGTCTCTCCCCTTTTTTCCCCGCCCCCGGCCCTGCAGTCGCGTTTTTCGTGCACATCTCAGAGAGGGAAGAGAACGGAGAAAGAAGAAGCAGAACGCACCAGCGTCGGCGACACGCGCCGCCGCGCCGCGGCCGAGATGATCGTCGAGAGCAGCTCCGCCGCGGAGGACACCCTCGCCCTCGCGGCCCCTGGGACGGCGACGGTGCCCGTCCTCGGGTCTCGCCTGATCTCGAGCTTCCTCTTTCCGCGGCCGCCGCCGCCGCCGCCGCCGCCGCCGCCGCCG
>Ga0315289_10002823_pt1 | contig 26486 bp, 12 predicted proteins | sample YL17G11_40_MG_FD_203452 | JGI IMG/M metagenome (GOLD analysis project Ga0315289, IMG submission 203452) | Sediment microbial communities from Yellowstone Lake, YNP, Wyoming, USA - YL17G11_40 | ecosystem: Environmental > Aquatic > Freshwater > Lake > Sediment | place: USA: Wyoming | collected...
CCACGCCAAATACCCCAACCCTTTCGTATGCCGGGTCAGTATTGGTTATCCAGCCGGATAATTTAGAACGCATACCCCTTATTACCAATACGCCGCGATGGCCGATAGTATTTTTGAATTCAAAGGTCGCGCTTGATAATGTAACTTTTGAATTTATCTCTTTAGCCAGCGCCGTCGCTTCATCGCTGGTTAAGTTTCTTCCCACCCGGCGGTCTTTGATGGTTCTACCATCACTATCTACAGTGGCAAAGTTGACGCGCAAGGCAACATCTCCGTCGTTTACTGCAAGCCCCTCAGCAAAGGATTCTAAGGGGCCCCTACCTGTATAATACTTGTGCGCATCGTAACCCAACAGACTTATCACCGCAATATCCGACTCAGGCGCAATTCCTTTTGCCACCGGATAAACTATTCCGGTTTTTCCTTTTTGTGCAAGCCTGTCCAGATTTGGCGTGAGCGCTGCCTCAAGCGGGGTCTTATTGTTTAATTCCTTAACAGGCAAATCACCCAAACCATCTAAGACTATATATAAGATTTTCTTCATTAGCACTTCGAAAAACCGCAGGCATGGCACTTGACGCATCCCTCTTCATGGCGTAATGCACCGCCGCAATCCGGACAAACCCCGACTATATTTGCATGATGGCCCGGATCAGAAGCAGGGACAATGTGTTCATCATCGCGGGAGTGTTTCATAGCTACTGCTTGAGTTTCCACAGGAATCTTGACAGATTGACTATTGACCAACCTTTTCTCGATTACGCGGGCAATGGCATCTGCGCAGGAAAATATCCTCTGGCCTTTTTCCCAGGAAGGCGAAGGACAGCGAATATTGCGCAATTGCTCAATAATGGACTTTACCTCAATACCTGAACGAAAGCCCAAAGAGACCAGGCGGCCAATCGCTTCAAGCTGAGACGCAGCGCAACCGCCTGCCTTACCCATCTGGGTAAAAAGTTCAAAAGGCCTATCCTCTTCATCAACGTTTATGGTAACGTAAAGATTGCCGCAGCCTGTTGCGACCTTTGTGGTCGTGCCGATGATTACTTCCGGCCGCGGACGCGGGGCGATTTCTTTTTTTGGCTCTTGAGGTTTTTGTTCCTGTTTTTGCGAAGGCCCGCCAACGTTTAAAACCTGTTCTTCGCGGCTTCTGTCGCGATAGATAGTAATGCCTTTGCAGCCCAATTCATAAGCCAAAAGGTATGCTTTACGAACCTCCTCAACAGTTGCTTCGTTAGGAAAATTTATCGTTTTCGAGGTGGCGTTATGAACGCACTTTTGAAACGCTGCCTGCATGCGCACGTGCCATTCGGGAGATATATCGTGGCTAGTGACAAATATCCTTTTTACGTCTTCAGGGATACCCTCGATATCCTGAATCGAAGAGTGTTCGGCAATCTTTTCCATCAATTCCCGGCTATAAAATCCTCTCTCCTTGGCAATTTCTTCGAATAAAGGGTCAACCTCCACTAATTTATCGTTATCCATAACATTGCGATAATAAGATATGGCATACAAAGGCTCAATCCCCGAGGAACAGGGGCCGGCAATTATGCTGATTGTGCCGGTAGGGGCAATGGTGGTTAAGGTGGCGTTACGCATTTTCATCGGGTTTTCTTTTTTATCATAAATACTGCCTTTAAATGCCGGGAACGCTCCCTTGGTCTTGCCCAATTCCAGCGATTTCCTGGTTGCCTCATCTAATACAAATGACATTACTTTCTCAGCAAGGGCAACTGCTTCTTCGCTATTATAAGGTATATTTAGACGTATCAGGAGGGTTGCCCAACCCATAACACCTAAACCGACCTTACGCGTAAGCTTGGTTGCTTTTTCTATCTGCGGCAGGGGGAATTTATTTACATCTATGAGGTTATCCAGGAAATGCACTGCCAGATGCGTTACTTCCCTTAATTTATCCCAGTCAATTTCATAGCGGCTGCCTGTCTTCTTATGCATCAGGGATAAATTTACGGAGCCGAGGTCGCAGCTTTCATAAGGTAAAATCGGCTGCTCGCCGCAAGGATTAGTGCTTTCAATCTTACCTAACTTTGGTGTGGGGTTATCGCGATTAATACGGTCAATAAAAATAACCCCGGGTTCGCCATTCTTATGCGCCTGTTTAACGATTAAGTCAAACACTTCTTTTGTATTAAGCCGTTGGACTACTTTTTGCGTATGAGGATCGATCAAATCATAATCCTCGCCCTTTTCTAATTTCCTCATAAAATCATCGGTAATGGCAACCGAGATATTAAAATTGGTAATATGTTTATTATTTTCTTTACAGGCAATGAATTCTAGAATGTCTGGATGGTCAACTCTTAAAATTCCCATGTTAGCTCCGCGACGGGTTCCGCCCTGTTTCACAGCTTCGGTGGCAGCATCATAAACCTTCATAAAAGAAACCGGGCCAGAAGCGATTCCACCGGTAGTCCTAACAACAGAGTTCTTCGGCCGCAGGCGCGAAAAAGAAAACCCTGTTCCCCCTCCGGATTTATGGATCATCGCTGTAGCTTTTAAGGTTTCAAATATAGAATCCATTGAATCATCAATGGGGAGCGTAAAGCAAGCGGAGAGCTGTCCGAGCTCTTTTCCTGCATTCATCAAAGCAGGTGAATTGGGCATAAATTCTAATTCGCTCATAATGCGGTAAAACGCCCTTTCAATCTCTTCCACCCCTCCTTCGTTCTTGCCATAAAATTTATCTGCAAGAGCAATTGCCTTGGCTACCCGAAGGAACATCTCTTCAGGTGTTTCAATTACTTTACCCTGTTCGTCCTTTTTAAGGTATCTTCGCTCCAATACCTTCAGGGCGTTCTCTGATAATTTTTCTGCCATTTCTCTACCTCGCAAGCATAAAGGTTAGATTTATCCCGCACCTTTGAAATATTCAGGTTTTTTTATTAATTCTTGAATGTCCAAAGGTGCGGGATTTATTTATGAGTTGTAGTATAACCCTTACTGAATTATTTGTCAACCCCATTAAAAATACGGTGGTATTATATCATAATTTTTAACGGGGTCAATAAAAAAATACAATATATAGTATAACGTTGATAATTGACATACAACAAATTGTATTTACTGTTAGATGGATTATAAGGGCTTACAGGACTCCCTTATTACTAATTCCGTTGGTAAACGAATCTTTTTTACCTGCATATTCGGCTCTCGGCTCATAAGGCGGTTTAATTCTTTGACGCTTTCCTCCGCCATTTTAATCAATGGCTGCCTTATAGTGGTCAAAGCCACCGGACCATAAAGCCCGGAAGGATTATCATCAAAACCCACGATAGATAAATCGCCGGGAATATTCTTACCCAGCTCGCGTGCCACTGTCATCACCTCTAAAGCCATAGAATCAGAGGCAACAAATACAGCAGTGGCCGGCTCAGGCATTTTAATTAAATTTTCGGAAGCGGCTCTTGCCTGACCCCGGGAGTAATCTGTCTTAAATATATATTGTGAAGAAAGCGTAATATTATTTTTTTTCAGTGCCCGCTTATATCCCTCAAGGCGCTCTGCTGCCGCCTGAGTAACTAAATCGCCCGTTATATGGGCTATTTTTCTATGGCCTAAACTAATTAAATAATTAACTGCCGTTTCAGCGCCACCTGCGTTATCAACGGCAATGCAACTTACCTCTAAATCCTCAACACAATTATTAATTACTACGCAGGGAATGCCGCTGGCTAACGCATCTTCAAGCTGTTGGCGGTTACCTATTATATCTGCAAAAATTATCCCTCCCACCCCCCTTAAATTAAGGACAGCGCGGGTGTCTGTAATATGAAGCAAGAGGTCCAGTTTTAAGGCATCGCAAAGCGTTCCTATGCCGCGTATTAATTCTAAGGCGTAAAAGGAATAAAACACGCCTTCATAACGCGGCATAACCAACGTTACTACATTGCTTTTTCCTGTGGCAAGTCTCTGTGCAAAAACAGAGGGCTGAAACTTAAGTTGCTTGACCGCATCCAGCACGTTTTTGCGGTTTTTTTCTTTTACCGAAGGCGCTTTATTGATGACGCGCGAAACAGTGCTGATAGATACACCGGAGAGGCGAGCAACTTCTTCTATGGAAACAGTTTTGGAGGGGCCCTTTTTGGTACGGGTCATTTATGAAGACAAAGGTAATAACTTATCTAACTATATCATCCCCGATTTTAATGGGTGCGGTTTCCTTCTTTATATCACAAGCTGCGATATTTCTACGGGTCTGAATGACTTCGACGGTAGCGATGGATTTATTGTCTCTATACACCTGGAAGCTATCGCCTACTTTTATACCTGCTTCCTCACCTAAGTCCATAATCACAAAATTACTCTCTTTATTTATCGCCAAAATCTTACCTGTAAGTGTGGCGCTGGTAGCCTGCGTAGAAGTCTCTGGTTGAGGACGCACAACTATAGGCGGTAACTCTACAGATTCTCTCTTCTCTTGAGGAACCTCTGCCTTGGCACCGCCGCGAATAGTATCTAATTCTTCCTTGAGATTATTTATCTGGGATAATTTATCCGTTAACATTGTCTGCATATCATTAAATTTTTGCTCAATAGCGGCATTTTTTTCTTGAAGCCCCTGAAACTTTTTCTCCAGATTAATCTTACGCTCATTTAGACTCTTTAAGTGTCGCGTAAGAACGGCGTTCTCGCTCTTTATTGATTTAAGGATTTCTTGGATTTTAATCTTATCGTTTTTCTCTCTCACTAACCCCTGGCTTATGCTATCCATTGTTTTCTGATTGTATTCGAGTTGTCGTTTTAAATCTTCATTCTCGCGCTTCAGATTATTTATATCTAACCCGAAAGTAGTCTTTCCTCTCTCTAATTCTTCATTCGTTATCTGTGTCGATTTTAATTCATTGCGTAAATTACCTAACTGCAATTCCAAATCTGTTTTTGCCTTTAAGATACCTGCCCAGTAGGCATCCGTGTCTGGCGGTAAAACCTCTGCCTGCGGCTGCGGCGCCGCTTGAGTCTCAACCTGTTTTGATTTCAATCTCTCAATTAACTTTTCTCTGTCCCTGCTGGCTAATTCATATTTTTTTTCCAGTTGTTGTTTTTCTTGGGAAACTTTATCTAATTCCTTGCTTAATAAACCGATCCTATCTTCATACTGCTTTATACTCTTATCAAGCTTATCCAGTTTGCTGCTCAGTGTTATGTTTTCTTTTTTTAAATCATCGCGTTCTCGCAGTATCAGCCGTTTTGAATTTAAGGTTTGTATAAAAAGCAGGAGACATATTACTAACCCTCCAATAAGACCGATGGTAATAAATTTTGTCTTATTCTCCATCAACCCTCCTTAAATGAGCAGATAATTTACGGATGCATAAGCGACGTAAGTTGTAGCGAAGCGTCTGCGAATTTAACCCTTGACATTTTTTGAAATGTGGGTTTATACCGAAAACAACCGTAGACTCAAAAAATGTCAAGGATAAGTTCGGCCAAACGACTTACGTTCATTTCATTCCGTAAGTCGTGGCCTCACTTACCATAATCGGGCGAATATCTTCTGCATAACCAGGCTCGCTGCACCCAGCGCGACCGTATTTTCTCTCAATTGAGAATAAACTATCTTTAAATTACCGGCTGTTTCACGAAATGCCCAGTCTGTGACGGTTGAACTTACCTTATTTAAAAAGTCTTCGCCTGCTTCTTCAAAGCCACCGCCGATAACAACTACCTGCGGGTTCAGTAAATTTACAAGAGAGGCAATTTTTATACCCAATCTCTTGGCAGCCCTCTCCAGGGCTAAATTAGCCAATTCCTCCTTTGCCCTCGCTGCGATAAACACGCTCTTCAAATCAACATTGTCTATATTGCTTGAGGTGAGCCGAAAAAATTTTATTGCCTTATTTTTATCATGGGCTAACATCGACTTTACATCGTCAACAATCCCCAAGTCCATCTCCCAGCGTTTTAAGAAACAACCGTTACCTAGCGCACAATTAAATTGGTCCTGTTCCTTATAATTATAAATAGATACCTCGCCGGCATAACCTTGTGAGCCTCTATAGATTTCACCGTTAATCATTATTCCGCAACCTACGCCTGAGAACATATAGAGAACATTTTTAAAACGGTGCTCTAAATCCAACCAGTGCTCACCAAAACAAGCTGCTGTGGCGTCATTTTCAACTAATGTGGGTAAATTAAATTCCTTCTCCATCAAATCCCTGAGCGGTAAATCCACTGACGCGTATGTATAATAGTGGTCCATCTTTTGAGGCCAATGTATGGAGCCGTTTTCTTTATTAACCAGACCTGCAATGCCCACGCCAATGCCTCTTATATTAGAGGTATATTCCTTTGAGCGTCTGAGTATCTCACGAACAATTTCTAATAAACACTCGGAGATTTCTTTAACTGAGGCACGGGGGCGCGCGATTTGCGTTTTGGTTACAATGTTACCTTTTAAATCTACTAAAACTCCAACCATATTCATTAGATTTAATCCCACCCCGATTACAAAGCCAGCGCGGGGATTTAAATCCAAAAGTACAGGCCGCCTTCCCCCTTCAGAGACATCGAGCTCTTTCTCATATACCAGATTGCGTTTTATGAACTCATCAATATAATTAGAGACAGTAACCACGTTTATTCCCATTTCTTTAGAGATATCCGGACGACTTACCGGCCCGCGCTTTCTGAGGATTTCCAATATATCAATATTGCGTTTTTCTTTTTCTGTAAGTTGCTCTTTTTGAAAGTCTATTTCATGCATCTAACTTTTGCGTCTTTCTCCGTGGTTTTTACAAAACTTTCATTTATTTATACTACCAAAGATAACATAAGTCAAGTATTTTTAATAATTAATGTAATTTGTAGGGATTTAGGACTTTCGGGATGCGGGCTTTGAGATTAATAGACATCGACTAAATCCAGGGAGCGGTCAATGATACCCGTTGGCGAGACCACAACCAGATTTATTACTTTTGTTCCCATATCTGTATATGTGGTTTTGAATGCAGCTTGGTCGACAAATGGTTTTTTGCTACCTAAATCTCCTGACCACAGATACTGCAATTCTATCTGCATGCAGCCGCTCGGAGAGGCATAGGTAGTAGTGCTTATGTCTACGGCTTCCTCCTTCTTTGCCGTATAAGGATTACACTTTAAATCTAATTTTGTCATATCAAACATACTGTATTCTTCTTTTAGTGAAGCATCTAAGAATGTTCTAAGATTATATTCAATGGGTTTTACTTGCTCTATCTCTTTTAATCTCTCGCGAGCGACGGTCAGCTCTTCCTGAAAACTGTCTCCTGCCCCATAGATTAGTTTATTGTAATAATCCTTTGCGGCCGGATAATCATTTTCCCACTGACTAAGCAGGCCTAACTGATATAAACCGGAAATCCCCCAAGAATTTAAGGTCTGTTTTTTCTGAATTAATTTCTCAAAATAATTTCTCCCCTCTTTTTTATTCCTTAACACGTAGGTGTTAATAATCCCCATTTTAAAGATCGCCTCATCAGTGTGGTTAGTTTCGGGAAACATAAGGACTAAATCGCTATAAACGTCCTTTGCTTTAATAAACTCCTTTGCTTTCTCTAAGTTAAAGGCGCGCAAGTACATCAGTTCCTGATTAAAAGCTTGTTTGCCACCCAGTTCTTCTATTTTTTTAAATATTTTTTCAGCATAAAGCATATCGTTTGCCCCGTTAGAAACTATTGTGTTAGGACTTATCTGCGTGGTGTTTCTAACGGGGTTTGCGCCTTCGTTCTTATATGCAAAAGACTTGGCAATATTTATCAAAACAGGTATTGATTTTCCCTGAGGGCTGGACTTAGTTATTCTATCAACATAAACATCATAAATGCTTTCTGCCAACTCTAAATTCCCTTCCTTATAAAATCCCAAAGCGATAGCCGCAAGTGCCTCATCTTTTATATCAGAGGCAATGAGCCTTTGCGCATAAATTTTGTATAGTTCTCTGGATTTTCCTTTCTCACCAAACGATAAGACTTTATCTGCAATCTCTTTTATAGGTTTTATATCGCTTGAGGCTTTTGAATATTCTAAAACAGAGTTCGTCAAATCAGTCAGCGCCTGCGCACTAAAAACATCCTGCTGGTCTTTATGAAATTGCCATAAGATGAGCCGGGCATAAAGATGCAGGGCATCCTTTGTCGTCGTAGCATCAATCGAATTTTGCACTCTTTGCATCAATTCATCCCTGTAGGTATTGCCTTGGCTAAAGTATTCATCCCACTTCTGTGTGCCTTCTAAATATTTGAGCTGATGATAACGGCTTAACGCAATATAATAATTGGTAAACCCCGTTAGAGACATCTTATTTTTATCTTGTTTCTCTGTAGTCTCTAACGGGGTAAATGGCTCCAATGTTTTCTTTTGTTGGCTTAAAGATTTTAAGAATTCCGTAAAATCTGTGTATCTGTTATCCTTAAAATATAATTCCTTTAATTCTTCAAAAGGCGCGTATAGTTCTTCATTAGACTTTGCCTCGATAATCTGTTTGGACAAAGTAACCAATCTATCTTCCGGCTGAGCAAACAAAAAGGTAAAAGGTAAAAGGTAAAAGGTAAAGCCACAAATCAAAATCCAAAATTTTAAATTTTTCATTTTTGTTTTGCCTTTTGCGTTTTTACTTTTGACTTTAAAACGGGATTTTTCCAGAACTCCCTCAACACATAATAGGCCTTACGCGGCATACGTTTATTCAGGCCATTCTCTAAATCTTGCGATAAGGCCACAATACCAAACCACTCTTCATTCATATTCATATTTTGGGGCGCTTTTATGTCAAAATAATAACTGCCGTTAGACCAGTTTGATTCTGTATCATGCACCCCCCAGCCCTTAGAGTCATATTCATTGTGTTTCCACCATTCGTCGGTCCATTCAAAAATTGTCCCGCCCAGACAATTCCCTTCGCCTTCTTTATTCTCGGCTAAATTTTCATAAATCTGGCGCCACTGCGATTCCAGAAAAAAGGCCTGCATATTCTGGTCTTCTTTGTTTAAATATGCATCGTAGGCATCTGCGCCAAATTCTGATAGGAGCAGGGGTCTGTCAAAGGTTGCCCTTAGAGACCTAAAAAGATTTCCAAAGGTCTTGCCTCTATAAATAATGCAGGCGACCAAATCTATATCGGGTGCAAATTCTTTTGCAAATTCCAGTCCAATCAACTCGCCGTTACCCAAAGCAACCGGATGATTGGGGTCAATACCATGTATCTGGCGAGCAAGTCCATTTACAAAAGAATAATAAATCTTGGCACGCATTGCCTTCTGTTTTTGCGGGTCTGGTTCTTTATCTATTTCCGGGGTTGACCATTTATTAATCAGACCTAAGCAGGAATAATTATTCTCATTGCCTAAAATCCAAAGGAGAATGCCTGGCTCCTCTTTATACAGATTAACCATCTCTAAAACTTCTTTTTTAATTTTATCCTGAAAAGTTTTATCCCCGTAAAAAGGACAGGGATATTCCCAAAAACCCAGCCAGTGGCCTAAAATTGTGCGTATCCCATAAAGCTCATATAAATCTCTAATAACTTTTTTTACTGCCTCGGGGTTTTCTCCGCACTGATAAATCCTTATCGAATTTAGCCCCATCTCTTTCATTAACTTTCCATCCGATATCCATGGCTTATTGGGGTCAGACCACCAATCATATTCATGATTTTCGCCTATAGGTATGGGACTATAACATACGCCCTTTACAATATAAGGCCGGCGGTCTACAATCAGTTGATAATGGCTCTTTTTAAGTTTACGGATATAAACCTTTGCCTTGGGCGCAGTAGCCATGCCCAAGAGGCAAACAAAAAGAAAAAAGCCGAAAGCCGCAAGTAAAAAATACCTACGGCCTCCTGACTTTGCGATTCTGTGATTCTCCGGTTTATTCGTACTTAATTTCATCCAGATAAAAAGTAGCGCCTTCGGGGTTGTTGTCAATATTGGTTGCCCAGCAGAAACCGCCGATGATGTAGGACATATCTTTACCTTTTAAATCAATGGTGTATTGCGTCCAATCTTTATTCAAGATAGCCGGGCCAATGCCGGCACTATCTGAGTCAGAAAACTCTCCCATAATCCCGCCAACTTTAAACTCCTCAATGCGCTCACCGCCTTTTGCACCACGAGCCCAGAAAGTAATCTTGGTGGCGCGGGATAAATCAAAACCTCCATCAATGGTGCCCCAGTTATCCACTGGGTGCAGCCAGTACATACCTGCCCAGCGCGCACCTTGGGCTGCTTGACCAGTATAAACAATCTTGATACAGGTATCACCTAAATAAGGGTCCTCTTTGCTGGCAAAATCAGATTGCTTCAAATCTCCGTAATCACCCATCCAGCCCGAAGGAATGTAATGGTTCTTAACCGACGTCCTATCGGCATAGACATAAAAGGGCATGTTCTCCTGTTTCTTAGATTCTGGTTTCATGGTAGGGTCTACTTCAAACTTTATATCATCCAGATAAAATACACAACCCTCTGGACTTAAATCAGAGGTAGTTACCCAGCCAAAACCTCCGCTGATATAGGAAAGGTCGCGGCCTGCAAGATTAATAGTGTATTGTCTCCAGGTATCGGTAAGCTCAATTGGGCCTATCTCAATATTTGCTGTATCTGGATATGTCCCCTTTATACCACCAACCATAAATTTCTGAATTATCTCACCACCCTTTGCCCCACGTGCCCAGAAAGTCAACTTAGTCATTCCAGTGAGATCAAACCCGCCCTTTTTGCTTCCCCAGTTGTTGGCCGGATTCTGCCAGTAGATACCGCTCCATCCCTGTCCTTTGGACTTCTTTGCGGTATATATAATTTTAATACAAGTTGTACCGGAGTGCGGGTTTTCCGCGCTTTGATCATTCATATATATATCGCCCCTTGTCCCCTGTGAATCAGCAGAAGCATTATCACCCATCCAGCCCGAAGGAATGTAATGGTTTTCCCGAGCATTCTTATCTGTATAAACCACAAATTCCTTGGGTTCAGCAGCAGCCTGCTCTTCTGCCAACAGGCAAATCGGCGCTGCCAGAATTAATGCTGCCAACACTACTAATAACCTTTTCATTTTTACGCCTCCCTTTTTAAGTTAAAACTTAAAAGGCAAAACTCAAAATTTTGTAATTTTTTTACTTTTACCTTTTGACTTTTTACTTTTGACTTTTTAACTGCCTCCTTTCCTACCTCCACAGTTTTTTATACATATAATACGATTTGCGCAACTGTCGCAAATATGGACTTAATTTACCATCCCCCTGGCCACAAATGCCCAGCCATTCCTCATGCATAAACCCGTCGGGGAATGGGCCTGTAAATAAACCCTTGGTATCATGTATTGAAGGTTCATACGCCTTCCACCACTCATCCAGCCATTCAAAGACCAGGCCACCTATAGCATTACCTGCTCCAGTGTGGAATGCCATATTGTTTTCAATATCCTCCCAGGAGCCCCGATGATATTCTGCCTGAAGTTCTTCTGCCTCTTCAAGAGATTGTCCCTGCGCATAAGCAGGGCAACCGAATTCCGTAATAAATACCGGCCTATCGGTTTCTTCTTTTACGCTCTGCCAGAGACGGCCAAATCCATATTCTCCTCGATAAGCATTGGCTCCAAAGATATCGATATCCGGTGCATCTTTTCCAAACTTATCCAAAAATAGGATATCACCGTTTGCTATAGCTACGGGATGCTGGGGGTCTATTGCTTTAATCTGTTTAGCTACTTCATTGGCAAATTTAAAGAATGCGTGCGGCTGGGAATTTGCATTACAGGCATAGCCATAAACATTCTCATTGCCCAGAAGCCAAAATAATACAAACGGTTCGTCTTTAAATTCTAAGACCATCTTTGTTACAGACTCCATCATATTCCTTTTGTGCTCTTCGTTGTTGTAATCTGTTCCCGGATTCCACGCAGCGCCTGAGCCCAAGGCATACTTACCCAAAAAATCTCCCATTATTACCCTAATCCCGTAGGTGTTATACAGGTCTCGTAAAAGCTCTTTATTAACCTCAAAGGGCTGATGATAAAGCCTTATGGTGTTTATGCCCATCTCTCTCATCAACTCAAAATCACCTGCTGCAGCTTCATTTTTATCCTGTATATTATTCCTGTTTTTGTCCGCAAAGGCATCGTAAGGCCCGTCTATCTTACCATTATGATTAAAATCATCTTCCATCCAGTTAGTCAAAGTCCCTTCGTCAGGGGATTCTCCCACCTTAGTAGGCGCATAAGTAATACCTTGAATTACATAGGGCTTATTATCCACGATTAATTCCCAATCGCCGGTTTCATATTGGATAAGATGCACCTTGCCTTTACCCAAACGTCTCTTTATGCTCAGTAAATCTCTGGACGGTTTTGGTTTTTCCCGCAAAAAGCGGGATCCCGCTACGGCGGGAAATTTTTCCAAAAGCCCGACCTTCACAAACTTACCCGGATTAGTAATCACCGTATCATTGGAAACATCGTTATCATAACCGTTGATTATTTTTATATCTGCGCCCACTAATCTATATCCTAACTGCGGATTCCTGCGTAAGAGGAAATTTATTTTGGCAATCGCTGCCTGGCCCGCATACCAGGGGGTATGCCAGTACGTCCAGCCGAAACTACCTGGAAAATGCACTACGATAGCATAGTAGCACTTAAGGGCCTGTTTTATTAATCCGGATTTCTCCAAAAGAAAACCGGTATAAAATAATTTTACGCCTTGCGGCTCAGATGCAATACACCATTTTAAGAACGCCGCCTCTAAATCCGGCGAATGCACAAAATCCCAGTGTGAGCCTTCCAGTCGCTTTTCTTTTTGCGCTTTTTTAAACTCAGGGTCCCATCTTACAGAGTTACTATTAGGATATACGCCCTCACCTACAGCCGCAATTAATCCCTCCTGGTCCTTCACAATATAGCGATAATCTTTGGTTCCTCTATTTTTAAACTCACCGTATTTCTCATAATTTACAAAATCCTCTTTTCCCGGGTCATATAAAACTATTTTTCTGGGAATTTTACTTACCGCTGGGCCTGCCGGTTTCTCCGGAGCAGTCCCGGGACAGGGCGAAGGCATGGGCTCATTAGGATTTAATTTTAATATGCTTTCTCTGGCAGCCAAGGCAAGCGACCAGAACCACCCACGCGGGTCCCAGGCCTGGGCATAGCAATATTTTTCCACAACTACCTTAAAAGCCCTTATCGATTCCTCTGTCTTTGCCTGATTCCTGTAGGATTCTCCCTGAATAAAATATGCGGTAGCAACATCATTTAACGCCTGCACCGCCTCGATATCCGGCCTGTTTTTGGGCAGGGATTTTAAAGAGGCCTGCTCTCTATCCGCCTCTTCCTTATATAAGTCGATTAACTCTTGCGTATATTTAAAGGTTGTTTCAGCGTCTTTTTTCCCATGCGCGCTCCATGCCTTGACAATCAGCTCTCCGGAAGAGGGCTTCTCTTGCGCAAAGGCAAAAGGCAAAAAGTAAAAAGTAAAACCACAAATCAAAAGGCAAAATTTTAAATTCATCCGACAATCGCTCCTGCAGTTACGCCTTTTACAATATACTTCTGCATCAGAAGATAAATTATTATAATAGGTAAGGCGGTGATGGTCAGCCCTGCCATTAAAAGCGGATAACGCGTGATGAATTCTCCCTGGAAGGTCATCAGCGCCACCTGTAAAGGCATAAGAGCCCTGCTATCAAAAATAATTAAGGCCAAGACGTATTCGTTCCAGACAGTAAGGGCATTAAAAACCACCACCACCGCTAATACCGGTTTAGCCAGAGGCAAAGCCACATTCCACCAGATGCCTAATTTGGAACAGCCGTCGATTCTGGCGGCATCCTCTAATTCTGTGGGCATCTTATCAAAAAAGGTCTTCAGCAGAAATATGCTTGTGGATAATCCTACGTTTATCATCGCCAGGATATAACCTAAGGCAGTATTTCTTAAGTGTAATTTATTTAATAAAATATACAAAGGCACAAAACTGCCGGGGATAGGAATCATCATTGCCGCAATAAATATAAAAAACAGGATGTTTTTTCCGGGAAAATGCAGGCGGGAAAATGCATAGGCAGCCAGGGAAGCCACAATGACTATACCGATGACTACCGAGGCTGTATAAAATATACTGTTTAAGAAAAATCTCCCAAAGCCTCCTTCCATCCAGGCCAGATAATAATTTTCAAAATGAAAAACCTTGGGGAGAAGCGAGGTATCCCTGAATATCTCTTCTTGAGTTTTAAGGCTCGAAGAAATCATCCAAACCAGAGGAAATAAACAAGTAACTGCGATTGTAATCAAAAATAAATGAATCAACAAATTCATAGTTACTCTTTTTGTCTTATAATAAACAGATGTCTTCACCCCGTTAGAAATCCTCCTTTTGCCCCATTAGAATATTATTTCTAACGGGGTTCATATTCTAATTAAACTTGTCTAGCCCTTTTGGAAAAACGATACTGTATAAACGAAATCGCTATTAAAATTAAACCGAAACTAAGGCCCTGCGCACAGGCATAACCGAATCTGGATGACCCGCGCATAGAAGCCAAAATCCTTAAAACCGGAACCTGCGTATGATACGCAGGGCCACCGCCGGTCATGGCAATAATCAAAACAAACGCCTGCATCGTACCTAAAACGGTTAAAATAGCTACTAACACTGCCACGGGTATCATTAAAGGAATAGTAACTTTTCTAAAACAATACCAGGCATTTGCGCCGTCAACCCGCGCTGCCTCATAAAGTTCACGCGGTATGGTTTGCAACCCTGCTAAGAATATCAAGAACCCCCAGCCAAAACCTTTCCAAGAGTGCACTATCGCCACAGTTGTTAAAGCGGTCTTGGGGTCTGAAAGCCAGTTTCTGACTAAGTTTGAAAAACCCAGATGCACCAGCCAATTATTTAAAAGGCCGTAATTACCATCTAAAATCCACTGCCAGACCAAACCCACCACTACTTCTGATAAAACCGGCGGAATAAAAAATATTACCCGATAGAAATTCTTAAGCCGGATCTCACGGTCGCACGCCCAGGCCAATAAAAAAGCTAATGCATTCTGAAAGGTAAGGGCGATTAAAGTAATGTAACCTGCATTCAACATCGAATTCCACCAGATTTTATCCTGGATTATCTCTTTAAAATTCGCAAGGCCTATATAGGTCATAATAGGCAATATTCCGTCCCAATCATGCAGACTATACCGGAATACCCAGATAAAAGGGACGATATAAAATATAGAAAAGATTAATACTGCCGGTAGAACAAATACGTAATTTTCTAATGTAGACTTGATTCTCATCTCAACGTCTCTTCCTAGCTAATTCCCGTTCCTTTATTTTTTGCACTTCAGCTGCCACTTGCTCTGGCGTCTTCTCGCCGATAATAATCGATTGAATCCCTTTATCAAAAGCCTCTATTACGGCGGAAAATTCAGAGACACCCCAAATACTCGGATGAGTCGCAAACTCCATACCCCTGGCGAACTGCGCTAAAATATCAGGTATCTTACTTAAACTATTCTTGTTTGCCGGTAAATTATTGGTGGCTTCTGCTAAATATGCCTGCTGATCGCGGTCAGTCAGCCACATCAGAAACCTTACTGCCGCTTCTTTATTTTTAGAGCGGGCATTCACCATAAAAGATGAACCTGCGCCACCCCATATCATCATCGGATATTTATCCGATACCTTTGGCGGTAAGATTGCTGCGTAATCCATGTTGGGGTTCATACCCTTGTAAACATTAACGCACCAAGACCCGTTAAAGGCAAACACGGCTCTGTCATTGGCAAAGAGCTGCTCTGCGGTCTTATTTACCATTGTAACTATGCCGCTGGCTAAAACACCTGAATCCTGCATATCTTTAAAAAGACTCAATACCTTAATCCAATCAGGGTCGGTATAAGGAACTTCGCCCTTTATGGTGGCTAATACCTTGCCTTTACCCATAATATTGAAGGCATAGTTATTGGCAAAACAATCAATCATCCAAACCTCGCCCCAACCAGAAACCAGACCCTGCATCTTAGCTTGTTTTCCGCCTTCGCTCTCTCGAGCTACGGCGGATCCGCCACGATTTGTGGCGGAAATCTTCTTACCTATATCTAGGAATTCCTGGAAAGTAACAGGAGGGTTTGCGGGGTTTAATCCTAATCTTTTAAATAAATTTTTATTATAAACCATCTGGATGGTCATAATATCTATCGGCACACCATAAATACCAGGCATGACGCCATAGCTGTTACCTTCTGTAAACTCGTTTATTGCCAGGGCCTTGCTGAAAAAACTCTCTTTCCACGAACCGCTATTTTCTTCCATACAAGGAGTTAAATCCAGGATATGTCCTGCCTTGATAAATGAGGCGAAATCCCTCTTTTCACCCAATACGCCAAAAACATCAGGTAGGTTAATGCCTTGCGCTGCTGCACGCACCTTTTGGGAATAGGCGTCAGAAGGCGCGTAGAGTTCAAAATTCACTTTTACGCCGGTTTGGGCTTCGTATCTCTTTGCCAGCTCAAAAAATGCCGCCTCCCTATCAGTCATCCAGTGCCAGACACTTATAGTTGGCTTTTGTGCTTCTTTTTTAGGAACACACCCCACATTACTAGACAACAGTAGGCAGCAAATAGTAAAAAACGATAAAAGGCGGCGCATCCACTTACTCCTTTCGTGCGTTTAATCCTTTCTAAAGAAGGAAATATAAATTTAACACAAGTTTATAAAACGGTCAAGATTTTTATATTGTCCTTAAAACTCGTGACATACCCATCAAATTTGCCTTTTCCAGGTTAACCCCAACCCTGTAGTTATCAGATTCGGCCATCTTTGACCAAATCACATTTCCTCTTGTGTAGAACGGTTCGCCCTTATCAGGAACTTGAAGCCACATTTCTAAAAGGGTATCGGGTTGCAATTGCTCTCTGGTTACAAAACCTATTCCCTTGGCGCTGATGTCCTGAGTTGAAGCCTCGCCTTCCTTGCCGCTCCTTAGGTTTAAAAACCTTAAAGGAAAATTAGCCGAGAACCTGGCAAAAATTCTTTTGTCTTCGGGCCTTACCTTTTGCATAATTTCACCTCCTTTCTCTTCAGTTAAACCCTGCCACCAACATCTACTTACCTGTTCAGGAAAATTGCGAAATATAAATTGGTAGATTTTTTCCTTATTTGAATCATGTATCCTGCTAAAATAAAGACCGTAAAGATTAAAACCGTCTATAATCTTATGCCACACCACCCAGGCCTCTATATTTATAGCGCAATTCTCATCTAAACACAAACTCAACTTTATGAATGTATCTCTTGGTAACTTCTTTCGCGAAGAAACCTGTATGCCCTTAAGATTTATGTCCTTAATATGGCAATCGCTAAAACATTCGGCGCCTTCTAATTTTACCTTTGCCTGCCGGTCTATCTGCCAGCGAAAACAATTTCTTCTCTCACTCATTTTATCAGATATTTTCTTCTTTTGCTATAATATTATATTTTTGCTTTGGTTCGCCCATAACTTCTTGGCTAAATCTGGATTGCCTTCCGTTAAAGCCGACCATGCAACCCACTCTCACTGGATGCAACCCCTCTCCATATATGCTATACACAGGCGAACTGGAGTGGCTGGCTATCGGGCTGCTGGAGACTGAGTGGTCATCTCCGGTACTTGGTGTTGGGTCTTCGGTAGAGGATTGAGGTATTCTGTTGGCCTCGATCATTTCTTTAAGAAATTCTTGAGCATACTGGAGAAACTCTTCAGGAAAACCTTTTCGTTGCAAAATAGCCAAGGTGTTGGTATCTTTCCACCGTAGAAAACCATCTCTCAATATATAATCTCGCACTGCTTTTCCATCTTGGCTTTCTTCTTTAAAATATTTATTTTTCATACCGGCAGTTTGTTCTGCAAAAAAGGTAAGGTCGAGATCCTGCGTTGCCACTATCCCAAGTATTCCTTTTTTCTGAAGATACTTTAGAGCAGCTTTTTTAATTATTACTTTATTAGTTGGCTCAGTGCCTTCAAACATCTCATCTGCAACGAAAGCAAAGAGCGCTTTTGAATCTAATTGTGTTGCCCTGATATGTTCGAGCATCCGGTCTGATTCAACATCAAAACGGCTCATATCTTCAGCAAGTGAATCCTCTATGTTAATATGCGTACGAATGCGAATAGGCGTCCACTCCATACTCTCCGCTGGGACAGGACCTCCTGTTTGCGCCATAAGAAGAATAAGTGCAAATAGCTTCACAAGTGTCGTCTTCCCATTCATATTCGGTCCGGTAACTACATAAAAATTGTCTCCGTCAGAATCCAAACAAATAGAATTAGGTTGAATGTCTTTACGCAGAAGATGTAATGGATGGATAGCGTTTTGAATATTAATATACGGTTTATCCTGACCCAGCGCTGTAGGGAATGTGCCTATATTATGGTCAACTGCATTTTGTGCCAGGGCTGTATATGCATCGAGTTCTGCAAGAGCGCCCATAACACGTTTAAATTCATTTTGTTTTTCATCGAATATCTTAGATAATCCCCAATAGCTTCTATCTTTAAAGCAATTTACTAACGTATATGGGTGGTCCTTCTGCCTCAAGGCGCCTAAAACATCTTTGATTTCTTGTAATAATGGTATTGTATCAATCTGAGGATATGCACGTAATGTTTTCTCAACCATATAAGCCTTATCTATATATTTTAAAATAAATGACTTATAGCTACGCATGTCAAGATATTTTCTGAGATAGAAAAATGCCCATGCAAGCACCATAAACAACAATAATTCGACTTTTATAAAAGGAATGATCGTTGTTAATCCTAAAAGCAAGCAAGTGGAGATAGTAAACTTTTTAAAATCAGGTTTTGCTTTTAAAACCCCTAAAACAGATTCATCGTCTATTTTTCTTAAAATGTCTTTTAGTGAGCGTCGCAGTGTTGCTTGCTGCATAAGAAACCTCACCACCTTCTGCCTTTCTTTTATCTCGCCTGCATTAAGAATGGGGTTAGTAAATCGCCTCTTAAAACGTAAATCGCCTAAATATGTATGAGTCCGAGCAAAATAGTTTAATAAAGAAAATTCTCCTCCTCCAATTTCAAGGTCTATAATATCGCGCCAACTCAAAGGATCATGCGCTGCCTCTTTCCGATAGATTATTCCCCCTTCTTCAAGGCTTGGATAATCAACGGGATACGGTTTTTTATATAATGCTGTCTTTCCCTCTCCCTTCTTTAACTGAATAGGAATGGGGTCTCTCTTTTTTAATTCTTTTTTTAGAGTAATCTCCTCCTCTTCTCGACCTAAATACCATATTAAACTCACCATAAAAAATACAATGACAACTAAAAATTCTGTCATTCCCAGCAAAGCCCAGGTATTAAATTTGACATCACCACCAAAAATTCCAACAAAGAATAAAGACGCGCCAGTCAACACGAGGATGGTTATAATAATCCTTTTTATTAATCCTCGCTTAGTCTTGAGTTGAAAATCTTCTAATCGCTTTTTTGCAAATGCAATATCATCTATCTTTAAATCCTCAGCGGTTTTTGAAATCCAAGGATTTTTCCTTTGTTCATCTTCCCCCAGTGGCGAACTTCCCTTCGCCAGCGGCGAGGCGGCAGAGCCATTATTATATATGCGTGAAATGAAACCAGTGTCTTTATTCGTATCTATGCTGGAAGAGTCAAGCTGAGGGATAACCTCCTTACCATACACGATAACACCTAAAGCCTTAGCTTTCTTTCTTATTCTAAAAAGGTTTGGTAATAAAACTAACTTTTTACCCTTATTGAAGACAGAGGAAATAAGGATTACTGTAACTGAAGGATATTTATTTTTAACCCATTTAGCAAAGTAAAAACCATCAAGTATATGCGTTAGACGTAAGATGCTTCCACTCAAATCCATATCACAAATTACTATGGCAAATGGGCTGGCCTCTTGTGCTGCCTTTTGCATCTTAGCCTTGGCTGTCCCCACGTCGCTTGCTTCTTCAACTATATATCCAAGTAATTCTAAATACTTTATGGCGTTATCGCGACTGGCCTGGTGGTCATCAAGAACAAGTGCTCGTTTGGAATCATACACCGGCGAGCTGGTCTTTGCCGCCAATGGGCTTGAGCCAAGGCTTTTGTCTTTAGGCAAACTATAGCCATTAGAATCACTCATTGAATAGGAGACGTAAGACTCCCAGGTAGAAATCTCGGCCTCGATAATCAGGCGCTGGATGATCTGTGAAAACTCCCAGATTCTCCCAACGATAATATGCTCATGCATAATGGGTTCCTTGGCAATAGATTGATAAAATTGTAGGATTGGTTTCTTAGCTTCATCGATCCTTTGTTGTATATAATTTTCTAACTCTGGGGTTCTCGCAACGATAATATACTCATCCATAAACGGAACCTTCCGAGCAATAGGTTTTTTACGTACTATATTTAATGGAATACCAAAGGGCCGAATTTGATGCCGAAATATTGTCATTCCAGGCATAAGATAATTTAAAATATGCATGCCTACGAAAAGTTCCAGCGCCACCGATGCAGCAGGATCAAGAATTAATGTCATATTTGGTAAATACTGAATTTCAATATCCTTTAAATGTTTCTGAAGCTGCTTATAAAACTCCAAATCTCTGCCATCTAAAAACGTTTTTGTTTCTGCTCTATTCTTAACTACTGAACAATCAATATCGCTCTTTTTTCTTGCTTTACCCTTGGCGGTACTACCAAAAATTAATATTCCTAAGACGTTTTGGTCTGGATATCGCCTTACAAATTCTCTAACCTTCCCAACCCTTTCCTGGCTCCTTTCTTCTTTTCTTGAAGGAGTGCTCTTTAGCCAATTCCAGAGAGAATGTGCCTCTGCCAGCGGTGAGGCGCTGCGACCAGGCCTTCGGCCTTGTTTAGGGTCAGATGACGCGTAATAAGATAAAACCCTTGCCATACTCAAAAGTTGCCTTGGTTCAGGAAGATTTGCAATACTTCCAATACAGGATTGAGTGATTTTACCTTCCGGGTTAATTGACATTGCGGTAATCTCCATAGATTTCAAAAGGTCTAAATAAAAGCTCAATTGTCTTAGTGTGCGAGGATCACCGTATTCTAACCAAGCTTCTTTTCTGAGCTTAGTATTTTGCAAATATCTGGCTATTCCTCCCACATGATATTCACCAACTACCGTACAAGTTATTAAAGAATGTTTTTTGACTATTCTTGGGAGATAGGCGAGTTTTGTCGCATACACTAAATTTCTAAAATCTAATTCTATAAATGATTGTTTCTTTTCTACTTTCGAGATGATACGAGATAAAACTGCAGACATAACGAAAGATGCAGCGGATAGTTTCAAACAGACCCACATAATGTCATACCCACTAAATATCAATCCGTACAAACCCATAAAAGGAAGTAAAATAACTGTTGGAACAAACAAAGTTTCGGCCATAAGCCTCCCAACTCTAGTAAAATTGAGAGAATTAGAAATATTGGGTGTGGCGCGTTTATAATAAATATCCAAATTTACTATCTTTTTTCCATTCTTTAATAATTTTTCCATGTGGCTTTTCTGGCGGACGCCTATTTTACCAGATAATATTATTCCTAATACGCTTAAGTAAGCTTTGTGAATTGCAAATCCGGGAGTATAAAAATATTTTACTCGAAAACCTTCTGAAATTATTACATTGCTTGGGAGTCCTCCGAACGAACCATTAATTGCTTTCTCTACTGTTTCAACGGGATAAGAAATAAAATGATTAACTCCTACTATTCTATGTTCTGCATTTCTTTTTTTGATTATTCTCGTTACAAAAGATCCTCTATTCTTTAGCGGAGAGGAAGTTGTAAAACTCGCCCCGCTTCCTTCGGGTCTAGCGCAACCCAATAAATCCTGCCTGACCTGTCCCTCATTTCTACGCTGCAGCGGTAAATTCACCTTCTCCAGCGGCGAGGGGCTGCCTTTTGGGCCAGCGGTCCTTCGGCTTGCAGCCTCAGGACTCCCTCGCTTAAGAGTTGAGTCAAGGCTCGGTCGCGAGGCAGCGGGGCTGTTCTTATCAGGCGAGCTGGAGCTAGGGTTCGTGGAAGAAGAATCAGGGTGGTCATGCTCTTTTTTTGAACCTTTCTCTTTTGGAATTCCTGCGTCTTCAATAAATGTATCTCCAATTGGATCTCCAATAAATTTTAGTAAGATTAGTACTACTCCAGCGCCCCCACATAGTAATACACTCGTATCTGTGAATTCTAATTTTAAGCCTTGTAATGCTCTTGCCAAAATCCATAAATAAGACGCTATAAAAACAGATGCACATAGAAATCTAAATATCACTAATATTGACACAGGTGAACTGGAGCGGCCCAGTGGCGAGGCGACGGGGCGTTTGTCCACCGGCAAGCTGGAGCCAGCAGCCTCCACCGCCGCGGTGGTGGACTGCTGAGCAGAAGAAGAACCTTTATCCCCGGTCGTAGATTTCCATTGCAGAGGAAACACAATTCTAAATATTGTGCCTTGCCCTGTTCGATTACTCTCTAATATTCTCCCGCCGCCTTCCTGTGTATAAATTTTCTTCCACCGATCTTGGCTAAAGTAATTTCTAGAGTCAACTTCAATGCGCGAGTAGCGCAATGCTTCTGCTGCAGTTTTAATTCTCATCACATCTTGCCCTAGACCACCAATCAATTCAAGCCCTGTTGGGTCTTTTGTCGAAAAACGCCGCTCAAGAATTAGAGATAAATATTCTCGTGTAATACCTAAACCATTATCTTCTGTTTCAAACACTAATTCTGATCCTTCCCTTATAATAGCAAGACGTATCTTGCCGTCACTTCTACGCGATTGCCTAATCGCATCTATTGCGTTTGGAATCATAAACCAAAATATATTTTTTATTCTATTGACGACGTCAGCTTTCAAATCACCAAACTGTAATCCAAAAGCATCAAAACGAGCAAAGATAGGACGTATATTGGAAAAAATGCTATCCCTCTGTCGATATAACATACTAAGAGAAGGCTCGTTCAGTTTGATATCAAAAGATTTTTCAAATAAAATTAGGGACGTTTCTGTTTTTCTTATATCCTTATCTACCGGCGAGCTGGAGCGTGCCAGCGGCCCCTCGAACCCATTCATTACAAATCTAGACGTTCTCGGGGTCATCTCGCTACCTCTGATGAGAGGGCTCGATGTCGAGGCGACGTGGGCTTCTCTTTTATAGTAGCGGATCGGTTTACCATAGTAAAATCCCTCTAAGTCTGTTAGGTAAGGATGGGTTATTTTAGGCCCTGGACCCAATTTACTTTCCCACCATCCATATTTTCTTTTAACTACCGCGTGTGGCTCTTCTCCTTTACCAAATAAAACTATTTTAGTCTGATTCAAGTCGTCAGTTACTATATATCCGTACTTCTTATAAAACTTATCAAAAGCAGGTATGTTATTATCACCGTTAACAGGATCTAATAATCCACCTTCACAACTTTCTTCATTCCTCAATCTCTCCATATCTTTCCTGCCTACACTCCATGTAAAACAGTCGTAGCTATCAGTCGGTAGACCTGTAATAATCCAAAATCTTAAGTTCGGAAGATTTTGGAGATATTTTTTCTCTAGGTATGAAAGATATGATAAAAGTCTTATAACTATACATAAACTTGTTAAACCAAGAATTAATCCAGCCATTCTTACTACCATACTATCAAGCGTTATGCAGGATATTGTTAATCCAAAAACACCAGAAAAGGCAGATAAAATCAATAGAAATGTTGGATTGTAAGCCAGCGGCGAGGCGCTGCGTTTAGTTGGGGAGTCTGCGGATTCATCTCCAATAAACCTAATTGGCTCAAGAAAGTTTTCGCCTACGTTCTTTATTGCCCTATATAGGAAATCTCCTTTGCCTCCTACAAAAACACAAGTTAACCTTTGCCGCAGTAAACGCAATGCCTGCGTTGCTATACCACGACCCCTATAATTAGAATCAACCCATATTGCTGAAATCCAAGCTTCATTACGAAGCGGATAATATTTAATTAAGCCAATCTTCTTTTGAAAAATTAGTATCGGTACAATGATTCCATGGTCTATCGAAGATGTCCCTTGTCCCAATGTAACTTCCGCCAGCGGCGAGGCGGCGGGGCTGTTGGGCGAACTGAGATAGACAGAGCTAGTTATCAAAACGGAAGAGCTTGTGCTACTTTTCATTGTGATAATAGTAGGATAATGCTTTCGAGTCTCTCCAGGATTTGGAAATCTTCGCGGCAGATAATCTAAGTCTAAGATAGTTGTATGTTGCTTGTTTACGAAGAAACGTCTGAGACTTTCCTCATCTAGATATCTGGAATATCTGGATGATCCTAGTTTTTTAGGAAGCCTGATGATAATAAGCCCAACATCTTTAATTAACTTGTTGGCTACGGTTATACAGAGAGATGAGTCATCAGGCGCATTGATAAATACAATATCCTGAGATTTTTCTCCAAATGCCTTCACTGTATCCGCAATATCCATAGGCACAACATTAATACCTTTTCTCTGCGCCCACTTTACCAGCTCTTTATTTTTTTCCACTCCTACAATATTAACAACGAAACCGCTCCTGATTAAAACTTTCTTTAATCTGGCAACAAACTTGCCTTCTCCTGTGCCAAGGTCAATGATGTTAAGTGTATCTCTACCAATGTTATTCCGGATAATATCTATCAGAGAAGGTTTAAACCATCTTTTGATAAAACTTAACAATGGGCTTGAGACAACGTCCAGCGGCGAGGCACCCTGCTTCGTCATTTGAATAGGGCTTCCCGATAGCCTCGAGTGGCTTCGCAGGGCTGCCCTCCGAAGCTCGTCATGGCTAATCCTTGTATATCCAAAGAGCGAAGGAGGGCGGCGTTGCATCCCATCCGCCAATGGGCTTGAGGATATCTCTCGGTTCCATCTCTCTTGGGCTTCCTTAACTATTTCACCAAACTTTTTCTTTATTTCTTCAGATTTGTTACTCAGATTTTTTTCTTTTATTAAGCGCATAACCCCTTCAATCTGTTTGAGATTCCAGCTTCTTTTTCTTGACTCCACAGCAACAAACACCCGAATAGCCAAATCTATGTCACTAAATTCATAGCCAAGAATAAACATTAAGAGTATCCCGCGTCCCGAAGAAAGCTTCTGTTCTAACTCTGTTTTAGGCCATTTTTCCAGTTCGGAAATTAAAATCGTTGATTCAATCAAATCTTTAGCTAATTGGTCATTACCTAAACGGGGAAATGCTTCTAACAATTTTTCTATTCTTTCTTTTGGTTTTTGTTGCGCAATCTGTTCTGCTTTCTGTTGTGCAATCTGTTTTGCTTTTTCCTGCTTTTCTCTTTCTATTTTAGCAATAACCTCATCTAAGTATTTTTCATATTCAGAGATCTCCGTTTCTAGAAGAACTTGGGACTCTTCTGCCTGGTTTTTTTCTTTCTGTTGCATCTGCTCCCAGAGTTCATGAAGTTTTTGCTCTTTTGTTAGCCGTTCTTCTATTTCTTTTTTCCGAGCAAGTTCTATCTTTTTAGATATCTCGATCTTAAATTCTTGTTCTTCTTTTTTCTGTTCCTGTTGCCATAGTGTATATGCCTCATCAATTTTTTCCTGCTCCTCCTTCTCCCCGGCCTTCCATTTCTCAAAAATCCTTGCTATCCGCTCTTGCTCCCTCTCCTCTGTTTCCTTAGCTCTTTTAGCCAACTCCTGCGCCAGTTCTTCTGGTTTCAGTTTGTAAATTTCCACTATTCTTCTTCTCTTATCAAACCTCAATCTCCAACTGCTACCCATTTTTTCTTTTAATCTTTGATTGAATATCTCTCGATCCCTATCATCCTTGGCAATAACAAAAACATCTCTACTGTCAAATTCCTCTCCTGCTAACCTTACCATCTCATCTGGAATATACTGAGTTGACATCTTTAAGTTCTTAGAATTTAAAGGACTGCTGGTGTATGATTCACTTCTTCTTAAAGATTCTGCCTTTAGTTTTTCAATGGCATTCCTAATCTGCTGAGCAACTATCCTACGGTCTTGCTTAGTAATTTTCTTTACATCCTTTTTACCAAAAGATAATGGCTTGCCAAATCTTACCTCAACAAAATGGAACAATCTTGATATCTTAGGCAACTTACCCCGAGGCCAGGCTTTAAAAGCTCCTGTAATAGCTACAGGTAAAACTGGCAAACCAGACATTAAGGCAACTAAGCCCATCCCTAATTTAAATTCCTTAAGCTCACCATCCCAACTACGTGTTCCCTCAGGGAAAATACTAATCACTCCTCCTTGTTTAAGTACTTTCAGTATATACTTAAGAGATTTAATATTTGGCTTATTAACATCGACTCTCATCCCTAACCCAAAGACTTTAAATAGCCATCTAAGACAAAAGTTTTCATAATAACGCCTTGCAATTAACCATTCAGTCTTTCTTGGCAAAATGGCTATTCCAAGGAATATGGAATCTAAAAAGCTGGAATGATTTGCTGTAAGGATAATACCTCCCTT
>Ga0315289_10002825_pt1 | contig 26480 bp, 24 predicted proteins | sample YL17G11_40_MG_FD_203452 | JGI IMG/M metagenome (GOLD analysis project Ga0315289, IMG submission 203452) | Sediment microbial communities from Yellowstone Lake, YNP, Wyoming, USA - YL17G11_40 | ecosystem: Environmental > Aquatic > Freshwater > Lake > Sediment | place: USA: Wyoming | collected...
GTTTGGTATAAAAAAATCTTTTGTCGCGGATTTCCGTGCCTAGTCTTATGTAGTTCATTATTTTATTTGCTTAAGAGCTTTGATTTATATCTTTTTAGTCCCTCAAACATAAGCGGGATCTTAGCTATTTTTATTTTTTATGTTTTTCTCGTATGGAAATGGGGATTAGATAGTGTTGCACGAATTAAGATTTTGGAATTTGCAAAAAATATTTATAGATGAATATGATAATATCAGAAAAATTTCCCAGGTGTATCATCTGCAAAGAGACAGGTGACTTGCTCTATGAATCTTTAGAGGATCGTCTTTTAGGCGGAATCGATGGTAAGTTTAACTTAAGACGCTGTCTTTCTTGTGGTCTGCTTTGGCTTGACCCTCAGCCTAAGGCTGGCCAAATATCAGAACTTTATGCAAACTTTTATATGGCAAACGAAATTATTATGGATCCGTTGATTTATCAAAGACGCCTCTTTGCATCGTTGAGAGACATTTTAAGAGAAAGTATAATCTGTGGATATTATGGATATCGCCACATACATGCAAAACATTTATTATGCAGGTTTGCAACATTGCTTGCCAAGAATCCAATTTTAAGGTCAAGGGCCATATATGGCCTGGATGAATTTTTCCCTTTCTATAAAAATAATCCAAATGCTCTTATAGTAGATATCGGATGTGGAAAGGGCGATTATCTAGAGATGATGCAACACATGGGCTGGAAGGTTTTAGGCATAGAGCCTTATTCTGTTATAGCTGGTATAACAGAAAATAAGGGTATCCCAATTTTTAAAGGTACGCTTAGCGAAGCAAGGTTACCTGATTCTTTCGCAGACCAGGTTACGATGAATCATGTGATAGAGCATCTGCATGATCCGATTTCCGAACTTAAAGAATGCTTAAGGATTCTTAAACCTGCTGGCAGATTGGTTATACGTACACCCAACACTGATAGTTTAGGGCACAGGATTTTTAATAAACATTGGTTAGCTTTAGAAGTACCTCGGCATCTATATCTATTTTCTTTCAACAGTCTGTACAAAATTTTAAAAGGGTTACCATCTAGGAATTTTTATCTTAAAACATTAACCTCACGTTCTAAAATCTGTTATGATAAAAGTATGATTATTTCTAAATTAGGGAAAATTGATCTTAAAAAGGTAAAGCCGCAGTGGGGGCGTTATTGGTTTGCTTTAAAGGAATCGGTGTCTTGTTATTTTGATAGAAAACTTGGCGAAGAGATAGAGGCAGTGGTAATAAAATAAAGTGATTAAATGAGAGAGATATCTGATAAGAATAAGGTCATTTTAAAAAGACCCGAAGTTTTATTGGAAGCAAGCAGCTAAACTTCTTAAATATTATTATAGATAAAGATATATGAAAATCTATTACAAGTTTTTTGTTAATCCTCTTTTCATTATTAAGAAGTTACAGAGAGATAATTTCAGCAAATATGCTGAATTTTTCAAAGGATATATCTTGGATATCGGTTGCGGTACAAAACCATTCAATCCATACATTAATTGTAGTAAATATATCGGTATGGATGAATTGCAAGATGTAAAACCGGATATATGCGCTAAATCTGGTTCGATCCCGTTTAAGGCAGATTGTTTTGATGGCGTTATTTGTACTGAACTCCTAGAACATTTAAAAGATCCGGAAAGCTCTCTGTTAGAAATAAAGAGAGTTTTAAAATCCGGAGGTTATGCATATTTTTCAGTTCCCCAAAGTTGGGGTTTACATTATGAACCTCAGGATTATTGGAGATTCACAAAGTACGGGATAGAATATCTTCTGAAGAAATTCAATTTCGAAATATTAGAGATTAAAAGAATAGGAGGGATCTTCTCCTTAGTCGGACAGGAGTTAGTCGATGTTTACTGGACTAAATTAGTTAAGTCTTTGTCTTTCTTGAAACTGAAATGGGCAGAAAGAATTGCGTCTTTTTTATGTTTTTTAATTTCTTTAACATTTTATGTCTTGGGACAAATTGCAGATAAAATTGATTACAGGTATTGTCTCGGATGGGCTGTCTTAGCTACAAAACGAAGATAAAATATTTAATTATTATTTTCATCCTTTATTATGCATGTTTTCTTTTCCACGAACTATGGATAGAAAAGGATGCGGCGATGTATTTACTCTTGGCTAAATCTCTTGCACATGAAGGAAAATATGTTGATAATTTTCTCCCCGTCCCAAAAACACATACACGCATTCCTCCTGGATATCCTTTTATTCTTTCTCTAGTGATAAGAACTTTTGGTGATCGTCTTTTATTTCTTCGGTTACCCACATTAATTTTTGTTGGATTTTCCCTTATTATTTTGTTTAAGATTCTTAGTAAATACTTACCGAATAAAGAAATTGTTCTTATTTTGGTCTTAATTGCCTTAAATCCTTTTTTTCTTACCCTAGTTCATACAATTAATTCCGATATTTTGTATCTTCTATTGTCTTGGCTTGGGATTTTCATCTTTCTTGATAATGAAAAATATCTTAACTATAAGAAGACCTTATTAGTAACATTAATTATAATAGCTGGATTCTATATTAAGACAAATATTTGCCTGTATTTCTCTTTGGCTATTTATCTACTTCTTAGGAAGAGATATCGACATTTTTCTTTAGTTATTCTTTTAGGTTTAACCATGCTTCCTTGGTTGATTTATGCTTTGCCGAAAGCTGATAGTTATACTCAGGTATTTTTCACAAAAGATGTGTATAGCCAATCCCACGAGACAATAAGAGCCTTAGATATCCCCTGGCGTTTTTTTCTTAACCTTGGATATTATGTTGGTAAGGATTTACCCGATCTTTTATTCTATCCTTATTTCAAAAGGATAACCTTTGGTAATCTCCTTTTTCCGGTTAAAATCGGCTTAGGCTTGTTATTCTCTTTTTTATTTCTGCAAGGTTTTTATTTTTTAAGCAGAAGAAAATTTACGCTTATAGAAGTATATATCTTTGTTTATTTTACGTCGATTTTGTTTTGGCCATATCATGACGAACGTTTCCTTTTTCCCATCTATCCATTTCTTCTTGTTTATTTGATTTTTAGTTTAAGCGGTAAAAAAACAAAACCTTTAGGGATTCCGATAATTTTATGCCTATTGGCTCCAGTCCTAATTGCGAATTTTCAAATATCTCAAAACTTATTCAGTAAAAAAACTTTTCAAAAATTGGCTTTGTCAGAAGCTTACTCTTGGCTCAAAACGAATACTTCGCCAGCGGCAATTATTATGTCCAGAGATTGTCCTGGGGTATATTTTTACACTATGAGAAAAGGGCTCTCGCTGGAATCTAAGCCCACCATTACAGAACTTAAAACAAAAAAGATAGATTATATTTTGATTGAAAAAGAAACGGGTTTAACATCTCAAGGAAAGAAGATTAACGACTTTGACAAATATTTAAAACCTCTCTTTGAAAAATATCCCAATTACTTTAGCCTAGTCTATACTAGTTCAGCTAAGCCTGAAGTCTTCGTTTATAGGACAAATTTTTTATATTAAGAATGAGAAGGGAAATTTTAATCGGGTTTCTTCAATAAAAAGGTTCGTCAATATTTGAAATAGTATGACATCCTAGATTTTTTCTAATGACTGCGCAGGCTTTAAAGAGATATCCGGTGGTCTTTTAAAAATTGGAAAAAAATTGATAAACCTCATTCTTTCAAGGTAGATAATTTTTGGTAATAAGATGTTAAAGATATGTCATGTCGTTGATGGATTAGGGTTCGGCGGATTGGAGAAGACAGTAATAGAGATAGTCTCCAACCTCAAAGGGTATGAACATCAAGTTTGGTGCCTGAAAGATAAGGGTGTCTTGGCAGGACAGATTGAAGGCAGAGGCATAACTGTGAGAGAGTTTAATTTTTCCGGCAGACTCAAACCTTCGTTAATTTATAAATTGGTAAGAGAATTAAAAAAGGAAAATTTCAGTATAGTTCATTGTCACGGTCTTTTTCCTTCGATATGGGGAAGATTAGCGGCCATAGTAGCTAGAGTACCTATAAGAATTGTCCATTGTCAGAATTTATATTATGGGCATGCACTAAGAACCATAATAAAATTGTGGCTCTTAAGTTATTTCACAACAAAGATTATTGCAGTATCAGAAGCAGTAAAAATGTGCTTGATAAAATTTGTGGCAATAAGGCCGGAAAAAATTATTGTAATTTATAATAGCTCACCTGACTTTAAATTACAAAGCCCATATCCAAATAATAAAATTCGTGGAAATTTGGGATTAAACAGCGACAATTTCGTTATTGGGACAATAGGCAGGCTTATGGACTTTAAAGGTCATCGTTTCCTTATAGAGGCGGTTGCAAAATGTAAGTCCAGCTACCCACATTGTAAATGTATAATTGGCGGCGATGGTCCAGAAAAAGAAAATTTAAAGCTTAAGATTAAAAGTTTAAATTTAGATGACACAGTGCTTATTTTAGGATGGAAGAAGGATATAGAAAATTTGCTTTTAGCGATGGATGTATTTGTCTATCCGTCTATTTTAAGAGAAGGCCTGCCTTTGGCTTTAGTTGAGGCAGCCTCATTTTCCCTTCCCTTAATAGGAACTGATATCGGTGGGATTCCTGAGATTATTTTGGATGGCGTAAACGGTTTTATTGTCCCGCACAGTAATTCGGATGCAATTGCCGAGAAGATTAAATTTTTCATAGAAAATGCTGCGGAAAGAAAAAAGATGGGAGAGAGTTCAAGAGAAGAGTGGCGGGAGAAGTTTACCTTAGAAGAAATGATAAGCAAAATTGATTCTCTATATAAGGGTTTACTGATTAATGAAAGAATAAGAAAATGACAATATCAAAAGAAGAACATAATTCCTTTATGCAAGTACTAATGAATGAAAAGGCTTTTATTATTATGCATGTTATTAACAGCGGCTCTGTGGGAGATTATACAAAGCATTACGAAACATGGAGAAGAGGACAAAACATTATTAAGTGTTTCAAGGAAGAATTAACAAAAAAAGACGGCCAAGTAAAGGTTTTAGATATAGGTTGTGATAATGGGTTATACATATTTTTGTTAAATTCATTTATAGAATTTAAAAACATGGCATATTTTTATGGTATTGACATTTCACCGTGTGCGATATATCTTGCCGAAGAATTTAAAAAAACCTTGGGCATGAATAATGTGACTTTTGAGGTTGGCGACGCAGAAGATCTTAAATTACAAAGTTCTTACTTTGATATCGTCATAGGTGCTGAACTTATCGAGCATCTTACCAATCCGGATAACTTTCTGGGTCAATTAATCAAAGTCCTTAAACCAGGAGGATTAGCTATAATAACTACTCCTAATAAAAATAACCTAGTGCATAAGTTAGGAAAAATACCTCTTTTTTTCTTTAAAAATTGGAAACCAGCTTCCCGCTATGGCGACATTTCTAAGCCCGGATGTGGCTATGGACATATTTCAGTAAAAGGTCTGAATGAATGGATAAAGATAATAAAGTGGCACGGTTTCGAGATTGAAGGTATTAAACGAGGCAGTTTATTCTTTGGCGGAGCTAAATATGATGCCCACCCATTGTTTTTTGCTATTAGTTTAATTTTAGAAATAATCTTGGATTATTTACCTTTTACGCATAATCTTACAGAGAACATTACCTTTAAATTGCGTAAACCTTATTCTGATAAGCAAAGGTGCTAAATAGAGATTTAAATAAATAACTTACTAACTTAGTATTTAGTTTCTACAGATGAGAGAACTTAGAAACTTAGAATAAAATTATGCCAAAATGTAATATTCTCTATTTACATGAGACATCACAGTTAGGCGGCGCAGAAAATAGTCTCTTGGAGCTAGTAAGATTTATTGACCGTTCGCGTTTTAGGCCGTTTTTTGCCTTGCCAGAGCCTGGGCCTTTAGTTGATGAATTGAAAAACTTAGGCGCTGAAGTGCATTTAATCAGTTTTCCTAAAATAAGAAGCTGTTACGGCGTAGCGAGCTCGGTTAGAAAGATTCGCTACCTCATCAAAGATAAAGATATTAAGATTATTCATTCTAACAGCATACGTACGCATCTCTATGGTTTTTTTGCAAACATAAAAAGAACAATCCCGCTTGTATGGCATCAGAGGAACCTTATAACCACAGAATTGCTCGATCCTGATAGAATATTTTCTTTTTTACCACAGGCCATAATATGCAATTCCCAGGCTGTGGCTCTGCGTTTTGCTAGGGGAAATAGGTATCTGCCAAAAGTATCTGTTATTTACAATGGTGTAGACACAGAAAGATTCAATCCTTCTGTCAGCCCAGAAAAAATAAAAAGAGAGTTTAATATTACGCCTTCTAGACCAGTTATCGGTATTGTCGGTCGTTTAAATTCTATTAAAGGGCATGAATATTTTCTTAAGTCTGCCGAAATTATCATCAAGTCTTTAGAGCCATATGGCATAAATCCTCTTTTTCTCGTCGTTGGAGACGCGGTATTTTCTTCTGACAATTGGCGCAGAGATTATCTTAGGAGATTAGCAAAACAACTGCACATTGATGATGTAGTTATATTTACTGGATTTCGTAATGATATACCGGAGGTTATTGCTTGTTTAGATATAGTAGTGTCCAGCTCTATTTATGAGGCATGTAGCAGAGTAGTATTAGAAGCTATGGCAAGCGGTAAGGCAGTCATTGCTACTGACATTGGTGGTTCTCGTGAGCTTATTGTTAATGGTAAGACAGGCATATTAGTGCCTCTTCGAAATCCTGAAAAAATGGCTGAGGCAATTATAAGTCTGCTTAAAGACATAAAAAAACGCCAGGAGTTAGGTAGTAATGCCCGTCACAGGGCAGTAGAATTATTTGACATTAAAGGATGTGTTAAAAAGTTTGAAGCTCTTTATGAGAGCTTATTGCAGAAAGATGAAATATCTTGATTTTATTTATAGAGTTAAGGTGAGGAATCTATGCAAAAAATAACTTGCATTTTGGTAGAAAGAAATGAAGAAGCAAATATTGGTGCTTGCCTTGAAACAATCAAATGGGTAGATGAGATTATTATTATAGACCAGTCGTCTACTGATAGTACAGTAGAAATTGCTAGAAAATTTACTGACAAGATATTTATTACTTCTGCCAAGGGTCTTCCTGAGCCCGACATACCCATTGCCGCTTCGAAGGCTTCTTACGATTGGATACTATATATTGAGCCGGACCAGAGACTAACACCTGAATTAAAAGAAGAATTACAATCGGTATTAAATAGCGATTATAAATATACCAGCTATTATATACCGACGAAAAACATCCTTTTAGGGAAATGGATAAAAGGGGCGGGATGGTATCCCTGTCACGTTTTAAGATTATTTAAAAAAGGGCACGCCTTATTTTCTAATAATATTCATGAACTTATGGAACCAGGCGATAAATTCGGCTATCTAAAATCACCCCTTATTCACTACACATATAATAGTATAGAGCAATATGTAGCCAAGCTAAATCGTTTTAGCACTGTGCTAGCTCAGCAATATAATGATAAAGGTAAAAAAGCCAACTGTTATAATTTTATCCTCTATTGTATTTTTAAACCGCCCGCTTATTTTATAAAAAAATTTATATTACAAAAAGGCCTTATTGACGGCTTTCATGGATTTTTAATCGCCTTTTTTACCTTTGTTTTGCCAATTGTAGTATATGCCAAGTTATGGTTCATACAGCAGGGCAATAAAATTAAAAAGAGCGATAACAAAGGATATTGTCATGATTAGCGAAAAAAACTTTAAATTTTTTATTCTAATTTTATTTTGTTTTATATTGCTTTCCTATCTTCATGGACTTAGCAAGGAAATAATTTTTAGTCAATTCACTGATTTTGATTACTATTATGTGCAATCATTCAGGCTTTCCAGAGGAGAAAATATATATAATAATGATTTTATTGGAGAAAATTTGAGAAGACAATTACAAAAAATGGGAGCATTTGTCGATTTTAACTTTAGAGCTTTTGTGACACATTCCCCAGCATTTTTCCTGGTGATCTTACCCTTTACCTTATTACCTTTTCGTTCTGCGGCACTGCTGTGGCTTTTCTTGTCTCATATTTTCTTATTGTCTAGTGTATTCTTAATAATAAAGATAGCAGATGGCTATGATAAACGTTCCTATATTGTGCCTATGGTTTTGACCTTGGTATTCTGTTTTTGGCCCCTGCGAGAAGAAATACACATGTCTAATCCCAATAGCGCAATTCTTTTATTACTGACTTTAACACTCTATTTCTTTAAAAATAGGAAGCCATTTTTAACGGGTTTAGTGCTTTCAGGGGCGTTGGTATTCAGACAATATTTTTTAGTTCTTTTTCTGTTTTTTCTTTGGCGCAGAGAATATAAGGTATTTTTTTACTGTATCTTTTCCTCGCTTGCTATTGAGGCCATCTCATTTTTAGTATGGGGCTATACCGTATGGGCAAGTTATTGGCAGACCATACATTCTTTTTTAGGACAAGGCCAAAGTCCATTTAAAAACATTAGCTTGATGGGTACCATCGGAAGGGTAGGCTATGGCCTAATGCCGGCTAATATGCTTTATCTCTTTGGTTTAATCTGTTCGCTAGTTATTTTGTTTATTTTTTTGTATCTTAGCAGGAAGCCTCAAGGACAGATCAATTCGCATCTCGAACTTACATTTTCCTTAGGCGTGGTGAGCTGTATTGCCATTTCGCCTTGGGTACATGAATCCCATTATCTTGTTTTGCTCCTGCCGATTATAATCACCTGGCTAAATTTGCTAAAAAGTAATAATAGCACGATAGACAAAGTATTATTCCTTATCTCTTTTTTAGCTTTAGGATTAAGGTATTCACTCGAACAATTTAGTTTGTTTCATGTCGGCATATTCGCCATTTTTTCCTCAGGCAAAATAACAGGTTTAATGATTCTTTATTTTTTGATAGTAAGGCTTGTCAAGAAAAGCGCAGTAGAGGGAAATTTACGCATGAGAGAGAATTAGTTATTGAATTAGAATGGGCGAAGAAAAAGTTTCAGTAGAAACCAAGAATATAATTTCTAATTTTTACCGAAAAGCCGACAAATATGCTGATAGGCTTGATTTGCATGGTGAATTAGCCTATAAAGAGTATGTTGAATTTGTTAAAAGATTTGTTGCTCAGAATTCAACAATTTTAGATCTCGGTTGCGGAACAGGCCTACCATCTCTTCTTTTAGCTAAGGAAGCATATCGGGTGATTGGCATGGATATCTCCCCGGTATTTGTTGAAAGGGCAAAAATAAAGGAACGTGACAATTTAAAATTTACTTGCGGCGACATCCTGAATATTCCTTTTAAAGACATGACATTTGACTGTGTTGCAATTTTTCTTGTAATTGAGCATGTTCCTGATATTCCTGCAGCGCTGGACGAAATGCTCAGAATAACTAAACCGGGGGGAAAAATCATTATTCTTTCGCCAAATTTACTTTCTCCTTTTAATATTTTGTATCCTTTGATAGATTCTTTATTTGGCAAGAAGGTTAATTTTATGTTTGGAGTCAATAATCCATGGAAAATAGGCCTACTTCTAGTCAAGAATACCTTATTGCTTCTTAAAAAAGAATTCTGCACTAAGGCTACATTTAATTATAGAAAACCTGTCTTGGAGAACAGGGTTGATTTTATCGCTGATAATGATTCAGTCTACCTGGCTTGTCCTGTTGATTTTAAACATTACTTCCAGGAAATTAAAACCGCCAAAATTATCAATTATCAAGGTTTTGGAAAAATCGGAAAAATCTTTCCTGATTTTTCAACCGGAATTCATATTGTTATCAAAAAAAATTAACATCATTTTGTTATTGCCACCATTAAATTTTTAAAACGAGAATAATCCAAAAATGTATATATAGTAAAGCAGATTTGCTTGAATTTTTAAAGAGAAGACCTTGAAGATAGAAAGTTTAAAAATTGGAGTAGACATTCGAGAGCTACAAAACGATATGATGACGGGTATGGGCCGATATCTCTTGAATTTTTTAGAAACAGCACCTCAATGCAAGCCTGAGTGGGAATTTATTCTCTTTTGTAATCAGAATACAACGCTTGGAGTTATAAATGATAATTTCAAAAAAGTGGTTATTAGGGAAGGTTTAACTTTTTACTGGGACCAGATCAAACTTCCTTTAGCCCTGAGAAAAGAAAAGATAGATTTATTTCTTTCTCCCTATAATAAGGCACCCATCATAAGCCCCTGCAGAGTAATAATAACTATTCATGATTTAGCTCCTTTTTTGTCATTCTTCCCACAGAGACCAAGAAATCCGCTGTTTATTAGTTTACAGAAGACTTTAAATAATTTAATGGCCAAGAGAGCCGATTTAATTATTACTGTTTCCAACAATTCAAAAAAAGATATAATTTGTTTATTCAATGTCGCGGAGGAAAAAATAAAAGTAGTCTATAATGGCGTAGGGGAAAGATTTTATCCCATAAAAGATAAGGTTATTTTGGATAGCGTTAGAAAAAGACATGGCATTGCCAAAGATTATATACTTTATATAGGCAATCTTAAACCTCACAAGAATGTTCCCGGGTTAATAAATGCTTATAATATGTTGCCTGAAAATTTAAAGGATAACTATCAGTTGGTAATCGTGGGTAAGAAAGATAAAAATTTTGCCTGTCTTTTTAATCTGGTTAGAACACTTAGGATTTTGGATAAGGTTGTATTTATAGACTTTGTTAGGGATGAAGACATGCCATCTTTATATAGCTCTGCGACTATATTTGTTTTTCCTTCGTTTTACGAGGGTTTTGGTTTGCCGGTTTTGGAAGCGATGGCCTGCGGTGTGCCAGTAATTACCTCCCGTTTAGCATCTCTGCCTGAAGTAGTGGATGATGCCGCCAACTTAGTTAATCCTCGCGATACAAAAGAGATTGGTATGGCCATAGAAAAACTATTAGTCGATTCTTCTCTAAGGGGCGATTTGGTAGCCAGGGGTTTGGTGCAATCAAGTAATTTTTCTTTGGATAAAACGGTTAAAAATATCCTCTATGTAATAGAAAATTCTCTATAGCACACAGACACCAGAGGTAGATTAATTAATATAAATTACAAGAATTAATGCTAAAAGAAGATATTAAGCGCATTTTAATTATAAATCTTGGAGGGATAGGAGATACACTGCTTTCGACCCCAGCCTTAAGAGCCTTAAGGAAACGGTATCCCGATGTACAAATTTCCCTCCTTATAATTCCGCGCGTCTTTAAACTTGCAAAAGATTTATCTTTTATTGATGAGGTTTTTATTTTTTACACTGATTATAGAATAGGCTATTTCTTTAAAAATTTAAATACATTATTATTTTTAAGAAAAAAACATTTTGATTTAGCAATTAATATGCGCACCCTTGTAACAAAAAGCGGGGCATTAAAAATAAGACTTTTATTAGATATTATTAATCCGAAGATAAAGGCAGGCAGAGATACACAAGGAAGGGGATCTTTTTTTGATATAAAAATTCCCGAAACAGTCAAGGCAGATAAATATGAGATGGATTATGATATAGAGATAGTAGAGGCCTTAGGGGCTAGAGTTTTGGATAAAGCAATAGATTTTGAAATTAAGGAAAGCAACTTTAAAAAAATCAACCAAATTTTAGAAACAGAGGGTATAGCGGAAAGCGATGTTCTTATAGGCATTTATCCGGGAGGGAAAAAATCCCATCGCTGGCAAATAGAAAATTTTTCTAAGGTCATAGATGAGATTGAATTAAAAATACCTTCAAAATTCATAATTACTGGAAGCAATGATGAATCTAGTTTGGCAAAAAAACTTGTGCAGATAAATAATACCAACGTAATAAACCTGGTTGGTAAATTAAGCCTAAAAGAACTGGGCGCAGTAATAAAAGTATGCGAACTTTATATAGCAAACGATTCAGGACCGATGCATATCGCAGCTATTTTGGGGACTCCGTTGATAGCTATATTTGGTCCAGGAGAAATCGATCGCTTTGACCCACGACATATTTCGAATAGAGCGGTTGTTTTTTATAGAAAAGTAGAATGTGCTCCATGTTTTAGAACAAACTGTAAGAGTTTAAGATGTTTAAAATCAATCTATCCTGAAGAGGTTGTGGAAGCGGCCTTAAAACTACTAGAAATAAAAAATTAAGAATATGCGAAGAACTTATATTTTTCTACTCTTTAGTTTATGTATTTTAATTTATTCTATTTTTGCAATACTCTCTATTAATGAGCTTGCTATTGGGGATGCTTCTTTTTATGTGGTTGGTTCTAAGATTTTTAATAATAGATCATTAGAAACAAGTTTTAATCGTTTTATTTTCTTAGCAACCTCACCTCTTTATGGGCATTTATTAGCTTTGATAGATAGATTTTTCTTTCTGAATCATATTACTGCTCGAGTTATAGGGATTTTATCTTTTGTTGTTACGCTCATACTCATATACGCCATTATTCTAAAGATTTCTAAGGACCAAGAAAATAGGCATTTTATCGGCTTCTTAGGTATTTTTCTGTACTCGATAAATCCAATGGTTATTCAAGGTTCGCTTTTAACCGATATCGATACTACTATACTTGTGCCTTTTTTATTAGGATTTGTTTATTGTTTTATAGTACTAAATGAAAATAATAGTAAAGATAAATATTTTATTTTGGGGGTTATCTTTGCATTTAATCTTTGGGCAAAACTTACAACTCCTTTTGCTTTAATTTTAACCATTTTTATATTTTATTTTTTAAACGGCAAATTAAGGGAAGGCATTAAGGCTTCGGGATCAATATTTTTAAGCGGATTGTCGCTGTTTATTATTTCCCTTTTTATATATTGTTATTTTACAAAGAGAGAATTTCTAGCGCCTTTTTTACATATTAAAGATTCATTTTATGGTACCTCTCCTTTGTTGCTAAGTAGTTCACCAACTAGTATTGTTTTAAACATTGCCAGAATATTGTTGAGAATAATTTTATTTTCAACACCTTTTTATTTTTTAATATACATTTTAAGCTCTTGGGAGAGGTTGCGAGAGATTGTTCTAAGAAGAAAAGTTCAGTATATTGATTTTTTGTTAATTCTAAGTTTTATAATTTTATTTGCATATCTCTTTGTCGGGGGAATCGCTTTTAGTTTTCCAAAGTATCACTACCCTTTTCTTTCCCTAGCAGCAATAATTAATGCTTTTTTCATTGGGAAAAAGTTAAAATTTGATAAGAGTGGTTTATTATTGTATGCTACTATAGCGATAATTATAGCTGCATATAATATATTTTTTGTAGAAGATCTGCTTTATCTGAGCGACTATGCGCTCAGGGAGAGTTTAATAATTACAGGAAAGATAACAAATGGTCTCGTTAAACAAATCTTATTAAATTCATTATTATACATTCTTCCCTTCCTTATTGTTTTGCTGATTCTGAAGATTATGAAATATAGCGCCTTGATCTATAAAGCAATTTTTATTTGGACAGTCTCTGCTTGTTTTTCATTGAATATCTTGCAGGCAAAAGCAGATTACCATACAATTTACTGTTATGGCGGTAGGGGTACTAATGAGGCGACATTGTTCTTGAAAAGAATAAGCAAAGAGACAGATCGTATTTTAACAACTGAAGATATTTCACGCAACATAGATGAAAAAAGATATTTAATTAATCCACATTATTGGTTATTAAATAATTACTGTCTTGATCCTGAAGAATTTATTTCTTTTATTGCAGACAAAAGACCAGAGTGCATTGTGTTTAGTATTTCTTCAAATACGGTCCAGCAGTACCGTAGGGTATTTCTTAATCCAAAAGTAATTAGTTTCTTAGAAAAAAACTTTATAAAAAAAACAATAGGTTCTTATACAATATGGTTGAGAAATAAATATTCTAATTTTAAAAAATAATAGCTAATTTCTCTGTAACAAATAAAAATTAAATTTATTAATACAAATATGCTATATTATAACTTTTTTAAATTAGCTTAAATTACAAATGCTTGAAAAATTTTATTACTGGTTACATAGAATAACGTCTAAAACAGAAGAAAGGGGAGAAATTTCGTCTGGTTATTGGATGAATATTAGCAGGACAAAAGTTTTAAACTTATGCGAATTTCTTGATGGCAAACTTCTTGAGGTTGGTTGCGGAGAGGGTCTATTTCTTAATAAGCTTGCTCAGAAAAACAAAAAATTAGCAATCTTCGGTATAGATATTTGCCGTGAGATTATTTTGAAGGCAAGAGACCGATTCCAGGTAAATAAGACAAAAAATATTAATCTGACTCAGGCCGATTCTTGCAATATTCCTTTTAGAGATAATTTTTTTGAAACGGTAGTGTGCGTAAATACGCTTTATAATCTACCGACTGATAAAATTTTCTATATAAGTTTGAAAGAGATAATAAGAGTTTGCAAAAGAGGTGGAAGGATAATTTTTGATATAAGAAATAAACAAAACCCTTTTCTCTATTTTAAATATAGATTTGCAGGAGTATATGACAAGACTGTAAAACATCCACTAAGAACACATAGTTTGAATAAGGTAATTTTATTTCTAAAAAAACATAATGCAGAGATTATTAAGATAATAAATATTGGTTTTCCTAGAAACATATTTTCACCTATTTTTATTATAGAGGCAGAAAGGAGATAGTTCGGTGTTGGGAAAGATTCCCGTTGCTGGTTACCCAACTAGTTTTTTGGATATCTTCGAAAGTATTTTACATCGAGAATATAGTCAAGACGATTTCAATAAAGCTTTAAAAGTTTTCTTATCGTCTAGATATCTTTTTCTTTGTAGTTCTGGTCTGGGGTCACTTTATCTCATACTAAAGGCCATTAAGAATACTTCAAATAAAAAGGAGATTGTTTTACCAGCGTATACCACTCCTTCATTAATCCTGCCAATACGTAAACTTAAACTTAAACCGGTTCTTTGCGATATCTCTTTAGACGATTTTAATTTAGATACGGAAGCGCTGGCCAATTCTCTTTCTTGTACGCCACTTTGTGTAATCTATGTGTATTTGTTTGGTATTGTCTCTGCCGGAGTAGAATACTTAAAAAGATCTTTTTCTGATATATTTGTTATTGAAGATTGTGCACAAGCTTTTGGGTCTAGGCTTCAGGGTAGAACAGTGGGTAATTTTGGCGATGCAAGTATTTTTAGTTTTGCTCGGGGAAAAAACTTATCTACATATGTGGGTGGTTGTATTACTACGAATAATGATAAGTTGGCCAAAGATATAGGCATAGAGATAAAAAACTTAAAAGAAGATAATTTGCTCTTTAAATTATTAATACGCTTTGAATTATTAATTTTATCTTTTGCCATAAGACCTTATTTCTACGGTTTATTTTATCCTTTAATTTATATATTTAAAGATAAAGTACCTCATAAAGATTTTAAGCTTAGAAAATATACTGATGTGCAAGCAAGCGTTGGCTTGTCTTTTTTAAAAAGGATAGAAGAGTTTAATAAGATTAGATATGATAATGGAATGAAATTAATAGAGGGATTAAGAGATATCGAATATATTATTCTTCCTAAAATTTCTTCAGAAGCGGAGCCCGCCTTTAATCGTTTTCCTATTGTATTTAAGGATGCACGGATGAGAGAACGGGTGAGGCAAAAGCTGAATAAGATTGGTATTGAAGCCACAGGTATGTATATAAGACCAATACATCATATCTATGATTTGGGTTACAAAAAAGATGAATTTCCTCACGCCGTATATCTGGCCCAGAGGCTTTTAACACTTCCTGTTCATCCTTTGGTGAATCAAGACACAATAGATAGAATGATTGATATATTAAGAAGCCTGTAATTATTCTAAAATTATGTTAAATTTAATCCCTCGCCAGATTTCTCTGGGTTTCAACCCGGGATGTCCTACTTCGCCAAGGCTTCGAAGGACTATCCCCCGAAGCTAAAGCGTAAGGGGGATGAATGCTACGTTGCCTCGGGAGGGAGCATTACAAAATAAACAGCACAATTACAGGAAATATTCCTTGAAAAACAAGATTGGCGCCCCGGACTAAAGTCTCGGGAGGGGGCTCCAATTTCAATAATCCATTTTTCTTACGTATATGCAAAATACGATAGCTATTTTGCGATGGCAATATATTTAGATACATAGGCTTTTATGGGGAAAGCACAGTTATCCAATAACCGCTAGAATGAATTTTAAACCATTAGTAAGAAGATTAATTTTATCAACTATCGTTTTAGTCGTTTTGGTTTCAATTTTATTCTTTATTTTTATTGTACCGTATAGAACGTTACCTATTTTAATGTATCACTCGATACAAAGCGCGGAAAGAAAAGATGATAATTTAACTTTGGCAAAATATATTTTTAAAAGACAAATGAAGTTTTTATCAAGGAACAATTATCGTGTAGCATCTTTAAGAGAAGTGATTAAGATGATAAAAAAAGGGAAAAACATTCCAAAAGATTGGGTAGTCATAACATTTGATGATGGTTATAGAGATTTCTATAACCAGGCCTACCCTATCCTTAGAGAACATAAATTTAATGCCACGGTTTTTGTGACAATCGATTATTTATGGAATAATAAGAATTGCCTCAGCTGGGATCAGGTTGAACAGTTGGCTAAAGACGATTTAATAGATATCGGCTCCCACAGCTTATACCATAGTAAGTTAGTGCTTTTATCTGTTTCGCAAGCAGAAAAAGAAATTCTGCTTTCTAAGTTGATTTTAGAGAAAAGGTTGAAAAAAACAATAATGTTTTTTTCTTATCCATTTGGCGCTACCAATGATTCGATTAAGGGGCTGGTTAAGAAGGCCGGTTTTGAAGCGGCTGTAGGCACAGCTTATCAGAGGGGGGAGTTTAGAAATGATGATATCTATATATTAAGGAGAATCTTTGTCTCCAGAGTTTCTCAATACCCGTTCGTATTCAAGTTCATGCTTTCTGGTTATTATGTTCCAACAAGGGAACTTTTCTTGAGAGTGTTAAATATAAAGACGCCACGCGATATTTACATTGTTACAAACCGCTAAAACAAAATATTGGAAGCTTATTATTAAAAGATCTAACTTTACAAAATTTGTAATACCTAGAGTTTAAGTTTGTCAAAACTATGATTGTTTCGAAAAGAAATTTAAAGAGGTTTCTCAGGAAATCATTAAATCAGCCTTTTTATGCCATAAATGCTTTAAGAAGAAAGCTAATCTCCCTTTTTAGCTATTATTTCTTTAATGGCTATAGTTCGTATCCTGAAACCATATCCCTATTTCTAACCTATAACTGCAATTTAAGGTGTAGCATGTGTGGTTATTGGGGTAAGTGCGGATTTGTAAAACAAAAATCCGCTGAATTTATTAAAGAGGAGTTAAGTCTGCCTGAACTAGAGACTGCCATAGACGAAGTATCGGCTTTTAAACCAAATATAACTTTATTTGGCGGTGAACCGCTTTTATATAGACATTGGATAGACTTGGTTATTTATATTAAGAAAAAAAAGCTTCGCTGTAATATTATAACAAATGGCACAATTATAAAAGATAAGGTAACAGAAATCATTGATTCTGGTCTGGATGAAATTATTTTTTCTTTAGAAGGGCCAAGGGAGATTCACGACCAAATAACCCAGGTTAGTGGCTCATTTGATAAAGCAATTGAGGGTTTAATTCAGATAAATAATGAAAAGAAAAAACTTTTGTTGAAAAAACCTTATATAAATATTGCCTGCACCATCTCTGCGGATAACTACAGATTTCTAGATGAAATTATAGATACTGGTTCTCTAATTGGCGCCGACTCGATTACCTTTCATCATCTTAGTTTTATTGATTCGGATACCCTGATTAAGCACAATGATATATTTAAAAGATATTTTGGAATAGAGTCTTCTGATTGGTCAGGATTTATCCGTAACCAAATACCCGACATAGATCTCGAATATTTTATTAGTGAAATGCGTAGGATAAAAAAATATAAACATTCGATTGATGTATTTTTTTATCCTAACTTTACTCAAACTGAAATCAGAAGATATTACACCGATTTTAAATTTAGTCCTTCTAGTTATAATAATCGTTGCTTGAGCCCGTGGATGACTGCATACATCTTTCCTGATGGAACGGTTCGTCCTTGCGAAGAATTAGATTTTTCCTGTGGGAATATAAAAGAACAAAGTTTTCGAAGAATCTGGAATAATGTAACTTACAGAAATTTTCGGAAGGTTATAAAAAAGCTAAAAGTTTTTCCCGTCTGTAGCAAGTGCACAGAATTATATCGGTTCTAAATGTCTACGACCAAGATAATTCAGGTTATTACCCGTTTAGATAAGGGAGGGTCTTCTAAGATTGTCTTAAGCCTTGCTAAATTTCTGAATAGCCAAGGTTATTTCGTAAAGATAATCAGCGGTCTTACGAAAAACCCTCAAGAAGATTTGGGCAGATTTTCAAGCCAGACAGGCGTTCAGATTATATTCATAAATCAGCTTAGACGCAGCCCCAATCTGTTTCTGGATTTGATTAGTTTTGTTAGACTGCACTCCATTTTTAAAAAAGAAAGACCCCAGATTGTACATACCCATACCTCAAAGGTAGGTATTTTGGGTCGTTGGGCGGCAAGATTGGCGAGTGTACCTATAATTATTCATATGCCGCACGGCCATATTTTTTATGGATACTTCGGCAAATTAAAAACGAAGCTTTTCATCTTTTTGGAGAAACTAATAGTTTACATAACAGATAAAATAATCACTTTGACAGAGATTGGAAAGTTAGAACATATAAGATTTGGTATAGCAAAAGAGGATAAGTTTATTAGTATCCATAATGGTATAGAATTAGATGAATATCTTAACTTTAGAGTAGATAAATTAGCCAAGAGAAAAGAATTGCATTTTCTAGACACAGACTATTTGATAACTACAATAGGTAGGCTTGAGCCAGTTAAGGGTCATATTTATTTTTTGGAGGCTATGAAAGAGATAGTTAAACAATTACCAGAAGCAAAGGGATTAATTGTAGGCGATGGCTCATTAAGAAAAAGTTTAGAGGCTACGGCGAGAAAATTGAATATATTAAATATAGCTAATTTTTTGGGAGAAAGAGAAGATATAATAGAAATAATCTCTATTTCGGACTTGATTGTGCTTCCATCTTTAAATGAAGGTTTTGGCCTGGTATTGCTTGAGGCAGGGATCCTCGGGAAGCCGGTGGTGGCTTCGAAAGTGGGTGGAATACCGGATGTCGTTTTAGATAAGAAAACCGGCATTTTAGTACCGACAAGAGATAGTTATGCCTTAGCCGAAGCAATAATCGGGTTATTAAAAGATAGAGAATTATATAACGATATGGCAAAGGAAGCAAAAAAATGGGTTCTTGAAAACTTTTCATCAGATTTAATGTTAAGTAAATTTCAAAACCTATATGATGATTTACTTTCCCAAGAAAGATAGCCTCATAATTTTATCTTATTTAATTTGTTTTCTATTTTGTCTAATCAATGATGCCTATGCCGAAGAGTTTATCAGGGTAAAAGCGGTTATAGGAGTTAATTCAAATATAAGTGCAGGCACCTCTTCCATTGAGCAGTTAGCTAAATATGCTAAAAAATCCAATGTTGGAGTCTTAATTTTAACAGATCAAGCTTTAGCCCGAGGTGAATATGGGATTTGGCCATTACAGCACTTGATACGTAAAGTAGTTGAGAAAGATAGTATCCTTAAGTTTGGTGCACAAAAATACCTTGATTTGGTAGATAAGATAAATAAAGAAGATCCGGAGGTTTTGATCATTCCAGCTTGTGAGGTGGCGCCTTTTTATTGGTGGCAAGGTTCTTTCTTTAAAGGAAACTTAGCAGTAACCGATTGGAGTAAGCAATTAATTGTAATAGGTTTGAATAATGCAAATGAATATCGAGATTTGCCAATTATTTCTAATAAGTACAAAAGGTTAAATTTTGGTTTTAGTAGTTTCCTACAACTTTGGCCAGCATTAATTTTTTTCTTGGGTCTATATCTTTTTAGTAGACGAAAATTTATATATATAGATGATTTGGGCAGAGATCTATCTGCTCCAAATTTTTTGGCAAGAAGGATAGGTATTACTGCAATTATTATTAGTATAATGTTTTTAATTAACAATTTTCCCTTTGCTATTTCTTTTAAGTTTAATCCCTATCATGGCGATCAAGGAATACTACCTTATCAACGTTTAATCGATTATGCTAATTTTCATAATGCTATGACTTTTTGGATGTCTGTTGAGTCCAAGGTTCAGGATAACTTTAGTGGTATAAATTTTTTTACACTGCCCCATAAAGAAGATTTATTTAGCAGTTCGGGTTTCACTGGATTTAGCGTTATTTATGGCAATGCAAGAACAATTCATAATCCAGGTGCTGAATGGGATCAATTGCTGAATGACTACTGTCTTGGAAAACGAGACAGATCCCTATGGGGAATCGGAGAGACAGGCTTTAAAGGCGATCCAGATGAAATAGACTATATTCATAATGTTTTATTTTTAAAGGAATTTAACAAAAAAGGTGTTTTGGACGCTCTAAAAAAAGGCAGGCTATATGCTATATGGGGCAACAAAAATGAGGTTAGGTTAGTAGATTTTTCTATAAAGGATGTCCAGACGGGACAAGTCGCCTATATGGGAGACGAATTAATAACTAAAACTAGTGTAAAAATTTATATTAAAGTTTATCAGTCAGCAAACAATCAGGGCTTAGTTAATGTAAGGTTAATAAAGAATGGAGAAGTGATTAAGTCATTTGAGACCAAAGAGGGAAAATTTAATTATGAAATTTTTGATGAGATAACTAATGATAGAAATAAAAATTTTTATAGATTGTTAATAACTGGTCCGTCAGAAATAGTTTCTAATCCCATATTTGTTAAAAGAAGATGATTGTTTCTATCCATCAGCCACAATACCTTCCATGGCTAGGGTATTTTGATAAGATTGATAGGTCAGATATCTTTGTATTTTTAGATGATGTTCAATTCAAAAAAAATGAATGGCAGAATCGCAACAAAATAAAGACTGCCAAGGGGTGGCAATGGATTACTGTGCCTGTAATACATAAATTTCCCCAAGAGATAAGGCAGGTCGAGATAAATAATAACATTGATTGGGAAAGACAACACCTTAACTCACTAACTATAAATTATAATAAGGCGCCGTACTTTGGGGATTATATTGATTTTTTTGAAACGGCATATGGTAAAGAATGGAATTATTTATTAGACCTTAACATTTATATAATTGAGAATCTAGTTAAGATGCTGGGAATTAAGACTAAATTAGTCATGTCTTCAAAATTAAGACTACCGGGTAAGGCGACAGAACATTTGGTAAATATCTGTAAAGACTTAAAGGCAGATACCTATCTTTCAGGTGAAGGGGCTTGCGCTTATTTGGAAACGGAGAAATTTAGGAAACAAGGCATAGAGGTGATTTTCCAGGATTTTAAACACCCCCACTATAATCAACTTTATTGCCAAGAAAAAGGATTTATTGAGAATTTATCGATTATTGATTTATTATTTAATCTTGGCAAAGACAGTATTTCTATTTTGAGGCAGGTAAGATGCAAAAAATAATTCCTCATTCTAGGCCGACGCTCAACAGAGATGAAATCCAGGCTGTCATAGCGGTTCTTGAAAGCGGCCAGATAAGCCAAGGAAGATTAGTATCAAAATTTGAAAATAATTTTGCTAAATATATTGGTGTAAAAGGCGCGGTGGCAGTTAATTCCGGGACATCTGCTCTTCATCTTTGTCTTTTGGCGCTAGGTATAAAGGAAAATGAGGAGGTAATTTTATCTACCTACCAATGCAGTGCTGTCTTGAATGCTATTCTGTATACAGGTGCTCGGCCTAAATTTGTAGATATTAATAAAGATGATTTTAATATTTCATTTATTGATACTAAGAGGAAGCTGACTAGAAAAACTAAAGCGATAATTCTCACTCAAATGTTTGGTTTACCCATAAATATATTGCCTTTTAGAAAGTTGGGAATACCTTTAATTGAAGATTGTGCTCAGGCAATCGGCGCAGAACATTTAGGCAGAAAAGTTGGCGCTTTTGGCGATTTGAGTATGACTTCTTTTTATGCCACAAAGCTAATTACAACAGGGGAAGGCGGAATGGTATTTTCTAACAATTTAAGACTATTAGAGAAAATCCGTGATTTGAGGGATTACGATAAGAAAAATTCATTTAAGTTAAGGTTTAACTATAAGATGACCGATATGCAGGCAGCATTAGGTATAAATCAACTTAAAAAATTAGGTAAATTTATTGCCAGAAGAAGATATTTAGCCAAATTATATAACAAGGTCTTTTCTAATTGCGATTTCGATTTACCGAAATCTAGTAAAGAGCATGTATATTTTCGCTACGTAATCAGAGTTAATAAAGACGTAGAAAAGATATTAAGTGCTTCCAGGAAAAATAATGTCATCTGCGAAAGGCCGGTGTATCAGCTTCTGAATAGATATTTAGGCCAACGTGGTTATCCACAGGCAGGCCTTGCTTGGAATTCAGCCGTTTCTATACCGATATTCCCAGGCCTTAAATCCAATGAACAAAAAAGAGTTATTGAGGTAATTAAAAAGATATGTTAATATTATAAAAGACACAGTTAACTTAAAATGAAATCTCTAAACGCAGATAATCGCAGATTTTCCCGCCCACCGATTAAATCAAAGGCGGGATCCCGCACTAATAATAAAGACGACTGTACGGGGCACGCAGATGGTCGCAGATTTAAATTTTTATCTGCGCAAATCCGCGTTAGATTTGCGTGAATCTGCGTTAAGAAGATTGTTTTTAGTGATAACTTATAAAATGAGGATAGAATCATGAATATATTAGCTATTGGGGCGCATCCAGACGATATAGAATTTGGCTGTGGGGGAACATTGTTAAAATATTCAAAAAAAGACCACAACATCTATATGTTAGTTTTAACGGAAGGAGAGGTGGGCTCAGATGCAAATTTTCGACGCAAAGAACAAGAGAATGCCGCACAATTTTTAAAAGCCAAGAGATTATTTTGGGGAGGTTTCCAGGATACCAAAATAATCGTTAACAAGGAATTAATCCAGGCAATAGAAGATGTAATAAATCAGACAAAACCAAACCTAATTTTATTTAATTATTTTAATGATATACATCAAGACCACCGCGCCTTAGCTCAAGCAGCAATCTCAGCTTCACGTTATATTAAAAATATTTTATTTTACGAGGTTCCGACAACCCAAAATTTTGAACCAGATTTATTTATTGATATTGGGGATGTCTTAAAAGAAAAAATAGAACTTCTAAAGATTCATCACTCCCAGGTAGATAAGACCCGCGTGCCTGGATTAAGCATCTTAGAGAGTGCCTCATCCTGTGCGAATTTTAGAGGGTTCCAAGGCAGGGTCAAATTTGCCGAAGGTTTTAAGGCACTAAGATTTATGTTGGATTTATGAACCCTATCAATATATTTCTGCTCTCATTTTTAATAACCTATCTGATTACTCCTATCTTCAAAAAATTAGCCATCCAGTTTGATTTCCTAGATTATCCTAAAGATAAACGCAAGGTTCATACTAAGCCCACCCCTATCTTAGGGGGAGTGGCTATTTGTATTGCCTTTTTCATCATTTTAATTATTACAATTATAAATTTTAATGCAACAATAAAAGGATTAATAATTGGCAGCACTATCATTCTTGTTGCCGGATTAATCGATGACAAAATTGGATTATCAGCACGTTTAAGACTACTAATCCAACTCTTGGCTGCACTTTTAGTTATTAAGTCTGGAATTATATTAACCTTCCTTCCTAATAATCTGTTGGGAATTACAGGAGAATGGTTTTTAAGTATCATTTGGATTATCGGCATTACCAATGCCCTGAATTGCCTAGATGGCCTGGATGGTTTAGCTACGGGCCTTGTATTTATCATCAGTGTTTGTTTTTATATTATTTGTTATCAGACAAAACAGGTTCAATTAGGAATTATTTGTCTTGCATTGGCAGGAAGCTCTCTAGGGTTTTTGAGATATAATTTCCGGCCAGCAAAGATTTTCTTAGGAAATAGCGGAAGTACATTTCTGGGGTTTATTCTGGCTTGTATTGGTATTATGGGTAACTGGGCCGAAGATAATTTAGTGGCTATAACCGTTCCCATACTGGTTTTAGGAGTGCCTATCTTTGATATGGTCTTTACTACCATAATGAGGATAAAAGAAAGAAAGATTAAAAGTGTTGTGGAATGGCTTGAATATGCAAATCGCGACCATTTTCATCACAGATTGGTAGATTTGGGACTCCATTTTAGAGGCGCGGTATTATTTATTTATTCGATTTCACTTATATTGGGTTTAAGCGCTATTGTACTCTGGCAATCACCAGGTTCAGATGCCATAATGCTTTTGATTCAGGCGAGCTTAATCTTCGCAGCTATAGCTGTGCTAATGGTGATTGGTAAACGCAGAATAAGCGGCTGGCGCCTGGAGAAAGAAAACACTAATAAGCACTAATTTAGAACGGATGAACACAAATTTATATTCGTGTAAATTAGTGTTACCTGCCCGCCGTGTACAATTTCAGCATTTTGGTAACCATAGCAGGAACCAGTTATTTTAGTGCGTATATCAGAATATCAGAGTATCAGTTGGTAGATTACCAGGTTATCAGGTTATCAGATTATCAGAATTATATCAATTTAAATGGTTTATCTGATGCTTCGACTTCGCTCAGCATCAGTCCTGCCTCGCACAGAAGTGCCTTTGTACAAGGTGCTCGGCACTGAGGTGAGCAAGGTCGAAGGACTGATTTTCTGATTCCCTGATACCCTACCTGCTGATATCCTGCTACGCTGATATTCGCTTTTAAAAGAACATTACAAATTTGTGTAGCGTTATTGTGAAGTATTACACCGCCAGCAGGCGGGGATTAGTGATAATTTGTATTTAAAATGTATGAACAATATTGGGGCCTAAAAGAAAATCCTTTTAAGAATACCTTTGATTCTCGTTTTTTCTATATCTCTCGTGCACATCAACAGGCCTTGGAGATGTTTGATTTTGTAATCAGTCAACAATTGGGGGTGGCGATGCTGTCGGGATTATTTGGTTCTGGCAAAACCCTTCTTTCTCATGTGCTCATAGAACGCCTAAGAGATAGATTTATCTTCTGCGTTATTACTAACCCCAAATTTAGTCCCCAAGAAATGTTGGCTGAGATTGCTTATCAATTATGCAAAAAGGATAGTCTGCCCCAAACTAAAATAGAATTACTCCATACCATAGAAGAGGCCTTGAATAATAATCTACAGGAAGCAAAAGAGACGATAATCATCATTGATGAGGCTCAAGGCATTGAGGAATCAGAAGTATTTGAAGAACTGAGATTATTGCTGAATCTACAATCAAACGGTAGGCCTTTATTTAACCTTTTTCTCTTAGGCCACAGCCAATTAGAGGCAAAGATTAGTAATAATAAGTCCCTCAGCCAACGGATAGCTGTAAGATACCACTTGGATAGACTAACGAACGAAGAGACCAGGAATTACCTAACTCATAGATTAGATATCGCCGGCAGTACAAAACCGCTTTTTAACCCCCAGGCTATTGAATTAATCTATGAGCTTTCAAGCGGCATCCCGCGAAAGATAAATAACCTCTGTGGGATGGCCTTATTTTTAGGTGCCCAGAGAAAGATAGAATTAGTTGATGAGGCGACTGTCAGGGAGGTTAATAGTTATTTAATTGTTTAAAATTATATTTGGAGGTAATAAAAACGGCCTATGGAAAAGAAATTAAACAGATGTTATAAAAAGAATCCGGATGTTGTATTTAGGAAGGTTGCAGGTGAGTTCTTACTTGTGCCTATTAAGCGAAAAGCCGCAGATATCCAGAGTATCTATGCGTTAAATGAAACAGGTGCGCGCAGTTGGGAATTGATTGATGGGAAAAGGAATCTTAGAGAAATTGCTCAATTGATTACTGAAGAATTTCAGGTTGAGCTTAATAAAGCAGCTTCTGACTTAATAGAATTAATCAATGGAATAGAGAAGGCAAAATTGATTTCACCAATTAAAACTTAAAAATAGTCTAAAAATGGTTTATAAATCTAGAATTGTAAAAGTTAAATACGGCAAATTTAGCGATGACCTTCATAAATATGCTGTAGATAAAAGATTTCCTGTTAGCGGTACAATAGAACTCACCTTTCGCTGCAATCTCAACTGTGTGCATTGTTTCCGGCCCTCTATTTTTTCTCCCAAGGAACTTACTACAAAACAGATTTATAGGATTATTGATGAAATTGTTGATGCAGGCTGTCTGTGGCTTTTGTTTACAGGCGGAGAGCCATTAATAAAGGATGATTTTTTAGATATTTATACCTATGCCAAGAGAAAAGGATTGATTCTAATTCTGTTTACCAATGGCACCCTTATTACTTCTAAGATTGCGAAATTCTTAAAAGAACATCCTCTTTTTTATG
>Ga0315289_10002827_pt1 | contig 26474 bp, 26 predicted proteins | sample YL17G11_40_MG_FD_203452 | JGI IMG/M metagenome (GOLD analysis project Ga0315289, IMG submission 203452) | Sediment microbial communities from Yellowstone Lake, YNP, Wyoming, USA - YL17G11_40 | ecosystem: Environmental > Aquatic > Freshwater > Lake > Sediment | place: USA: Wyoming | collected...
GGGGCGAAATAGACTCCAGGAACTGCATCATCTTGGGATCGCGCTCGTCGCCGTACTCAGCGCGCCGCAGGTCCTGCCGGTAGGCCTGGGTGTTTTTCAAGAAGGTCACCCAGTTGCTGATGCCCACCACGTCGATGCCGCACTTGAGGCGGTCGCTGTAATGCACCATCGAGGCCAGCGACATGTAGCCGCCGTAAGAGCCGCCGGTGACGGCCACGCGTTTGGCATCCAGGTCCGGCTGCGTGGCGATCCAATCCAGCAGCGCCCCGATATCCTTGACCGAATCCTCGCGCAGGTAAGCGTTGTCGAGCTTCAGGTACGTCTTGCCGTAGCCGCTCGAGCCGCGCACATTGGGCCAGACGAGCGCGATGCCCATCTCGTTGAGCGTGTAGTAGGAGTTCAGGCCGGGTCGCGCCTGCCCTTCCGGCCCGCCGTGGATATCGATCAGTACCGGGTAGGGCGGCTGGAAGCGCGGGCCCGGCCGCGCAATGAAGGCCGGGATCATGCGGGGCTTGCCGTTCACCTGGTCGAAGGTGAGGTAGTGAATCAGCTTGGTCTCGGCAAAGCTGTTGGCGTTCAGGCCGCCGGTTTCGCCGTAGGTCCAGCGGGCCAGCGCCCCCGTCTCGTAGTTGCAGGAGTAGACGTCGGCCGGCGACTTCGCGGAGACCATGCCCAGCGCCAGTTCCTTGAGGATCTTGTGGAAGCGCAGGCCGAAGACCTGGCCCACGGGCAGCTTGGGCTGCGGCCGCTCCTTGCGCGTGGCGGTGTCCATCAGGTGCAACTTGCCGATGCCGTCCTCGTTGGCGGTGAAGGCCAGCAGGCTGCCGTCACTGGTGAGGTCGAGGTCCTCAACGTCCCAGGGAATGTGCTCCGTCAGAGAGGTCAGCTTCTTGCTCGCGAGGTCCAGGTACCACAGCCGGCGGAACTCCGACTGCCGGTCGCTGGTCAGATAGACGCCCTTACCATCCTTGGACCACAGCGAAGGGCCGAAGAAAGCCTTGTCCTTCTCCGCGGGCACGAGCGGCTCGGCCTTGCCGGTAACCAGGTCCAGCACGTGCAGGTAAGACTCGTTCACGGAGACGTACTGCAACACCAGAAGACGCCGGTCGTCCGGTGACCAGTCCACCGCAAACCACTGGCCCTGCACCTGGAGCGCCAGTTTGGTCGTTTCGGGTTTCTCTGGATCCATCACGTAGACGTCGAAATCGCGCCCGTTGCGCCGGGTGCTGATGAAGGCGATCCGGTCTCCCTTGTTGCTGAACGGGCCAGGGTTGTTGACCGACTTGCCGTCGCTGAGCATCTGGTGCTGCCCGGTGGCCAGGTCAAAGCGGTAGAGCTGATAGAACTCCGCGCCGCCCTCGTCCATGCCGAACAGAAACCAGTTCTTGCCCGGCTGCGGGCTGAAGCGCGCGCCCGCGACCGGCTCGCGGAAGAAGGTGAGCTGCTGGCGGTAGCCGCCCGGCGCGCGCACCAGGTGCACCTGCGAAGTATCCGCGAACCGCGTCGAGATGAGCATCTGGCGCCGCGCGGGGTGCCAGGAGCCGAACCCGGCCCCGCGAATGTTCTGGTAGGGGTTGAGCTTGCGGACCAGCTCGCGGGGAACCTCGGGGACGCCTTCCGCCACGATGCTGGGGGGAATCTGCTGGGCGGAAACCGCCAGCGCGCAAACGGCCGGTAAGCAGAGCTTCAAGATGCGCATATCACTCCTCCGATTGGATACGTTAGCACATCCACCACCGGGAACAACAGATCCAGCGGCTCGCGAAACAGGCTGCCGCCCTTCACCTCCAACTCGTTCCATCAACGGAGGTGGCCGGTTAGGTTTCTGGACCGGGAGTGGTCCCCGCCTCCTGCACAGCTTCCTGCCCCCCCTTTTTCCGCGGCCCGTGGCATCATAGTCCTGATGGACCTAGTCACGGGCAACATCGGTTGGATCGAGGTCATCTGCGGCCCCATGTTCTCCGGCAAGAGCGAGGAACTGATCCGCCGCCTGCGCCGGGCCATGATCGCCCGCAAACGCGTGCAGGTCTTCAAACCCTGCCTCGACGACCGCTACTCGCGCGACGAGATCGTCTCCCACGGCGACATGCGCATGAAGTCCGAGGTCGTCCAGAGCGCAGAGGACCTACTGGCCAAGCTCGACTGGCGCACCGAGGTCATTGGCATCGACGAGGCCAACTTCATGGGCGCCAGCCTGATCCCGCTGGCCACGCGCCTGGCCGACAGCGGCAAGCAGGCCATCGTGGCGGGCCTGGACACCGACTATCTGGGCCGCCCCTTCCCTCCCATCCCCGAGCTGCTCGCCCTGGCCGAGGCCATCACCAAGATGCTGGCCATCTGCATGCGGTGCGGCAACCCGGCCAAGCACACCCAGCGCCTGGTGGCCTCCGACGAGCTGATCGTGGTGGGCGCCGTCGGCATGTACGAGGCACGCTGCCGCCGCTGCTTCGAACCGGGAGTCCCCAAGCAGGAGGTCTTCGATTTCGCCCGGCCGGCGCCGCCGATGGTACAATCGAAGTAATTCCTTAGGAGAAAAGGAGTTCCACTGTGGCAGCACCTGGCTACGTTACCCCGCCTCCGAGCCCGTCCGGAGGAGTGAAGATCCCGATTCTGTTCGGGGCCGTCATCGCCCTGCTCCTGGCTAACCTCTACCTGTTTGTGCGCGTCGAGCGGCTGGCGGGAGACCTGGACAAGCAGCGCAACGCTACCGCGGCAGACCTGGCCACCTTGCGCGAAGCTTCCTCGGTCACCACGGCCACCAGCCGCCGCCACCTGGATACGCTGCGGGAAGAGCTGGAAGCCGCCCGCCGCCAGGCCGCCATGGCCGTCGGCCAGGCCAGAACCGAAGCCGTGAGCCGCGCCGAAGCGCTGGCCCGCAAGCTGGAAGAGGAGCAGAAACTGCAGCAGCAGCAGGTGGCGAGCCAGCTCTCGGAAGTGCGCCAAGCCACCAGCGAGGCCTCGGCCCGCGTCGGCGAGGTCAAGACCGACGTCAGCAGCGTGAGGACCGAAGTGGCCGCCACCAAGGCTGAGCTGGCGAAAACCATCTCCGACCTAAGGCGGGTCACCGGCGACATGGGCGTCATGAGCGGCCTGATCGCCACCAACGGCAAGGAACTGTCCGCGCTGAAGGCCCTGGGCGACCGCAGCTACGTCGAGTTCAACCTGAAGAAGGACAAGCGGCCGCAGAAAGTCGCCGATGTGGCGATCTTGATAAAGAAAGCCGACCCGAAGCGCAATCAGTTCAGCATCGACCTGATCGCCGACGACAAGAGGGCCGAGAAGAAGGATCGCAGCGTCAACGAGCCGCTCCAATTCTACACTTCCAAGGCGCGGCAGCCCTACGAGCTGGTAGTCAACGAGGTGCGCAAGGACCAGATCATCGGCTACCTGTCGGTGCCCAAGGTGCAGGTCGGAAGACAGTAGGACAAGACTCCGGTCCGGTCCGCCGGGCGGGCAAGTCGGCAGACTTACCTCACCGCACGAACGACGCCGTCCAGGGCGGGCGCGCCAGGGGCTGCGAGGGTAGCTTCTCCCGCCAGGCTTCGTCGGTCAGGCGGTCGGCCATAGGCCACTTGAACTCGTAGTAGGAGAGCACCGGGCCTGCCGCCAGACTCAGTTCGCCATCCGGTTGGAGAATCACCGCCGCCAGCAGGTCCACGTAGCCGACGCCCTCTTCCAGCACCGCGGCGCTGTTGGCCTCGGTGTGCACGTCGGCCACCAGGGTGGTCTTCAGCCCCACGTCCTCGACGCCCAGCACGGTCTGCTCCAGCACGCCGGCGATGTCACGGATGTAGGCGTATTCCTGCTCCGTCAGAGGCTCGTTGCTCAACTCCTTGACGGACAGCCCCAGCAGTTGCTTAAGCACCTCGGCGAGCTTGGCGAGCCGCAGCCGCGCCGGGTCGCTCAGGATCCCCAGCTCGCTCAAGCCCCGCGTCGTCATCCCGGTCAGCGCCAGCAGCCGGGCGTAGAACTCCGGCGCCGGCTCGACGTAGCCGCGCATCTGGGGCGGCAGGCTCGAGCGCACCGGCGTATAGCTCTGTTTGGCGTAAAGGATCGTGTCGTGCCGCAGCTCGGTCCAGGAGGCCAGCGCCGCATGGAGGCTCTTGTCCCGCCAGGCCTCGGTCTGCATGAAGGTCGGGTAGCCCGGTCCGTATGTGCCCAGCAGCGACTTCAACACGTACAGCCAGCCCCAGTAGAGGTTGCGGTTCCAGTCTTCCAGCGAGAACGCGGCGAACTCGTCCAGCAGTTTCTGGCGCTGCTCGGCGTAGAGCTTGTACTCGGTGTCCCCTTCCGCCCCCAGGATGGCTTGGGCTCGGTCCGAGCCCAGCAGGTCCATGGCGTCCAGCCCGCGCGGAAATCCCCGGATGGGGCCGAGCGGCGTCCAGACGTAGGTGAACGGCCTTCCCTGCCCCAGGTAGTCCATCCCCACCAGGTTCTGGAAGACGTAGGAGTCCGGGATGAAGCGCTGCCCCATGAAGCGGAGGCCTGTGCTGATGTCCAGGCATTCATCGATCTGGGCCGGCTCGTACGGCGCCGGCACCTGGCAGTCGCCCGTGCCGCCGTAGATCCTGGGCTTTCGCAAGCCCGCCAGGTGCGCGCGCAACGCCTGGAAGCTGGCCGGGTCGGCCAGTGCCGAGACGCCGCCTACGGCCTCCGCCACCGCCTGGATCCCGCCCAGGTACTCGTGCGGCGTCAGGTCGTCGGCCAAGCCGACATAGAACGCGGTCACCGTGTAGATGCGGTTCCAGGTCTCGAAGGCCTTCTGCCCGCCTGCCTCGACGCGCCGCAAGGCGTCCGCGATCAGACTGGCGCCCAGCGTCTGGATCTCGGCGTTTGGGGCGGGCAGGATGTCGCTCGACTTCAGCAGAAACCCCATGCGGCCATACCACATCAGGGCCTTGAAGTAGCGCTCAAGGATCGCGCTGCGGGTGTAGTGACCGCGGGGCACGTACTGGGAGTAGTCCTCGCGGTAGACGAACAGCGGGCTGAACTGGAAGCCCTGGTGCGCCTCGATCAGACCCAGTTCCCGGCCCGCCACGCCGGCGGACCCTTCGGGCATCTCCGCGCCGGGGTCCAGCAGCTTCAGCGCCACGGCGAAGTAGGTGACGTTCCGCCGGGCCGCTTCCCGCAGGTGGCCCTCGTACTGCTCCGGCTGGCGCAGCGCATCCGCCAGCAACGCCTTGGTCAGCTCCAGGGCCGCCCCATAAAACTCCCGCTCCTCGATCTCCTTGAGGGTCTCGTCGAACTGAATGTGATACAGGTGCAGCAGGGTGTCCGCGGTCACGAAGATCGGGACGCCCATCTCTTTGAGGCGCCGGTACGGCTCGATGATGTCTTCACCGCTCGAGGATGCCACCACCCCGAAGCCGTTCTGAACGATCAGGGGCTCGATCCGGGCCGGATCAAACAGCCGCTTAACGGCGGCCCAGTTTGAGATCCTCGAGGGATCGAGCGGCAGCGCGTACGGCGGCGCCGCGGGAACCACGCTCACCCCAGGCGCTTCGTAAAAGCTGGCAAAGCTGGTCCTGGTGAACTCCTCGCCGCCGGCGGCAGACACAGCCGCCAGCAGCGCGGCGAAGGACCCGGCCACAAACCGGGAAAGCATACGGCGCCCCCTCAGTCCAGCGGCAACCAGGAAACCATGTACTTCCCGGACCGCTTCACTTCCACCTTGATCTTCTCGCCGAGCGAGAGATTCCCGGCCACGGTCAGCGTGTAGCACGAGCGCAGCACCTGGAACACCCGCTCACCCGGCGGCCCGCCGAGATGCCTCCGCAGGTCGCGCAGGTTGAAGGTGGCGCCGCCGGTCTCGCGAGCCAGCATCTCGAACAGGGAACGCTCGGCGCCTACCACATAGACGGGGTAGATGGACACTCCGTTTCGCCGGGCCAGCCGCAAGACCTCGCGCCCGGTGACCCGGCTGGGGCCCTCGACGCCCGCCGTCAACAGCAGGATCACCCTCCGGAAGCCCGCGGAGCGAAACCCGCCGTCCATGGCCGCGTACAGGGCGTCCAGAACTTTGGGCGCGTTGCCGAACTTGACCCCCGTCACGGCGCGCCGCAACAGCTCCTGGCTCGCGGTGAAATCCTGGATGAGGTCCGCCGAGGAGTGGAAGGCCACCACCGCCATCTGGTCCTTGGGCTGCAACTGGGCGATCAGGGTCCCGGCGACGGGCGGCACCATCTCGCCCAGCAGGCTGGTGTCGAGCAGCAACATGACGTCCATCAGCCCGCCGGCGGCCTCGGCGCCCTCGACGGCGCACGGCCTGCGGTCGTCCAGCACCGTGAAGTCGGCCGCCTGGAGGTCCTTGACCGGCTGCGCGCTCTTCTGCTCGACCACCGTGACCAGCAGCTTGGTGGCCGGGAGGGCGAAGGGGGCCACGGCGAGCAGCAGAGCCGCCAGGCGCATCGCTCAGTTCCCCGCCAGGCGCACCCGGGAGCCCGTGTCCAGCCGCGCCAGTTGCGTGGTGGCGACCTGCTCGCCTGCGCTGACGCCCTCCAGGATCTCGACGTCCTGGTCGAAGCGGTCGCCCAGCTTGACCTCGCGGGCTTCCACCTGCTGGCCGCGCACCACGTACACCTTGTTCGAGCCCAGCACGTAGTTGACCGCCCGTACCGGCACCAGCTTGATTTCCTCGAAGCGGCTGGTCTTCACCCGCGCGCGGGCGAAGGAACCGGGCTTAAGCTCCCCAGCGAGGTTCTCGATCAGGGCCTCGACGATGAAGGTGCGCTTGCTCTGGTCCACCGTGGGCGAGATGCGCCAGATCCGGCCTGGAAAGACGCGCCTATCGTAAGCCTCGATGAACACTTCGGCGGTCTGGCCGACCTTCACCCAGGGCGCCAGGCGCTCGGGAATCTCGGCCCGCAGGCGGATGGGGTCGATCTTGACCAGCGCAAACAGCGGGGTGTTGGGAAGCACGTACTGCCCCACGGTCACCTGGCGCTCCTTGACGTAGGCCGCAAACGGGGCGCGCACCGTGGTGTCGCGCAGCTTCTTGCGTTGCAGGTCCAGCACGGCCCTGTAGCGCTCGACGTCCTGGATCAGGTTGCGCGTCCCGACTAGGCTGGAGTCGTAGGCGGCCTGGAGGGCCTTGTAACGCGCCTCGGCCTGATCGAGGTCCTGCGGCGAGCCGATGCCCCGGTCCACCAGCTCGCGCACGCGCTTGTAGCGTTGCTGGGCGTCGTACAGGTCGGCCTCCGCGCGGCGCACGTCGGGCGTCTGGCGGATGTCGCGCACCTTCTCGTTCTCGTTCTCCAGTCCCAGGCGCTCCAGCGCCTGCCGCAACTGAGCCGTCGTCTGCGCCAACAGGTAGCGCTGCTCCTCTTCGGAGACGCGCGCCAGGATCTGGCCCTCCTTGACGGCGTCGCCCAGATCCGCCTCGACCTGGTCCACCCGCCCTTCGATCTCCGCGCTGACTATGACCTCGTCGTAGGGGAACAGCGTGCCCACCGCCTCGACCACCCGCTGGATCTGCTGCGCCCGCACGGGCGCCACTCGAACCTCGACAGGACCCGAATCGCGACGGGTCTCCACCAGTTGCTGGCGGCCGCAGCCGCCCAGACTCAGGATCAACAGAACGCCAAGAGGCAGGTGATAGGAGCGCATGAATTCCCTTCTTTCTAGACTACCGCCCTCCGGACTTCACATGATAGTCCACCCCGACCCAAATTGGGGGGCGCCCTGGGGACCCACCCCGGTTACGGGCGGGCCTCGGTCCGCTCCACCAGCCGGTCCACCGGCACGCCATAGATGGCCCACCGGCCTTCCCGGTCGCTCTGGAAGTACACCCGCTGGCTGTCCGGGGAAAACACGGGCGCGGCCTGGGCCGGATCGCCGGCGCGATGCTCGCACAGGGCCAGCTCCCGGCGGGTCGAGCGCAGCAGCAGCAGGATGTACGGCGCGCCCTGGCTGCCGCTGGCGCCCACGAACACCGAGGCGTCCCCGTTGACGCTGAACCTCACAAACCGGCTGGTCTCGGCCACCAGCCGGTCCGCCCCTCCCGCGAGACGAAACTCGCGAAGGACGGTGGGAGCCCGCGCTAGGGCCGGTTCCTGCAAGTAGAATACGCTCTTCCCGTCCGGCGACCACACGAACGCGCCCAGCCGGCCCGGCGCCACGGGCAACTTCCGGTTGTTCGGCCCCTCGAAACTCGTCATCCACAGGCCATCGGCGCCCTGGCGGTAGAGCACTCCGTCCCGCCGGGTCCGCAGCCTGGGATCGCCCAGGGGCTGTGTTCCTTCGACCAGGGTGGTCGCCTTTCCGGTGGTCTTCACCAGCCGGAGGCGATAGGTCCCGCCCCGGACTTCCACGAAGGCCCCGTGGGAGCCGTCCCGGGAAAGACTCCACTGCCCGGCACGGCTCCAGCCGTCCGGCACCCGGTAGATCTCCTTTTCGCGCAGTTGGCGAAGGCTCAGGCGCTTCAGCGAGGGCCCGTCGAAGTAGCAGAGGCTACGATCGTCTCCCAGCAGCGCCGGCGAGGCGGGATCCAAGGCCTCCGCCTGGGTCAACTGCTGCTGCCGCCCGGTGCTCAACTCCATCCGGAAGACCTGGAGCGCGCCGGCGCGATCGCTCGAGAACAGCAGGAAAGCGCCCGGGTGGGCCATCCAGCGCAAGTGACTGGCCGGCAGGCGGCTGGTGTATGTCGTGGCGGTCAGCCGCAGCAGAAGCACATCCGTAGCCGCATCGACTACCCGCGCGCGATCGGAAGAGAACCACCGGCCCTGGGACCCAACCGGCCGGGGCTCGAAGCCGATCAGCGCACCCAGCAGCGCCCGCCGCGTGCAACGGAGGTCAGCCTGATGCGCCCCTGTTTTCTCCACACCCGATCTGCGCGGCCACCGCGACAGCCCCTAGAAGGCGAAGTCGCGCTTGGCCTGCTGCGCCACGGACGCCTTGGCCAGGAAGCTCCACGGGTTGACCGGGTTGCCGTACCGGCGCACTTCGTAATGCAGGTGCGGCGCCGTCACCCGGCCCGAGGTTCCCACGTAGCCCACCAGCTCCCCGCGTCTGATCTCTTGTCCGGCGATCACCGCAAACCGGGACAGGTGCGCGTAGTAGGTCTGGAGCCCGTTGCCGTGCTCGACGATCACCAGCCGGCCGTAGCCGCCCACGAATTCGGCGTGGGTGACCACCCCGTCAGCCGTAGCCCGGACCAGCGTCCCCACCGGAGCCAGAATGTCCACGCCGCGGTGGAAGGCGCCCTCCCCGGAAAACGGGTCGGTGCGGCGGCCGAAGTAGCCCCGCAGCCGGCCGTCCACCGGCCACATGCTGGGACGCGTGTTGACCTGCCACAGGCGGGGGTATTTCCGGAAGGATGTCGCGTAGTTCGCGCTGCGCAGGAAGTTGTACTCCTCCAGCGTCTCCTTGAAGGTGGGGATCAGCCGGCCTTCCCCGGAGATGTCCGCCGGCCCTTCGATCTTCTGCTTAATCCCGTAGGCCAGCGACACCTGGCTGGCGAAAAGCTGCAACGTGGCCAGTTGCTCGTCGGTCTGGTTGGACACCCTCTGGAGGTTGTCGTAGCGGGACCGCAGCGAATTGAACTGGTCCCGCAGCGAGTTGTAGCTGGCCACCTTCCAGGCCATGCGCGCATAGCTGGAGATGAAGCCGAACAGCGAGAAGCAGCCCACCAGGGCCAGCGCCAGCACCGCGTAGACCACGCGCTGGGGCACGTGGATGCGGCGCAGGCGTCCGTGAAGCGAATGAGCCAGTACCACGATGAAGTAAGGCTGCTTCATCGAGTCTCCCGTGGTGCTCGGTGCGGGCCGTACACTCAGGCACTCCACCTACAGGGCCGGTTCACAACCGACCACACGCTATGAGAACCGGTAGCGAATCTGAAACTGTACCAAGGCGCTAGCGGGCGTGTCAAGGACAAAGTTCTTCGCCTTTTCTTCGTATCAGGGTCGCAAGAACCAATCCAGGTCCTCACCCCGCCGCACGAGCGCCGGCGCCCGACGAGAGTCCCCGGTGAAGATCGCCACCTCGCCCCACCGCTCGTGCGGCCCTGTCCACGCCGAGAACCCCATCCTGGCCAGCGAGGCGCTCCGGCACATGATCCCCTCGGCGACGGCTTCGTGGCAGGCCGTGGCGAGGGATCTTGTCTGCTCCTTGCCCACCCGTTCGGGGTACTCCGGCGGGAGACCCGCCGCGGCCAGACCTCGCGCCGAGGCGACATCTGCCACACGGCCAGCCCAGGACAACTCCACCAATTGCGGCAAGTACTCCGACTTGAGATCTTCGAGCACCACTCCGGCCATGCGTAGAACATCCAGGGTGACGGCCCTGGCTACCCACTCGCTACAGCAGCAGTAAAGAGCCGGGAACTCCGGGGTGCTCCAGCGATTGTCGGAGCGCGTCTGGCTGCAAGAGGCATCGAGTGGATCAGCCTAGCCCTTGCGGACTACACGGTAGACTGGCTTGTGGCTGTGCTCGACGAGACGGGCCCGACTCATGCCTGATGAGCCTAGCCCAACTGCGGAAGTTGGGTTAGTCGCCGGCCAGTTGCTCACTGAGCACCTGGAACGATACGTTGAGCGCCACTGGCGGCAGTTCGCCGCCTTTGATGCGGTCAGCGATCACTTCGATGGCGAGCCTCTCGGTGTTGCTGATGGCCTCCTCGCGCGTCTCCCCGTACGTCATGACCCCGGGCAGTTCCAGCGCCTCGGCGATCCAGCGGCCGTCATCTTCCCTATCGAGTTCAATCGAAAGGTTCACTCCCCCATTCTACCTGGCCCCGCCGATCTGCTGGAGGTTCCCCAGCACGCTCAGCAGGCCGGGGCAACGACCCGCGCGCTATGGTTGCCAGAACCAATCCAGATCCCCGCGCCGCCTGAGCAACGCCGGTGGCCGCTGGCAGTTCTGAGTGAAGACCGCCACCTCGCCCCAGCGCTCGTGCGGTCCCTCCCAAGTCGAGAATCCCATCTTGGCGAGCGAGGCGCTCCGACACATGATCCCCTCGACTCCCGCCTCGTGGCAGGCCGTAGCGAAGCTGCGGGTCCGCTCCTTGCTGACTCCTCCGGGATACCCGGGCGGAAAGCCCGCCGCGGCTACCCCTTCAGCAGAGCTCACATCGGCCACCCGGCCGGCCCAGGAGGCCTCGACCAATTGCGGCTGATAGGCGGACAGGAGGTCGTCAAGCACGAGGCCGGCCAGGCGCAAAACATCCAGCGTCACGGCTCTGGCCACGCGTTCGCAACAACAGCAGTAGAGGGCCGGGAACTCCGCTGTGTTCCAGCGATTGTCGGAGCGCGTCTGGCTGCAAGAGGAGTCTAAGGGATCACGCCAAACCCGGCGGACGACCCGGCAGATTGGCTGGTGGCTATGCTGGACCAGGCGGAACGGGGTCATCCTTGAAAGGCGAAGCTCATCTCGTAGCGATCCGCCACTTCGGCGATTCGGCCATCCAGAATCCAGTCGAGCGCCCGCCTACCCTCGAACAGCTCCGCCTTCCGCCGGATCGCGAGAGCAAGCCTCTCAGGGCGGAAGATCTGCAACAGCCGGTGAAGCGCGCTTTCGGCCGCCGTCAACTCGGCCACCTGGGATAGCGGGATGCCAGTAGCTCCGGTCTTCCACCTTCGCACCGTTTCGCCACTGACGCCCAACATCCGACCCAACTGGTCCTGGCTCAGGCTCAGGCAGCCCATCAGCCTCTTGATCGCCGGTCGCCCTAGGGACACCCCGGCCTCGGCCACCACAGTCTCAGGTTGGTGTGGCATTGTGCCTGGAAGTAATGTGCCACAGAAGTGGCACAGAAGTCAAAGGCTGCCGGATTACCCCCCGCGCCAGTTCAGGGGCTTCCTACCGCGCCCCGCCGATCTGTTGCAGGTTGCCCAGCACGCTCAGCAGCCCCGGCACCAGGGTGATGACGAACAGCACGGGCAGGATGAACAGCACGATGGGGAACAGCATCTTGATGCCGGCGCGGGCCACGGCGGCTTCGGCGCGCAGGCGGCGGCGGGTGCGCAGGGCGTCGGCGTAGACCTTGAGGGCCTGAGCCAGACTGGTGCCGAAGCGCTCGCTTTGCACGATCATGGCGGCCAGCGACTTGATGTCCTCGACGCCGGTGCGCTTGACCAGTTGCCGGAAGGCCACGCTGCGCTCCTGTCCGGCCTTGACTTGCATCACCACGGTGAAGAACTCACTGGACAGTTCGGGGTAGATGTACTGCATCTCCTCGCTGACCCGCTGCATGGCCTGGTCCAGGGCCAAGCCGGTGCCCAAAACGATGCCCAGCATGTCCACCGTGTCGGGCAGGGACTCTTGCAGCTTCCGCCGGTAGCGCTTCACCAGCCGGTGCAGCACCTGCTGTGGGAGCATCCAGCCCAGGACGGCCGCGGCCAGCATCCCGGTGAACATGCTCATGGGGGCGTTGTCGCGCTGGAGGTAGGCCATGCCGGCCAGGCAGGCGCACAAGAACAGCAATGCGCCGAGAGCGTAGAGCGCGACGGCGTTCGGCCCGCGGATGCCGGCCTGGCTGAGTTCCTTCTCCGAGCCGCGCAGCCAGCCCTCGCCGCCCGGCGCCAGGCTCACCAGGAACTGGAAGCCGTCCAGAAAGCCCCGTCCCCGGCGCCGCCGCGGCGCGCGCTCCGTGCTCGCCAGGGCATGGGCCTGCAATTCCTCGAGGCGGTCGGCCAGCGGGTCCTCGCGGTTCTGGAACAATGCCGCCGCCGACCACAGCAGGGCCGCCACGGTGGCAAAAGCGAGGACGAAGAAAACACCAGCCAGGAGCATCGCGGCTTCAGTACCTCACGTTGGCGATCCGGCGGATGATGAGAATGCCCACGATCTCCGACAAAATCGCGTAAGTCAGAAACTTGCTCCCGGTCGGATCGGAGTACAGCAGCCGGATGTACTCGGGTTTCAGGAACCACATGGCCAGGGCCACCACCAGGGGCAGGCCGCACAGCAGGCCCGCCGAGAACCGCTGCTGCGCCGTATGGGCCTTCATCTTGGCGGCCAAGCCCAGCCGCTCGCGCATCAGCAGCGAGAGGTTCTCCAGCACGCCGACCAGGTTGGCGCCGGTCTGCCGCTGGAGGATCAGGCCGGTGATGAAGAACTTCAGATCGATCAGCGGCACGCGCCGGCCCAGGCTGTGCAGGGCCTCCTCGAGCTGCGAGCCCAGGGCCAGCTCCTCGATGACCTTCTTGAACTCCATGCGCAGCGGGTCCACGGTTTCGCTGGCCATCGTCTCCAGGCCGCTGTGGATGTTGTGGCCGGCCTTCATCGAGCGGTTGAACAGGTCGATGGCGTCGGGGAGGTTGGCCTCGAACTTCTTCAGCCGCTGGCCGCGCACCCGCAGGATGTAGAGGACCGGCAACCCGGCCAAGGCCGCCGTGAGCAGCACGCGCAGCAGCAGGAGAGGCAGCCCGAGCAGCCCCCACAACAGCCAGGCGCCCACCGCGATCAGCATGCAAACCACGATGACGTCCGCCGCCCGGTAGGACAGATTGGCCTGCTGTATATACTCCTGCAAGCGCCGGATCACGCCCACCCAGGCGATGAAGTCCCCCAGGAAGGCCAGCGCCCCGCGCTGTTCCTGCCGCACCAGGTTCGGGGCCGCGCGCGAACGGGGGCCCAGATGCGCTCGCACCTCCCGCAGCCGCGCCACCAGGCGCCGCCGGTAGTCGCGCTGCGGGACCGCCCACACCAGGTAGCCCGCCCCCAGCAGCGCGCCCGTGAAAATGGCGACGGCGATCAGCGTGAACGAGAGCATAGCAGCCTCTGGTTAACCGCGGAGACCGAGAGGGCGCACGGGAAACGCAAACCACAATCAGAAGACTCTCTGCGTACTCTGCGCCTCTGCGGTGAATTCATCGGTCCCGGACCTCGTGCTCTTCCAGGAAGATGGACTGCGACAGGTGGATGCCGTAGGCCTTGAGCCGGTCCAGGCAGGCCGGCCGGTAGCTGGTGGCGCGAAACTTCCCCAGCACGCGGCCGCGCGGGCTCACGCCGCCGCGCTGGAACTCGAAGACCTCCTGCATCTCGACCTGCTCGTCCTCGACCCCCAGCACCTCGCTGATGCCGGAAACCTTGCGCGTGCCGTCGGTCAGGCGCACCGTGTGCGCCACGATGTGGATGGCGGAGGTCAGCATCTGGCGGATGACCTTGTCGGGAATGTGCTGGCTGGCCATCATGACCATGGTCTCCAGGCGGCCGAAGGCGTCCCGGGCGGAGTTGGCGTGCACGGTGGTCATCGAGCCGTCGTGGCCCGTGTTCATGGCCTGCAACATGTCCAGGGCCTCCGAGCCGCGGCATTCGCCGATGACGATGCGGTCGGGCCGCATGCGCAGGGCGTTGATGACCAAGTCGCGCTGGCTGATCGCTCCGGCGCCCTCGATGTTCACCGGGCGCGTTTCCAGGCGCACCACGTGGGACTGCTGGAGCTGCAACTCGGCGGTGTCCTCGATGGTGACGACGCGCTCCTCCTCGGGGATGAACCGCGACAGCGTGTTCAGCATGGTGGTTTTGCCGGAGCCCGAGCCGCCCGAGACCACCACGTTGAGCCGCGCCTCCACACACCCGCTCAGGAAGTCCAGCATCCCGGTGGTGAGGGTCTCGTTCTTGAGCAGGTCCTCGGTCGAGAGCAGCTTCTTGCCGAAGCGGCGGATGGTGAGCACCGGGCCGATCAGCGACAGCGGCGGGATGACGGCGCAGACGCGCGAGCCGTCCAGGAGGCGCGCGTCCACGATGGGCGAGGAGTCGTCGATGCGGCGCCCCATGGCGGACACGATGCGGTCGATGATCATCCGCACGTGAGCCGCGTCCCGGAAACGAATGTTGGTCTCCACCAGCCGCCCGCCGCGCTCCACGTATACGCTGTCAAAGCCGTTGACCAGGATGTCGCTGACGGAGGGATCCTTGAGCAGCGGCTCCAGGGGGCCGAGGCCGAAGACCTCGTCCAGCACTTCCTCGATCAGCCGCTCCCGCTCGATCACGGTCAGCGGGATGGACTCGTCGGCCACCAGCCGCTCGACCACCAGGCCGACCTGGCCGCGAACCCCGTCCTTGTTGAGGGTTCGGAGCTGGTCCGGGGAGAGCGAGTTCAACAGCTTCGTGTGAATCTGGCTCTTGATCTCGAACCAGCGTTCCGTCCCCGTGGTGGACCAGGGCAATGTGCGTGACGCCATACCTCAGTAGCCTCTGGACGCTCCTATCGGCCGGCCTCGACGGCTTTCCCGTTCGGCCCCTTGGCCGCGGTGGCCTTCTCCACGAAGGCGCGGAAGGCCCGGTCCCAGTCGGCCCCGGCCTGGCGGTCGGCGGCCAGAGGCCGGGCGCGATTGATGGCCGCCAGCACCGCCGGGGAGCTGGGAATGCCATAGAACACCCGCTGGTTCAGCGTCTGCTGAATCTGCTCCAGCGTAGCATGGTTGGTGTTGATCCGCTTCTGATACTGGTTGACGACGACCTTGAGCTGGTCCTGGTTGAACCCCATGCGCATCAGGAACGAGATGTAACGCTGGGCGTTGCGGATGGTGGGGAACTCCTGGGTGACCACCAGGAACACCACCGAGGAGGCCTGCAAGGCCGCCAGCGCCACTTCGTCGGAGATCGCCCGGCCGGCATCGATCACGATGGACTCGTACTTCTCGACCAGGAAGGCCGAGAACTCGCGGAACATGGGTTCGGAGAAGAAGCCCCGCTGCTCGAGGGAATCCGGCGGGCCCACCAGGAAGAAACCCAGCGGGTCGCGCGTAACGAAGCCCTCGAACAGCGCCTGGTCCATGCGGCTCAGGTTCTCGGCCACCTCCAGCAGGGTGTACTGCGGCGAGGCGCCCACCTGCATGGCCACGTCGTTGCCCGTCCAGTCCAGGTCGATCAGCACGGTCTGCTGCTGGCGCTGCGCCAGCACGGCGGCGAAATTCACCGCCAGCGTGGTGGTGCCCACGCCGCCTTTGGTCCCCAGGAACGAGTAAATGCGGCCCAGCTTGCTGGCCGTGGCTCCCGTGCGGCGCGGGGCGCGCTCCAGGCGGCTCATGGCCTCCCGGAAGTCGATGCGCTTGAACGGCTGCATCAGGAAATCGCTGGCGCCGGCGCGCACCGCGGCGATCACCGTTTCACCGTCGGCGTGGTAGTTCGAGGCGATCACGTACAGGTCCGGCGCCGCCTGCGTGGCCTTCTCCAGGGCCTTCAAGGCCGTCTCGCTGTCGCCGGACAAGTCCACCAGCAGGGCGGTCTCCGGATGCCGCTCCAGGTCCTGAAGCACGCGGATGTATAGGTTGGGAGTGACCTCCGGATACTCCGCCAGCACCTTGGCATTGGCGATGTTGAGCAGGTTCTCCCGAACCATCTCCCGGAAGTGCTCGTCGCCGGAAGCCACCAGCAAGGAAATCGGCATACGCTCTCCTACGGTGCGCAGGTCGCCTGTTCCGGATCGCAGCCCGCGCTCTCGGTGGGCACGGTGGTGCGGAAGTCGGGAAGCGAAACGCCCGCCAGACCCAAATGACTGAGAAACCTTCGAAACGAGTAATTCCCCACCTGGACGGTGACCACGTCAGGGATGCACAGGGTGCTGCACTCGCCCTGATCGCAACTGAATTCCTCCAGCGTTCCCGTCTCGGCGTTGCGGGCGAAGTACGAGACTGTAATCTCGGCCTCGCCGTTCTGAAACTGATCCATGTCGATGACCCGGGGCACGTGCGTCCGCATGTAGGTCCGCACGTTGTCCCCGGAGCCGTCCCAGCAGTGCGTGGCGGCGTAACGGGCGCCATCGCGGGTCATCTCGGCCACGCTGTGCCAGACCCACAGCAGCTCCGCGGTGAAGATGACGGCGAAGGTCAGCGGCATTATCACGCTCGCGTAGATGATGCCCCACTCGGCCATCGACTGGCCGGACTGCTTGGACCACAGGCTGAAGCCTGTCCCACCGAGGCTGCCTGTCCTACGGGCCCTCATCACGTCCCTCCGTACGGCAGGCGCACCTGGGGCCTGAGCGGGATGGGATCCAGCAGCAGGCGCGGAATCCTCAGTTGCACCGGGTAACCCTGGGGGATCGAGACCACGATGGCGTCGGGCGCCAGCCCGCCGGCGTTGGGGTCGCAGCCGGTCGAGGAGCAATCGCAGAGTTCCAGCGCCCCGGTGTCGGGGTTCAGACGCTCGAGGCGCACCTGGATCTGCTCGGCCGACAGGTTGGGCAGGATGGGGTCGGTGGTGCCTTCGGTGTTGCCGGTGAGCGCGTAGTTCTTGGCGGCCTGAACGGCGGCGTCGGTCTCGTCGCAGAAGTTCACGCCCTGCTGCGTGCCCAGGTAGCGCGCCAGGTTGTAGAGAATCTTCTGCACGGTGAAGTAGGTGTAGGCCAGCCGGCCCAGCTCCACCAAGCCCATCAGCAACAGCACCAGTACGGGCGTAAACAGCGCCGCCTCGACAATGGTGCTCCCCTGCCGCCCGCGCCGCCTCATTGGTGCAACACCACCTTTCCCGGGCCGGCCGCCACCTGGCAGCCGTCGAACCGGCCCTGCTTGAGCGGCGCCACGCTGCCGATGTAGAGCGCCACGAACCGCCCGTCCGCGTCCTGTGGGTTGATGTTGGCGTCGTTGGGGTTGGGCTCGACCAGGAACTGCCGGAAACCCAGCACGGTCATCGTACCGCTGCCCGAAAGGGACTCGACCATCGGCACGGTGATCACGCGCCGGGCATTGCCCCTGTAGGCGGCATACTCCTCGAGGTCGGAGATGTCGGTGTCGGCCTGGTAGGCCTGGAGCGCATCCACCTCGGCGATGCTGGCGCAGGCCTCCGGCACGGCGGCGTCGAAGCGCGTCCACATGCCGCACAAAAGCGAGGTGACCCCCGAGGGAGGATTCTGATTGCAGGACAGAGGAGCCACCGACTCCCAGACCACCTCGCCTTCCTCGGAGGCGACCTTCAGGCAGGCCAAGGCCGGATTGGTGGAAGGCACCAGGCCCTGCGCCCCGATGCGGTAAAGCTGGGTGGCCTCCTCGGCGAAGACCGCGGCCTCCTGGTGGTAGCGGTTCAGGACCAGGTACTGCACCACGCTGCCGGCCAGGGGTGCGGGCGCCGGCTGGCCGCTGCACAGGTAGGCGAAGGTGTACTTCGTGTTGACGACGAAGCCGAAGTCGGTGGTCTCCTCCGGGTCGAGGGGCGCGATGGCCAGCGGCTCGATGCCGCAGGCGGTGCACAGCGGCGGGCTGATGCCGGCGATGGCCTGCGCCCGAATGGGGGTCTTGCGCTCGAGGCCCAGGGGCAGGAAACTCCAGAACAGCAGGGGCGCATCGGCGGTGATGGTCACCTTGGCGTACTTGGCCGTGGCGCTGCCCGCGGTGGTGGAATCCTCGCCTTCGCCTGACTCCAGGGCGGCCGCCGCGGTCTGGTAGTAGCTAGGAGCGGGCGCTTCGCTGGAGAGCATGCCCGTGGTGGTCCCGATGGCCAGGCCGCCGAAGTTGTACCGGTTGCCGTAACCGGACTCGGAGTCCAGCACCGCGTTGGCCGCGGCCGTGGCCAGCTCCGCCGCCATGTCCGTGCCGATCAGCTTCTGCGCCGCCGCCAGGGCCATGGCCTGGGCGGCGGTCTTAAGCTCCGCCCGGATCAGGTAGAGCCGCCCCAGATCGACCGCAAAGCCCATCAGGCCGAAGATCACCGGCACCAGGATGATCAGCAACTCCAGCGACACCGTGCCCTTGCGGCCAGCATGCACCGCCGAGGCGCAGAGGACACGGAGATTTCCCCTGGGAAGGACGCTTACGTTTCCCCGGGCCTGGCCTCTAGGTTCTCCGCGTCTCGGCGGTGAATTCCTACTTGGGTTCCTGGTAACCACGGGGTCCGACGAACTCCGGTTTCTTGGTGTCCTTGACCGGGGCGCCCTTGCGCTGGGCCGGCTGGGCCGCCGGCGGCAGGAAGAGCTCCGGCATCTCCGGCAACTTGATTTGCTCTTCCGGGCTCAAGGGGCGCACGAAGCGCGGGGTGATGACCACCAGCAGCTCGTTGGCGGTCTTGCGGGTCGAGCGGCTGCGGAACAGGCGCCCGATGATCGGCACGTCCCCCAGCCCGGGCAGCTTGTTGAGTACCTGCTGCACGCGGTTGTCGATCAGCCCGGCGATGGCGAAGCTCTCCCCGTCCTTCAGCACCACCTCGGTCTCCGCGCTGCGCGTGCTGATGGCCGGGATGAGGAACCCTTGCAAGGTCACGGCGTTGGCGAAGTCCAGCGAGCTGACCTCCGGCTTGACCTGCAGCCGGATGGCCCCGGACTCCGTCACCGTGGGCGTGAAGTTCAACTGCACGCCGAAGGGCTTGAACTGCACGGTGATCACCGGGGCGGTGGAGCCGCCGGTGGGCGTCGTGGTGATGGTCGGAAACGGGAACTGTCCGCCGGCCAGGAAACTGGCCTGCTTGCCCTCGACCGTGATCAGGTTCGGCTCGGCCAGGATCTGCAGTAAGTTGCGGGCCTGCAGGGCCCGGATGGTGGCGCCGATATTCAGGTCCGGCCGGAAGATGAACAGGTTCAAGAAATCCGCGATGCTGACGGTGGTGTCCGAGAAGCGCTGATTCTCGAACTGGAGCTGGGAGAAGCGCGGCTGCTGGAACTGCTGGGTGCTGAGCCCGCCCAGCGTCTTGTCGTTGCGGCTGAAGTAGTTGAAGCCCAGCTCGGTGAGCGCGAGGCGGTCCACGGTGGCGAACTTCACCTGCAAGAGGACCTGCCGGGGATCCGGCAGCGGCGGGGTCTGGAGCAGGTTGACCACCTTGCGGGAGCGGGTCGAGGCCAGCGCTGCGGCTTTCTTGGATTGCTCGGCGTCCTTGGCCGTGCCGGTCAGCACCAGGGTCTCTTCATTGCCGGTGACGCTGACGGAGGCTCCGGGCAGAGCCTCGCGGAGCTCGCGGCGCAGGGTGTCGATCTCGGTGGTGTCGCTGACCACGCGGATGTCGTAGCGGACCGGGGCGGCATCGCCTTCCCAGACCACCAGCGTGGTGTGGCCCGCGCTCTTGGCGTTGACCATCACCTCGCGCGGGGAAACCACTACGGCGTCGGCGATCTTCGGCTCGGCGATGGCCACGCGCTGCACCGCGCTCGAGAACTCGAGCAGCTCGCCGCGCCCGGCCATCAACGTCAGCGCGCGCGCCGTCACCTGCGGCCGGACCGGCTGCGTCTGCGCCGCCGCGCCCACGACGTATAGGATCAGCAACGGGAAACGCAACGTGAAAGCTCTCATGGGAAGATTTCCTGGACGTGCTTGTCACCCCGGAAGACATCCACGACGTGCTTGGGCTTGGCCGTCTCTTTCTTGGGCTCGACTTTCCGCTGCCCGGTCAGCTCGCGCCAGGCGTCCTCGTCCTTGATTTCGGGAAGCTTGCTGCCGGTCAGCGGCGGCAGGCCCCGGCGGGCACGGGCCGAGCGCGCGTAGACCATGGGGTCCAGGGCTTCGGCGGTCATGATGCGGGAATCGGAGGCCCTCGAGCGGTCCAGCGGGTTGCGCAGGGCCAGGCTGATCTTGCCCTGGTTCTTGGCCAGCTCCAGCTTGCGGGCCTGCTCCGGGGTGACCAGCAGGGTGGCCACCGGCACCTTGGGCGCCCTCGGATCCACCTGCTGGCCCGCCTGCGTCAGCCGCCCCACGGCCAGCACTTCGATGTCTTCCAGGATAGTGATCGTGGCGGCCTCGGCCATGGCGCCGGCCCGGGTGAACAGCACATCGACGCGGCAGCGGGGCTGCACCAGGCCGGCCACGCCACTAGCATCAGTGATCGGCACCGCGATGGCGCGCGTGCCGAGCTCGATGGTGGCCGGCACGCCCTCGGCCCGGGTCCAGGAGGTCATTCGCGTGCCGTTCAGCAACTCGTTGGCGCTCACCGGGTAGAGCAGCACGCGGTCCTCGGCGTCCCGCTCCGCCAGGATGACCGCCTTGGGTAGGTCCTTCTCCAGGACGCTGAGCGTCTTCACGTCCGCCTTCCTGAGCCGCGTTCCCATCGGCATGTCCCGGGCGGCCGCGACCACCTTGACGAACTTCTCCTTCTTCTGCCCCCTGGCCTGGGACCACAGGAACCAAGTGAGGGCGATCGCCGACAGCCAGGCGATGCCGAAAATCATCAGCACTCTTTGACGGTCCATGGAGCGCCCCTATGGGTACAATCTTTACTTAAACCCAAACATAGGCCTACAAGTTCCGAGCCGGAAGGCCCTCCGGCTTCTCCAGCAGCGTCGCCACCCGGTCGCGGTACAGCCGCTTCCAGCCCGCCTGCTCGAGGGCGGCCACCAGCGAGTAGTCCCTGGGCAGCAGGGCATGGGTAAAGCCCCAGCCCTCCACCTGCTCCCGCCATCCGGGCCGCACCTGCATCAGCCGGACGTAGTCCTTCATGAACGCGGCGCCGTAGAAATCGCTGCGCCCGTCGAAGAAGACCTTGCGCCGGCCCGCGAACCGGTAGATCAGGTACCCACCGTACTTGTCGGGGGCCAGCAGGCGGGCCTCCGGCGACAGCTTCTCCAGCGCGCCGGCGGCCCTAACCGGGAACTCCTCTGGAGGAAAGCCCGCCCGGGCCGCCACCGCGGGCGTCCGCATCCACAGCACGGCCAGCAGCAGGGCCACGGGGATCCAGGCCCGGCCGTCCAGGCGGCCCTCCAGCGCGCGCAGCCGGTCCGAGTAGTCCAGGAACCCCTCCAGCCAGCGCCGCAACGCCGGCCGCAGCCCGCCGGCCTCCCGCAGAGCTTGGGTCATGGCGCCGTTGGCCAAAGGTAGCAGCACTAAGGCTACCACAGGCAGCCCGCGGGCCGAACGAAGCGCGGCCACCAGCACCACCACCGACAGTAAGAACTGCGCCAGCTTCTTCTGCCCCAGGGCCAGCACCGCCCCTAGGGCCGCCACGGCCAGCGCCGCCAGGATCTGGAAAGCGCCCGCGACGTGGAAATTGAAGCTCTGAAACTCCCCCACGCGCGCCAGTAACTCAGTGTCGCCCAGGTAGCTCGCCAGGTGCCGGTGCAGATTCCAACCGTACGGATTCATCAGGCTGCCGAGCAGCGCCACGCCGGCGGCGCAGGCGAACCAGCGCGCCTTCCGGCGCTCCATGGATGCATCCAGGCTCCAGACCCAGGGCCTCACCAGGTGCCCGGCCGCATACACCAAGGCGATAGCCGGCGCCAGGAAGAAGCTCGCGTGCAGGTTGGCCCATAGCGCAGCCAGCAGGAAGATGCCCACCGCGTGGCGCAGGCGGAAGACGGGGGGACCGCTCGCTGACGCTCGCGGCTCGGATAGGGGTTGGGAGACACGCTCGGCTTGCCAGACCGCCGCCAGCAGCAGCAGCCAGCTCAGCACGTGCGGCCGCGCCAGCCAGTGCAAGCTGGTCGTGGACAGCATCGGCGCCGCCATCGCGCAGGCCAGGAAAAAGTTGCCTCCCACCGTCCATTGCAGCCGAAACCACAACCATACCCCGCTGGCGAGGGCCAGCCCATACAGCACAGCCACTCCCCCCAGCCCACCCGCACGGTGCGCCGCCCCCGTCATAACGTCCGCGCCCCACTCCCAGGCGAACCACTCCCGCCCGGCGCGCGTGAACGAGTAAGGATCGTGGCGGGGGAGATGGGCAGTGGCCAGAATGGCTTCTCCGGTCCGGATGTGCCAGCCGGTGTCGGAATCCCGAAAAAGCCGCCGGGGGCCGTCGGGAAGGACGAGGCAGTAGAACAGCGTGACCGCCGCGGCGATCAGGCTCACGTCGGGCGCCAGCCAGGCCCGCCGCGCGTCGGGACGGACCGGCGCACCCCCGGCACGAGCCGCCGAGCAGGGCACATCCGCGGATACCGGCACATCGACCCGCTCGAGCCCTCTACTGGGCCGTCGTCCCGATGCTTCCCAGGTCCGCGGTGATGCTCGAATACAGGCTCGTAATGGCTTGGGACAACGTGTTGACGGTGCTGATCAGCGCCAAGCCCACGGCGGCCACGATCAGCGCGTACTCCACCAAGTCCTGTCCCTGCTCCTCCCTGAGGAGCCCTATCAAGAATGTCCTCATGCTGTACCCCACAAACTCCTTCAGCGCCCGCCCCCTAGCGGGCGGCACGCTGCGCCGCAGCGGTCTTCTGCGGCTCTTCGATTCCCGCCAGTCCTCTCCAAAAAGCGGCCAGGAAGCGCTTCCAGGCCGGGCGCGGCTGGCTGGCTGGCACAGTCGTCGGCTTTCCGTCCAGTTCCGCGATCAACCGCAGGTTCGCCACGGCCGCCGGGTGATTCCGATTGTACCCTAGCGCCGTGGCGAGCTCCTTGCGAGCCTCCGCGCAGCGCCCCTCCTCGATCAGCACCGCGGCCAGATTGCTGTGGGCCGTCGCCTTGTCGGCCCCCTTCTGCCAGTAGCGCAACGCCTCCTCGGGTTGCGAGGCGAGGGCCACTCCCAGGTTGTTCCGGGCAACCGCGGAATCCGGCGCCAGGACCAGCGCCTGGCGGAACTCCTCGGCGGCCTCGGCGTACCTTTTCTGCTGGAGCAGGTTGTAGCCCAGATTGTTGTGCAGCCAGTCCCGCTCGGGACCCAGCTTCAGGGCTGCCCGATGCGCCGCCTCGCCACGGTCCCGCTGGCCGAGCTCGTCACGCAGGATGCCGAGCCAGGAGGCATACTCCGGGCGGCTCTGAGGGGAGCGCCCGAGGAACTTCTCGAGTTCGCCGGCGGCTTCAGCCCGCAACCCCATGACGCGCAGGCTCTTAGCCATGGCAAGCTGGACTTCGGCGGACTCGGGAAATCGCGCCGCCGCCAGCCGGTAGTGCTCCAGGGCCAGCTCTCGGCCGCCCAGGCTCTCGTAGTGCTGCGCCAACTCAAGCCTGACCGGCAAGTTCTCGGGCTCTCCAGCCAGACGCGCCTGCAACGTGCGCAGGTGATAGTCCCCTTCACCGACGTAGCGGGCGTTCACGATCTGGCGCTCGAGGCTGGCCAGCGCCGCCCGGGAGACAGTGGCGGGGGCGGGTTTCGCCACGTAGCCGGCGCGGTGCTGGGAGCAGGAACACAAGCCCAACGCCGCCGCTGCCAACCAGACGCCCTGCCTCATAAGACCTTCTGGAATTGTAGCTGATCGCCGACCGCGGTCCGGGTGGCCGCGGCCGTGCCGGCCGGCAGCTCGAGCACTCCGTAGGCCCGCAGGCACACCGACAGCCGGCCGGGAACCATGTCGTGCCGGATTTTCAGTACCTTGCGGCTGCGATCCAGGTAGAGCACGTCGATGGAGAATCTCATACCGATGGTGTGGACGGCTTCACACGGGGCGATCCACAGCCCCTCTCCTGAGGGCAGGCTCTGGCGCTTGAGCAAGCCCGCACGCCGCTTCCGGCTGGTATCGGCAACTTCAACGGCCTCCGCCAGGACACAATCCCGCGTCAGGTTCCGAACGCGAACCATCAGCAAGAGCTTATAACACATCGACGGGGGGATTGTTGCGGGGTTTTCAGGCGGAAGGTGAGTGGGGCGGCCTCGTGGGCCGCCGCCGGGCCCACTCCGGGCTCGCTCCGTCAAGCCACTCGCCTATCGATGCAAACAGGCGTGTCAACAGCATTTCCTCCTTGCCCTCCCCCAGTTTGAGCGCCGAACATGTGGAATAGGCCTCCCGGCCTGTTGGGCGGCACGCAGCAAACAGGCAAGAATGCCTATTCCACCTTGGGCCCACACAGAACTGGGGGAGGGCAAGCATTTCCTCACGCCTTCCTGCCTCGAGCGCCCCCCGGGAGGGTGCTGCCCGTCCCCCGCACAGCAACTTGCCGTGCCCCACGGGGTTTCACTACGCTGTAGAGTGCATCGCATGCAAGCAATAGAGTTGTGTCTTGCCCGCCTCGCCGCCCTGTGTGGGCTGCTGGTGGCCCTGGTGGCGGCGCCGGCCGCCTAAGCCCAGACCCAGGGAGCCGCTTTTGGAGAGGTGGTGCGCCTCGGCTACACGCCTTCCGACATCGTGCTGGACGAGTCGCGGGAGCGCCTCTACCTGGTGAACACCAACGCCAACCGGGTGGATATCTACAGCTACAGGGACACGGCTTGGTGGGCTGGATTCCGGTGGGCAACACGCCGCTGAACCAGCACCCCCGGGTCGGCCCCAAGTTCACAGCGCCGCACAGCCGCAACCAAACGGCGAGCTGAAGCTCGCCGCTGCACACTGAAGTGTGCGCCACCCGTGGCGTGGGCTTTAGCCTGCTGCTGCGGGCTTCAGCCCCCAGAAATCTGTGCGCCCCGCGAAGATTCCCGGCGTTAGTAGTACAGAGGTACTCCAGGTAGCGGACCGCCGCCTGCATCTCGCTCTGCGGCAACCTGTCTACCAGCCGGTACAATTCCTCTTTGCCCGCCACTCCCCTACCTGTCATCTTAATTCCAAGCGAAGCCACCGCCCCTCCGCGCCTCATCGCCTCTCCCTGTGCCTCGCCCGCGCCCGCGTAGCACAGCATAAGGATGGGAACAATCACCGGCCACTTCATACCCCATCCCCAACGCCCCTACCTCGAGCTGTCCGCCTAACGGCGGCCGTAAGCTGCGGGATGCGCTGGCGCGGGACGTGCGCAGGCACAACCCGTGACAGCGTGGACCGACGGCTTCACGGCCATGTTAGGGGGCCTTCTTCGGCTCGCTTGCAAGGGCAGCTGGTGAAGGAAGTTGATTCATTACGTCCCTGATGAATGATGCATGCACCACAACCGCGATCCCCAGTGAGTGCTCCTTCGTGAGCGTCTGATCGAGTGATCGTATTGTCTCTGTGACGTTCTTTTGTTGTGAGACGAGTCCAAGCAGGAGAGAGGTAGTCCCAATGTGCGTGCCGCCGGCATAAACACGATTCGAATCGAACATGAACACGGGACCACCGCTGTTCCCACGAAAAACTGGAAAATCGAGCAGGAAGGCCATCGTCGTGGAAGTCGGGACCAGCGGGAAACTCGCAATCCTTCCACTTCGCAGAATTGGGAAGCCTGCGTCGTTAGCCTCGGCGCCGAATGGAAACCCTAAGACCAGGAGTTGATCCCCCGGGCGAACCTCCAACTCGCGAAGGATGTCGTCTGTCGCAAGGAGATCGGTTGACGCAAGCCGAAGGTCGGCGATCTGCGGCAACGCGACGAGCATGGCTGCGACGTCGGCCCTGGGGTCGCGAACCCAGAGAGCAGTACCGCCCTTCCGGATCGGAATCGGAAAGGTCAACCGCGCGAAGCCGTCACCCTTCGGCTGTCGCAGATGAAGAGTTGCGGTTTCACCCTTCATATCCTCAAGCACGTGAGCCGCTGTGATCAGAACGTATCGGGCGCGCGGTGGATCACCCGAAAGCGGCTGTCCCAGAACGAAAGCAGTCCCTAGCGAACCCCCACCCTCAAGCTTGAACGTTGATCGCATGAGAATCGAGGCGAAGTCGTTCGGATCGCAGCCTGGCACGGAATGACCCCACATAACGATTGCACCCATAGCGATTACAAGACCAAAACACAACCTGTGAAGATATCGCATCACTGCTGTCCGGGAGATGAGTTTTGGATTCCTGCTAACCGTTTGATAGGAAGAGAGTTAGGCGGCGTTTCTGCATTTCCCGATTTGAATTTTTT
>Ga0315289_10002829_pt1 | contig 26459 bp, 20 predicted proteins | sample YL17G11_40_MG_FD_203452 | JGI IMG/M metagenome (GOLD analysis project Ga0315289, IMG submission 203452) | Sediment microbial communities from Yellowstone Lake, YNP, Wyoming, USA - YL17G11_40 | ecosystem: Environmental > Aquatic > Freshwater > Lake > Sediment | place: USA: Wyoming | collected...
ATTTTACCTGATGGATATCTACCAAATATAGCATTATCCATACCATATTTTGATTGTAATTGTTCAGATACACTTCTATAGTAAATATCCATTTGGTTCATTTGGTTTTGGATTACATCCCTAACTATTACATCACCAGGACCTTTTAATCTTGGATTTGTTAAATCAGTATTTGATGATGCCCCATATTCATTTGATGTTCCGTATTGATATTTATTTTTAGAAAATAAATTATTTTTTTCAACCAATGGTGTTGAAAGGTCATAAGAAGCTACGCTCATGAATCCATCTATAGTATATTTAGATGGTTTATTCTTTGAAAGAAGAACTTGTCTTAATATAATACCCTGAGCAAGAACTCTTGAGAGACCTAAAAATGCAGATGTACCAATCCCTTCTACAACAATACCAAGTTGGTTTGTTGGTGGATTATGAGCAAGATTATTATCTCTAAATTTTTTTGAATATGATTCAAGGTCAGTATTAGACGGTACATTCGAACTTATTAAATTATTTCTTAGAGGAATCGAATCTGCTAATAAATTATTTCCAGTAGAAACATTGGAAGCTAAGTTGCTATTTAAATATTCTTTCGAGTCACTTAATAAGTCACTATTATCTGGAACATTAGAAGCTAAGTTGATATTTAAATATTCTTTCGAGTCACTTAATAAGTCGCTATTATCTGGAACATTGGAAGCTAAGTTGCTGTTTAAATATCCTTTAGAATCTGATAACAAATCGCTAGTGTCTGGAACATTAGAAGCTAAGTTATTATTTAAATATTCTTTTGAATCTGATAATAAATCACTTGACTTTGGCGTATTTGATGCTAAATTATTTTGCAAGAAATCTTTTGAGTCAGCTTCTAAATCAGAATTGTTTGGCTTATTAGCTGATATATTGTTTTGAAAAAATGATTTAGAATCATTTTCTAAGTCAGAATTATTTGGTTTATTCGCAGCAATATTATTTTGAAAAAATTCTGCTGAATCTACTTCTAAGTCACTTGAGTTTGGCTTGTTTGCAGAAATATTATTTTGCAAGAAATCTTTTGAGTCAGATTCTAAATCACTATTATTTTTTTTGTTGGCCGATATATTGTATTTTAAAAATTCTACAGAGTCATTTTCTAAATCAGAACTATTTGGTTTATTCGCAGCAATATTATTTTGTAAGAACTCCTTTGAGTCATTTTCTAAATCAGAACTCTTTGGCACATTGGTAGCAATATTATTTTGCAAAAACTCCTTTGAGTCATTCTCTAAATCAGAGCTCTTTGGTACGTTTGCGGCAATATTATTTTGCAAGAACTCCTTTGAGTCAGTTTCAAGGTCACTTGTATTAGATACATTAGCAGAAATGTTATTTTTAAAGAACTCCTTTGAGTCATTCTCTAAATCAGAATCCTTTGGTACGTTTGCAGCTATATTGTTTTGAAAGAACTCTTTTGAGTCACTCTCCAAATCAGAATCCTTTGGTACGTTTGCAGCTATATTGTTTTGAAAGAACTCTTTTGAGTCATTCTCTAAATCAGAACTATTTGGTTTATTTGCAGAAATATTATTTTTTAAGAATCCTTTTGAGTCAGTTTCAAGGTCGCTTGTATTAGGTACGTTTGCAGATATATTATTTTGCAAGAACTCCTTTGAATCATTCTCTAAGTCAGAATTGTTTGGTTTATTTGCAGCAATATTATTTTTAAGAAACTCTTCAGAATCTATTTGCAAATCAGACTCATTTGGCTTATTAGCAGCAATATTGTTTTTTAAAAACTCAGTTGAATCAATTTGTAAATCAGACTCATTTGGTTTGTTTGATGAGATGTTGTTTCTTAAAAATTCTTTTGAATCTTTTTCAAGGTCACTTGTATTAGATACATTAGCAGAAGTATTATTTTTTCTTATATCTTCAGAATCGCTTAATAAATCACTTCCATTAGAAACGTTTTTTGATGTATTATTAACTCTAAATTCATCAGAATTTGAATCTATGTTTTGTTTTGTACTTAAATTATCGTGATTTTTAACAATATTATTTATTCTCGCTTGGTTTGAATCTATTAAGACATCACTATTATTTGGTACATTCTTAGCTATATTACCGACTCTGTATCTATTAGACTTTTCTAATAAATCATCTGCAGATTTAATTAAATTATTTCTGGCCAATAAAGAGTTTCTTGTATCTTCTGATAATTTTTCTAAACTTATGTTCTCAGAAACCAATTTTGCTATAAGGGCATCTCTTATTGTTTTTGAATTTTCTTCAAGATTTATTATTTTTGGAACATTCTTAGCTAATAAAGAATTTTTTGTCTGAGGATACAGAACATCATAAACATTTTGTGGAGCGATTAGATTCCTATGAAGCAATTGCCTTCTGATACTAGCGGAATATTCCTCATAGAAATACCTTAAGTTTTCTTCACTTACACCTTCTAAATCATTATCATCCAAATATGATGCCATTTATTGCTTTCTATATAAATAATATATAAAAAAAAACCTCCTTAAACTAAAGAGGTTTTGTTGATACTATTATACAATTCAACTTATTTAATTATAGCTGTGTCTTTAACAATTGTATGTTGTATGTCTCTACCATTCATTTTAAAGCTAATTTCTAACTTCCTCGTTTCTCCGCCTCCACCAGCACCACCAGTTGCGCTTGCAACATTTGCCATAGCAGCCATAGCATTTCCGCCACCAGAAGCATCAGCCATTGCCTCAGAAAGTTCTTTTAGTTTTTCTAATTTTTCCAAACTTAGAGATTCTGCTGCAGCGCTTAATTTTGCCAATCCATCTCCAGCTGAATTTAAACTATCAGCCAATAATTGAATAGCTGGCGCAATTAATGCAAGCTCAGATAATTGAGAAAACATTCCGCCTCCAAAGAAGCTCATTACTCCACCAATCATAGCAGCAGCACCAAATGCTATCATTGCAACAGATAATACTCCCAAGCCAGCAGCTAGTGCAAATAAACTACCAGCATCTATTGTGGATAATTTTAATATAGAATCAGCTATTGTGCTAATTACCATAGAAACAGCCGTACCAACCGCAAGAACAACTGTCGCTATTCCATTAAAAACAGATGTAATCAATGGAGCCAGTGCCCCAAGTCCTTCTGCAAATATTTTAAATGCAAATGCCAATCCTATTATAGCTACTGTTAATACAAGTATTATTGGTATAAATGGAGTTAATATTCCAAGTCCCGTAGCGGCTGCAGACGCAAAGGCAGTTATTCCTTGTCCAAGAGCACTCATTAATGATATAAATGATTTTGTTACAATACTTACCAATTGACCAACAATTTGTTGAACTACACCTATTGCTCTAGATGCACTTTGTAAAACAGTAGTAAGTCCATCAACAATTCTTGTTGCCAAATCTAAAATCTGTTGAATTATATCTCCAACAAAAGTAAGTATTTGACCTGCTATATCTTTTATGAAATTAAAAATACCACCAATTGAATCTTTTATTCCTGTTGCTATTTTTGTAATTGAGCTTTTAATTGTCTCCCAGGTCTTAGCCATGTCCATCCCTTTTTTTGTATCAACATCTCCAGTTCCGCCTTCTCCTTCTGCCCCTCCTCCCATTCCAAGAGCTCCTGTAACTTTTGACTTTATCTTACCAAGCATGCCGCCAAGTCCACCTACACCTTTTGCAATAAAAGATTTTACACTAGCTCCAAAACTTGTTCCAAATAATATAAGAGCTGGTATTGCCCATTGTAAAATAGTACCAAGCTTACCTAATTTACCAAAAGCCTCCCAAACACCTGTAAATATTGTTGTAACTCCTTGTATTGCCCATGTCAATAATTCTAGTGCTGGTTGAAATATTGTAAAAATACTCATAAAAGCACTTATAAAATTAGCAAAAGATTCTTTTAAATCTTGGTTTCTTTTATTTTGTTCTTCAAGAGTTAATTCATCCGCCTTCATTTTATCTGCCAAATCCTGCCCATTTCTACTCTGTAAATCTTCCATTGATTTAATGCCCATTTTTTTAGCCATATCACTGCCTGCATAAAATTCTACCTTTCCGTCTTTACCCATTTTTAGCATGCTAGCTATTCCAGATTTAGCCAAATCTCTATCTGCTTCTTTTACGCCATCAATAGTGCCTTGAAAAGGATTTAGTTTAGCTTCATCTGTTGCATTTTGGGCAATCATTTTTTGAAATTCTTCTACAGGCACATGTGCTGCTGCAGCTGCAATTCTTAATCTATCTGCATCAATTGGGTCAAATTCATATTCTCCTTTTTCATTAAACTTGCCTATGTCTTTACCCATTCCAGTTAATATCTTCTGAAGTTCTTTTGGCCCTTTTCTTGCTGCGGCCAACAAATCCATCGGATTTATATTAGAAAAAGAGCCACCAGCCAACTGTAATTCAGAAGCCATTTCCATAGCACCCTCAATATTTCTAGCATGTTCTGCCATATTAAATATAGACTCTACACTCATATGTAATTTTTCCGCTTGAATCACCATCTTTTTTAAAGAATCTTCTCCGCCCGTAAAACCCATACTTCTCATTTTGCTCATATTCTTACTGATACCAGCAATGACCTTACTTGAACTTACTCCAAATCTTCTCGCTTCCTGGTCAGCTCCCTGCATAAAATCTTTTACTTGTTCAGAACTTTCTCCCATTCTCATTAATTCTCCCGCAAGATTTGTTATATCGCCAGCAGCAGCACCAGTAGCACCTTCAATGGCTGCAAAATCTTTGGCCGCAGTAGATAATACAGAAAAATCTGTTGTATTTAATTCTCCAGACATATCTGCCATTGTCTGTGCAGCCTTTTCAACTGAAACACCATATTGTGCAACATCAGTTGTTAATCTTGACATTGCCTGTTCATTATCATCCATTAAAATACCAGTACTTCTTTGAACTTTATGCAATTGTGTATCAAAATCAGTAAGTGCAGCTATCCAACCTGTTTTTATTTGTTTGGTTATACCATCACCAAGACCCTTCATTAAATCAAATTTCTTATTTAATTCAGAAGAGCTTTTTATTTTTTCTTCAATCAACTCGTTACCATCATTAATTATTGCATTACTCTCAAGTAACTTGTCTCTTTGGCTTGACATAATAGCCAAGACTTCTCTCTGTTTAGAGGTACCTGATTTTATTATATCATTCCAATCATTTCCTTTTGCTATTTTTTCAGTCAAACTTATTAAATCAGACTCACTAAGATTATTTAATTCTACATATTCTTTGCTTATTTGACCCATTTTTTCTAAAACCAACTTCTGCTTGACTTGATAGTCTCTAGCATAATCCATTTCTAGCTTTTTATATTCTTCTTGTTCTCTTAATTCTTTTGTTTGTTCTTGAGATAGTTGCAAATTACCATTTAATACATTTTTTAAATCTTCTTCATTTTTAATTAGATTTTTTAAAACTGGACTCATCTTTGAATTTAGAAGAGCAAAATTTGCAGCAAATGATTCTTGAGATACACTTGATACATCTCTAAAGGCATCACCTAATTCTTGTTGAATCATTTCTGCCATTTCTGTTATTCGTGGAGATGAGTTTTTTACAATGTCAGCAAACTCATCTCCAAGAGTACTAACTTTATCTTTTATGTCTTTTATTTCTTCTGCTATTTTTATTAATTCAGCTGGAGTTTTTTTAACTTCTTTGAAAAAGGAAGCTCCATCAATTTTAAATATTTCTGACGATATAGAACCCCATGACTCTTTCAAGCCATCTGTAGATTTCTTCAAAGCTTTCTGTTTTTCCAGTAAAGCATCTAAATTCTTCATTGCATCTTTATATGCGTCTTCTTTTGCCATTAATGTATTTTTTTATAAATAATAGGCAAAAAAAAAGCCGACCAGATTCTGGTCGGCTTTTAACATATAAACTTTAAAATTTATTTACTCAAGTTTTTTGTCAAGTAACTAATTGCTTTATCTGGGCTCATAGTATTTAATTTAGACTCTAAATATGAAACAGCACCTCTTGTGTTAGGACCATTATAATATCCGCTTCTCAATGTGTCTAAAATTGCTGTATCTGTCATCAATTTAGAGGCCTTTTCTGGACTCATTGAAGACATTTTAGACTCTCTATAGCTCAATACAGCATCAATGTTCTTAAACTCAGAAGAGCCAATTGGTACATTAAAACTCAATTCGCTTAATGATATTTTTGAGTCATCAAATGTCGGTATTGATTGATTAAAAGTACAAACTCTATAAGCGCCTCTCACAGCACACACCAATATCAATCCAAAAATAAAAAATTGAACAAGACCAGTTACTGCACTAGCTAAAGATTTTGGTAAAAAACCAAATAAGTCATCTCTCAAATATCTTTCTGCGTGTATTATGTCTATATTTGACACATTTGTCATAAACAAAAAGGCTATTGTAAACATTACAGAACCCGTAACAAACTTATAAAGTGGACTAAAATTTTTCATATTACTTGTTTTATATTATTATACGCAAGTACTTATAAAAAGTTTCAATAATTGTTATTTATTATTTTTCTAATCTCAAATCGTATAGATTCTGGCAATCCTTTACCTAAGCCTTTAGATACTATAGATTTAGTACTAGATTTAGTACTAGATTTAGATGGAGTTGCTGATGATGAGGTAGTTACAGGATTAGTTACAGGCGCAATTGGGGCCATATTTTCAGTTCCTAAGGCCGTTTTTAACCTTGAAATGATTAAGTCCTGTACTTCCTTATTTGGACTTCCATCTGGCATATTAATATTGTCAACAAAGTATTTTATAAAATTGTTCAAATTTTGCATAGACTTGAATTCCTCTGATTTTTCTGGCTCTTGAGTTGGTTGTGCAATTGGTGTCGAAATCGCTGGCTTAGTCTTTTTTGGAAAATTAAATTTTTTAGTAGCCCTTTTAGCTTCAGCTAACCCAATAGCTTTTTGGCCAGGAATATTATTAAATATTGGGCTTAAAAATTGAAAATTTCCATATCCGTCAATTTGTCCATATTTTATTGCCCTAGCTATATTTTTTATATCCTGTTTTAAAGCGCCAGAATTTATCTGAGAAGTTACTTTATTAAATTCTCCAAACTCTTGCATAGAATCAAAAGAAAAATTAACATCTGGCGATACTTCTCCAGTTGGGCCAGAAATAGTTTGTATATTCAAATATGGAATTTTACTTAAATTAAAAGTATATTGTTTTCCAGGAACAAATGTAGAAGCCGCTGGTGTTGGTGTTGTTTTTTTAGTTGTAGTTGTTGAAACCGATATGAACATTTCTTTTGGATTAATAGCATCTCCAGAAGGTATAACTATTAGCCCAGCTATATTTATTGAATTTCTGTTTATGTCAAGTATTCCCTGTCCTTTTTTGTCCCAATTTTCTAAAAAATATTGCCAATCTTTAGTTACAATTTTTGGTATATCACTTTTAAATCCATCTAATACTTCAAACTGAAATATTGAATTTGACTTATCTAATCTTTTTAAAACTTTTATATAACTTGACTTTCCATTAACAGACTTAAACTCAAGCATATTTCCTGGAGGAATTGTTATTATATTAAATTTCTTCGTGCCTAAGCCTTTTAATGATAAAGTATTTGGTTTACCTAAAATTCCAGTATTTGTTATATCATGGAAAGAACCTGCAGCAAACGTATATGGTTCCGACCTATAATCTTCGTTTTTACCGTAAAAATGACCTTTGAAATAACTTCCCTGAAATATGCTGTTCATAAAATAATCTCCAATAAAAGGACCTGACTCCCAAATACCATTTTTAAATGCATATATTTTTTCTTTCTTTAAATCGAAACTTATACTTTCGCCCTTAAAATTAGTTTCAGGAGCAACAACAAATTTAAGCTTACTTTTTTCCCAAACATAATATTTTAAATAAGTTGCATCAGATGTTTCTTTTACGGTATTATGTCCGCCAAAAACAAAAGTACCATCTTTTTCCTGTCTGAAATTTGGATTTACTTGCGTTTGTTGTGCTTGTTGTGTGTTTCCAGTATTAGAAGCTTGTTGTGTGTTTCCAGTTTTAGAAAATAGATTTCCAAATAAACCTTCGTTTATCTCTTTTTGCTTATTAAATTGGTCGAAATAGTCTATCATTGTATTTGCGAAAACTTTCTAATAAATAGGTTAATTTTTTATCTTTTACCCTTAGATTTAGCCTTTGCAACAGCCGATTTTTCAGCTTCATTCTTCTTTGTAATCTCTTCGCTAAGCCTATTTATGAACCAGCGCCTTTCGCCAACTGGCATTCTTTTGGCACCTTCCTCAGAAATACCCTTACTATAATGAGCTAAAAGAAATATTTCTTCTAATACATTATTCATAAAAGAAGCAGGTAATTTTAAGAAATCAGCGCCATTACTACCAAAATTAATATTGGAGCTTTTCTCGCAAAAAGAACATTCATATATGATATTGGTATCAATTCCTGGAAGATTATCAAATACCGTTTTTCTTATTTCTCTGGATTCTGTTATTTTTAAAATAGATAGCATTTTTACAATTCTATCTCTATCTCTCTCTCCTTCAAATTCTGCTATATAAAACCCAGTTGTTTCAACTTGTTTTCTTTTTGTTTTTTGAAAATCAATTTCTTCGAAATAACTTCTTGGTTTTATTTTTATTTTTTTATTAATTTTTTCAATTAAAATTTCTATTTCTCCATTTTCATCTGGATTCAAATTTATATCTTTTGATTTAAAATTTGAAATCATTATTGTATGCTTATCTTTTTTGCCACAATGAGGGCAGTCAATATCAACTTCAATATTATTTCCATAAGAATAAGCTCTCAAAAACATTGATATGGCTTGTACGTCACAAGAAAGAATTTCCTTAACATTAAAATCATTGTTAATTATAATTTTTTCTAAAACTATAGGCATAGCTATGTTAGCCTCATGCATCATTTCGTTGGTTAGTATATTTTCCTCGAAATATGTAAGGTACCCAATAAGAAGAAATTCATTTTTGTCTTTATAAAAAAGGCCTTTTGAGGGTAAATTTAGCATCCCAAAAGGTCTTTCTTCATTTTTTTTACCTGCCAATCTTTGTTCAAAATCAGCATGCTCTTTAAAATTTTTTTTAAACTTTTCAAACTCTTCTCTTAACTTGGATAATTCTTCTAATATAGTAGAATCATGATTTTCCATTTATTAGTCAACGTCTGGATAGAATAATTTAGAATTAATAGGAACATTTTTAGTTTCTGTATGATTACAATAAGGGCACTCAAATTCATAATCAAGGTCAATACCTGGTTCAATAACTCTATTATATTCTCTAAAAAATAAAGAATCTTTTGTCGGCATTGCATTTATAAATTTAGAAATATAAGTCTTATCTTTATTTCCATTTACTTCCATAATCTGAAGCAAATATCTTTCTGTAATAAGTCTTGATACTTTCGTTCCTCCTGGTTTTTTTTGACCATTTTCAATTAATTTTGTAAGTCTTTTTTCATCAGAACCTCTTAGTAATCTGAATTTAATATTCATTTTTGTAACAGGTAACTCCAATTCATAAAGACCGTCTTCTCCTGGCATAACCTCAAGCATACGTGGCTTTAATTTATTTAAATCAACTGTTGGGTCATAATCTTGTTTACAAGAACCACAAGATATATTTCCAGGTTTATAAAATTCTCCAAATCCAGTTTTTCTTATTTCAATAAGCAATAAATTTCTGTCTCCAGAAACCATATCTTCTGGCCTAAGGTCTTTGTCTAAGATTGCACTTTCTAATAAAACATCCAATACTTTACCGCTTCTAATAAGGTCGGTAGAAAATAAGATATTATCTTCCTCTGCAGTAAGGTATTTAATTTTTACAGTAGATTTTCCATTTGCATAAAATGCGCCACGAGAAGGAAGTTCAATCTCTTCTGTTGGTACTTTAAATTCATCATCACCCATTGGGGCTCCTGCAAATGGAGGGTTATTGTTATTGCCACCATTGTTGGCACCGCCAATACTTATTCTTTCATTATCACTCATAATTATCTTTTTTAAGGTTTTAGATAAATATAATAGATAAATTTTTTAAAATAAATGGATTTTTAATTAAATTGCAGATGGCAATGATGGCAAAGAGCTTGTAGAAGCAGTTTTCTCTCCTTTTCCTGACAATTCAGCCTGCTTTTCTATATCAATAGCTTTTTTATCTAAGTCTCGTTTAGCTATTTGCATAGCATTTTGAGCATCTTCAAGGTCTTTAATTTGCTTTTCTTTAGATTGATTTAACTGTGCTTTTAATGGTAATGACCTTTCGAGACCCTTTTTCTCAGCATTGTCAACATCTCCAATTTTAGGGCTCAAAGCGTTTTTTTTCTGACTATCTTGTTTGAATATTTCTTTATCATTTTTTAAGCTTGTCTTTTGCGTGTCAATTATTTTACTCATATTTTCAACATCTTTTTGAATCATCGCTCCAATATCTGTAATAGTTCCACCAATAGCATTATCGGCTCCTGTAGCATCTTCTTCTTGAAAAACTCTGCTAATTTGCTCTCTTATAATTTTTCTTAAATTCATTTTTATGATTTTAATATTTTTTTAAACCTTGCTTTAACTGTTTTATAATCTTCTTTTAAATCTGATTCCCAAACTCTCTCTATGCCAAATCCCATACCAATAGCTAAAGAGTCTTTAAAAGCATCGTTTCTTATATTCTTCTTTTGCATATTATTTAAGACATCAAACTTCTCTGGATTTCCATGAAAATAACATCCATCAACTTCAACAAGTAAATTCAAATGAGGTATATAAAAATCAAAAATTTTATTTCCAACTATTTTTTGAACTTCGAATTCTACACTCAGTTCTTTTAGCATTTTTTTAAATTCTCTCTCAGGCCAAGTCATTTTTGTCGACATTTTTGCCGCATTCCTCTTAAGATGAGTTTTTATGCCAAGAGGATTCCTAGCCTTTTTTTTAATTTTTGCAATCATCTTTCTTGCCCTATTTGATGCCATTTATTAACTTTATTATAAATAATCAAAAAAAGCACAAAAACCTGTATATTTATAACAAAAAAAGAGATGGCAAAAAGTAAAAAAACAGCAGGAGGCCCTAAAAAAGCTACATCTATATCTGATAAAAAACCTGCAAAAAAAACTCAACCGAAACTAAATGAAATAAAAGTTAAAACTATCTCTAAAAAAATCACAGAAATTAATAACAATTTCGAATGCCTAATAAATGAATGCAGAGTTGCTCTAACTCATTTAATGACTAAATCTACAAGCGTAACCAACTAAAATGGCAGAAAAAAATACAGATAGAGTGCTCGACCTTATATTAAACCAACTAGAAAAACTTAACAACAATCAAGAAAGGCTTTCTGAAGAAATACAGAAAACAAATGTTGAGTTAACAAAAATTTCTGGCCTTAAACATGCTATTTCTGATTTTAAAGAATGGAAAGATGGTATTGACAAAGCAGTTAATGCTGATGACCTTATAAAAATAAAAGAATTTTATACAAAACACCAAGATGTTGATGATAATATCACAGACCTTTTTTTAATCACAACTGAATTGAGAAATGAAATTGATGATTATAAAAAATTCAAAACAAAAACAATGACAATAATTGCTGTAATTTCTTTTTTGTTTGCAACGGCAATGACAATTCTTGGTATAGTTGTTAAGTAATTGGCTTTTTAGCCATTTCATCTACCTGAACAGCAAACTCATTTGACCTTCTTTTTATTTTAATGAATGATGCATTATATTTTTTTTGAAAATATATTAAAGCTTCCCATAGTTCTTTATTTAGAACTGGTTTTTTGGCTGAGCTAACCCATCCATTTTTAAGCCATCCAGAAATCCAATCTTCCACAAATCCATTAACCATATAAGCACTATCTGAAATTATTGAAACATTTATATCTTGGAAAAACTCAAGCTTATCCAACTCCTCAAAACCTTTTATAGCGGCAAGCATTTCGCATTTATTATTTGTTGTTTCTATTTCTGAACCACTTTTTTTTAATTTTATATTTCCGTCTTCTAACATTATAAATGACCAACCTCCAGGTCCAGGATTTCCGCTACATGCACCATCGGTGTAAATTTCTATATTAATCATTTTTAAAAATTAGAAGGTATATATTCATTATTTAAACTTCCATCATCATTTATTTTACAATGAATTATTTTATGACAATTACCGCATAGTAAAATACATTTGTTTAACTCTCTCAATAAATTATTCCAAGATTTCTTTCTCATTTGACCCCAATTCATTTCTTTAGTTTTAGGCACTAAATGGTGAAAGTCATAACATGAAAAGTGTCCTACAAAATCACACCTCTTACATTTACCACCTAAATATTCAATAGCTTTTTTCTTTAAAATTCTATTTCTTTCTATATCGTATTTAGTCCCGCACTCTCTACATGGCCCATTTCTTTCAAAATATGTTTTACAATATTCATTTTTTTTTTTTATTTTTTTACAAACATAACAATGTTTTTCAGTTTCAATTTTTTCTTCTGGCATAATATCTATTTAAACAATTCAACAATCTTAGTTTTTATTTCACTATAACTACATTGAATTTTTTCATTTGTGCCAACTATAAACTTCATTGACCAATCTAATCCAATTGAATTTTCGCTTGGCAAATATAATCCAATTCTTCCAACTCCATCCACATTTATCCAATTATCATATATCCAAATATCTTTTTCTGTAACCTTTCTCATAAATCCAATTTTTTAAATTGTGCACCTCTTTTAAAATTGACGAAACCTCCTTGGTTTTTTTCAAACCTAGATAAATATACTTTACCAACTTCAAGTTCTGGTCTTATTTTATCTGCCATAGGAGAGAAAACTCTTAAATTTGTACTGCCTATTCCGTCACCAACTTTAAGTGTCAAATATTTTGTTCCAGTCTTGGCTGTTGATTCTTTTATATCTTCTAAAATAAAGAAATACCAATCATCATCTTCAAAATTAACAATATTTTCAATAGGAGCAGTTCTCTTTGACATCTTATTAACATCAGCTCTAATACTTGACATTCTCTGTATTTTTTCAAGGTCAAAATTACAAACTTCCATGAATCCAGATTTCTTTTCTTCTAAAGATGTTTTTGGAAATTCACTTGTATCAATTTTTAAATCAAATTCTTCTCCTCCCATATCAAACATCATTATTTGATTTGGTATCACTTTTTTCTTCTTCTTTGACTTTAAGTGATTAAGGTAAGACCTAGATTCTGACCAACTATCAAATACTCCAGCTTTGACACAAGATTCAAAAGCTGTTTTATTAAACTTAGAAAATGGTAGTTCAAAAAACTCTGCCATTGTAATTGTTTCTAAAGTTTTGCTATTTCCAGTTGAGTCTTTCTTTTTGTCAACTAATGAAATTAATTCAGCATAAGCAATATCTCCCAATCCATTTATTCCAGAGAAACCCATTGAAATTTCTTTATCTCCAGTCATTGTCCATGCTTTACCAGACTTAAGAGATGGCGGTAATATTTTGATGCCTCTCGACATGGCTGCAGCAATAGATGCAGCTAACCACTCTTGCACTTTTTCTTTTTTACCACTATCTTTTGGATGATTAAGAAGTGCCGTATAAAATTCAGTAGGATAATAATGTTTTAAAAATAATGTACGCATTGCTAAATAAGCATAACATACAGCATGACTTCTATTAAATGAATAACCTAAATATTTAATTACCCAATCCTTAATAACATCTACTTCATTTGCATTATAACCATTTTTTACGGCACCATCAATAAATTTGTTCCAATATTTATCAAATTCTTTATAGTTATCATCTTCTTTTTTATTTAAAGATTCTCCCTTACCTTTTTTCATGATAGCTGAACTTGCCTTGTCCATATATCTTCTAAGCATATCCCCTTCCCCCTTGCTCATTCCGCCAATTTCGTGAGCAATAAACATTAATTGTTCCTGGAAAATTAATACTCCATTAGTTTTAGATAAAATTGGCTTAAGAGCTGGGTGAATATATGAAATCTTATCTGCATTAAATTTATTATGTATATACTCCTCATGAGCTTTAATACCCATTGGTCCTGGTCGATATAAAGCGTTTGCGGCAACAACTTCTTCAAAATTTTCTGTGCTCATTCCACGAATAAGCGCATTCATACCAGCACTTTCAAATTGGAATATACCATGATTCATTCCTAATCTAAGTTCAAAATATAAATTCTTATCATTAAGGTCAACATTTTTTATTTTCTCAGAAATATCAATTCCTTTTTTTTCTTTTACAAGAGCAATAGCATCTTTAATTACATTTAAAGTTTCAAGCTTTAATCTATCAAGTTTTAAAATTTGAAGTTCCGATAAATCTTTACCTGACTTATCAGCTTCTTGAAATGCTGTTACAATACTTTTTTGTTTAGGAATTATATTTGTTGGCAAATATTCCCAACAAGGCCCAGGTGTAATTACTATACCAGCCGCATGCTGTCCTATACCACGTATTTGTCCTTGAAATTTTAATGTCTCTTCAAGAATTATTTTATGTGTTGGATTTGTAAGCCAACTTCTAACTTTATCAGTACACGCTTGGTCTTTAGGCCAATTATTAAACCAATCCCTAAGAGAAAACTCAACCTTATCAAAGTTTGGCATTTCTTTAGTAACAGCATCTACATCAGAATCGAATCCAGTATATTCTTCTCCATAGTGAGCTCTAACAACATCCTTTATAGTATTTCTCTCACTAAATGTAGAGAATGTTGATACGCTTAATACTCTTTCTTTACCATATTTCTGATGCAAGAAATCATCAGTTATATGGTCAGTGCCAGTCTCAAAATCCACGTCAATATCTGGCATTGATTTGCGTGTTGGGTTCATGAACCTCTCAAAATAAAGGTCAAATCTTATAGGGTCAATATCAGTTATTTCAAGACACCAAGATAATAAACAACCTGCAGCACTACCTCTACCAGGGCCTATCGTATGCCCTTTACTTCTGTAGTCACGTATCAATTCCCAGTATACAAGAAAATAATCAAGAGCGTTTTTATCTTCAATTACATCTAACTCAAACTTTAATCTATCAAAATATTCCTGTTCTTTTTCAGGAGTCATTTCAACTATTTTATTTTCTTTATATTCTTTTATTTTTTGTCTTAATTTACCAATAGCAAGTTTTGTTATAATTTCTTTTGTGCTTTCTGTTTTAAAATAACTTATAACTTCTGGAGTAGCTTCATATTTTGGAAATTTTTCTGTCTTTAAATCAAAATCGAAACTACATCTCTCTACAACTTTTAAAGTGTTTTCGAGACATTTATCAACAAACTTTTCTGGATAATTAAATCCAAAATCTTTATTAAATTTATGAAAATCATCTGCATTTGCATAGTACAAATTTCTTGTTTCTAATTTAAATGCTTCTCCTAATTTTTTCTTTTGATTTATTGCAATTAAAGTATCTTGTAATTGTCCTTCTCCAGGAAATGCATAATGGACATCATTAGTTAATATTGGCATCAAATTATACTTGCTGGCCATCTTTATTAACCAAGTATTGTAAATTTTTTGCCCATCAAATTCATTAAACTGCAATTCTACAGCCAAGTCCTCCCCAAACTCTTTTATGAGCATTACTAAATATTCTTCAGCTTCTGATACTTTTCCTTCACGAACAAGCTTCGACATATGACTAACAGCGCAAGATGTGGTTACAAACAACCCTTCCTTATGCTCTATTAACCAATCTGTTTTAATACGACCTCTACCATAAAATCCTTCTGTATATGACTTATATGCAAGTTTGTTTAAGTTTGTAAATCCTGTAGTATTTTTTATAAAAATAGACTGATGTGAATTGTTTCCCTCATATTTTTTTTCTTCGAATTGGCCCATTGTGTTATTCACATAAGCCTCCATTCCGATAATAGGTTTTACACCAGCGGCTTTACATTTTTTCCAAAACTCAAAAGTACCAGACATGGTTCCATGGTCAGTAATTGCCATTGCTGGATGATTGTATTCTTTTGCTAACCTTATGTAATTATCAATACTTCCAGCGCCATCAAGAATAGAGTGAAAGGTATGAAGATGTAAGTGAGCCATAGGAGTTTTCTTCCTATCTAATATTTCAATCTCTTTTTTTAGATTATACTTCTCTTGTTCGAATTTCTCTAAATTCTCCTTAGTAGGTGAAAGATTGGGTATTGGAGTATGTGAACAACTACACTCACTGGTATGTCCGCACTGTTTTTGCATACGTATTTCTATTTAAGAAATACGAATATACTGAAAAAATACAATAAAACAAAATTATGAATAATCACTACTATAATCCTGCTTGGTTTTCAGTATTTTACGGGCCATTGTGGGCAATAATTCATTTTTAAGCTTGGTTATTTTAGACCTAGCCTTTACACCCCTTGCTTTTGGTTTTTTTGGACCCAAAAACTTTGTAATATCAACCTCAATTTCAGATATTAGTTTTTTAATATCATCCAAATCTTTTTTTATTTTATAAGTGTCATTTACATTAAAAAAATCATCAATTTTCATTATTCATTACTTGGGTACATAGTATTGCTTTTTTGAGCATCATCTTGACTTGCATTCAATCCAGTTCCAGTATTTGTCTGGTCCAACATACTCGTTGCATTTGAATCGTCTTGATTAGCGCCCATCAAAGTATTACTAGAGCTAATAATATTATCTTGAGTCATTTCTCTTTGCTTGTCATCTTGATGAGCATTCATACCATTATTATCGTCTGTAGCATTTACTTGACTATGGTCTCTTTGTTGGTCATCTTGATGTGCAGTCATCCCATTATTGTCGTCTTCATAGATTATTTCATCAACTTCTTCCATATCTTCAACCTCTTCAACTTCTTCTATTTCTTCTGAAATGATATCGTTTTGTTTATTGAACATATTTCCAAGAAAATTTAACATATCATTAGTTTCGTTAACTAATTTTTCATTTTTAGAAAACAAAGGATTTTCTTCTGTATTTTCTTTTAATAAATTTTCCTCTGGAATATTAGTTTTACTAATATCTAAATCTTGCTGAATTCTTTCAAACAACTTCTGAGTTTTATAATTTAATTTTTGATTATTTTTTAATAATGATGTTTCAGAATCTTCATTAATTTTTTCATCTTTACCCAACAAATCATCTAAATAATTATCAAATCTATTATCTGATTCTTTAAGTGTTTTTTTAAGCATTGTATTTCTACTCTCAGCTAATGGAGGTAATTCTTCTCCACCTCCTGCTTCAGGGGTTGGTCCACCAGCACCCGCTTCAGCGCCACCACCTAATTCTCCGCCAACTTCTCCACCAGCAGCTCCAGGACCACCAGCAGCTCCAGGACCACCAGCAGCTTCTGGTCCGCCACCTAAATCAGCTCCACCACCTAAACCTCCGCCAAGAACACTTCCGCCGCCTCCGCCGCCACCCATATCTCCACCACCTTCATCACCACCCTCAATACTTGCCTGAGCAACCGCACCAGGTATTTCATATTTAGCATCAAGCTCATCAAATAAGCCAATCTTTTTATATGTATCAACGGCTGAATCAATTTCTGCAAATATTTTCTTCTCAACTTTCTTCTGCTTCAATATTAATTTAATATCTGCTTTAGAAAATCCAAGAATGTTTTCCATTACCCAAGTCCATGATGTGAACGAAGTAGAATCTGGTGCATAATATTCTTTGGCAACTTCTAATCTTGCCTTCATTGTCTCAAGCTTTAAAAGTTCTTGTTGAGTAGAAGGGTTTGTAAGACTTAATGAGAAATTATCAATATCATCTTTGAATCCTGCGAAATACAAATGTATGTTTGCTATTCTTCTTAATTCCATTAAAACAATTTCTTGAATGGAATTTATTGTTCTAGAAAATCTTAAATCAGCTTGAGATAAAGTACTACCACCTGGCATACTCTCTGCATAGTTCAAATAGGTTTTAGGAACTTGCAATGAAGCAAATAGTTTGTTTTGTAAATATTCGATATCCTGAATATCTCCTAAATTAGAAGCTCCAGGTAATGTATCAATTCTTGAAGACTTATCTCCACGAATAGGGATGAAATAATCCTCAGTAATGTTCATTGGATTATATTTCATGTTTATGTTTCCAGTTTTCTGGTCAACAATAGGCGCTTTTTTAATTTGATTTTGAATTTTTTGAACGTATTGTTTTACATCCCCATCTTCTAAATTACCAATCTCAATATAAAATACTCTTCTTTCTGGAGCTCTTGTAATACGATATACCAACATTGAGTCTTCTGCAAGTTGTAATTGCTTCCATAATTTTCTTGCTGGGTCCAATATAGAACGACCATAAGGAAGTTTTTTTGTATCTTCAATTAATCTAAAATGTGCAATCTGCCATTCTTCAAAATAATCATTTGTTGTTTCCCATCTAAATCTTACGGCATTTGGTTTTCCTTCATAACCTTCTTCTCTATGAAGCTCTTCAACTGGAAGTGTCATATAATCATATATACCATCACTTTTATCAATATGAAGATGTACAAAGTAATCTCCATATTTAATTAAATCTCTAATCCAAAGTTTAAGATTAAATTCTACATTTAAACGTTTATTAAACAAATCTTTTAATACATCTTTTACTCTTGAATTTTCAGAATACACTTCAAGAATATTTCCTTTTTCATTTCTTGTCAAACATTCATCTCTAATAATATTAAGTGCTGCTGCAATTTCTGGAGACATGTCCATAGCTCTATAATCTTGATAAGCTGATATTCTATCGGTATCAAAATATAAAGTTCTTTGATATAAATTATGTCCAATTTTATTTACTTGCCAATCTAAATATTGCTGTTGAATATCTTCAATTGCATTACTTTGATTTGAAATAAGTCCGCCACTTCCTTGGGATGAAAATTGTGCTGTATGAGGCATCTCAGGAGTTATTCTTTTACCTCCATTTATAGCGTCTAAAACACCTTGAAATATGCTACTTTGTTGATTTTGTTGACTTTCTGCCATTTTATAGTAATTTTAAAAAATATAATTAAATCGTTATCTAAAACAAATAGTTTATTAACCCATTAACCAACTTAGGTCATCTTCTGGTTCATCAGTACTTGTGTTGTTTTGTATAAATAAACCTCCGCTTCCGCTAGGAACATCTATTTCTTTCTTAGGGGTGCCATCATCTACTTTACCAGTTGATGAACTGCTGCCTATTGATATAGCGTCTAGCATGCTCTTATACATATTATTTGTAACTGCAACATTTCCATATTCAGTATCTCTAATATATAAAGCCAAGCCTAATGCAAATATTAAATCGTCATTATAACCTCTTTCTGCTTCTGGCCTATCACCCTTCATAATAAATGTTGACATCTCGGAAACTAATCTTGGAGAATTAAGAATTAAATTCCCTTCTCTCATATGTTCAATTATCGCTTTTATAATAAGCGGTCTTGACATTCTGGTGGTTTGGAAACCAGGTATTTCAACGCCTAAAGGAATTTTATAATCATAAGGCCTTACGTGAATATCTTGAGTGTTTTTAGAATAGAATAAACGTCTGTAATGAAACTTGTCTCTAAGGTCTAATCCAACACTTAAACCAAACGAGTTTGCCTCTATAACCAAGAATGCTTCATTGTATGTTCGACCAACCCAATCAATTAGATATGGTAATAAATCGACACCTATTTTATCTCTATATTCAGCAACCTGTTCTAAAGTTTCTACATCTATAACTTGTATCGTTGAATAGTCTTTTCCATCACCTCTGGCAACGTCACAATTATGAGTTGTTATATGATGGCACATAAAAGTATGTGTATCACATTCGAAATTATATATATTGCCTGTAAATGTAGATTTATCTATATTTTTTATTTTAAAACACATAAAATCTTCATTATCAATAAAATGACAAGATGATATAATTCTTTTATTCGTATTATTAAATTCTGATATTTTAAATTTATTTAACTTTATATCTTTTGAATCATATAATAACTCAACTAATTTTAGACTATCAAAATTTGCTAAGTCTAAATTATAGCACTCTTTTGTATCACACAACTGTCCTTTTATTAAATGCGTTTTTGCATTTCTTAACTTGTTAATACTAGATATAATTCCAACAGAAAATAAAATATCTTGGACAGACTCAAGTAAGTCTAGGTTTATACTTACAAATGATATTTTAGAATTATTTTTATTATTTTTTATATGTTTTATCCAACACCCATCACTATTAAAATAGCCCTTTATTAATTCAATTTTATATTGTTTTGGTATAAATTTTACCCATTCTGATATTTTTTTACCATAAGAATATTGTCCAAAATTTTCTAATATAAAATGATAAAGCTCTTTACTGTTAAATGTAAGGTCAAAAGTAGAATCTCTTTCTGTAATAGAAGGTTTTCGGTTAAATAATTTTTCAATTATTGCCATACTTTTTTCTAAATAATAATATTCTTTTTTATTAAAACATACAGTAATTGTATGTGAATATTTATTTTTACCTATCCAACCATCTCCTATCCACAAACCAATAAACCACCAAAAATCTTTATCTTTTAATGGAGAATTTATTGTAAAATCAGTTCTAGTGCTTTTATTATCAACAAAAGACCATTTATCATCAATATTAAAACTTAATTCTTTTTTATATATATTTGGAACTTTAATCCAGTCTCCAACTTTTAATTCTTCAGCTCTTGAATATTTAAAGTCAAAATCCCAATATCTCTTTCCCTCTTTTTTAGAAGCAAAATCATATGGTCTTTTTAATTTTGTATTTTGACTAACTAGTATTGGATGTTCTTTTGTAAATTTTGTTGTTCTAAATGTATTATCAACCTTAATATTATAAACATCTTCATTTTCAACTTCATATATTTGCTTGTTTATAATATTAACATAATCTCCTTTTTCATTAATTAACTTATCAGATTGCGTTACGTCTTCAATGTTTTTTAAACCATTATTAGTTAATACTTTTTCTCCAGGAGGTAAACATCCAATTATATAACTTTTTCCAGCTACAGGCCTTTTCCAGATATGGAAACCAGTTTCTTCAGTTACGAAGGTACCAGCCTTAACATCTCCTTTAAATAAAAAATCATACTTTAAATAAAGATATGGCTTAATTTTTCTTACAGCCTTTTCATATTTTTCTATTAAAATACTTTCAATAGCCAAATACTTAGAGCCCTCAAATGACAAATCTAATTCTTGTGCGATTTTTACACTATCATAATTCAATCTCCTACACTGTTCTTCATACCATGGACTCCAAGGAACTTCATTACCAGAAGGGTCTTTTCTCATTTCTAATCCAACTGAAGATTGTGGATTTTCTGTCCAATGAACATTTAAATGATTGAAGTCATTTTCTCTATTTATAGAACCTATCCATGTTTTATGATACAAACTTCCTGTTCCATTTGGAGTAGAAATCATTATACACTTTCCTTTTGTTGCAGAAAGGGCCATACCAGCTCCCATCCAAATGGCCTGGTCATCTTTTATAAAGGCTGTCTCATCCAATATAAGCATTGTTAAAGCCTCACCACGACCAGCGTTTGGACTTGATGCTTTTGCTTCTACCCATGATTTATTTGAGAACTCTAATTTTGTTTGATTGTTTGTAACAACAGCGTCTGGCTGAAGCCACTTTGGTGTATTATCAATAAATTGTTTTACTGTTGCCAAAAACCTTCTTGCTCCAGCTCCATCGTTGGCAATGATTAATATTTTTTCATCATATCTAAACATTAATCTCCAAGCAACATATCCAGCCGTAATAACAGAAAGACCTGTTTGTCTTGACTTTAATACAATATTATTTTGGAATTTATGGAAATCTAATACACATCTTTCTTGATATGGAAAACATTCCATTTTCATTACTTTCTTCTGAACTGCATTAAAAACATGACCATATGTATTCAGATAATACAATGGACTTTTTGTACATTTATACTTTTCTTTAAGTATATTCTGTGGACTTAAAATCATAAATAACTCTAATTGTTTACAAATAAATAGGTTAGAATTATTTATATGCCATTATAGGCCTATATAGATGTTTTGTTCAAATTCACTATCTGGTCTTACATTTACTGTATTTGATACAAATATAACGTCTGTCAAATTATTTTTTGTGTATAATTGATAGTCTCCAATGGTATCTGCTGACCAAGAGAATGTAAAAATTCCTCTAATAGGGTCAGTAAGTGTAGGTGGGCTTATGGTTGTTCCTGTGAATATTGTATTATTTAAATATAAAACAGAATCAAACGTAGCCCCAGTTACTGGATTATTATCCACATCTAAAGAAAGTACGTTTTCATACGCTGTTTGTCCTGTTCTAATATTCATTTTTATCTAGCTTTCAATTTATAATTATGTCCAAATAAACATTTTACTTCTTTATTTTTTTCATAATATGACATATCTGGAGCTGGTGCCTCATCATGAATCAAAATAAAATTATCATCTATAAATCTCCTGAAATCTTCTGGAGTTATAAGGTTTAAAAAATTATATGTATTTAATCCAAGTAGTTCACAATAATATTGAGCAAATTCACTACAAATAAATCTCCCCTTTTTACCAAGTCCACTTAAATCAATTCCTGTTTTTTTAATAAGAGCAACTCTTGGAAGAAGCATAGTGTCATATTTTATATCTCTACCATCCCATTCTTGTAGAGATGCATTTATAGCTCTTGATATTTTTTGTGTTGATACTTTTGGTCTTAAAATACAAAAATCAGAATAACCATCCATTCTTCTAGATAATGGCAAGCATGTTAATCCTTGCTCCCACATATCAAGAGTTAAAACTCTATCTGTATCTTCTGGTCTCCAAACAACTCCAATATGATTATAAGCTGCTTTATCAAAATACATAATGGATTTTGCTAAAAAACTAGTTCCTTTATAAAGAATCAAATCTCCATTTTCAATTTCATCTCTAAGTTTAGAATATTTTTCAGGATATCCTTTGCTGTTTGTTTTTGTGAAAATACCGCTCATAATTTATTTATTAAAATGTTAGTTGTTCTATTACTGCTTCTTTTATTCCTACTGTTAAATAAGGTTTTGTTGAAGCACTTACCGCATCTCTTAATGGCTGAGTATACCCTTGAGTAAAATATTCCATTTGAGTTTTAACTGATGTAAGCATATCAAAAGCATATGTCTGATTTAATGGTTCTCCATAAATTGCTTTTAGACCATCCAACAAAGAGGTCTTTGCAAATGATAACATATTACCCCTTCTGTCTATACCTTCTTGAATTGCTTCTTCTGGAGTATAATATTTTCTGAAACTCAAAGTTAATCCTGTTGTGCCATCATTTAAAATCCAATTACAAGTCATATCTCTATATTGAACTAAGCCTATCACATCTCTGGTATAATTTCTAAATTCAGAAACCACCAAGTCGCTATATGTTTGAGAAGTTGGAATATAATTTGTATAATATTCTACGCTTTTAAGTTCGCCTTTTACAATTGTTCTTTTTTTATTAAATCCCAAAATATCATAATCAATATTTGAGGGGTTTTCATTAGAGTCATTTATTTTAAATTTCTTCGACTCACAATAATTTGGGTCATAAACATAATTTGAAATTAAATCGGTTAAAATTCCTTGTTCTGTAGGGGTTAGATTATTATAAAAACCCAGTGTAATATTAGAACTTTCACTTAAGAAATATCCATCAGTCACTTCTCCTTCATAATTAGCGACAAGTTTTTTGTTTAATTGAATATAGACTTCGTTTAATATTTGGTCTACATTAAATTGCGATATAGTATAATTATAGATATCCATTTTAAACTAAATTAGTTGTTAGTGTTCCTATGATAGATAAGGTTCTTCCAGATACTGATGCAGTTCCTGTTTGTGCAGACATTTGAATTTTGATTGTGTCTCCATTTGTTACGCCAGTTATAAAAGCTATAGAGCTTGCATTTCTTCTAAAACTAGCCATCTGTGTAGTAGAGTTTGTATAAATTGTTCTTGCATTTATTATTTCTGTTGAATTAACTATAACTCTAAGCGTTGTGTTTCCAGCAGCGTTATTGTTGTTAAAATTGGCATTATAAAATATTTGATATGTTGTTGCAGATGAGCCTAAATTTTTTGCAGTTAAAGTGACTAAATCTACTAAAGTTGTAGTTACTGAAATAGTATTTGCTGTACTTATGCTTTGCATGTCTAATTTTGTAGTTCCACTACCTGATGTAGGATTTGCTTGCCAAGTTGCATTCCCGCTTGCATCTGATGTTAACAAATAACCAGCTACAGGTGACACAGGATATTTTATAGAACTTATAAATACTGATGTGTTTGCACTTAAAGTTGTTGCACTTAACGTTGGAATATTAACTTGGCCCGTAAATGTTGCTGCAGATAAATTTGCCTTTGTTGCATTAGCTGCACCAAACAAATTAAATGTTGTTTGCAAATTTGTATTTCCAGAAAATATTGTTCCGCCACTTAATGTTGTTGCAGATAAACTTGGAGCATTAACTTGGCCCGTAAATGTATCACCTGAATCATTTGCTTTTGTTACAAGTTGTGCATTTATTGTATTAAAATAAGTCTGAAGATTTACACTTCCTGAAAAGATATTTGTTCCTGATAAAGTAGAAAATGTTGCACCATCAGCTCCAGTAAGCTGACCTAATAAATTTATTGTTCCTGCAGAAAAAGTAGATGCTGTTAATCCTTGTGTAAATACTGTATTTCCAGTTACTGTTCCTCCAGATAAATTTAAATATGGGTCCTGGTCAGCATTTCCAATAGATTGAAAAATAGAATATAAATTTGTTGAACCAGATATAAATGTTGTTGCGCTTAAAGTTGTGAAACTTGAAGCTCCTGATGCAGTAACTGAATTAAATGAAGGTGATGCAACAACAGATACTGTTGGTAAATTTACAGTTCCGCCAGTTATTATGTTTGAACCTGGCTGAACTCTTGTTATATCATTTTGGTCTGGAATTGTCGCAAATATAGAATATAAGTTTGTTGAGCCACTTAAAATTGTTCCACCACTTAAAGTTGTTGCAGAAAGAGATGTAAATGTACCCGCACCTGCTTGTACAGTTCCTCCAATTGCAGTTCCAGAAAATGTAATATTGTTTACTGAAGGAGAATCAACTAAATTTATAATTGGCTCTGATGAAGTTCCTCCAGTTGTAATATTTGTTCCTGGTTGAACATAAGTTGAAGCTCCTCCTGGCCCTCCAGTTGAAAATATATCATAAAGATTTGTATTTCCAGATATAAATGTTGTTGCGCTTAAAGTTGTAAAACTTGAAGCTCCTGATGCTGCAACTGAATTAAACGAAGGCGAATCAACAACAGATATAATTGGACTTGCTGCAGAGCCTCCAGTTAAAATATTTGAACCTGGTTGTACATATGTTGATGTTCCTGTTCCACTTGTACTTGTATGTAAAACAGCAATAAAAATACATCCTTTATTATTTTGAGGAACGCCCCCTCCAGTATCAGAAAATACAGAAACTGGAATTGAGAACCATCCAGTATTATCAATAGAATCTCCTGTAACATTAAATAATGTAGCTTTAGAAGAATCGTCTCTTTGTTGAACATATATTTGCGCTCCTGATTTAATTCTATCTAAAATAACTTTAGCATCTATTCCATTTTCTGTAATGTTATCAATATAAATTTCTGATATACTTAATGGTGTTGAGTTATTATACCTAAGACTTCCGCTTCCAGGGTCAGAATTAGATGTAGTTGTAGAAAATTTCCAAGATAAATTAGCGCTAACCGCATTTCCAACACCAGTTAAATTTGAGCCATCTCCATATAAAGTTCCACCACTTAAAGTATTTGCAGAAACGCCTGCAGAAAAAACGGTTTGTCCAGTAACAGTACCTCCAGAAATTGGCAAGTACCCACTTGGCGTACTTGGTGCAAAAATTTGTTGTAGGGTTTGTGAACCCATAACAATAGTTGTTGCACTTATCGTTGTTGCCGAAAGTGTACCTCCTAAATTTATGTCATCAATTTCTAAAGCCATTTTTATTTTTCTCCATATTCAATTGCTGTCCAATTTACATTTCCAGCATTAAATGCTGTATTAGCATTTGAGTTTATAACAAAACTTCCTGCTGCTTTTGATTCCCAAGTCCAAGTTCTATTTGTATCAGATGAAATTGTAATAGCGTAATTTGTATTTGCGAATGCAGTAGCAAATGTAACAGTTGCCTTCTTAGGATTTCCTGTAAATGTTGAACCTGATATTGTACCTGATTTTTGAATTAATGTACTTCCTGTTTGTGCAAATATTTGATAAAGATTTGTCGAACCGCTTATCATTGTTGTTGCGCTTAAAGTTGTAAAACTTGAAGCACCTGATGCAGTTACTGAATTAAATGAAGGCGAAGCG
>Ga0315289_10002830_pt1 | contig 26458 bp, 31 predicted proteins | sample YL17G11_40_MG_FD_203452 | JGI IMG/M metagenome (GOLD analysis project Ga0315289, IMG submission 203452) | Sediment microbial communities from Yellowstone Lake, YNP, Wyoming, USA - YL17G11_40 | ecosystem: Environmental > Aquatic > Freshwater > Lake > Sediment | place: USA: Wyoming | collected...
GTCGCAACCATCAATGGAGAAAATCTAAAACACTAGTTTTTTATACACAGAAGTAATGCTATATTCGGTTATATTCATGGCAGAAAAACCGAGCGGACCTATGGGATTTGCGCAGAAGAAAGAAGAAATCAAAACTCCTTTCAAATCAGAAATTTATACTAAACCCCTAACATATTGCGAGAATATCGAAAGCACGTTAAAATGGTTAGATAATGCAACTAGGAATAGAAAAAATACGAATGGATTATTAACTGAGATCGCAGAATTCACTAGGAGTTCTCTAGCTGAAGCAAAGGCATCCTATGATTACAACTATGTAGAGAGAACGCAACACGTATCTAATGAACACGTAGTAAATGTAAAGCACGATCCAATTCTTACGGAAGAAGAGGCGTATAAACAAATAACTAATGCAATTAATACTGAGATATTGCCCAATTTTTATAAAAATCTAGACGAGTGTCTTAACAAATATATTCCAGACAAAAGTAAGAGAGAACTCTTGAGCAAAGTATTCACTATTAATTTCTTTGGTAGTTCTACAAATCTTTCCGTAACTGAAAACATGGTAAAAGATCTTATGCCAATTATACAAGTTTTGCCTCTGTATGACTATGAAAAGAAGTATATGGAGACCCTAATTGTCACGAATATACTTGGTAATTTGGAAACCACGCTTAAAATGAAAGAGCAGGAACCAAAGAAATAAAGATGCCAAATTAAATACTCCTTTCTTTTGTTTCTAAAAGTTTAAATGGTGCATATTGCCTTATTTTTATTTCCAAAGCAACAGCGTCAGCTCTTTTAGGGATAGTTTCTTGGTTGAGCTCTCGATTTCCCACTGGAAACGCCGCCCCCCGCACCCTTCCAACTAACTTCTTCACAATTCCTTCCCATAGAGCACAGCGGTAGTAGGCCCGGCAGCAAAGCCATAATAGCCGGGAAACTCATTGATGAATCTGAATCCTTTTTTCCCATAGAACTTCCTTTCCCCGTCCATAGCCTTGCCAGTGTAGAGGAAAATCTTCCTGAATCCCATCCTTTTCGCAAGCTTTTCCACGAACGAGATTAGTTTCGTCCCTATCCTTTGCCCCTGATATTGCTTCCTAATGCTCAGCCAATAGATCTCGCAGTGCTTATGGCCCGGGAAGAACGGTTTTAACGTGATGTACCCCTTCAAGATGCCGTCTTCCTTGTATCCGAAGAACATTTCATGCCCTTCATTGAATCTTTTCACCAGCCTTTCCCTATGGTCTCTCATGGTCGGCTTGACATATCTCACCATAAGTGAGTGTTCGGCTTCTGCGTCGACTTCAGCAAGCTCTTTTATGTGCCCCCTATTCAGGCGGATTATGACCATGAAATCAACTCTCTCTTGAACTTCCAATAAACGCAAAGTTGCAACATCATCTAGCCTCTGCAGTTTTAGAGATGTGGTAGGTTTTTGCATTATTAATCCGCATAACGTCCTCTCTTTTTACTTCGAGGAGCATTCTTGTTGAGCCCCCACCACAATAAAACGTCTCATATCCCATTAACTCCCCATCAAGAATTACCTCAAGGGGTTTTTGATATCCTATTGAGGGGGTGCCTCCGGGAGGGTATCCACTTATCTTATCCGCTTCATTAAATGGGACAAGACTCAGATTTTTTGCATTCAGGACTTTAGCTGCTTCCCTCAGATCTACTCTTTTATCGCCCGGGATTATTAGAGCCGCATAACGGCCATCATCTGTTTTTGCCATCAGATTTTTCGATATTCTATGGAGGTCTATGCCTGTCACACTTGCTGCGTCCGCAGTATGTACTGTTGATTGTGGTTTCTCCAGAAACCTATACCATATTCCGAGCTCTTTCAATCGGCTTTCTAATTTCAACATATAGTGCCTTTCGGGATCTTCTTGCATTCGTTTTCCCTCCATCAAGCCAACTCTCTAGAACTTCCATGAATTATTTCTTTTTAGCTTTCTTTATAATCCTTCTATAGAACTTATCCTTCTGAACATAGTACTCGCGTTTAGAGGTATTAGAATATTTTATCTTCAATTTCTCATATTGCTTGAGTGTCCGAGGATGGTCGTTTAGATAATTGAATACTGTGGTGTCGTCCCTATCTATCACCGAACCCTTACGAACGAGCTGTATCTCAATTATGATTCCCCTGTATTTGTCATTGAAGCGGACTCTATTATGCTCAATCTTCCCTTGCTCTGGAAAATGATGATCCATCATCTTCTTCAAAATCGAATCAAATCTATTGGAGGGGGCGCGGACATCCAAATCAATCTCTCCCTTACCAGAGATACCCAATGCTGTTGCGCCCCTGTGCTCTATCTCGACGTTGCCTCCGATGGTCTTCTGGAGTTTCCTTATGTAAGCTTCAGCAAGAACAACGTGGTTGGGATTGAATGGCGCGATATCCACTTTCTTCACATCGCTGAATTTCATGAACCATTTTTTGGATCTTGCCATCAAACCAACTCTCTCCTTCCAACTCATTTCAAGAAGTTATTTTTCATTTTGAAATTCCTTTACCTTATTTTTAACAAATTCCCTAAATTTCTTGAACATTTCTTTATCGGTTTCTTCTATTTCCTTGTCGGTTAATTCAGAATAAATTTTTCCAAAGTGCGGTTTGAGTTCCAGATTTGAAGAAAATTCGCCTGTGATTATCTTTATTTTCGGATCTAATTTTTCTATTATATACCCTGGTGTGCTATCATATTCTATCGAACCGAGCAATTTTCCTTTAAAAGCCAAAGCTATAGCCTCAGTCCAGATTATTTTTCTTCCTTTGCCCTTCAACTTTTTCATTACGGCAAGAAGCCTTTCTCTTTTTTCATCATCACTAGCCTCGTCTCCGCCCACATTTCTTTTTGAAAATTCTTTTTTCCATCCGGTTTTTAAGGCAGGAATATCAAAACCGCAATCATTGGCAAGAACAATCCCATCCGCGTGTGAAGACCATGCCTTAGCCTTTATTTCCGCATTTTCTAAGATGCTGCCTCCGCTCTCCTCAACCTTTAGATCCAAATCTATATCATAAGGCGTAATAAACCTGCAATTAACATTATCGCAAATTTTCTTCAAGAACGGATATTTTGCTTTGTTTCTTGTAGCTAGGAATATTTTTGTTTTTTTCATCAAATAACCTATTATCATCTTTTTATATCAACGCACCTTTCATTTTCCCCTTCTTCTTTTTCCAGCTTCACTAATTTTCTTTCCGATTAAAATAAAGGACAGGGGGATAAGATCATCTTTTTCTAAATGCCCAAAAACTGCTGAAATATCTCTCGAGTACTCGTTAAACTCAAGAATTTGTATATTATTCTTTATGCACGAATTAAAAATATCTGATAATTTGTGTGTGAACCAATAATTCGGATTGGATTTGTATTTTTGCTTTCCAAGATAGTCTAGCCCTGTCATGTTTATTTTTGGAGAAGTCCCAAAATAAGAGTCAATTACTGCGTATGGTTTTTTTGGATCGAATCTGGAATCATCCTTTTGGGCAAATACCTCGGAAAAGGGATGAATATCATACATAAAAAGAATGCCCTCTTTTTTCAGCATCTTGCCTATCGTCTCAATAAATTTTTTAATGTCTGGAAGCCAATTGATCGATCCAGCAGAGATATAGATGATATCAAACTTGTTATAATATTTATTAGGAAGATTATACACATCGGTTCTGACAAATTCGCAATTCACTCTTGCGACATCCGCAATTTCTCTTGCTTGTTTTATGGCTTCATCAGCTATATCAAAACCATAACCTTTTTTGGCACCTAGTCTTAGAACCGAAATCAATTCAACTGCATTATTGCAACAGACCTGTGCAACTATCTTATTTGAAATCCCTATTTCATTTAATTTTGTCTTTTCTATATCCTCAAGATAAGAATAATTAGGGTCTTTGAATTTATCCAGCAAACTTTGTCCTCTAGCCGTTTTATGGAAGGGCATTGTTTCATTCCATGCTTTTCTATTCTTTTTAGTATACTCTTTAATTTTCATTTTCGTATAAGACATGTGCTATTTACAACATAAGTTATTTATAAAGTTTATCGAGAAAGGCAGCAATCTCGCAACCCCTTGCCTCACTCCCTGCCAAGCACCCTCTTCCTCGCCGCCCCCAGCCCCGGCACCCCATAATAATTTGCTCATGCTAAATTCTTTTATAACCTCTTCAGTTCGTATTTCAGGGAATTAATCATGCTGCGTACATCCCCCCCATATGCAATTGGCACAGAATCCTGGAGTTCTGCTATATCAGCCTGCTTCCCGATATCAACTTTGTCCAACCAATAAACTGCCTCGTTGATTATGAAAGCAGCATCTTTCTTAGTCAAGGCCTTGATGAATGATTTTACTTCCTGGATATCTGGCTTCAATTTCAAGCCCATATTTACATCATAGATATCCTTCCCTATTGCTCTTCTGCTCAAGGAGATTATCTTTCCAGCCAAAATATATTCGAAAGAATAGGAAGGGACATATACTGGGAGTATAGGGAGACCTGCAAACTCAAGCAAGGAATGCAATTCAAGTTTGTGCATCTTCCCTTTAACCTGCTGTTTTCTGACCTCGATAAGCAAGTTTTCCCAGTTCTTTTCCCCATAACCTGCAGACCATACAGCCGCATCCTTGCTCTGGTGCATTTTTTCAATCTTGTATCCTTCCAGATCATGCAGTAATTTGTTTATCCTGCTGCAATTATTCTTGAAATTCCTTGAAGGCAGATAAATGTCCAAATCCTTAGAGAATCTTTGTTTCTCCTTGAAGAATCCCTTGTTCAAGGCGGTTCCACCGTATAAAACCGCAGGTATTCCGTTTTCTTCAACCAGGTTGAAGAACTTAGGAATGAACTCAAAAAGCCTAAGCTCTTTCTCCAGGCTTTGCAAGGGAATGCCTACTCCCGAAGAGACCTTGGCAAGATTGTCCAATATTTTTTTATCCATCACATCATCCACCTATTTTATCTTTTATCTATCAGATTATTCACCCATTATCCTCTCTTCTCCCATGTTGTCATAGATACCCCATTCTTTTATGAATTTTCCTTTTCTGGCAAATGAGGGATTTAAGATATTTATCGTCCTCTTTCTCTTCTTCAATTCCTCTCTTAGGCTATTTATGATGCCTGCAGGAATAAATTTTGGGTTTTTCTTTCTTAATAATGAAAGCACAAAACCTGCTCTTTGAACTGTTGTTGAGGACCCAAATTTATGGATATACTCCAAAAATTCCCTCCATTCCTCATTATTAATGCTGGAGGAAGATAAAGAGTAGATTATCTGGCTGAATCCTCCAGCATATTTTGGCATATAGAAACAATCAAACAAGGTCTTTGCCTTAGTAGATATGTGATGTTTGCCTAGATAAAAAGAGCCGACAGCCTTTTCCCCCAAAGAGATTGCCTGATACTGCATGGACCCTATTCTCTTTGCTTTTTTTCCTTTGTACACAACAATATAGCATGTTGAAGGCGTTTCAGTTTTCATTCCATGCAGCCACAATGCAGTTGAGAATCCGATATATCCTCCAAACAAGTATTGCCCAAGAAGAAATTCATCATAAGGCTGATTCAATGCGGCATAATACAGGCCTTTCTTTATCTGAAGCAGGTATTTCTTATGCAGCAAGGAGCTGACAATCCTACTGAAATAAGATTTCGAACCTATCTTTTTTGACTGATATATCCCCTGCAGGTTCCTGAAGGACACTAGCGAATCCTTCGCCAGATAGCCTACCAGCAATTGTTCTGCTGGCGTTAACGTGGTTCTTCCAGGTGCGTTGTTTAACATTTTCTCACTTTATTACTTATATAGTAATAATGTAAGAAAAATATAAAAAGGTATTCTTTGGCTCTCCTTGGCTCACTTTGGCCATTGCACCTCCTTTTGCTCCCCCAAACCGAGGTCAATAAAAATTCAGAGATGCCTCAGCATCCTTAGAACTTCCAACTCATTTATTTCTGAATATCTGGTATCATGGTTCTTGGAATCTTCCTGACCTCTACTTTCTTCATTCCAAGGGCCTTGGCCTTGACCAATCTGTGAAGCCCGTCAAGGACCAGCCAGCGTCTCTTGTTGAACATTATGTCAATAGGATACTTCAAATCTGACTTCATTGTCCTTTCGTACTCTGTCCTATGCTTTTTGGGATTCGCCAACACCTGATTTGGGCTCAGGGTGTAATGGTCATCGGGCAAATCCCAGAAAGGAAGATCGAACATCCATTCAAGCTTTTTTATGTCCATCTCTCTGATTGGGACATCGAGCTTCCATACCTTCCTATTGTCCCAATGGAAATCAAAACCAACTTTCTTGATCAGCTTGGGAGGGACTTTAGTAACCATTTTCCCACTATTCTAAACTTTCCTAGAACTTCCACTCTTATTTATTTTTAAGCGCAAGCCAATTAAGCTCCGTATACCTCAGATATTATTGTGGGGGCCAATATAGCCATTAATAAATTCAATATTCCGCCCAAAACTAGAAGTGCCCCGATTAGGATCAATAAGATGCATGCCACATATAAACTCCCGGACGGTTTTTCTTTTCCCTCGGCTTCTTTAACCTTAATATTCTTGAAATAAATCCATAATCCTGCCCCGAGCAAAACTGCCCCCAGTAATAGATACACTATCCCAATTATCCATCCGGCGTATGTTATCCCTTGTTGCACGTTTCCCATAATTCTTGTTAAATTCTCTGCAGCAGTTGTCATTTTCTCCCCCCGACTTTAATTGATAATATTGCTTTTTAAGATTACTGCCGATGCCCCGGCATCCATTTTTCCGTTTTTTCCGCTTCCCTAATTTCCCCAAAAAGATAAATTTTAATAAGCGGCATACAATATTTATCTATGTGCGCACAGATGATATTGATCAAGGAGGGGGCAAGCATCGACAATAAGGAGGCAACCAGTTACGTGCTTCTGTCGAAAGGACCTGACCAGCGCAATATGCTGAATAAGATGGGGGGCTGCGACCAGTTCGGCTACAATGGGCCTAGAGGGGAGCCTTCCCATATTACGGCCTCAAAGACGAATTACGAGACCACGAGAAAGGAATCTAAAGGAGAGGTCTTATACGAGACGCGCAAATTAACTTTTGTATACACCTACAACACCAATACAGGGAAGATGAAGGAGGATGTGTATTACGATTACACTAAGAATGTGGAGCCTGTGAAGGGGTTCACTCCCCAGCAGGCAGAGAGCCTGGGCTTGAAGCCGAAAGTAGAGCCGCAGTACAATCATAAGCAGCCCAAGCACAAGGAGGCTCAAGGGCCCGGATTCTTCGAAAGGGCGTGGGATTCCGTCAAGAATGTTGCTGTAGGGGCGTACGCTGCAGTCAGCAAGACAGTGAACGCTGCCGCAAAGTGGGTCTCAAAGGTTATTGAACCAGTCTATAACTTCTTCGACAGGGACGCATTAGGCATGGTCTGTGGGACCATTGGGACCGTATTGGGCTTGGTTCTTGCTACCACAACCTTCCTCCCGGGCTTGCTGGTCGCAGGAACGATGCTGGCTCTGACATCAAGCAAGTTCAGGGAAGGGGCAAAGAACACAGCCCTCTGGATCTGGAATGATGTGATAAATGGGCCCTGGGGCGCCCCGGTCGGCCTGGCAATGATGGTACTGTCCGTGCCCCTCTGGGGCCTGGCAGCACTTTCAGCCCCCGCCTGGCTGACCTACGGTCTTGGAATCGGAGGGCTATTGCTCATAATCAAGACAATGCCCCAGTTTGTAGAGGCAATAGGCCTTGGGCCCAGGTAGCTCTTCATTTTCCTTGCGTTCTCCTGCATCTCCTTCAGCCCCGAGCTGCCTCTTCCCGCCGCCATCTAGGCGAACGGATCAATCCAATGTCCTCAAATAATCGAGCAGTTTCGGATGCAATGAGGTTGTGAAGTATTTTTGCACATCTGTAGGCTTTACCCATTTTATCTCAACAAGGTCCTCGCCCGCCTTTTCCTCTCCCCCTTCAGCCTCGCAAAGGTAGTATATAGAGAGGAACTCCCTCTTTTCCGGGTATGTCTTGGCAAAAACTACGCCCTTAACAGTTACATTCAGCCCTGTCTTTACCTTGATTTCATGCTTCAGGTAGAACTCCAGGTCCTCTTCATAGGCAGGCCTTCCGCCCGGAAAGCACCATGAGAGCTCCTTGATGTGGGGGTCGTTCTCCCTTTTCCCGATCAGGATCTGCTTGGTCTTGGGATTGTATATGATTCCCAGGACATTGACCAGGTACACTCCCTTGTCGAATTGCGCCCACTCCATATACGGATGATGCCGGGGCGATTTATATATTTGCTGGTTTCAATGGGCGCGCATCCGCCCGCCCCAGCACCCCTAGGACTTCCAACCTTTATTGCAGGATGCCTTTTTCCATGAGCCCTTCATATAATTTTGCTATTCCCTTAACTGCATCTGCAGAGGCAGATCCTGTGGCAGAGGGCCTTATGTACAACTGGAAAGTGCAGACATCTCCAAATAATGAGATGAGGTTCGGGGCATATGACCCAAGATGCATCTCCTTAAGCCTCTTGTAGTCGCCAGAGGATTGTATAGATTCTAATGCGCCCTTAAGCTTACCTTCGGCATCTATGTTTCCTCCCAAATGCAAGGACCCCTTCACATTCTCTTTCTGCTTCGCAACCCCTATTATGCGGTAAAAATCTTTTTTTGATTTTCCCCCCCTTTCATTGCTTTCAACTGCGACAGTATAGCTGCAGGAGAACACAATGTTGGGGCTGTCCGTGAGATAAAACTCAAACTCATCCAAAGTGAGCTTGACTTCCTTGCTTACATTACCCAATTTCGAAAGAAGAGCGTCATGGAATTTTGCCGCGCTATTCGCAGTGATCAATCTCTTTGCCCCGCTGGACTGTGCCCACCAAACTATGACGGCTGCAGGTATGGCAATGAGAGCGATAGCGCCAATTGTACCTACTATTATGTTCGCTATGATAATCAAGATAACAGCCAGGACCAAATAAATCAGAAGATTCTTCAATCCGATCTTATCTTGCACTTTTTTGATAGTTTCATCATCAAGAGAGGGTATCCCTCTTGGTGATAATGTATGCTTCTCCTTGCTAAGAAGCAGAACCAATTCATTTTCTGGTATGGGTTTGAATTCGCCCAGGTCTATGCGCGCTATCCCTCTGGATTTCGAAGAGAGAAGCACATCACCTATCCAGTTCGCGACTATGATCAATATGGGTATTCCGATAGCCCCGGCTAGTGCTAGGATTATATTTCCCGTATAGAGCAAGACTGCAAAAAAGCAGATTACTGCTAAAATGAGATATACACGCAATTTATCCACAAAATTTCCAAAAAAACCTGCCATTATATCCCCTTTATCCTCTCCTGATTCTAATTCCAACCATTCCTTTCATCAGAATTCAGTAAAACCTTATTTAATCCTTTTCGCCGCCCCCGGCACCCTTAGAACTCCAACTCATTTCTTTTCGACAGGAAATCTCTTTGCATTCTTTTCCAGCTTCCGCAGAAGAGCGTCGTCCAGATCGACCTTCGTCTCGTTCGCCAGTTTAAGAAGCAAATATAACATATCTGCTAGTTCCTCATCCATGTTGTTGTCTGATTTCTTGACATGCTGCCCCCCATAATTCTTCATCGCAAGAATGTTCCTTGCCACTTCTCCCTGCTCTTCCACCATGTGGATCAGGATATCCTCTGGTGGCGTCTGCCAATTCCTTTCCTCTACAAATCTACGGACGAGCTCCTGTGCTTCTTTGATGGTTGTTTCCTTCATTCTATCACCAAATCTCATTTAAATGCTCCAAGATAGCGCTTCATTCTTTTCAGGAATTCTTCGGGTTTTTTGTCCAGTTGTTCTGCCAATTCCCCCTTAGAGAACCATTTTATCTCTTCGACTTCGGCTTTCTGGATTTTGAACTGAGTTATCGGTTTGTCTATTGTCAAAATGTACCATTGGCAAAAATAATTGTGTCTGCTCGATATCCTTATCATTGGTCCTTTTTCTGGCTTTATATCCTTCAGCCCTAACTCCTCAGCTGTCTCTTTGACTATATTTGAATGATATGTTTCCCCTTCTTCTACCGTTCCTGCCACCGCGGGCCCCCATTTTCCAGGATCGTGAGATTTGGTTAATGCTCTTCTTGCCAAAAGTATGTCTCCTTTGCCATTAGTAAGCCACAGGGCTGAAACCCTGTAGATATCTTCCCGTTTCAATGTTTCTCTCTCCTTGTGGCCGATTATGTTGTTATTCTCATCCACTATTACTATTTTAGGCTTCATACCGTCAACTCTCAGATGCTCCCAGCATCCAATTATGGGCATTCCCTGTATATCTTTACTGTGAAATTCTTCGCATATTCCGGATATTTGTCAGGCTCGCAGGCCATTGTAGCGTATCCGTTGAAGCTGGCATCCTTTGAATACTTCAGCGTGGCTATCAATTCCCCATTGATGTAGATGTCAGCCTCTCCCTCGCCCGTGCCTCTCTGAGGGTAGTGCACAATTGCAGTCGGGCCGTATGTTGTGTTCGCAGATGCATATGCCAACAAAGTAGCTGTATCGTTGTTAATCTGCAAGTAATCCAGTACTTTGCCATTCACTATCCTTCCGAAGACTATCTTTCCCTTGACCCCCAGGTATTCGACATAATCCCCATCCTCATATGTGCCACCCAACGCCGCATTAGGATAGCTCTTGGTGATGGTATTGTCTGTCTGGGACCCATCTGCCCGTGAATCATTCGACTGTGATCCGTTCACCGTGCCTAGCCCGACACCCGGGCTGTCGTTCATGTATATACACCCGCTCACGATGATTATTCCTGCTAGAACAGCCAACAAAATCAAGCTCACAAGTCTTTCCATTTCAATCCCCCCAGATCCAATCTCCCGCGCCTCATTTGACATGTGCCAGGATGTCCCCGAACACGAAATGGTTCAGCACGATGTATTTCCTGCTTGCCATGCCTATTGTCTCGTTTGCAATCCCATCCCTTATTTTCAGGGATTCATATCCGGGCTCGAACATGCTGTAGTATGCCCACACACCCGAATCCATCATCACCTGCGGCCAGCAGCAATACCTCACGTTCTCCTGCCTCATCACATTTATGTTGCATGCATACGCATCCACAAAAAGAGCCGGCAGGCCGTTGTCCCTTGTGAAATTGGAATATTCCTCAAGGTCCGTGTACATGAGATCCCAATAATTAGTCAGTGTCGTGTAGTTGCTGGTCCTGTTCGATTCCTGCACCAAGGATGTGTAATCCATGTCCGCATATGTCTTCAAGATGGAATAGGGCTCATTGTTGAGGCCCATGCCGACGCCCGTGGGCGCCCCGTGCGCGTCATAGCGCAGGATCATGCGCTTATTCTTCATCTCGATGTTTATCCTGTCGAATTCTATATTGAGAAATGAAATGACAGGCAGCCCATATCCCTCTATCGCCTCGCCCGCGAAATGCGCGCTGGGCGGCAGGACAATCTCGCTGAATTCCGTGCTGTTGAACGGATGGCTTATATGGAGGATGGATTTAGGGTATGCCTCGCTGATGGCCGGGAAATTGTCATGGTATCCGGCATATGTCCTGAACACCTTCAGGACGAATTCCAGCTTCTCGTCATCCGAATAAAGCACCGGCGGCAGTATGTATGATATCGCCACATCCCTGCATGTGCGCTCGCCCTTCAGCTGGCAGCCGGTCTGATTGTCATTGTCGACCCAGCATTCCCACCATTGGCAATCCTTGCCTATGCATGACAGCTTGTCATACATGGCAGTGAAATTGGTCGTATTTGTCTCGGTTATGGCAGAGACAGGCAGGCTTTCGCCCACAAGTATTATGTATCCGACATCATCGTCAAGGTAGAGGCTGTCCACAAACCTGTCAAGCTCATCGATTGTTGTTCCCTCGAATCTCTTCAATCCTGCATTCCCTATGTCCAAGTCCTTGCTGACAGCCGCGTAATACTCCGCAACCTGGGATTCCATACTGGCAGAATCGTAGATGCTTCCCTTGGGAACGACCACGGCGACCCTGTTCTTCTGCATGTTGGGCTCGCAGTAGCAGTAGTTTATCTGCCCAGTATAGGGGTTCAGCGTGCAATGCCTCTTAGATGAGAATTCGAACTGGGCAGTATCTGTGCAGTTCTGCTTGCAGCATCTGTCTGTCTCGCTCAGGTTGACTGTGGGTGATTCGCACATCTCATGCTCCGCGCATAAATGCCCGCCTTCCTCCTCGCATATATCGGCAATGCTCTTTTGCACAGTTATGTTCTGCGTGCAGATCCTCACAGCCACGTCCACCTGGGCTGTGATTGTGCGGTCGCTGGATAATCTCGCGCTTATGTTCCCTGTGCAGCATCTGGGGGACATACAAATCTCGTCCCCTTTGAAATACAGCGGCCCTCTCCTAGAATAACCATCGGTGACATAAAAAGGCATTATTGCAGAGCTGCCATTGACGGGTATTGTTTCCATGTTGAATGATGTAACATCTATTTCATGGAGATTCCCCTTAACTCTTCTGGCGATTTCCCCCATTATGAGTATCTGGGGCACGATAGAAACATTCCCGATGTTCGACAGCGTCAGGTTCTCGACCTTTACAGTGCTGTTGAGGGGCACATTTACCTCGATATAGGGGACGTTCCATGCCATCGTCCCCTCTCCACTCTCCGTCCCTTCCACTATCTCGGTTTCCTGTTTATCCCATCCTGGCGGCTGCGCGGCGATGTTTGGAGTGAGATTTGACTTGGCATCCGGGGCCGCAGACTTTATCTGGGCGCAGCCGCTGAGAATAATCAGGGCAAGCAACACAGACAGGACAGCAAGCAAAGCCAAACTCACAAATTTCCCCATTTAATCCCTCCTCTGTCTTCAATCTCCCGCACTTCACTTGACGTGGGCCAATATATCCCCATATACAAAGAACTGCGAGACCACATTCTTCCTGAGGGCAAGGCCTATCATGCTCCCATCTGAGATGTCCTCCTCCACATCAAAGCCGTTGGATACGCTGTAATACACCCAGACTCCGGATTCCATGTATATCTGGGGCCAGCAGCATGGGCTGAAGCCGGTCATCCCGAAGTCCTTGATCGATATCGCATAGCATGCGCCTGAATCCACGAAAAGGGCCGGAGTCCCGTACACATCAACAAACTGGGAATAATCCTCCAAGGTTGTGGTATATGATGCGCCGCCGTCAGGTGGCATTGTCTGAGCCTGGCGCGGGCCGTACAATCCCATGCCTACATTTGCAGGATTGCCGTGCACTCTGAGATAAAGGACCCTGTGTTTCTTCTTCATTTCCTCCAGCACTTTGGAATATTCATTATTATACACATTTACTATAGTCATATTGTATCCGAGATTGGTGATTCCGAGATTGATGTCGGTTATCTCAAGCACCGAATCCTGGTACCTGTTCGCGAGGGTGGCGAAATCATTGTGATAACCCACATATGTCTCCAATATCTTCGTTACGAACGCAGCCTTGTCCGCATCCGAGTAATCATCGGGCACAGGCATATATGATATTGCCATGTCTGGGCAGGTCAGCATGCCGAAATTCCTCTGCACTATATTGAGCCTGTCATACATGTCTGTCAGGCTCTCCAGATCGTCCTTTGTGATATTCGCCAAAGGCAGATCATCCCCCACCAGTATCACATATCCCACATCATCATCGAGATACAGGCTATCCATGAGAATATCCAGTTCATCCATGCTCTTGCCCTCGAACTTCCTCAATCCAGGATTCCCTATGCTCAGGTCCTTCTCCACGGACGCATAGTAAGCTGTTATCTGGGAATCAATGGCTGGGGAATCGTATATCCCTCCCTTCATCACGACCACTGCCACCTTGTCCTTTCCTGCCCTGGGCTCGCAGTAGTAATAATTCTTCTTGGTATCAGGCTTTATGGAGCAGAGCCTGGTGGCAGAGAAATTGAACAATGCATAAGGCAGGCATTCTTCCTCAGGATTCTTGCATTTGACTGTGCAGCAGAATTCCGTCTTGTTTATTGTCCCGCCGACGCCAATCATCTCTATTGTCTCATTCCTGCAATATGAGGGATCTGCGCAGTAGAATCCGCCGGCCTTATCGCATGCATTCATGGCATCCTCGCCCGCGGAGATGTTGATTGACCTCCTTCTTGCCTGGGTCGCATTGGCTGTTGATGCATTGATTGTTCCGGTCAAGTTGGTTGCAGGCGTGCCGTTCGTGCCTGCCGTATAATTAGTGCCTGCTGTATCATTCGTGCCTGCTGCACCATTGATTGTACCATTCGCATCAATTGTCTTGTTAGTATAGTTTGCCTGTGAGTCGTTCGCCTGGCCCAGCGGAGTTATTCCTCCTTTCATGTCGCTCATGTATATGCATCCGCTCAATAGGACTACACCAACCAAGACAGCAACGAATATTAGATTCATGATTTCCCCCATATCCTCACCAACCCTCTCTAGAACTTCCAACTTATTACGGCTTCGGATATATCCCCGCATGCCTTATAATCCCTTCACTGGTCCTGAAGATGCCCGGCACCCCTAATTAACTTCTCAGGTGCCAAGCCTCACGGCCGTCGCCCACCGAAAAGAGACGAGATAGCGTTTTAAATCATTGCGCAGAATTCCGCATATGATCACAATCGAGCTGCTGGGCTACATAGTGCTCCTTATAGGGTCCATAGCTGTCCTGGGCAATTCAGCCAGGTATGTGGTCGACAAGGCTGCCAGGCTGGCCAAGTTCTTCGGAGTGAGCGAGCTGGCAGTGGGTTTCATACTCATAGCTGTCCTCACATCCTTGCCGGAATTGTCAGTGGCTGTGCTTTCCGCCACTGCGGGCGAAGGCAACATATCCATGGGTGATGTCACGGGCTCCAATGTCACAAATATAGCCCTTGTCCTGGGGGCCTGCGGACTGGTGGGGTTCGGGAAGAAGTTCCGCAGCAGCGAGAGGGCCAACGCACTGGTACTCCTCTTCTTCTCCCTCGTGCCGCTGCTGCTTGTTATAGACGGGCAGCTCACAAGCCTTGACAGCATGATTCTCCTTGCATTGTTCGTGATGTTCGTGGGATACATATTCATGAACAGGGTCAGGATGAACAATACTGAGGTTATAACCAAGAAGGAGGCTGCCAAGGATTTCATCATCTTCCTGGTCAGCATGGGCGTGGTGATGATAAGCGCGGGAGTGGTGGTGCATTCCGCCACGGTCATAGCAGAGGATCTGGGGCTATTCAAGTCATTCATAGGCGCAACCATAATAGCATTGGGCACATCGCTGCCTGAGCTGGCTGTGGATACGACTGCAGTCAGGAGAGGCAAGGTGAGCATGGCATTGGGTGACATAGTGGGGAGCAATGTGGTGAACCTTACGCTGGTATTGGGGATCAACGCCATGATCAATCCGTTCGCCCCGAACCTGAAGATGATAGGGCCTGTCATGCTGTTCATACTGGCCGCAGTTGCATTACTGGCATTCTTCCTCTGGAAGAACAAGACGATAAGCAAGAGGGACGGGCTTGTGCTCCTGGGATTGTATGCCCTTTACATAATCGCAGCATCCGGAGTGCAGATATTCCAATTAGGGCAATAGGCGGGCTGCGCCCACTCATCCCAGCCTCATATGCATGCCGATATGTATCTTGGCGCAGGGGCGGAAACCTAAAACACTACCCACCAAAGATGATTTGATAGAACGATTTAAAAAAGCAAATGGGAAATATCTAACATGGCCGACATTGATGAAGCATATTTTTCAAAGGAATTGGGACCCATAATAGAAAATCTGGAAAATTCCAGGGATTTAGTCGAGACAATAAGAAAAGCCAAGAAAATAGGGATAAAGGTGCATTTCGGAGAGATGGGGTGCATCACCTATCTGAAGCCTTCCATTACAAAGCAAATTTATGATTCTCTTAGGAAAATAAATCCCAGGGCAGAAATAAATCTTATAGAGTCCAACGTGCTTTACAAAGGAAGCAGGACCGAGACCAAAGACCATATAAAAACCGCATTGGCACATGGATTTGATTTTGCGCCCATAGACATATGCGACGACAAGGGAGACTGGGAAATCAGGCCAGATAGGAAGCTGAAGCATTTTGACACTGCATATTTTGGAAAATCTTTGAAGGATTATGACTTCATTTTCGTGGTCTCGCATGTGAAAGGCCATGTTGCCACAAGCTTCGCAGGATCCCTGAAGAACATAGGCATGGGACTGGCTTCCAGGAAAGGAAAATTCGCACTTCATTCAAACATAAAGCCAAAAGTCGATCCAAAGAAATGCATTGCCTGCATGAAATGCATAAATGAATGCCCCGCGGAGGCTATTTCTCTCATAGAGGGGAGGGCATCAATAGACGATAACAGGTGCATAGGCTGTGCGCACTGCATTGCCGCCTGTCCCCAGGAAGCAATAAAAATACCATGGAGATCTGTAATGCCAAACACCCTTCAGGAAAGGATTGTGGAATATGCAAAGATACTGATTGATAAGAAAGGAAAGGACAATTTCGTTTTCTTGAATGCTATGCAGAACCTGACAAAGGAATGCGACTGCATAGGCGATCCCCAGAAAATAGAGGCCCCGGACATGGGCTTTATCCTTTCAAGGAACATAATAGCCGCGGATCTCGCGTCATTCGAGATTGTGGACAAGAAAGCAGGTATTTTCAAAAAGGTCCCGCTCATGGTGGATCCCAGGCACCAATTCGATTATGCAAAAGGAATAGGTATGGGATCAGGCTACAAGCTGATAAGTCTGGATTAGTTCCGTTGACCCACGCTGGTTTTTATATCTTATTAATTGATTAAGATTTAGGTGAAAACATGAAAAGAATATTGCCTGTATTAATCCTGTTATTCGGGATATGCCTTGCAGATACCTGTCCCGTCTGCCCTGCTCAGCCCACCTATTTGTATGAGTTCATCAATTTGAACTATGGAGAAACATGGTCAGCGCAATGGATATATCCTGGATTATTTGTCTCCGCACCCCCGGTTCCAACATATAATCTGACATGGAACCTGAGTTACGGGGAAAGCAAATATTTGGCTGAAGCGAATATAACATGCATTGCTCCAAATCTCTCGGCCATAAACAAAAATGATACAATCGATCCAAACCAGACAATATCCTATCCGCAGTGGAATTACAGCGTAACAGCCGTTCCCTGCCAAATCCCTGAGCCTGCGGCAAACAGCACTGCAAATTCTACAAATTCCACATGCCCCGCAGCTGCAAATTCCAGTGAAAATTTGGGATATATCATCCTACCTGTCATCCTATTTACTTTAGCGGCAACTCTGGCAATTGAAATTGTGCTTTATTTTATCAGGAGACGTTAATTCATCCCGTTTCATGTGCATGTCAATATGCTTTCCTGCCCTTCTGCCCTTGGCGAGCCTTATCTCTATGTCCTTCATAAAATCACTGAAATAGGCTATGGCATACTGTTCCTTTAGCGCTTGTACTCTTCTATATATGTAGTCAGAAGATGTAGCATGAACTGTCGTATGCTTTTGTTCGCCAAAGCGTTGTAGTAATTTTGTTTCGTCCTTTCGAGTATTGTCACGGGAAGATATCCATTCTGCACTAATATCTGATTCATAAGTAATCTCCCAACCCTACCATTTCCATCACCGAAGGGATGTATCATCTCGAATTGCATATGGAAAAATGAAGCGAGAATAAATGGATGTAAGACTCCTTTGTTCTGTTTATACCACTCCATCAACATTCTCATCCTTTCTTTTACGTGTTGGGGTGGTGTAGTAGGGCTATTTGGCTGGACATAATTGTAGAAATTTTTATAATCGCCGGGATTCTCTTCTATATCTTTTTGAATCTCAAAATGAAGATCTTTGATAAGCTCTTCATTTACTTCTTCTTGTTTCCTCTTTAGAAAGACTAAGGCATGACGCATATTCCTCGTCTCGTAGAGTTCTCTTCGAGATATCCTTTTTGGCCTTTTCTTTAGATTGAGGTACTCTTCGACCTCTTTCTCAGTCATAGTATTTCCTTCGATGCTATTTGTATTGTAAATATATTTTTGCTCCCATTGCGTTTGCATCGATTGTCTTACATTCTCATTAAGAGCATTCAAGAAGAGCCTGTATTCCTTGCTGACTGTCTCGGCAGTCTTTACTAGTTCGTTTAGCCTATCATCGAGAGCAAAATCCTTTGACTTTGTCATTACTGAATTGTCCTCATTTTTAGAGTATGCACTATCACACATCTCTATAACTTTGCGATCACTTTCTGTTTCCTTGATGAATTCCCTAAGTTCTCGCACGCTTGCATTGCTTACTGCATTATTAAAATCAGCCAAAGTGAAAAGTGCGTTAAGATCGTGATACCCCAGAAGGGAGACTACAAGACCTTCATTTATCTTTAGACAATATGTGACAGGTCTTCTTGATAATTTCAGTACAATTCTTAAAGGCACAGCAATCTGTTCTATCTTGATAATCTCTGACACAGTAAACACACTTCGATCAGCTTTTGTTTTTTGACACAATTTAGATAGTATATTTTTGAAAGAAGGTGTTATTAGCTTATGAAAATCTTCTGGAGCCATCGCTTGCAGATCCATGATCTGGCTGAGTTTCTCATTTGTCTTATTTACCGAATAAAGACCGTTAGTATCTTTCTGTACAAGGCCCTCATTGCTAAGCTCTTTAAGGTAAGTATAGATGTTAGTTATTGATGTGTTGAGTTTTTTTGATATGTCTGAGGGTAGCACTCCCGATGTAGATTCGAACACTAACTTAAGAGCATCATATTTTCTCATATGTATAACAGTACATTAACATATATAAATATTACTATTTAAGTAAAAAATTGATGGAATTAGACACTATTTCATGTTTTATATATATATAAAATATGAATAAAATACTTACTTAAAAATGTTTTGTTTGTTTTTTAAGATTTATATATATAATATAAGTGGACATACCCTGGCTCTCTACAGTGCTTTGGATTCAGTAAAATCAGCCATTTTTCACTGTTTTGCCACTGGAAACGCCCATTTTTCACTGGAATAAGCCCGATTCCCCCCCATCCTGTTGTCCTATATTCTCCATGTCTCCATCATGCTCTATGTGGGGGCGAGTGCGAGAGGGAGACCAAGGCAGGACTAGTTTCTTTGGTTGAATTTATGACCCTCAGCTTGGCTTTTGAGATTTTTCTATAAGATCCAGGCATTGATCCCTATATTGCTCATCCTGGATCTGGCCGCAGATCGTAACGTTCCGTTTATTTATGCCGATCCATTGGGTGCACAAGTCCTTTTGAGTCTGCTCTGACTCCATCGAGCAAGTGAAGTCGCATGTTATTTTCTGGCATTCTGTCCAATCGTTCATGACCATGGCCATGCAGTATCCTTTCTCCTTCGGCATGGAGCATTTTTCGCATAGCGAGAGGTTCCCGCTTTTAATGCTGAATTGCGTAAGGCATTCGCACACTCCGGGACCCATGCCCATAATCGGCAGGCTCATGCATTGCTCCCAATCATTTTGTTCCTTAGCGATATCCCCCACGCACCTTGCCAGCGCCCAATCAGTCAGATTGCTGCAGCGATCAACGACCGCAGGATACTGCGTTTGCAACTGCCTCTGGATGCTCGCATTCCTTTCTGTCTCGTTTTGCTGCTCTCCAATAAGACCGCAGCACCCGAAAATCAGCAAACCAAGCACTAACAACCCCAGCATAATCCCTATTTTCTGCATAAGTAAGTATTATTCCAAAACACCTTTAACTCTTTCCCGGAGATGACTGGGGCGAAAGAAGAAGGTCAAGTGGGAAATAGGAGGAAAACATGCGGAATGATACACTACATGAGAGGGGATTTAAATGAGTGATACTGTTTTAACGGCTTCTACTCATATTATAGCGGGTGAGAGAATGTCAGGCGAGAAAAAGTATTACTGCATAACATGCAATGCGGAAAAGGGCAACACGGTCGAGCTCTCAGGAGACATCAGAAAGGGAGAGCTGGTCTGCAAAACGGACCCGAAGCACAGGTTCAGGATGACCAAGTCCGGATTCCTGGAAGCGGTCTCGGAACTAAGATGAATTTTCCGAATGGGCCTTTAATGACAAGAGAACTGAGTAATAATTCGAAGGTGAAATAATGAAAACAAGCAGAAGCCGGAATAAGAATTATCAAAAGGGAATAGCCCGCACGACCAGAAAAGGCCGCAACGATAGGGCAAGAAGTCAGGGTACCCGGAGATAATAGTTCTTGGTCAAGCTCGCGATTTTCCTTTAAGGAAAATGCGCACATTTCCCGCAAGGGAAATCGTGTCTTATCGGCGAAGGATGAGCTGATGAAGAAGGTTGAATGGCGGGTATCAATCCACCCCCCTAGAATATGGAATTTTTAATCGTTGCTGTATTAATCAATGGGTGGTATATCATGCTGGCGAAATTTATCATTGTTGCAGTTCTGTTCCTGTTCTTGCCATTAGTCGTCGCGCAGGACGCAGTTCCGGGCAGCGTCGAAGACACAATCGGAACTGTCATCGGCTGGATGATCGCCATATTGCTCTTTCTCATTGTGATCGCCTGCATGCTATGGGTGCTCTACAAGATATATAGTGCGTTCCGCCCCGGCAGCGAAGAGAAGCCGGATGTCAAAGAGTACCGCAAGCTCTCAGCTATCATGTTCACTGACATGAAGGGCTACAGCAAAGAGATGGGGCGGGCAGAGGAAGCTACCCTGAAAAAGGTGTGGCGGTACGAGAAAGCTATCAGGAGCATAATCAAGGAGCATGACGGCAGGGTGGTGAAGACAATCGGTGACGCGGTCATGGGTGACTTTGACTCGGCCGTCAATGCTGTCAAATGCGCCATATATCTGCAGGAATTCCTGCGCAAGGAAGACATAAAGATACGCCTCGGAGTCCACATAGGCGATGTCATCCACAGGGGAGGCGACATATTCGGAGATGGCGTCAACATCGCCAGCAGGATAGAGTCTGTCTGCGAGCCGGGAGAGGTGTATATCTCGGAGGACACTTACAACCAGGTGAAAGGCAAGATCCCCGCACGTTTCGAGAGCCTCGGCAGCAGGAAGCTGAAGAACATAGAGAAGCCACCGAAATTATACAGGGTTACATGAGCTTTCGCTCCGCTGATTTCCAATCATTACTCGCGCGCCCAAACGCGCTCCATCTATTCCAAACGAGAAGCGGCCGCGAGCATGTCCGAGCGCATCCACCTAGCATTCTGATAAAACTTCTTTTTGGTTGAGCGTCTTGCTTGCTGATCGAGGAAGCAAGAGAAGAAGGTCAAATAGGATATCATTTGAGAAGGCTGCTTATTGACCTTCCTTGATTCTGACTATATATGACTGAAGCAAAATACTTTGCAACAGACACCTCCTTATACCAGGGGTTCTTCTCTTCAAAATCTTCCCCATGATAAACCGCATCGGTGCCTATAAAGAGATCCAACAAGCCATCCTGATGGAGTTTGCTTAATCTTTCGCAGGCAGGGTCATTCAGCAGGGGAAGGCTGCATGCAAAATATATCCTATTTGCCGATTTTTCCTTCAGTTCCTTGATAACCTTTACAAGAGTTCCTGCAGTGTCAACTATATCGTCTAGAATAAGCACGTCATTTCCAGGCACTTCATCTTCACCAAGAACTGTTATTTTTTCAACAAAATTTTCCTTGGTGTAATCCCTCTTCTTATAGCAGATTATGAACTTTGTCCTTAGCGCTTCCGCATAGTAGCTTGCTCTTTTCACTCCCCCCTCATCCGGAGAAGCGACAATCAATTTTTCCATGGGTATGTTTCCTTTGATAAAATCGATTATGTTCTTTGAAGCGTATAGATTTTCAAGAACTGCCTTCCTGAAGAATCCCGCGACAGCGTTGTTATGAATGTCCAATGTAATTGCTGTTCCTGCCCCGGCATCTTCTATCTCTTTTGCAACCATTGCTGCGGTTATCGCCTCACGCCCGAATGCCTTATCCTGGCGGACGTAAGGGAAAACAGGTATGACTGCGGTTATGTAATTTGCAGCGCTTCTTCTTGCAGCATCAATCGCAGTAAGCAGGGCCCTAAGGTTGTCATTGACAGAACAAGTATTGGTTCGGTTCACATTCTGGAAGATATAGACGTCTGTGTCGCGTATGCTATCATTAATCACTGTCTTGAGTTCTGTATTGGCGAATCTTTTTTCCTCAGTACTCACGAATTGGATCAAATCCTCCTTCCCTTCCTTCAGCGATTTTTCCCGCAGATAGCCGAATACCTTGGTTGCAAACGGTTTGCCGGATTCGCAGGCAAGAATTCGTAAAGGCCCTCTCATATATTGCTATCCCTGATTGTATTAATAATAATTTCGGTTGTTGCAAAGAGTCCACTAGGAAGAAGCGGGCCTTGGAGGCGAGCCATCATCCAGCATTTTTCCTGAAAACAAGCGCAGCAAGAGGGCAGCGCGCTACGCAAAAACATTTAAATTCCAGGCCGCCATATGGCATCATGCCTAGGATCAAAACAACCCAATTACTAACCGCTGCACCTTCCAATCCTAATGCCGCCAAAGCGCAAGCCCCGCTGGCGGAAGCGCCACTGGGGAAGGGAGCGCTTAAGGATATGGAGATGGAGATAGGGAAGGAAGGGCATGAGCTGAAGGGGGATCTCATATTGAGGGGGGATGGGAGCCCTGACGTGAACGGGATGTACCTGGCCATGGGGGAGAGGCTGAAATCAGGGGAAGAGAAGGCGCTGAATGCGTTCGTGGGCGCGTGCAAGGCATTCGTAATATCAATAGCCCGGAGACGGCACTACCTAAATAGAAAGGTTTAAATATAAGTTTATCCATATAATATTAAGGTGATTTTAATGAAAATTATGGAAACTAAGATACTGGGAACCGTAACAAAGAAAGCTTTAAAGGAAGATGTCGAAAACGCGATTTATATACACTTTAGACGTTCTTATCCTACCCCAATAATCGAGAAAATACGCAAACTTGAATCGGTAATGGAGGTACCTGTCGTTACTATGTTCGCAGGAGCGCTTGCCGCTTGCATAGGGGCGTCTGTCTCCTTAGGGGGCCAGGCCAGTACCGGCACTCACGCCCTCATCTGGGGTGGCACCTTGTTGGTGGCAAGCTCCATATACAGCCTCATAAGATCGGATCGCAAGATAAACCAACTGGACAAGGAGGGATATGAATTTTACATTGTAAATGGCGATCTCGAAGCCCCCAAGGTCTACGCTTACAGATGCAAGGAAACCAAATACAACGAATCCAACCCAAACCGCGCAGTCCTCGAAAGGGCGGACGATCTCGCTATGGATTTCGTCTTGTGCAATAAGGGCAATAGCGCCTGGTTGGAGGCGACAAAGACAAAGCCGATGCTCGCCATAGAGCTGAAGGAAGACAGGATTGTCGAATCAATTGAGGGTCCGCTACAGGCAAAGGCAGGGCAGATGCTCTGTGTCGGCGCTGGAGGAGAGTACTGGGTCCAGAAGGCAGAGGCGGTCGCCAAGAAGTATAACAATGCAGGGCAGGATGACAGCCAACTTTCCGACAAGCAGAAGGAAGAGATGAAAAAGGGTGGATATTCAATCTATACTCCGAAACCCGACCGAAAGGTTCTCACTATGCAGATGCCAGAACAATTCGCAGCCGAGGCATCTTGGGGAACTTTGAAAGGCAAAGCAGGTGATGATCTTGTTATGCCTATCGAGGATGTACATAATACAGACCCTAAGGATGTTTGGATTGTGGACAAGAAGCTGTCCGAAGCCACATACGAGAAAGGGCAGTAAATCCTATTTCTTTATTTTCTATTTTAGCTCGGAACCTGGTTCTTGGTTGAGCTTCTTAATCGCGAGTTGGCGAGCGATTGAAGAAGGTCATGTGGAGATTAGGAATAAGAAGATTGCTGTTTGAATCGTAAATGGAGAAAATCGAAAACGCTAGTTTTTTATATCATGAAGTAATGCTATATTCGGTGATGAGATGGCTAAAACTACTAAAGAACTTATCGAGGATTTGAAAGATAAAGATGTGGGTGTTCGTAGAAGTGCAGCCGGGGAACTTGCAGCTAGGGAACTTCAAAAAATAAAGGATAAATCGGCCGTTCCTGCATTGATTGAGGCATTGAAAGATAAAGATGGCTGGGTTCGTGGAGAAGCAGCCCAGGCACTTGGAAATATAGGGGATAAATCGGCCGTTCCTGCATTGATTGAGGCATTGAAAAATGAAAAGGATCCTATGGAGCTTGGAGTTATAGCTCTAGTGCTTGGAAAGATAAAGGATAAATCAGCCGTTCCTGCATTGATTGAGGCATTGAAAGATAAAGATCATAGCGCGTGTGCAGCTGCATCACTCGGAGATATAGGGGATAAATCGGCCGTTCCTGCATTGATTAAGAAATTGAAAGATAAAGATGGGAGTGGCCGTGCTGAAGCAGCCAGGTCACTTGGAAAGATAAAGGATAAATCAGCCGTTCCTGCATTGATTGAGGCATTGAAAGATGAAAGCTGGGAGCTTCGCGCTGCCGCAACTACATCCCTTGGAGAGATAAAGGACAAATCAGCTGTTAAATCGCTTACTGATGCAGTTTGCATAGAAGAAAATAAACATATTCGTAATGATATGTACAATGCGCTGGATAAAATCCTTGACACAAAAGTACCAAGAACCTTGCATACGATGAAGCCAAAAGAGAGAAATGATTGGCTAGCAAAGGCAACTGGCAAATCCTTGGCAGTTGTGTAATAAAGTCAAGTACGGGCTATTCCAGCTTCATGCGCATGTCTATGCTAATCAGATCAGTCCATGGCTCCAGTCCATCAGAATTAGAAGATGTTGGAACCATAAATGGAGAAAATCTAAAACACTAGTTTTTTATACACAGAAGTAATGCTATATTCGGTGATATTCATGGCTAAGAAACGCGGGAAATCTGGAAAAGTCAAAAGAGGAAGTAAGATAATTAATAAGGCATTGGACGGAGGGAATACCGCAGGCCAGCTAAGCACAAAAAAGAAGGGTATAAAACAAACAATTTCAAATGTAATGATAAAAATAGGCCTAAAGAGATCTGGAATAAAAGAAGAGACAATTAAAGAAGCAAAAAAGAGGATTTCGAAAGAAGAGGTAGAAGAGGAAAGAGCTCGATTAATAAGATTGAGTCCGCTAGAAAGGAGAGCGAGGAGAGATCAGCTCGAGGTCCTACTGATGACCCTCAAAAAAAACGGACTTATCCACGAAGGAACAAAAGAGGAAATTTACTCACTTTCTGAATACGATGTATTTATGGTACCTAAAGGAGAGAGAGGATTTAGACCTGCTAATTCGCAAAATATTTTGGAAGCAGAACAAATACAACTAAGACCTAAAGTTAGGAATAGAGAGCAAGGCGACACGACATTGGCACCAGATTTTTTCAAAGGAGCTAGGTTTAAAGATAAAACCCTAATTGCCACGGTTTATCACGAATATATTAATCGTGCTGATTTTGAGAACCTGACGCAGAAAGAGAAAGACGCTATAAAAATAGCAAATATCGAAATTAGAGCTTGATATACAATCTAAATCTCTCTTGGTTGAGCTTCTTGTCCTCTGCTAAGCAGATGGACGAAAGAAGGTCAGATCAGTCCCTGGCTCCAGTCCATCCTCTCTAGCTTTTGGTGCACTTAACCCTTTTTAACCACTCAGCATAGCTAGGAGTCAATGGATTATCTCCCTAAACGATTATTTTTAAACTGTTTGAGGAATATCCGCTTATGCAGAAGAGAATACTGGTCGATACTAATATCTTGATCGATTTTGCCGAAGGCATTGGATACGCGAGAAAATTCTTCGAGACAGTGAGTGAAAAATGCTATGAGATCTATGTCTTGAAAGAATCTTTCTTCGAAGCAAGCAGAGTTACTAAAAAATTTGATAAGATACAATCCTTAATGGCGGAATTGAATAAGCAGGACTTGTACTATCTAGTGGGGCTTACAGAAGAAGAAAAAGAGCATTCTAAGGAGCTCATCGGTAAGTGTATCGAAGTTTTAGGTTATGACCTCGGCCCGGTCGACAGAAGAATCATAACGGTTGCAAAATTTAGAAATTTAGCGATATTATCTAAAGATAATGATTTAGTAAAAATTGCAAAGAAAGAAAAAGCAAAAGTTATCTAGGCATGTCTTTTGTGTTTTCTTCCACTAATTTATCAAATTCTTCTTCTGTGAACATCTCGGCCGTCAATTTCCTGAATTTCCTGACTGCCTTTACAGAATCCTTTGTCCTGGCTAATTCTGATCTTATCTTTGCGGTCTCGTATTTGAATATCATGTCCCTGATTGCAGCCCTGATGAAGTCCGCCTCATTCAAAAAATGCTTCTTAGTTACCTCATGCATAGCCTGAGCCAAAGGTTTGTCTACTCTTGTACAAACGGTCACTGTA
>Ga0315289_10002831_pt1 | contig 26457 bp, 18 predicted proteins | sample YL17G11_40_MG_FD_203452 | JGI IMG/M metagenome (GOLD analysis project Ga0315289, IMG submission 203452) | Sediment microbial communities from Yellowstone Lake, YNP, Wyoming, USA - YL17G11_40 | ecosystem: Environmental > Aquatic > Freshwater > Lake > Sediment | place: USA: Wyoming | collected...
CCGCGGCCTTGGCCTACCTTCACACCCGCTCTTCTTGATTGGTGTTTGCATGGAACCCGTTATAGCGCCCTTGTCCAGAAAAAGCGCGCGAAAAAATCACAGCCTCTGAGCGTAGTCGATGGGGCCCCGCGCTACGGTTTTTTCCCCGCTCTCCCGGCGCGCCGGGGTCGCGGCTAACCATGACGATGAGCGGTTTTGCCGTTTCTTTCCGGGTTCCGCCTTGCCTCACCCACCACCCCGCCCCCTCCGTCCCTCAGTCCCTCCGTCCCTCGCCTTTTCCATGGACGGGCTGGAGGAAAGTCTCGTATAAAATGAAGGCGCTCGTCGCGCGGCAGATGTGGGCCGTGTAACCGTCCATGATGAACTGCCGCCGGGCCCGGCGGGTGGCCTTGAACACGGTCACGATCCGGTCGATGTTCTGACCGGAGCAGCACATGAGAACCAGGCCGGGTGCTGCCCGGATCAGTGCCGCCATCTTGTCGACCAGTTGGGCCTCGGTATGGCAGTTCTCTTCAGGGCGATTGCGGCCCAGGGTCGTTCCTTCCATCAGGAGCACGTCGATGCCACGAGGCGGGTACTTGAGCAGGCTCTCGAAGAGCCGCCCCTTGTACCCATGAGCGCGAAAGTCGCCGGAGTAGAACAGCCGACGGCCGTCGGCCTCGACGAGAATACCGTAGGAATCGTACGCGGAATGGTCCACCAGGTAAGGCGTCAGGCGGAAAGGACCGACCGTGATGGGCCTGCGGTTCTCCAGGTGGGTGACGTGTCTGAATTCCACGCCCTTTCGCAGGAAGGGCCGTGCCGCCTCAAGGATGCGGTGCGCGGCCGCGCCCATGAGGAACTGCGTGGCCTGCGGCAGCCTTCCCGCCAGGCCGTAGTGGTCCTGGTGCGGGTGCGAGATGATAACGGCCAGAAGCGATTCATCGGGCTTCTTGAAACCCGGCACAGGCGGCAATGGCACCCGGTCGGACTCGCCGTCGAGCGGCAAGCCAATGTCAAGAACGATCCGCTTGCCTTGGGACTCGATCTCGACACAGGTGCCGCCGATCTCGTGTGATCCCCTATGGATGCAAACTCGCATTCGAACCCATCCTAAACCGGTAGGGCCATTGTAGTGGCCCGGAACCTTCCTTCCGGCTTCGCCCTGCGGACTACGCCGTGACAAGTCGCCAAGGCCCGCCGGAACTACGGCGGGCAGGCCCGGAGCGGCCCGTGGTCGCATCGGGTTTATTTTGGCAATGGGGGATGGGGAAGGCAAGAGGCAAGGCGGAACCTCGCATTGCGGATTGCGGCCCTCCTCCGCCCGCCGAGGCGGGCTACGGCGGGTAAAATTTCGGAATGAACAGCATCCCGCAGATTCGCCCCGGTGAAACGGGGGCTCATCTGCGGGCGTTAACGGCACGCGCTCGCCTTCCGCCTTCGCCCTTCCGCCGCCTCCGCCGGCAGATATAATGGCACCGGTCCGAAGGGCGGACGTCGGAATCGGTTTATGCATGCTCCCGAGTTCCTCATCCCGGTGAAGCAATATGAAAGGGGGAGCGGCGTCTTTCGCGTGCCGGAGGCGGCTGCACTCTCGGGCGCAGCGCCGGCCGACGCCCTGCCCCTGGGGCAACTCGCAGGGGATCTCGCGCAGCACGGCGTGAGCGCGCGGGTGCCCGCTGGCGCCGGCGGCCCCGCTGCCGGATTCGGTCTTTATCGACCCCTTGCGCGAGGAGAGTCCCTACCGTGTGGTGGCGCCGCTGGCCGGCGGCAGCGCAGCGGTTGTCGTGTACAACCTCTTCGGAAAGGGCCGCGAGACGGCCACCCTGAAAGCGAGCGTGACGGCGGCGGATTATGCGAGCGCCGGCGGCATGGTGCAGCCGTACCAAGGCGATTGGAAAGTGCCCGAAGAGGGCCTGCTCGTTTACGACTGGCAGACGGGAAAGGGTCAGAAACTCAGCGACGCGTACACCTTCGAGATGTCCGGCTTCGCCGATCGGCTGGTCCACCTTTGCCCGATTCGCAACGGGTGGGCCGTCGTCGGCCGCACCGACAAGTACCTCTCTCCGGCGGCGGCGGAGGTCGTCGGGCAGACGGATTCGCAACTGACCTTCCGCCTGGCCGAGAGCGGGCCCGTGGCTGTGTGGACCGCCAAGGGAACCGTTTCCGCCGACGGCCTCGTGTTTCGTGACGCCGGCGGCGGCCTTTGGACGGCCGACATGCCGATCGGAAGGAAAAATGTGGAACTGACCGTGACCCGCCGATGAACTCCGGTGAAAAAGGGGGACCGTTCCGGTAAGACAACGTCGCGTGCGGAAAGACGCAATCGCCGCACCACGGGAGGCCGCCATGAACCGACGAGCGTTCTGCAAGCGCACTGGGCTGGCGGGTGTGGCGGCGCTGGCGCTGCCGCCGTGGCTCCGCGGGGCGGAGACCGGGACCGGGGGGCGGAGGCCGAACTTCCTGTGGCTCATCGGCGACGATGCCGGCCCGGCCCTCGGCTGCTACGGCACGAAGGAGGTCTGGACGCCCCACCTCGACCGGATGGCCGCCGAGGGCGTGCGCTACACGCACTTCTACACGACCGCGCCGGTCTGTTCGCCCAGCCGCTCGGCCTTCATGACCGGCATGTACCAGACGACGATCGGCGCCCACAACCACCGGTCGCACCGGGACGACGGGTTCCAGTTGCCCGCCGGCGTTCGTGTGATCACGGAGTGGTTCCGCGACGCCGGCTACTACACGGCCAATATCGTCGGCATGCCCGAGGGCGTGGGCGCTCGGGGCACGGGCAAGACCGACTGGAACTTCGTGCCGCCCGCCAAGCCTTTCGACACCAACCAGTGGAGCGACCTCGCGGCGCATCAGCCTTTCTTCGCGCAGATCAACTTCAAGGAGCCCCACCGGTCTTTCAACTCGCCGAGGCGGGCCGACCCGGCCAAGGTCGAGATCCCGCCTTATTACCCGGACCATCCGATTACCCGCCAAGACATGGCCGAGTACCTCGACAGCATGACGGAACTCGACGCCAGGTGCGGCCGGGTCCTCGCGCAACTCGAAAAGGACGGCCTCGCGGACAACACGGTCGTCATGTTCTTCGGCGACAACGGCGAGTGCCACGTGCGCGGCAAGCAGTTCGTCTACGAGGAAGGGCTGCACGTGCCGCTCATCATCCGCTGGCCCAAGGGGTTGCCGCCGCCGGCGCATTTCAAGCCCGGTTCGGTGGACGACCGACTTCTCATGGCAATCGACCTGGGCCCCACGATGCTCGCCCTGGCCGGCGCGAAGATCCCGGAGAAGATGGAAGGCCGCCCTTTCTTGGGCGACCGCGCCGTGCCGCCGCGCGAGTACGTTTTCGGCGCCCGCGACCGCTGCGACGAAACGGTCTTCCGCCTGCGCACCGCCCGCGACAACCGCTACCGCTACATCCGCAACTTCACGCCGGAGCGGCCGTTCCTCCAGAAGAACGACTACAAGGAAAAGTCGTACCCCGTCTGGAACCTCTTGAAAGAACTCCACGCCCAGGGCAAACTGACGTCGGCCCAGGATGTTCTATGCGCGCCGACGATGCCGGAGGAGGAACTGTACGACCTCCAGAACGACCCGCACGAGATCAGGAATCTCGCCCGGTCGCCCCAGCACCAGGAGATTCTCAAGCGGCTCCGCGCGGCGCTGGATCAGTGGATTGAGGAAACCCACGACCAGGGCAAGACGCTGGAACCGGTCGATGTGGCGGAACGGGAGGGGCGCACCAAGCCCGCCGCGGGACCGAACGCCAAGCCCAGAGCAGGGAAGAAGGCCAAAGAACAGCCGTGAGGCCCCGCAGCGGGGCAACCGCCGGCTGCCGACATTCTTCGGCGAGCGGCATCCCCCGGCGGTGCCGGGGGCTTATGGGGGCGCGCGGGGCGTGCGGGGTAGAGGTGTGGGCGTGGCGCCTCATGCCGAACCACGTGCACCTGGTCGTCGTGCCGCGGACCGCCGAATCGCTGGCGGCGGCGATGATAGGACCTCGGCCGCGGCGGGTGGAAACGGCACGGGCGCGGAGCATGGAGAAGTGCAATGGGAGATTTCGGAGCAATAGGGCGAGGCGGCGGTCGTTTGTCTCTTTGTTCGTGTTGGCGACGGCGCGGGCGGCGGAGGCGTAAGTTCTTGCTGCACAAAGAGTTATGGCGGTTCGCGGCCGAAGAAATAGATTTTGCGAAACAAAAAATTTGACTTTTGCGAGTTTGGGGGTATACTGTCCGTAACGTGGAAAGCCCGGGGGCGTGGCTTCCAAAAGAGTAAGTCTCGCTTTAGGTGATTCTCTAAGGGCAGGCACCGAGGGACCGGGGGGCTGGTTCCTCCAATGAGGAAAGGCGGTAATCCTATGTGGCGGAATCGGATTTTCATGGGAGCAGTCCTTCTGTTGCCGTTGGTGGTTCCCGGCATGGCGTCGGCGAGCACGATCTCGGACATGGACTCGGTGTCGTTTTCGAGCGACCTGGAACTGGATAAGACCATCACGCTGGACTCGTTCAACACCGTGGGAGGGACGCTGACGCTGACGGACGTGCTGGTCGAGTTTTTCTTCAGCGGCTCGTGCGACATCGGGGTTGACAGCGACGATGGGGACGAGGAGTTCGACGTGAACGCGCGGATCATCCGCACATGGTCGGGAACGGGGCCGGACATCTTCCCGGCCTTTGGCACGAAGACGTACACGCCGGTACCGGTGGTGCACCTGGGGATGGACGACGGGGACGGCGGCACGCTGGATCTTTCCGCGCCGGACGGGACGAATTTCGGGGGTGTGGCGTTTGCAATGGAAGCCGGGACTTCGCACAACCCGACGGAGTCGTATTACGACACGGCCGGTCCGGGGACGGTGGACTTCACCATCGACGTGCAGACGATCGTCAACGACTTTCAATCCTCGCCGGACATGCCGGACGCGTATCAGTTGGACGTGCAGAACCCCCTGTTGGCGGTGTACGCGAAGGTGACGTACACGTACACGCCGGAGCCGGCGACGATGGCGATGCTCGGCCTCGGAGCCTTGGGGCTGGTGGCGAGGCGGCGCCGGGGCCGGTAGGCGGCGGACCCGCCGCCGTCCCGATGGGCTTGGGCCTTCGCAAGAGGCTACGGCCCACAAGATGGCGGGCAGGCGTCCCGGCGGGCCGGGGTAAGAGACATTCAAGTGCGGGGCCTTCGCGAGGCGAAGGCCCCGTTTCGTGCGCCGGGCCGGATTGGCGGGCGTAACGCGTTGTCCCAAGCGTGTCTTAACCGCAAAGAGCGCCAAGGCCTGCCCCCAAGTCCCGCCGCGCCGGGGGGAGGGGAAACGCAAGAGGCAAGACGGAACCTCGCCATGCGGATTGCCCTTCGAGAGCCTCAGGGCCCTGAGCATGGTCGAAGGGCGGATTGAACGGCAAGGCACGCACCGTGTTAACGCCCGCGGATGAACGGAGTGAATCCGCGGGACACCCACCGCGCTATATTTTTCCCCTCAGCAAACAGATTCGAGGTAAGACCCCTCGACTGCGCTCGGGGTGACAACCTTACAACGCGCAGCGGATAGTGGCAGCGGCGCCGCCGGCCGGTACAATACCTCCGGCTCGCACGGCGGACGTCGGAACCGGTTTATGCACGCTCCCGCGTTCCTCATCCCGGTGAAGCAATATGAAAGCGGGAGCGGCATCTTTCGCATTCCGGAGGCGCTTGTGCTCTCGGGCGCGGCGCCGGGCGACGCCCTGCCCCTGGGGCAACTCGCGAGCGACCTTGCGCGGCACCAGGTGAAGGCGCGGGTTGTCGCGGGCGCGGACGCTTCGGCGGCGGTCCGGATCCGGCGCGACCCGCGCATCGCCGGCGCGGAAGCCTACGAGATGACGATCGGGCCGGACGGCGTCGAGATCGCCGCCTCCGCCGACGCCTCCGCCGACGCGGGCGCCTATTACGCCGTCCAGACGCTGCGGAACCTCGTGGCGCTTCACGGCCGGAGCCTCCCCGCGTGCGTCATCCGCGACGCGCCGGACTTCTCCCGCCGCGGCGTCTATCACGATTGCTCGCGCGGAAAGGTTCCGACGCTCGAAACCCTCAAGGCCCTGGTCGAGCGCCTCGCGCGATGGAAGATCAACGAACTCGAACTCTACGTCGAGAACGTTTTCCGATTCAAGCGCCATCCGGCCATCGGCGAGGGGTACAGTCCCTTTACGGCCGACGAAATCCGAGCGCTGGCGGACCATTGCCGGCGGCACCACGTTCGGCTCGTCGGGTCGCTCGCGAGTTTCGGGCACATGGAGAAGATCCTCGCCCTCGCGGAGTATCAGCACCTCGGGGAACTGACGGGCTACCGCGGTTGGCCGGGAGGGACGACGCTCTGCCCGACGGACCCGGGCGCCATCGCGCTCCTCGCCGACCTCTACGCCGAGTTCGTCCCGATCTTCGACGCCCGCGATTTCAACGCCTGCTGCGACGAGACGTGGGAACTCGGGCGAGGCCGCTCGAAGGCCGATGCCGACCGCATCGGCGTCGGCCGGGTGTACCTGGAGTTCTTCAAGAAAGTCCACGCCCTGTGCGTCCAATACGGCAAGCGGATGAACGCGTGGGCCGACATCGTCCTCGCGCATCCCGAGACGCTGGCCGACGTGCCGCGCGACGCCTGTATGCTCAACTGGGATTACCATCCCGAGGGCACGCGCATGGGGCGGACGCGCGAAATCCGCGAGGCGGGCCTGGCGGTCATGGTGTGCCCGGGCACGAACGCGTGGAACAGCCACGGCTGCCGCCTGCGGATGGGGATGGAGAACATCGCGCGCTTCGCGGAGGAGGGGCTCGCCTCGGGCGCCGAGGGACTCTTGAACACGGACTGGGGCGACGGCGGGCACCGCAATCCGCTGGCCGTCAGCCTCCACAACCTGGCCTACGGCGCCGCCCACGCCTGGAACCACGCGGCAACGCGGGCCGAGGGATTCACGGAGCGGTTCTGCCGGCTCACCTTCGGGCCGGGCGCAGAAGGTTTTGCCGACGCGATCCGGACGCTGGGCGGGGCGCACGAGGCGCTCGGCCTCGGCTACGCGAACAGCACCCTCCTCTACACGACCTTCCTGGGGCCGGTTGAGGATTTTCTCGGCCCCGAGCATCCGCAGGGTGCGGCACTCGACCGCGTCAGCGCGGAGGCCCTCGCGAAGCACGCCGAGGCGCTCTCGGCTCTTCGCTGGCCGACGGCCGGGGGCGACGACGCGTTTCTCGCGGCGACGATGGAGGAGTACGCCCTAGCGTCGCGGATGGACGCGCTCGCCTGCCGGCGGGCGGCAATCCTCAAGCAACTTCGGGCGGGGAAAACGCCCGACGCCGAGGAACTCCGCCGACTCGCCGATGAGACAGAGGAAACGGCGCGGGACCTGGAGCGCGTCTGGCTCCTGGGGAACCGCCCCTCGCGCCTTCGGGACATCCTGGAGGGCCTCGCGCAAGCCGTCAGCGACTATCGCCGCCGGGCGAGACGCTAGTGCTCTGTCCCTGCTGACTTGAGGGGTGGCACTGGCGGCTTGCCCGCCAGTGCACCCGGAATGACGCGCAGCACGGGCGGACGAGCCGCCCGTGCCACCCATTATTCTATGTGGGACAGAGCGCTAGGCCGCGGCCCGTCCAGCACAGGACCCAGGAGCCAGCCGAGAACGAACGTCAGCCCCGTCCCCAGGACGATCAGCCAGGTCCACCCCAGCGCGACGTACCCCATCTGGCAGAGGTAGAGGAGCGCGGCCATGGCGGCGGCGCTTGTGACCATCGCCACGACGTTCGCGCGGTTCGCGTGCCGCTTCGTCAAGAGGCCCAGAAGGAAGACGCCGAGCGTGCTCCCGCCGGTGACGGCCAGAACCTTGAAGGCGACCCAGAGGATCTGGTCCAGCGGCTTGCAGGCCAGCGCGAGGGCGGCGAGGACGACGGCAAAACCGACGACGCCCAGCCGCGAGACCCAGAGATAGTGCCGCTCCGAGGCGCCCTTGCGGAGGAGTGGGCGGTAGATGTCCGTCACGAACGACGCGGAAAGCGAACTTAAGGGGCTGTCGATGCTCGCCAGGATGATGGCGGCGAGGACAAAGCCCTTCAGGCCCACGGGCAACCAGTTCGCCACGAAGTGCGACAGGATTTCGTCGGACTTCGCGGGCGGCGGGACGGACGGGTGCTGGGAGTAGAAGACGAAAAGGAGCGTTCCGATGGCGACGTAGAGGGTCGTCAGCGGAAGGGCGGCGGCGATCGTGCCCAGGAGCGACAATTGGCTCGACCGCCGGGTCTTCACCGACAAGAGTCGCTGCATGAAGTCCTGGTCGGCGCCGAAGATGGCCAGGCCCACGAGAAATCCATTGGCGAACGAGGCCCAGAGCGTGTTCGGGTCGGCGAGGCTGAGGCGGAGGTTGAATATCTGGAGGCTGCCGGCCGCGCCGGCGGCGCGCCAGACTTCGGCCAGGCCGCCGTCAATGTGGAGGATCAGGTAAATCGCGACGGCGATGCCCGCGCCGTAGAACATGACCGCCTCGTAGGCACCGGTCCAAAGGACCGCCTTGATGCCGCCGAATGCGATGAAGGCCATGCTCACCAGCGTGAAGACCAGGAGCGCCTGCTCGAGCGACCACCCGAGGATGATGGCGACGCCCATGCAGGCCGCGTAGAGCCGCACGCCCGACGCGAGCAGCCGCGTGATGAAAAAGAACGCCGACCCGGCCAGTTGCGTCTGCCGGCCGAAACGGTCACGCAGGAACTCATAGATACTCGTGCAATTGAGGCGGTAGAACGCCGGGATGAACAGGAAGGCGGTCACCACGCGGGCCGTCGCCGACCCGAGGAACATCTGGAGGTACTGCCAGTTGGAGCGATAGCCGTCGGCGGGGACGGCGAGGATGGTGACGGCGCTGACCTCGGCAGCGACGAAGGAAAAGCAGGCGATGATCGCCGGCACGTGGCGGCCGCCGAGGAAAAAATCGCGCGTGTCGGTTTCCTTGCGGCCGGTCACGTAGGCGATGACCAGCAGCACCGCCAGCGCCGCCGCCACGATGACGTAGTCCAGGACGCCGAGAGCGCCGGTCAGGTTCTGCGCGGCGTCGGCTTCGGTCATCGGCGCCTTTCCTCGAGGGCGCGGCGGAGCATGCCGCCGGCGGCGTCGAGCAGCCGGCGCGCCTCGGCGGCGCTCGCGCGTCGCTTGTGCATGACGATGGCGGTCTTGGTTTCGCCGCCCACCCGCCCGAGGAGCCGACGCGCCCGCCCGCGTTCCAGGCCCGTCATCTGGCTAACGATCCGCTCGGCCCGGTCGCGCAGTTTCTCGTTGGTGGCCACGAGGTCCACCATCAGGTTGCCGAAAACTTTCCCGATGCGGACCATCGCGGCCGTCGTCAGCGTGTTGAGGACGAGTTTCGTGGCCGTGCCCGCCTTCATCCGCGTGGAGCCCGTGATGACCTCGGCCCCGACGCGCGGGTTGATGACGACGTCGGCCTCCAGGAGGCCCTTCGCTTCCGGCGCGCAGGTGACGAAAACGGTGCGGGCGCCGCGGCGTCGAGCCCGGCGGACGGCGCCGCGGACGAACGGCGTCACGCCGCACGCCGCGATGCCCACCACCACGTCGCGCTTCGAGACGCGCCGCTTGTCGATCGCGCGGGCGCCGTCCTGGGGGCGGTCCTCGGCCCCTTCGACGGCGCGGACGAGGGCCCGCCGGCCGCCCGCGATGATGCCCTGGACCATCCGGGGCGGCGTGCCGAACGTCGGCGGACACTCGGCGGCATCGAGGACGCCGAGGCGTCCGCTCGTCCCCGCGCCGACGTAGAAGAGCCGGCCGCCCGCGCGGAACGCTTCGACGATCATGTCGACGGCTTCGGCGATGCGGCGGCGCTCGCGGGCGACGGCGGGAGCGACGGCGCGGTCCTCGGCATGGATGAGGTCGACGATCCGGAGCGTCGTCAGGCGGTCGATGGAGCGGCTGCGGACATTGCGTTTCTCGGTCGCGAGTTTCGATCGGTCTAGCATCGTGCTCAATCCTTTATCTATAACGTTATCTCAACGCAGAGAACGCAGAGAGCGCAGAGACAGATTTTCTTTCATAACAACTTACCATCCGCCTCTTTTTTTCTTGATCTCGTAAGGCCGTTCTCTGCTCGCCTCGGCGTAGCCGCCTTCGGCGAAGCCGGGCGTTCTCAGCGATCTCTGCGTTGAAACACCCCCGGAATGATTTTCCCCAGCACCACCGCACGCCTCGCCCCCGTCGCGGACGGAACGTTGTTCGCCTGGCCGCGGACGGTGGCCCAGGCGAGAATGGCGAAGGAGACGGCCTCTTTGGCGTCGGCATCAATACCCAGTTCGTCCGACAGTCGCACGCGCGCCGGGGCGACGGCCTCGGCGAGGCGCGCCAGGAGCGTCGCATTTCTCGCCCCGCCGCCCGAGAGAATCACCTCGTCGGGAGAGCGCGGGAGGAATCGCCGGTAGGCGTCGGCGATTGTCTCGGCCGTCCAGGCGGTCACGGTCGCGACGATGTCGGCAGGGCGCATGCCCCGCCGCCGCGCGCGGTCGTAAAGATTGTCGGCGAACGTGCGGCCGAAGGTCTCGCGTCCCGTGGACTTCGGCGGACGGCGCTTTAGATACGGGTGGCGCATCAACTCGGCGAGGAGCGCGGCGTCCACGCGTCCACGGGCGGCCAGCCGGCCACCGGCGTCGTAGCGCGCGCGGCCCCGGGTGGCGCGTTCGGCGGCGCGGTCGATCACCATGTTGCCCGGCCCGGTGTCGAAGGCGATGAGCGTCTCCAGGCCCGCGCGCGGCGCGAGGTAAGTCACATTGGCGATGCCGCCGATGTTCTGGACGGCGCGGACCTTGCGGCGGTCGCGGAAGAGAAAGTGGTCGGCAAAGGGCACGAGGGGCGCGCCTTCACCGCCGGCGGCGACGTCGCGCGGGCGGAAATCGGCGACCGTCAGGATGCCGGTCCGCTCGGCGATGACGGAGGGCTCCGCGAGTTGGAGCGTCGCGCCCCCGCGCCGGCGCTTCGGCAAGTGGCGGACCGTCTGGCCGTGCGAACCCACCAGGTCAATCGAGCCCAGCGCGATTCGGCTGCGGCGCGCGAGATTCTCGAGCGCGTCGGCGAACACTTCGCCCAGGGCGAAGTTCAAGCGGCAAAGGTCGTCCACGCGGGCCGTGTCGGCATGCGCGAGGTCGAGGATCCGGCGGCGAAGGGCCGGCGGATAGGGGAAAGTCGCGAAGGCGACGACGCGGACGCGGTCGCCACGGCGACTCACCTGTCGCCACGGGCGACTCGACTGGGCGAGTAGAGAGCCGGCGGGCGCAATGTCCACGATGGCGGCATCCACGCCGTCGGCGCTCGTGCCACTCATCAGGCCGGCGACGCGCAGGCGCGACTTCCTCAGGCGTTTTGGCAGCATATCGTTCATCGCCTTGCCGCAGGAGCATAGCACGAGGGAGCCGGCGGTTCAACCTGACGAAAACGGGCAAACGGCGGCGCAAGCGAAGAGGCTGCCCCGTGGGACAGCCTCGTGGTTCGCGGACCGCGGAACGAGCGGCTATTGGCCGTCGCCTGCATCCGGTTTGTCCGCATTCGGCGGCCGTTCTCCCGGCGTCAGAAGTTTGACCTCGTGCAGACACAAACCGTACCGCCCTCCCGGAGGATTGACGTCCAACTTCACGCCGTTCCAGCCGGGGCTGAAATTCGCGGAATAGCACAGCCACAGGGTCCGCCCGTCGGGGCTGATGAACTTGCTCGGAAAATTGAGGAAGTACCCTTGCTCCCCGAAGTCCTTCATATAGGACACCATGCGCCATGGGCCGGTGACGGCGTCGGCCTCAAGGATGTAGGAGGTCATCTTGGCCACGGTCGGCCAACCATCGGTCACGCACATCAGGTATTTTTTCAGGCCGGGCACATACGTGGCGGTGACACACCCCATGTGGTTGTTCCATTCGATCAGCGGCTTGATTTTCTCAAAGTGGTTCGTCCAGATCGGTTTGCCGGCGGAATCATGGCCGGCGAAGAACTCCCAGGCCTTGAGGTCGTTGATGGTCTCCGGCGAGGGTTTGACGCGGGCCAGATAGACCTGGTCGGCAGAAATCCAACTCAGGTTGGCGTGGGCGAAGTCGCCGGGGCAGCCCTCGGCCGGCTGGAACACCTCGCCGGGCTTTCCAGGCTTGATGCAGGGGCGCGGCTTGGGGTCATTCTCTTCCGCGCCCATGCCGAGCAAGTACGCCTTGCCGTCCGGCGAATGTTCCATGTTCCTGCCGAAATCCACGAAATGCGGCGCTCCCATCTTGACCGGACCGAGAAACTGGCGCGGCTCGGGAAACAGCGGCTTCTCCGGCGTGTGGGGCGATGGCTCCCACGTCTTGCCGTAGTCGCGGGAGACCTGGAATCCCGGTATGGGCCCGAGATTGGGCCAGTTCCAGTCAAATCCACCATGCGAATACTTCCCGGCAGGCCCCAGGCAGTAGGTGCCGTAATACCAGATGCCGTTGTACACCAGCGAGCCCGCCGGATAACGCCCTTTATAGGGCAAGGCGCTGGCCTGCTTGGGCGGGGAAGTGTTGTGTATCTCAAGGGTCAGCGGGTCGTCGCCGATCATCACGGCGTGGGCGGTTCTGGCTCCCGCGCCGCCGCCCGAAGAGCAGCCGACGCCGTCCGTCTTGCCGTCCGTCCAGGGCGAGTAGAGGTTGCCATCGCCGGCCCAGCACGGATAAAAGGTGTCTCCGCAGCGATAGTCGCTGTGGCGGCCGGTGAAGAAAATGCCCGTCAGGGTGGCCGATTTCTGAAACGGGCAATCCTCCGGAACCAGGGATTCCCAGGCGAATCCTTTGGGGCCCTCCGCCGGCACGTTCTTCGGCTCTCCGGCCAGCACGCCGGAGACAGCCAGGAGACCCACCAGCAAGATCTGTGCGATTCTCATCATAGTGTGACCTCCATGCGAACAAGGATTAGACGGACCCGCATAAGATGCGCAGGTCTGGCTTCCTTTCCTTATAACACGGCGCTCATCCATCTCGCGGGGCTGCGATAACCCCTTTGGCCTCAGTCCCTTGCGTCCCATGCCATGATTTATCATGGCGTTTTATGCGGGTCAACGTAAAAACCTCTGTGACGGGCCCGCCACCGTCCCGGCGCGCCTGCCCCGTTGGGGCCGGGACTACGGCGGGCAAGCGCGGCGGCGCAAGCGAAGAGGCTGCCCCCGTGGGTCAGCCTCATGGTTTGCGGACCGCGGAACGAGAGGAGACGCGACATGAACGGGAAATTCAGTCGGTAGGGAATTCCTGGAGGGTGCAGCGCGAGAACGCCCCCGAAGCGGCTATCGTTCCGGCCTGTACTGGTATTAGGGGGGGTAAATAAACGTCTTCGGCAATGCCTGCTTCAGGTCTTTCAGGCCGGCATCCGAGATCTTGGTGCCGGCGAGACAGAGAAACTGCAAGTCCTTCAGTTCTTTCAGGTCCTTCAGGCCCGAGTCCGTGACTTTGGTTCCGCCAAGATTAACTTCGACGACTGGCCGGCCGGGGAGTCTCTCGTCCCTGATCATCAGGCCGCCCAGCGCTTCGATAGCCTTGACGGCCTTCTCCTCCCGGGCCGCGGGGCTTTGGCACGAGGCGCAGAGGCATACGACCACCGGCAACAGCAGGGCAAAGAAGCGTGTCATGGCAAGGTCCCCCACAGGAGCGCGGTTCGGATATCCATCCGTGCCGCACCACGAGCGCTCTTCCGCGTGTGGATGGTACTCCTTCCGCCGGCGCACGGCGAGGCTACGGGGAGAGCGACGCGATGAGGCCCATCCTGTCCTATCCTGTCGAACCGGTGCCGCAGAAAACGGCGTTCCTGCCTCGTGGCGCGGCGGGTACGGAGACCCGCCGCGCGAAGTGGCGTTGTAGTAATAATGCTTCACTCACTTTCCGAGCGGCAGAATCCGGATATTGCGGTACGCCACGGGCCCGTGGTCGCCCTGGAGCATCAGGGGGCCGAGGGGCTTCTCGTCCCCGAAGGCTGCGCCGCGGGTCGGGCCGGTCACCTCCACGTTCTCGTGGATGACGACGCCGTTGTAGACCACCTTGACGAACCGTGCGTTGGCGACCTTCCGGCCGGTGTCGTCAAAGCGCGGGGCCTGGAAGACCACGTCAAAGGACTGCCACTGGCCGGGCGGGCGACTGGCGTTGGTGCGCGGCGAGCGGCCCTCGAACCCCTCCTTGCCCCGGCCGCGACTCTCTTCCCACCGCTCATAGATGCCCCCGCACTCGATGCCGGGGTACTCGCCCTTCTCGACGCCGTAACTGTCGTACACCTGAATCTCGTAGCGGCCCTGGAAGTAGACGCCGGAGTTCGAGCCTTTGGGGATCATGAACTCGATGTGGGCAGCCACGTCGCCGTGCTCGGCGTCCGAGAAGAGGTTGACGGTGCGGCCCTTGGCGCCGTTGTAGATGGCGCCCTTGCCGGGCTCCGTGGCGAGGGCCCGCTCGTTGGCGGGGTCGGTCATGGCGCGGCCGACCATCTCCCACTCGCCGGTGGGCCGCTTCTTCCAGCCGTCCATGGCGGGGCCGGGCAGAAGGTCCGTCCACTCCAGGACCGCGATGTCCTTGAACCAGACCTCGCCGTCCTGGCCGCCGTGGAGTTGAAGGGCGATGAGGCCCTCGGTGCGGCCGGGGTCGTCCGCCAGCGTCGCCGACCGCAGGCCGTTGACGTGCACCGTGACGTTGCGCCCGATGGCCGTCACCGTCATCTCGTTCCACTCGCCGGGCTTGAACCAGGTCTTGATCTGGTCGGGCGTCGGCTTGACGACCCAGGCGCGGCCGTTGGTCTCGTACAGGCCGCCGACGTCGTTGGCGGGATCGATTTCGGCCTGGAACCCCGAGACGCCGCTCCAGCCCTTCTCCTCGATGCGGAAGTACAGGCCGCTGTTGCCCCGGACGGCCTTGTACTTGAGGCGGACGGTGAAATCCTTGAACGTGCGGTCGGTCACGAGGTGGCTGAACTCGGCCTCGCTTTTCTCGTGACGGCCGACGAGGGCGCCGTCCTCGATGGTCCAGCGGCCCTTGCCGATCTCGTGCCAGCCGACGGTGGTCTTGCCGTCCCAGAGCGGCGTCCACTTTGCCATGGCGGCGACCTCGGCGGCGATGTCGGCCGGCGGCGATTCGGCGGCCGAGGCAACCGCTACCGTGGCAAGGCAAAGTGCGCCCAAAATTGAAACCAAGCATACAACCCTATCGAGCGTCATGGCCGACCTCCTTTTGCTTAACGCGCCGCGCAAGCGCGGCGGCTAACCAAGGCTAAAGCGTCCAGGGCGCGCGGCAGGCGCGGGTGAGGACGCCCCCGAAGCGGCTATCGTTCCGGCCTGTTCTGGCCGTTCAAGGACCAAAAATGTGTGTTTTCGGCAACGCCTGCTTCAGGTCTGTCATGCCGGCGTCCGTGACCTTGGTGCCTCTGAGCCAGAGCGCCTGCAGGCCCTTAAGTTCCTTCAAGTCCTTCAGGCCCGCGTCTGTGATCTTGGTGCTGACGAGCGAGAGGAACTGCAAGTCCTGAAGTTCCTTCAGGTCCTTCATGCCGGCGTCCGTGATCCGGGTGCAGTTGAGGTCGAGCGTTTGCAGGCCCTTGAGTTCCTTCAGGTCTTTGAGGCCAGCGTCCGTGATCCGGGTACAGGCGAGCCCCAGCGAGACCAGCCCCTTGAGTTCCTTCAGGTCCTTCAGGCCGGTGTCCGTGATCCGGGTGAGGCCCAGCCCGAGCCTCTCCAGGCCCTTAAGTTCCTTCAGGTCTTTCAAGCCGGCGTCCGTGATCTGGGTCCAGTTGAGCCAGAGCGCCCGCAGGCTCTTCATTTCCTTCAGGTCCTTCAGGACAGCGTCCGTAATCTTTTTGTCGCTGAGGTCGAGTTCCTCCAGGCCCTTAAGTTCTTTCAGTTCCTTCACGCAGGCGTCCGTTATCTGGGTGCCGCCGAGACTGAGTTCCTGCAGGCCCTTAATTTCCTTCAGTTCCATCAGGCCGGCGTCCGTGATCTTGGTGCTGTTGAAGGAGAGAACCTGCAGGTCGTTGAGTTCCTTCAGATTCTTCAAGCCAGCGTCCGTGATCGGGGTGCCGAAGAGCCGGAGCGCCCGCAGGCCCTTGAGTTCCTTCAAGTCCTTCAGATCGGAGTCCGTGACTTTGGTTCCGCCAAGGTTAACTTCGACGACTGGCCGGCCGGGGAGTTTCTCGTCCCTGGTCACCTTGCCGCCCAGCACTTCGATAGCCTTGACGGCCTTCTCTTCCTGGCCGGATGGCTGCCGCGCGGCGGGCTGGCTACAGCCCGAGAGGCAAGCGACCACCGGCAACAACAGGGCAAAGTAGCGTGTCATGGCCTTGTCCCCTCCCAATGGGCCCTGTTCACTTGCGCAGCCACACGGACACCGGCGACACTTTTCGGCATACGGATGCTACCCGTTTGGACCGTGTCCCGCAAGTTTCCAGTGGAAGCAAACCTATGGAGCGCGGGATGTCCTACCGCTCCGAGCGCGTGCCGCGCAGCCCGATGGCCGCGTTCGTCGCGGCCGATGCCCTGCCCGGCCTCCCGATAATAAACTCCGGCGGCCCCGCCGGACAAGAGTAACCGGCCCGCAGGATACATGCTGGATCGAGGCGCTACTTGCCGAAGAGCCGGACGACAAGCGGCGGAGTCGGCGTTTTCGCTTCGCCCGCGGCAGATACCGTCATCTGCACTTCCCCGACCGCAGCCAAGGCTTCGCCCAGGTCCGCCTCCCATTGAACCGTTGCGCGCCCTTCGGCAGGAACCTCGATCGGCTGCGGCCCGCCGCTTGTCCATCGTGCCTTGTCGCTGGAGAAGAGAGGCGTGATGACCAACCGCTGCGCCTGCGACGAAAGGTTGAAGACGTGAACCACCAACGGCACTTTGCGGGCGCGATCGGCGGCCAGATGGTATCCATCCGGCTTCGCCTCGAACGTCCGGCGGTCGAGGCCGAATCGCAAGACGATTGGCGACGGTGCGGGACGCCGGGGCGGCTTTTCTCGCCCGACCGTCCATAGCCGCATGGCGGACGTGTCGGTCAGCAGGCGGTCGCCGAGTTGGCTGCGGTCCAGCCACACATAAGTCAATCCGTCGGGAACGGGGAGAGTCGCGTTCTCCGCGGCCGTGAGCCTGCGGCCATCGATGCCCTCGCTGCGCAGCACGGGTACGGGAAGTTGAATCTTCGCATCCGCCTTCGGCTTGCCGGTGTAAAACACGGCCACCGTCTCCCGGTCGTCGGCGAACACTCGCACCCCCTGCACCGTGCCGTCGTCGCACTTGAGATCGCCGAGGTATTGCTTGCGGGCGAGGACCGATGCCAGCCGGGCATAGGCCGCCATCGACCGCAAGGGCATTCCCTGGCGGTCCGTCATTCCGAAATTGTTTTCGTTCTCCTCATAGAATGGGTAGACGAAAGCGAAGTAGCACGCGATGCCGCCGGCTCGGGCCTCGACCGCCTTCATCGCGATGTCCAGCGCGCTGATGGAATCCTGATCCCGCGGCGGGCGGCCCGGCCCCTTTTTCCACGGCCGGCCGCATTCGGTTATCCACAACGGCATCGACGGCCGCTCGAACGCCTTCAACCACGCGCGATACCGGCCGATCAGAGACCCCAGGACCGGGGCCGGCGCATAGGTGTGGAAACTGACCGCGTCCACGCAGTCCAACATGCCGTTGCGGGCCGCGGCATCGAGGAACGCCCGATTGTCTTCGGCGATCGCACCGCCGACCAGCGGGGGCGGATTGTCGAGGCTTGATACGGCGTAGGAGATGGTCTTGACCAGCGCGACGTATTGATCGGCCGGAAGATTGCCGCCGAAGTGGATGTTCGGTTCGTTCCAGATTTCCAGGGCGCCCCAGGTCGGCCGCCAACGCCGCGCAATCTCCCGCCAGCCGCGGGCCGTCGCCGACAGGTCGTCGGGATACGGTCCCACCTTGCCGGTCCAGCCCGGCGAGTCGTGGAACATTTCCAGCACCGGCACACCTTGCCGGGTGTAGAATCGTCGGATGGTTTCGAACCGATGCCCGCCCTCCCAGTCCCAGCGATCGGCGGCCGGGGATACCTCGCCCCACCTCAGCCGCTCGCGCGACATGGCCATGCCGCTGCGCCGCAGGTTCTTGATGAGCGATTCGCGCAGGGCCCCCTCGCGCACCAGCCACGACATCGCACTGTCGATCGCGAGGAACGGGTCCGGTTCGCCCTGCCAGGCCGGCGACGCGAACAGGCCGAATCGCTGGTCGGCGGCAGGAAACTCAAGATCGTAGTAACCCTGTGGCAGATTGACCGTGATCTCGACAATTTTTCCCGACGCCGCGCCGGCCTTCCCCGCGGCGACTCGAGCGCCTGCATAGTCGAGAATCTGATACTCGATCGGCTCGGACAGGTCGCCGGATTCGATCGCCAACTTCAGGACCGCCGGCCGCTCGGGCTCGATGAAGAAACCCTCCACGGCAATGGGTTTGAGGGTCACAGCGGCCGCGGTGGGATTCGCTGCGAGAACGAGAGCAACCACGGAGACGCCGATGCTAAGGGATTGCCGCATGACGGGAACCTGCACCGTAGAAGGTCGAGCCGGTATTTTTCATTTGGCTTCCGCCCGGATACGCTTCCGGCAGTAAACGCCCCTCTATCTTATCCCGGAAATCAGCCGTTCGGAGGTGCGAAGAGACGGGCACGCCATGGAATCAACCCATGCATCCCTCCGGACGGTTCACGGGGCCTTTACCTCAACAAACTCGGAACTGACAAGACATCCGCTCTCATTCTTGACGTTGAAGTAAAACACCGTTGTTTTTTCGGGAAGACGGCTGGTCACTTCGTCCCCGCCAATCTCGCATGTCGCGTTTTCCCAGTAGCGGTTCTGCCAAAGGCCGCCGTCCGTCGTGTAGCACAGCGCCGCCCTGTCGATTTTGCCCGTTGTCTTGCAGCGCACACGATCCGTCCCTGCCTCCAACTCCGGCCGCCCTGCGGTTGGCAGCGGTGTGCCCCCTTTGACGATACTGTCGGCGAAGGCGTAAATTTCCGGCCGTTTCCACCCCGGCCCATGTCCGTGCAGCCAGCGGAAACGCACATGCAAGGTGCGCGGTCCCGGAGCAGCCAGGGCCGACCGCTGAAAAATGTCCATGGGAAACGTGCCGTCGTTGGACCCGTTGAGCCACAGCATCGGCATTTTCGCGTACGGCAAATGGGCCGACGGATCCCACTTCGTGCGGTAATCACGAAACTGATCGGCGGTCATATTCTTTGGCGGGAACCATTGCGCGATGCCCGGGTTATCGCTCTCGTGGATGAAGCCGCAGCCGTAAACGGGCACGACAAAAGCGAATCGCGAATCTATTCCCGCCACGGTGCAGACGATCGTTCCACCCCATGAAATGCCCGTCAGGCCGATCTTGTCGGGATGGATCTCCGGGAAGGAGCGAAGCAACGAATTGGCGCGCACCACGTCGGCCACCGCGTGATAGAACCACTGCTCCTTGTCGGGCAGATCCCTGTCGCCGAACCAGTCCACGCGCGCGGGTCCGGCGTTTTCATGCCCGCGCTGGTCCGGCAAATGGCCTTCCAAATCCATGGATATGGCTGCGTAACCATGTTGATTCCAGATTTGCACCCACTCGGGATACGCCGTGCCCCCGCCGCCGTGCGCGCACACCACCGCAGGCCAACCCCCGGCCGGAGGCTGCCCTTCCGGGGCCGCGTAGTATGCAAATACCCTGGTCGGCCGGCCCTTGTATTCCACGCCCTCATAGAAAAACGCGCGCATCCCTGGCGCGGCACATTCCTGGGTAGGATGAACCTTCGGGACCTGCAAAAGCGCAGACGTATCCCACGCCATCACCCGCTTCGCCGGTTCGGCCTCCGCCGACCACGCCGAAACAGCAACGGAGGTCATGAGCATGACCACCCCGATGAAAGCCACGTTTTTCACGTTGTTCCTTTCTCTGTTCCTGGTTACGGATCGCCGGTCATTTCCCGGCACCGACCGCTCCGCGTCTACGGCAACTCGAACTTCCCAAGTCACACGGCACGAGCGTGATTATGGACCCGGGATTCCCCCGATGATCCTGCCCACGGCGGTCGTTGGCAGGGTCATCTGGAAAATCCCGGATCAAGGAGTCCCGGCACAACGAAAACCGCCGCCGTCGAAGCCGGTCAACGGGCTGGTGGAGCGAGACGCGCACCGGAAGTGTTCGGTCTGTCCATTGCCCCACGACCCGCCCCGCAACACACGGCTGTCGCCAGAACCGGCCCCTTGCGGATCCGTCGATGACCCGCTTGAATAAGGGCCGTCCCAGTCCGCGCACCACTCCCACACGTTGCCCTGCATGTCGTACAGGCCCCAGGGGTTCGGTTTCTTCTGGCCCACCGGGTGCGTCATGCCCCCGCTGTTGCTCCCGTACCACGCGTAGTCGCCCAAAACGCTATCGGAATCGCCGAAGGAATATCGCGTCTTGGTTCCGGCCCGGCAGGCGTACTCCCACTCGGCCTCCGTCGGGAGGCGGACGGCCTTGCCAGTCTTCTCCGAGAGTTTCCGGCAGAACTCGACGGCCTCGTTCCAGGGGATGCTCTCCACCGGATTCGTCGGCCCCTTAAACCTGCTGGGGTTCGTGCCCATGACCGCCTCATATTGAGCCTGGGTCACTTCCGTCACACCTATGTAGAAGGGCTTCGAGATGGTGACCTCGTGCTGGGGGCCTTCGTTGCCTTTACGTCCCTGCTCGGAATCCGGCGACCCCATCACGAACTTGCCGGGGCGGATGAGGACCAGTTTCATCGTGATGCCTTTGCCAAGGTCCAAGGTCAGGATCGATGGGCTGGATTTCGACTCGCCCGCCGCGCCGCACTTCGCCAGGGCGTCCTCGATTCTTCGCAGGGTCAGCGTGGCGGCCGTGCGGCCCAGGTCCGCGGCCGTGTGAAGCACGAGGAACCGCTGGTAGTAGGCTTGCGCCCGGCGAAGCATCGCGCCCTTGCTCGTCGGCGTCGTCGCCTGGTCCGCGAGGCCCTTGTACCAGTCCCCCAGTTCCATGCACGCCAACTCCGGCGCGTCCTCAACAGGCTTCGCGGCCGCAGGGACGTACTTGCGGGTCGCCTCGTCCAGGGCCTCATCGAGGAACTTCGCGGCCTCGGCGGGGTTGTCCATCTCCACAAGGTACAGCCGCACGAGTTCTTTCCTGGAGGCCTCGTCCTTGGGATCGGCATCCAGTTTTGCCTTAATCGCCGCAATCTGCTTCTCGACCTTCTGCCGGGGCGCCAGGTTCTCGAGACGGTCCTGGAGGGCCGCCTTGTTCTCCGACTTAATGACTGTGGCCACGGTGATCGCCTGGCGCAGGGTCCCGCCGGCCGCGTCAGAATCTCCTGCGCCCGTCTGGGCCTCGGCCAGCGCGCTCAGGGCCGTAATGACATCCTCGCCCGCCTTCGTCTTCGCCTCGCCGCGCGCTGCGGCGTACTGTTTCTGGTAAAGGGCGGCGTTCTTCCGAAGGCACTCCACCTTCTTCTCGGGACTCTTCCCGGCCAACAGGTCCATGGAAGCCGTCGCGGTCGCATACCCTGAGGCGTCCTTGACGGCCAGTTCATAGGCCTTCTCGCACAAGAGCGACAGGAACACCGGCTGGTCCCCGGCCTCCTTCGCGTCCTCCAGCATCTGTTTGGCCAAGGAGACATCGTCGGCCGGCGAGGGGGTCGCGGCCACGCGCTTGAGGTCCTCTCCGTAAAGTTTGTTGAAGGTATCCGCGGCCTCGTCGGCCAGGACAGGAAGCGAACCGGCCAGAAGAATTGCCGCCAACGCCAGGCGACCCGGAAGGTTCATACAATCCCTCCTCGGAGACACCACTACCGGATCATGTGCGGCCATAGTATGCGCGCGTCCCGCCAAAGTCATCAAGAAAACACGCCCTTAGGACAGTCACCCCGCGGGTGGCCATCCTGACATTCCCCGGGGGGACGGGGGAACGCTTATTGAGGAGAGGGAACGGCGAAACGGCGGGCGGCGGATCGGGGCAGACAACGAATTCCGCGGCTGGTAGAATGCCCCGGCGGATCCTTGGAGACGACGCGCGATGCGCATCAACGACGATCGCAACCGGATTGACCGGGAGGCGGGCGTTCAGGGCCCGCGATGGCACACGGTGCACGAAGGGTACTTCGCGGATGCAGCCATCGCCCGGCCGTTCGTCGAAGCCGTTCGGCGCGCGGCCATTGTTTGCCGGCCCGACGTCGTCGCCGACCTGGGCGGCGGGACCGGCTTCATCCTTTGCCGGTTGCGGGCGGCCGACCTCGGCGGCGACGTCCGCCTCGTCAACGTGGACCTCTCCGCCACACAGTTGGCCGAGTGTGACGACCGACACATCGAATGCCTTCCCCTCTCCGCCGCCCACGTCAGCCGGCGCGACCTCAACGTCGGGAACGGCCGATTGATGCTCATCATGCGATCCTTGCTCCACTATTTCGGCGGCGAGGGACTCCGGCCGTTGCTCGGGCACCTCGCGGCCCAACTGGCCCCCGGCGAAATGCTCGTCCAGCAGACCGCCTCGTTCGCCGAACGCCGCGACGCCGACTGCCTGAACCTCCTCTATCGGAAAATGGGGACGGACAAGTGGTATCCGACGCTCGGTGAATTGCGGGAAACTCTCGAGGCCTCCGGCTTGGCCGTCTGCCAGACAGAGCCCGCCCCGCCGCTTGCCCTGACCTCTGCGGACCTGGCCGAGCGGTACCACCTGAGCGGCGACGACGTGCAGGCTTTCGCTGAGGAACTGTCCCAGAGGTTCGGCCCGGTCCCGGCCGTCTTCTCGCCGGCGGCCGACGGGTTCACCGCCTGGCTGCACTATCACATCCTGACATGCCGGCGAACTTCCTGAGAAAGCGATGGCCCGAGGGCGGCAGGATTAGCGGGCCGACTTCTTCATCGCCAGCGCGCCCGTCGGGCATGCGGCGACGCATTCCGCGGCGACGCGTTGGAGGCCTTCGGCCAGCGAACGCCCGAAAGGAACGTTCACGCGCACGTCGAATCCCCGCCCGATGAACGCGAGGCCCAGCGGCTCGCGGGCACGCTCGGCCACCTGAACGCACAGGCCGCACGCGATGCACTTGCCCGGCTCGTAAATCACATCGGGATGCGATGCACGCTGCTCGAACACGCGGCGATCGTTCTTGTAGCGCCCCGACCGGGCGCCGTACTGCCTGGCATAGAGGCGGAGTTTGCAGGTTTCGGGCTTTCGGCAATCGCAGTGCAGACACCGAAGCGCCTCGGCCCGCGCCTCGTTCTCCGTGAACCCCGCTCTCCCGTAAAAGGTGTCAGGAACCTTTTTGGGGAAAAAGGTTCCTGACACCTTTTTCCCGCCTGGCGCGACGCGGCCCCGCGCGATCCCTTCGGCCATGAAGCGTTCCATTTCGCCGTCCAGGAGTTTCCCGATGTGCGTCGAGAACACGGGCTCGGGGCCCGCGACGGGCATCGCCGACAGGAACTGATGGGCGCTCGCCGCGGCCGCACGGCCGTCCGCCACCGCCCGGACGGCCATCCGGCTCTTTCGCACGGCATCGCCCGCCCTGTAGTCAGAGATTTTCTCTACTACAGGGCCCGCCGCGAAGACGCCCGGCCGGGAGGTCGCGCGCGTCCTGCGGTCCACCGCGATGCCGTGCTCCGACCGCTCGAGTCCCAGCGCCGCCGCCCCGCCCTCCTCGAGCGCACCGACCGCGACGATGACGGCATCGAAATCGCGCACCAGGTCGTCGAGCGCCACGTCTCGCCCGACCCGCACGCCCGTCCGGAACGTCGCCCCAAGCCGCTCAACGCTTGCCACTTCGGCGTCGAGAACCTCTCGCGGCAGGCGGTCCACGGGAACGCCGTACCGAAGCATCCCGCCGGGTTTTTCGCGGTCGTCGAACACCGTGCACGCGTGGCCGTATCGCAGGAGCGCATCCGCCGCGGCGAGTCCCGCCGGTCCCGCCCCGACGATGGCGATGCACTTGCCCGTGGCGCGCTGCCGCGCGGGCAATGGCACGTCGCCCAGGCCGCGCGCGGCATCCGCCGCAAAGCGGTGCGAGAGGCGAATGGCTAGGGCCTCGTCCCGGTCCCCCCGCCGGCATCCTTTCTCGCACGGGGCCGGGCAGATCCGCCCCAGCGTCGCCGGCAGCACGAGCGCATCCCGCGCGAGCGCATAGGCCTCACGGACCTCGCCCGCGGCAAGGTGCCGGAGCATCCGCGGAATATCGAGACTTGCCGGGCAGATGGCCTGGCACGGCGCCTCGCAGTCGCCGAGATGATCGCTCAAGAGGAGTTCGAGCGCGTCGCGCCGGGCCTCGCGTACCTCGTCGGTTTCGCTTTCGATGACCATGCCGTCCTCGGCCGGGGCGCCGCACGACGGGACCAGGCGGTCGGGCCGGCGCACCTTGACGACGCACACCATGCACGAGGTTGCGGGAGGCAGCCCTTCGAGGTGGCAGAGCGTGGGAATCGCGATCCCGGCCCGCCGCGCGGCCTCGAGGATCGTGGCGCCCTCGGGCACCGTCACCTCTCGATTGTCAATCACCAGTAGTGGCATAACACGGGTTCTCTCAACCAAGATGCGCGGCGAGTAAACTCGCCGGCTAACTGTTTTGTCGTCGGCCGTTCCCCTATCCTTCCTGTTCTCTGCGTTCTCCGCGTCCTCTGCGTTGATCCCCAGCCCTACTCCACGCGGACGGCGTCCGAAGGGCAGACGCTCCGGCACGTGCCGCAGCGAATGCACTTCTCGGCGTCGATCTCGTGCTTCTCGTAAGGTTTCATCGGAATCGCGTCGGCCGGACAGTGCTGGGCGCATCGCGTGCACCCGATGCAATCGTCCGTGATGCGGTACGTAATCAGTTCCTTGCATACGCCGGCCGGGCACCGGCCCTGGAGGTGCGCCTCGTACTCCTCGCGGAAATACCGCAGCGTCGAAAGCACCGGATTCGGGGCCGTCTTCCCGAGACCGCAGAGGCTCCCCTTCTTCACCATCCAGGCGAGGTGTTCGAGCGCCTCCAGGTCGCCCGCCCGGCCCTCGCCGGCGACGATGCGCTCGAGAATGTCCAGCATGCGCCGCGTGCCGACCCGGCAGTACGTGCACTTGCCGCACGACTGGTCCTGCGTGAACGAGAGGAAATATCTCGCGATGTCCACCATGCAGTCGGCTTCGTCCAGCACGACGAGCCCGCCCGAGCCCATCATGGCGCCGACGCCGGTCAGGGCCTCGTAATCGACGGGCGTGTCGGCGAGCCGGGCGGGCACGCATCCGCCCGACGGGCCGCCGACCTGAACGGCCTTGAACCGTTTGCCCTCGGCGATCCCGCCGCCGATCGCTTCAACGATCGTTCCGAGCGTGACGCCCATGGGCACCTCGATGAGGCCGCCCCGCACCACTTTGCCCGCCAGCGCGAAGACCTTCGTGCCCTTGCTGTGCTCCGTACCGATGGCCGCGAACGCCGCCGCCCCGTTCCGCACAATCCACGGGACCAGCGCGAACGTCTCGGTATTATTGATGAGGGTCGGCTTGCCCCAGAGGCCCGAGGCGCTGGGATAGGGCGGTCGGAGGCGCGGCGTTCCGCGGCGTCCTTCGATGGAAGCCATCATCGCCGTCTCTTCGCCGCAGACGAACGCCCCGGCCCCTTCCATGATCCGCAAGTCCAGCCGGAAGTCCGTCCCCAGGACGCGCTCGCCCAGGATTCCGCGCTCCCGGCACCGCTCGAGCGCCTCCCGCACCCGCCGAACCGCCAGCGGATACTCGTGGCGGATGTAGAAGATGCCTTCGGCGGCGCCGACGGCATATGCCCCTATGATCATCCCTTCGATGATGCGATACGGGTACGACTCCAGGAGCATGCGGTCCATGAAGGCCCCCGGGTCGCCCTCGTCGCCGTTCGCGACGAGATACTTCGGCTCTCCCGGGGCCTCTCGGACGCGCCGCCACTTCTCGCCCGTCAGGAACCCCGCGCCGCCGCGCCCGCGCAGGCCGCTCCGGCGAATCTCGTCAATGACCTCTTCCGCCGTCCGCCCCCGCAGGCACCGCTCGGCGGCCTGGAATCCGCCGGCGGCCAGGTACTCCTCCAGGTCCAGCGGGTCGATCCGGCCGAACCCTTCGGTGGCCAGGTGCTGCTGCGGGCCGAGAAACGCCGCCACCGGCGGGTCGCGCGCGTCCAGGGCATAGCGCGTGACGGGCTGCCACGCCTCGTCCGTCAGGAGGGCATCGAGTGCCCGCCCCGCGGCCGCACGCACGCGCCGCGAAAGGCCGCGAGGCTTGAAGTGCCTCCGAACGATCGCCCCCGCGTCGTCCGCCTGAACCTGCGCGTAGAAGGCCGGAGGCCGCCCCGGCACGACGACCTCAACGAGCGGCGTCTGGTGGCACATGCCGACGCACCCGACCCGCTTGACGACGACCGGGGCGCCGGCGTCGGCGACGGCCCCCTTCAGCGCCTCCTGCACTTTGCCGCTCCCGCGCGACACGCAGCACGAGCCCAGGCCGATGAGGATCTGCCCGCCCCCGGTCTCGGCCG
>Ga0315289_10002832_pt1 | contig 26445 bp, 24 predicted proteins | sample YL17G11_40_MG_FD_203452 | JGI IMG/M metagenome (GOLD analysis project Ga0315289, IMG submission 203452) | Sediment microbial communities from Yellowstone Lake, YNP, Wyoming, USA - YL17G11_40 | ecosystem: Environmental > Aquatic > Freshwater > Lake > Sediment | place: USA: Wyoming | collected...
GGGCTTAAGTATAATCGCAGTAGCTCGGATGGAGTGCGGTTATTAATATAGGAGTAATATAAACTTTTTCGGGAATTAGATTGCAGACATTGATCAATACAAATGCGATTTAATGTAAGTATGAGAATCCGATTTTGTATTGGGTTTCTCGCCATTCAGCAATGTTAATGGATACCTGGAAAAAGCTGCAAGCAGGAGCAGATATCCGGGAATTACTCTTGGATGCCACGGAAGCCTAACACCATCTCCAGCCTCTTTCTGGGATGATTCGCGGCGAAAAGCGGCGCTACCGCTTACGCTCAGGCGCGCTTTGCTAAGATTACTCGATTATCAATAAGGAGTCTTGCTGATCCTGCTGCTGTTTAGCCATACCGGTCGGCGATAAACAAATTAAAAAGGTAAAATATCTTATGGCAACATTATTATAGGTCAACTGAAACCATAATTGGAATAAAACAATGAAATTACGAGTAGTTGTCTTAGGTGCGGGTTTCGGCGGTCTCGAAATCAGCACGATTCTATCTGAAACGATCGACGATCGACTCGACCTCACCCTGATCGACAAGAACGACGCCTTTTTCTTCGGCTTTTCGAAGCTCGATGTAATGTTCGGTCGTAAGACACCCGACGCAGTGCGCCTACCATACCACAATATCGTGAAACCCGGTGTGCGCTTTCGCCAGGAAACAATCACCGCGATTGATCCTGAAACCAGAGGCGTAACAACCGATAGCGGAACATACGAGGCGGATGTGCTGGTAGTGGCGCTTGGTGCTGACTACGATCTGGATGCCACACCGGGACTTGTCGAAGGTGGGAACGAGTTCTACTCATTCGCCGGGGCCGAACGCTTGCGGGAGGTGCTACCCACCTTTTCGACTGGTCACGCGATTGTCGGTGTAACTTCAACGCCGTTCAAGTGTCCACCTGCACCGAGCGAAGCCGCGTTATTGCTACACGATTATCTCACTGCCCGTGGCGTGCGCGATGCCTGCAAGATCACCCTTGTCATGCCATTTGGCGTTCCGATTCCTCCGGCGCCTGCATCATCCAAGGCACTGCTTGCCGCCTTTGCTGAAAGGGGGATCACCTTCATCCCCAAACGGCTCGTGCGCACCCTCGACCCAGCCCGTCGCATGGCCATTCTTGATGATCAGAGTGAGATACCTTATGATCTATTTCTCGGCATCCCGAAGCACCGCGTCCCAGATGTTGTTGCGGCGAGCGGCATGACCGAGAATGGCTGGATCCCTGTCAACCCGAAGAACCTCGAGACGCGTTTCCCCGGCGTGTATGCGATCGGGGATGTAACGAGTGTGGGAACACCCAAAGCGGGTGTGTTCTCAGAAGGGGCCGCGCGTGTAGTCGCTGCATCCCTGATTGCGAACCTGCAGGGCAGCGAGCGACCCTTGCCTTACGCCGGAGCGGGTTCTTGCTATGTCGAGTTCGGGGGAGATCGTGTCGGGCGCATAGACGTGGACTTCCTTTCGGGGCTTTCACCCACAGGGAGTTTCGTCGACCCTTCTACTGCCCTTGTCCGCGAGAAGGAGTACTTTGGGTCGAGCCGTCGCGCTCGCTGGTTCGGATTGTAACGAGGCCGTCCAAGAAACGCGGCCGCTGACAGACAAACCAAATCGAAAAGGTGAGACATCCGGTGAGCGAGAAGTACCGCTTGGTATAGCCTGGCGCTTAAGCTGACAGCCATAACGCCTCGCTGTAAGTGTGCATTCCAAAAACAGACCGGCTAACCCTTCGTTGCCGTGGAGCTTGCAAACTGCGCGATACAGGCAGCAGCTGCGCCGCTTGACCAATATCGCATTTTTATCAGCGGAACGATAATGCGAAGGAGTCTCGCCAATCCTGTCGCTATCACTTAACCGATCCGTTAGTCAAAACATGGGAAATTTCAGGGTATATCTTCAGGCTCTTCCATGATGTCCTGGGCCAGCTTCTGAAGACTGGCCTGCTCGGATGGCGTGACATGGCCGGCGCGCCAATAACGATCCAGTAATTCCAGCGGGGTGAGGCTGCTCACCGTTTCGTCCTGCGCAAGGCGGGCACGGGCTTCCACCATGGGGCGCTTGATGAAGTGAAACTCAAATGCCCCGGAGGTATACTCGCGCAAGGCGGCTTCATCGATGAGCGTTTCCCAATCGCGAGGGTACTCCAATACCAGTCGGACGATGGCGCCTTCCAGCTTATTGGCATGCGGCAAGGCTTTCAGTAATTGGCTGGTGACGTCTTCCTGGCTTTTCAGACGCAAGTGGCGATCAATAAATGGGCGGATACCGGTCAGTTTACGCCACTCCACTTCAGTGTGCGCGCGTTCAACATGGGCGATGACAAAGAATTTGTCATCCGCAGCTTCACCAAAATCCACACGCTCGATCGAGCCGGGATAGATGACGGGTGGGTGAGCACCCTCATTCAGGTTTTGAGATTTATGGATATGACCGAGGGCGACATAATCCAGGCGGGGGTCGCGCACGAGCGAGCCCGGTAACACCAAGTCACCCCCAAGCATGACCGTACGCTCACCGCCATAAACTGCTCCCTGCACTGAGGCGTGTGCAGTGAGCACGATGGGTAAGCTTGGGTCAGCTTCTTCCAGCATTTCGTGAACAATGAAGGTCAGCTTCTCCTCAATGGCCTGGTCCACTTTTTCAGGCTCAGTGGAAGTTATTTCCTGGCTGGCTATCAAACCAGACCTGGAGACCCAGGGTAGGGCAATGACCTGCAGAGGTAGACCCCACAGATCGGCAGGACGCAGTAAGGCAGGGCGGTCCAATACAAGCACATTGGGCACTTCCAGGGTATTAAACGGGTCGAGAGTATGGGCGCGACCCAAGGCCGGCGAAGTATCATGGTTGCCCACCAGCAACAAGGTTGGGATACATGCCCGGGACAGGCGCATCACGCGCCGACCCCATTCGCGCTGGAAGGTGGGTGGCGGATTGCGATCCTTATAGGCATCCCCGGCAAATAGGACCAGGTCTACCTTTTCGCGGATGGCGGTATCGATAATAGTGTCCAAGGATTTCAGGAAATCTAACACGCGCAGGGGCAGTCCGCTGGCTGGATCATGCCGGCCATAGTTGGCCATATCAATATGTGCATCCGCAAAGTGGAGGATGGTCAGCATCCTACTCTCTCCCACAACAAGATAACCTCGACCACATCAAGGTGAGACACCCAGCTGCGACAGCTGGTACACCCCGGCGGCAAAACCTGGGTGTAGGCGCACACTCTCACGGAAATCATTGATGGCGCCTGTCGTGTCACCCAATGCCAGCTTGCCCATGCCTCGCCAATACCACGATTCCTCCAGGACGTCATCGCCAATCGTGTTGAAGGTGGCATTGGCGAGGTCGATCACATCCTGGTAGCGCCCACTGTAATAATAAGCAAAATAAGGACCGGTTTGGTACCACAGCATGCGAAATGGTCTGAGATCATCATTGGGCAATCCGGCATAGAGCTGGAAAGCATAGTCATAAGCATAGGCGGCATCCACGTATTCCTTGAGATTGACGTGGCTGGTGCCAACGTTGAAAGCGGAAAAATACTGGTCAACTCCACTCAACGTGGTTGTTTCATCTGTGGCAATCTCGAGGGCACGTCGGCTGGACCAATCCAAGTCAGTATAGTTACCCAGCAGCGCCAGCAGCTGTGATTCCCGATCGAGGGGGTAGACTACCATGAAGAGGAAGTCAAAAGAACGCCATCCGCTGTTAAAGTCGGCGAATGAAAATTCGTGATTCTCACCTTTATCTATGTATGTGTCCTGCACCACCAGCACACCTTTGGATTCATCATATCCAGTCACAAACTGATAGTGACCCAACCAGCCATACCGACCGGTCATATCATAAGTGTAGTAGCCTTTCTCAGTTATAACCGGGAAGCCGGCTGCCACCAGCTTCTTCAGTAAGCTGATATCACCACCGAAACGAATGAGGGCACCATAAGTGGTTTGGGATAAGACAAAATCCTGCAGCTCATAAGGCATGACGTTCTTGTCATCCACATTGGTCTTGACGTATTCCCCAACCGTATCACGGTTGCCATCCCAGCCCCAAAACGTGAGGGCCATGGAGAGGTTGGCGGGACCGCAATAGTTGTAGCGATTATGTTGGTCTTCATAATGAACGCCCGTCAAGCGAATGGATGTAGGAAGCGGGGTCGGAGAGAGCGTGGGCGTGGCAGTGGGAAGGGGCGTCTCGGTAGGGCCGGGTTGAGTAGGTGTTGGGATAAAAAGCGTAGGCGTAGTGGTGGGCGCAATAGCGGTCAGCGTGGCATTGACGATCTCATTGACCTGATTTTCCAGCGCGGCCTGCTCCTGAGGCAGAAAGACGACTTGCTCAGGAGGATTGATGGCGTATTGGATGCGAATACGCAGATTATCGATACGCCATGCGAGCCGGCTGTGGACGAAAGGAACGTTGTACACAAGCACAGCCAGGATACAAAGGGTTGGGACTGCAAGCAGGTATTTCCGTGAAAATCGGGCGTGCATGGCGGGATTATAACACTGCAAGAGGATAGACCTGCTGTAGGCTAATAAGGCTTTCATATCCGCCGGATAGGATCGATCTAGCCACAATGACATAGGCGATACCGGGCTGGAATGAGAGGATTGCTTCGGCGGGCAAACCATCGGGAACATGAAGACGCTGTAGGAATGCCATCTTCGCGTTGATAGATAGTTATATGTCATTGCAAACCCGGCGGTGTGTGCCGGGTGAAGCAATCTCCAACAAACTAAAAGACATTATGCCGGACAAAGAAAGCAATCACAGTCCATCATTCGTGAAAAGCCCTCATTTGTAAGGTACAATAGATTTGAGGAAAACATGGTCAAGAAAATCGTATTCCTGGTTTGGCTCGCTTTGGTCAGCTTTAGCATGGTGCTTAGTCAGCCTGCACACGCCCAAACTAGCTCACCACAGATCGTGGTGCTCACCGCGGATGGGCCGGTTACCCCAGCCATGGCGCAATACCTGGCGCGCGGGATCAAGATCGCTGAACGCCAGGGAGCGGAAGCATTGATCTTCCAGCTCAATACGCCTGGTGGTGGCGTTGAGGCGATGAATGAAATGGAGCAAATGATCCTCGCTTCTACCGTCCCAGTTATCGTCTATGTCTCACCATCCGGAGCGATGGCAGCCAGCGCAGGAACCATCATCACTCTGGCGGGACAGGCATCTGCTATGGCGCCCGAAACTATGATCGGTGCTGCCAGCCCGGTTGGTAGTCAGGGGGAAAACCTGGGAACGACCGAAGAAGCCAAGGTCAAAAACGCCCTGGCAGCTACGGCGCGTTCATTGACTGAACGCCGCGGCCCAACAGCTGTAGCTTTGGCAGAAGACACCATCCAAAACGCGGTGGCGGCCTCCTCCAGTGAAGCACTGAAAGCGGGCCTGGTCGATTTCATCGCCACCGACCTGAATGACCTGCGCAGTAAGCTGGACGGCTTTACTGTAACCGTAGCAGGGCAACCAGTAACACTCCATACCGCCAATGCCAGCTTTGAAACGATCAACATCTCGTTCATCGAGGAGTTGCTGCTGATCGTCACCGACCCCAATATCGTGTTCCTGCTGATCACGATTGGTGTGCAAGCCATCATCATTGAGATTTCCAGCCCGGGCGGGTGGGTGGCTGGCTTCATCGGCGTGATATGTTTGGGGCTGGCGACTTACGGTTTGGGCATTCTGCCGGTTAACTATTTCGGATTGCTATTCATCGTCACTTCGTTTGTGCTCTTTATTTTGGATATCAAAGCTCCCACCCATGGGGGTCTCACTGCAGCCGGGGTGGGCTGCCTGATCGTTGGCGCCTTGGTATTGTTCAACACACCGGTAACTCCCAGTTTCCAGCACGTCTCGGTGCCACTGGTGATCGGCGTATCGGTGGTCAGTGGAGGCATCTTCTTTGTTATCATGATGATCGCCGTACGGGCGCAACGTGCACCAGTCCGCACAGGCGAGGAAAGCATGATTGGGCGAGCAGGCATCGCACGGACTGACCTCGCTCCAAATGGCAGTGTTCAGGTTGGAGGTGAATTGTGGTCAGCTATACTGGAAGGTGATACCGCTAAACTCCCTGCCGGGACACGGATTGAAGTGGTTAAAGTGGATGGTCTGCATCTGATCGTGCGCAAGGCCGAATAATCGTATTTCCCCCAATCATTTTTTAGCGAGCAAGTAAGCCGGCCACCTCATTGGCAATCCCGTCGCGAACTTCACGAAACGCTAACATTTTCTCCACATCGCTGCCAGTCACATTTGCCGGGTCTGGAAATGGCCGATGCAAAATTCTCCCCTTCCCCAACCATACCGGGCACTCATCATCGGTCTGGTCGCATAACGTGACTACCACATCGAACGACTGACCGAGATACTCATCCATGGATTTTGACCTCCCATGATGTTCGATGCCTATCTCAGATAATGCCTTGAGTGCCAGGGGGTGAACATACCCGACGGGACGAGAACCTGCACTGAAAGCTTCCCACCGATCACACATGCGGGCGTTCACAATGGCCTCAGCCATCTGTGAACGGCAGGAGTTGCCAGTACACAGGAACAACACTCTCGATTTATTCATCCCGTTATACCTACTAAGCGCTTAAGTCGTATCCAGTTCTTTCATCTCCCCGGTAGCCACATAAACGATACGCTCACAGATGTTGGTCACCCGGTCTGACATACGCTCCAGGTTATGCGCTGCCCACATGATATGGTTGGCTCGATCAATCGTGGAGATATCCACGGTCATCTGCTCCATCAGCTTGTGATAAACCTGGTTGTAGAGCTTGTCTACTTTTGAATCTTCCATTGGGATTTCGCGGGCGATGATGGCATCACCTGCTACAAATGCATCCAGGGCACGCCTCAGCATATCCAAACCTAAGTTAGCCATTTGTTGCAGCTCATCGATTAGAACCGGGTCAATCGCTTCCTCGCTGATGATTTGGGTAATCTTGCAGATGCCCTTGGCATAGTCACCGATACGTTCGAGCTCGGTGATGATTTCCAGAATAGCGGCCAAGAAACGTACGTCACGCGCCATGGGCTGCTGGGTAGCAATCAGAGTGATACAACCACTCTCGATCGAATATCGTTTTTCATTGATTTGCAGGTCTGCGTCAGAGATACGGCGTGCAGCTGCCTGGTCACGCCGTTTCAGGGCATCGAGCGAATCAAGAACCGCTTGCTCTACCATGCTCCCAAGGATGAGCACCTGATCAAGTATCATTTGTAATTGTCGTTCGAATGTTTCACGCGCCATCATTATCTCCAAGAGTTAACCAAATCGACCAGTGACGTAATCTTCGGTCTGCTTGTTTTTTGGGATTGGTGAATATTTAGTTTGTTGGTCCATATTCCACCATGACGCCGGTGCGCGTTTTGGGATTGTCGATCATCATAAAGGCAGTGAAATCGGAAACGCGCGCCGCCTGCTGCATGTTATGCGTGACAATTATAATCGTATAAGTCTGTTTGAGTGCTTGCATTAGCTCCTCGATTTTCAGAGTAGCCACCGGGTCGAGTGCTGACGCAGGCTCGTCCATCAGGATCGCTTCCGGTTCCACGGCCAGGGCACGGGCAATGCACAAGCGCTGTTGCTGCCCACCTGAAAGTGCCATAGCTGGTTTGATCATCCTCCGAAGGCCTGCTCGAAGAAATCTGCCAGCCGTGGGTACAGCTCTTTCTGGTTGGCTGGTTTACCGATCCCATGCCCTTCATCTTCAAAGACTAATAGCTTGTATGGTATGCGGTGTTCCTCCAGGCGCTGGCGAACCTGACGGACATTTTCTGGACTGACGTTCGGGTCCAACGCCCCCTGGACGATCAGCAGCTTACCGCGGATATCCTGCACGAAGTTGATCGGTGAGCGCTCGTAATATCGTTCAGGCACCTGATCGGGTCGCCCGCCAATCATCTCCTCGTCATATGTTCGTATATCAGGACGGGTAGTGTTGTAATCCACCACCAGGTCGGTCATGCCGCAGATCGGAGCTGAAGCCCCGATAATCTCCGGTGGATAATGCGTGATCAGGAACCAAGCACTGTAACCACCATAGGATGTGCCGGTCACACCAATTTTCCCAGCTTCAGCCAATCCAGCTTGAACTAATGCCTGTGCCCCTGTGGCGATATCCGCCTGTTCGCGACCACCCCAGCCATCCTCCTTGATGGCATTGCGATATTTTAGTCCAAACCCGGTGCTGCCGCGGTAATTGACATCCAGCATATTTAATCCGCGTGAAACATAATATTGAATCTGCGGATTTAATCGGTTTTCAGAATGATAAGTCGGTCCACCATGAATGTATATGATGGCTTGTTTTGGATTGGGTGATGCCCGATACAACCAGCCCTGGATCTCCATTCCATCGACCGACTTCCAGTGGAAATCCTCTGCAGGATAGAGCTGCTCGGGAGTAAGGTCGGTATGCTCCCAAACATTGGTCATTGAGACCAGGTCAGCTGGGTTTTCAGTCTGGAGCGGCAAGCGTACCAGCTCTACAGGTGAAATGGCTGAATAATACAGGGCAATCCAGGTTCCGTCCACAGCCTGACCCACTGGCACCAGGTTGCCAGGCAGGCGAGGGAAGGAGGTCTCTTGACCAGTATTTATATCCAGATAAGTGGACAGGTGGTTGGCATCCTTCATTTCATCGACCACCACCAAGCCATCACGGGTGACCCACTCAGCCTCGATGACCCGGCTGGGGTCATCGATCAACCAACCTAATCCCTGGGTTGGCCAATGGTACACACCCAGGCTTAAGTGATCTTGCGGTCCTTTACCTGTCGCTTCACTCATGAATACGATATGCTCACCATCCGGGTGCCAATCGGCAAACACCTTCACCCGCTCACCAAAATTGAGGATTTCCTTGTCCTCCGTGCCATCCACATCCACCATCCAGTATTGCCGGCCGGCAGGATGCAAATCACATCGCGGGTAAATCAGGTGAGTCCCGGAACGGTTCAGCTTTGGGACGATCCAATTGGGCGTAACCGGTCGGGCGATTGGTACCCTGTCACCGGAAATCAGGTCATGGCGGTAGATCCAGGTCGGCTCGATCACCTTACCCGATTTGAAATCATAATTGGCTGCATAAAAAAGGTGCTTTCCGTTTGGGTGAAGTATGCCACCTCGGATGAAGTATGGCGGGCGGTCCTCTGTGAGTGGCTGCATGACGAGGGGTTGCGAGAGGTCCACCCGGAAGAGGCGGACAAATTCATCCCCATCATGGTCTTCCGTGACGATCACGGCGCTTGAATCAGGTATCCAGCTTATCAGCTCAGTGGCCTCGGGAGTATGAGTTAATGCAAACGGTGGCTGCGAGCCATCTGATGGCACCAGGAAAACGTCAACATTCTCATGGATGCGGTACCAGGTGAATGCCACCCAGCGTTTATCGGGTGAAAGCCTGGCTTCCAGGACGGTGGGTAGGGTCATCAATTGGTGTAGATACGAATCTTTCGTCATAGGCAAACCTACCATAATTGTTCTACTGAACAGTTATCCAGTGCATTTTACCCTATGGGGGGTTTTGGTTTCTCTCCACGCACATAGATGTAGAATATTGCCCCGCCTAATCCAAAATGGTGGTCATCCAGGAGATATGAATACCCGGGACGATGTATAGCAGATCTGTCAGCTGCACGTCGATACTCCCAAACTTTCCGGACGGTGGGCGTAAGGTCGAGGACCTCCACATTGACCAATCCTGTACCAACCATCCAGCTTTTAAAGTCGTCCTGGGTGCCCTCACAGAGATAATCCAGCCCGATGGCTTGAAGCTCATCACGGACGTCTTGAGGCAGTGGCTTGGATAGAATCACATCGGTCAGGATCACCTTCCCCCCTGGTGCCAGCACACGAGCCATCTCAGGCTGCCCGATTTCGGTCGGTGTGGAGGTCGGGTAAACGACGAACTCACTCACCAGTGCATCAAAGCTTGAATCGGGGGTAGGGATGCGCTGCTTTTCTGCAGCCTGAAACTCGACCACCGACTCCAGCCCCATCTCATGGGCTGCTCGGCGAGCGATATCAAGCGACTCTCGATCGAGCTCCAAACCTGTCACTTTACCCTGTTCCATCATCTCCCCCAACCAAAAAGCCACCTCACCGGTGGCACTGCACAAAACAAGGATCCTCTTGCCATCCACCGGAGCTAAATCTGAAGACAGCTGCTCCAGGATGGGCAACAGGTGGTCAAGCTCACTGCGGCTCCATTTCATTCCTACCTCCTTCGAATGTTTGGACCATGATCCCCATGCGTTGCATGTCGCGCATAAAACGGATTGGCTCAACAATATGAGCCTGCATCCACAAACCCGGCCTGTCGATCGACCCATCCAGGTACTGCAACAAACAGGCTACTACGGGGATGGCAGTGAAGAGATACCCATCTGGATGAGAGATGATTACCTGAATCTTCTTGGTTTGGTTATCTACCTCACCCTTGGCCTCCACTTTCAACAAAGTACCATAAGGTGGCTTAGAAAATGTCTTCAAACCCCAATGCATCCATCTGCCCATTGGTATAAGAGCTGCCTGAGGCCAAATTTTCATGGCTATCATAGCGAAGGGCATGATGACCCAATCCACAAACCAGTTGAAGCTGCCCACATAAAAGCCTGTCTCCTTCAACGACGGATATATATCCGGAAGTGTACGCATTTCCTCCAGCATCATCGGGGCACAGAACTGCTTCTTAAATACACCACCGAAGTCCATACTAATGAAATCTGACATGCTGAACATACTCACTTTCTTCCAATGCCCACGTTTGAAGATCAGCATCTCATAGTCATTGATTAGTTCAATTAATTCGTATACGGTGGAATCTTCAATCCCGAGGCTCTTCCAGTTCTCCTTGATCACACTGCCCACCCTGGCGATTTCCAGATGGTCATAATCTTGGGCAACATAGCGAACCATAAATGCAGGCAGTCCAGGGTGGAAACCCCCATCAGTGATAAAGCAGCATCCTGCTTGTTCTATATTCGCTGTCATTGACTTGAGGAGGGCGATTTTAGGAGTTGAATATTGAATGTCAAGATAGCCAACCTTAGCCTCCAAAGCTGCAGCGGCAATCTGGCTCGTGTATTGTGTGGTGGAGGAAGCCACGACCACGAAATCGATCCCGGCGAAGGCGTTTCTCATACTGTCCGGATCAGAGGCATCCACGCATACCGCACTCACCCTGTTTCCTTCAAAAGCCAGGTTTAGTTCAGCGGTGAGTGCCTTCGCTTTTTCGAGGTTTCGTCCTGCCAGCACAAGCTGTGCGTCAGATTCCTGCAAAAGCAAGCGCGCTAATGGCCTTCCGGTATTACCATACCCACCCAAGATTAAAATGGTTTTACTTTTCACATTACCTCCCAGTTTTAATCACCAATCTCTACGGTTCAATAGAGATACGGGATCAAACGCCACGAGCGCTGGCAGTAAGCTTCCCATTCTCCGCCAAACTCTTTGTGCATCAACGACTCCTCATCCTTAATCCGGTATAGGAGGATGACCAGGAATAATAGGCTTGCAATCAGGCCAACCCAAGATCGAAAGATGCATGATACCCCAATTGATAAGGCAATCACCCCCAGGTAACGTGGGTTGCGGATATAACGGTAGATGCTGTGGGTGATCAAGTGGTGACCTTCTTGAATGGTTACATCTGCGCTGTATTGCCGCCCAAGGGCCAGCCCCGACCAAAAAACCAGCGAAAAACCCAAAGCGGACAAAACGACACCCAACCAGCGTACAATATCTGAATTTCCAAATACACCAAACCCACGCCGGTCAAAGAAAGGGATGAAGAAAAGCGCGATGTACAAGGCGAGAACCAGCCCGATGCGAACGAGCCTTTGTCGAAATACAAATTTGCCCTCCTCCCCCTTGCCACCCCGGATGCCCTCCGTAGAACCGTATGCCTGGACGCCAACGGCCAGGCTAAACAAACCTACGACAATCGCATACCCCAGGCGAGGGGCAGAGGAGAAAAATCCTGCCAAATCACACAAGCCCCAACCGAGGAGGGTCACTCCCAGATAGATGAGCAGCGTCGCAATAAAGAACAGGATGGCACGCAAGAATTTCATAAACCCCTCCGTACGATTTGATAGATTCGAAAATCTTCTAGGCAATTTAGAAGTTGAACATCGACTCAATTTTACACCTACACTCCAGAGAGGCGGGTCAACTTTCGATCCTCCGATGAAACAGGGGGAAACTGCAATTAATACTCTTTAAGCTGGTCTACGCCAGTTTGGAGTAAAATCTATCATGCATATAAAATCAACCCCCTGATTACTAATTACTGATACTTTACAGATATGTCCTTCACACCCACACGCGACAGGCTTGACCCTGAAAAAAACACCACCACCCCAGTACGCAGACCTGATTGGATCAAGGTGCGCGCTCCCTCGGGTGAAACCTATGAGTGGTTGCAAGGCTTAATGCGCAGTAAGGCTTTACACACCGTCTGCGAAGAAGCCATGTGCCCCAACATGGGTGAATGCTGGGGTTCTGGTACGGCTACATTCCTGATGTTGGGGGATGTGTGTACACGCACCTGCGGCTTCTGTGACATCAAACGCGGCCGACCGTCTCCATTGGATTGGTTGGAACCGGAGCGGGTTGCCCAGGCAGTGAAAGCCATGCAACTCAAGCATGCTGTCATTACCAGTGTCGACCGCGATGACCGACGGGATGGTGGCGCTCCCATCTTCGCCATGGTTATCCAACGCATCCGTGAGCTCCATCCGGGTTGCTCGATCGAAGTGCTGATCCCCGATTTTAAAGGCTCGTTGGAAGCACTTCAAATCGTTATGGTATCCAGACCTGAGATCCTCAACCACAACGTCGAGACCATCCCACGGCTGTTCAAATCCGTCCAGCCGCAGGATCGCTTCGAATGGGCAGCTTCCACGCTTAGCAATGCCAAAAAACTTGACCCCGAAGTCCTGACTAAATCTGGCATCATGGTCGGTCTCGGAGAGACCATGGATGAAATCAAAGAAGTTATGCGCTACCAGCGCAGCTGGGGCGTGGACATCCTGACGGTTGGGCAGTATCTACAACCCAGTAAAAAGCACCTGAAAATCGAGCGCTACTATACTTTGGAAGAGTTTGCGGAGATCAAAGAATACGGTTTGAGTATTGGTTTTCAGTGGGTCGAGAGCGGGCCACTGGTTAGGTCATCGTACCATGCAGCCGAACAGGTGCGCCAGCTGAGCATTGTACACCGCAAATTATATGGGTGATCCTTTCGCCTAGACAACCAGCAGCACCACTGCCCCCACCAGCAAGCCTAAAAACATCCCTGCCAGCACATCCGATAGATAGTGTACCCCCATGGAGACACGCGCCAACCCCACCAGAGGTGCCCATACAAGCAGTAGCAGCCCAAGCCAGAGTGGTCCAAGCCCTAGCATCACCACTGCCAGCATCACTGCCCTGACGGCATGCCCGGATGGAAAAGAATGTGGGTCTGTGCGGCGATAAAATTTACCCCATTCCCCTTCAGGACGTCTACGCCGTACTACAAGCTTGACCACAAAGACCACCAGGGCCGTCAGGAGGATTGCGATGATCATGGTAAGTGCCCTTCCCTTCCAATAATCTGTCCCCAACCACCAAAGCAAGCCCAGCCCTGCCAGCCAAAACCATGAATCACCCGAATGAGCCAAGACCGCTGCCATAGTGCGTAGTAGTCCAGGCTGTGCGGCAATGCGCATCCGTTCTGAGAGGTGAGCGTCCAGGGCGATCAATGCTTAACCCGATTTGCCAGGTCTGCCCGCATCAACTCGAGCTGGTTTGGTTTGTCCACATCCATGCCAATTTCCGCATATGGACAGACGATTGCCTTGCCCGTCATGTGCAGGCGAGTGGTCAGCTTTTTTACCGCTTCATCCAAAGTGATCATGCGCAGTAAGATTAGCAGTAGGGTGTCAAAGCCCATAATGGCTGCCTGCTTGACCGGATTCTTGCGGGAGGCAATCAATTTCTCCCAGATATCCGTGTTCATCGAGGCTACTGACGTGCGTAACACATTCAAATCCCCACCACAGATCTCCATACCCTTTAGCTTGGTAAATGTCCGCTTGGAGCCAGGATAACGAACTTCCATCACCTCACGCTTCACCACGTTATAGCACAGGTCAACATCCGATTCGGATGTGGTCTCAACCTCCCAATCCACCATTGCAGAGGTTATTCCAGGGATATCTGATGAGACCAGCAACAGCCTGGTCGCGGATGGATTGATCTCCATAATTTTTTTGATCCCACCCAAGATATTCTCGATCATGCTGATTTTGTTAGGAAGAAATGTGAGTGGTTTTGCGCAGGTCAAACCACTTTCTTCCGTCAGACCAATCAAAACGATATTTTCCACCCGTTGTGCACCGCTCAGAGCATCCAGCACCCATTGCACCATAGGTTTCCCCAAAATATCCAGCATTGCCTTGGGTTTCCCTTGGGTATAAGGATACAACAGCTCATCTAGTTGCGGTATGCCTCCCGCCATTACCACTCCGTCCATTCGTCACCTCCGCATCACTTCTCACCCGCTCCAACAAAGTTCAATTTAATTACCACTGCTGATGGGGAAAGCCCAACTATTCCAGCATCGGGTTCAGCTCCTTATCGGTCGACTTACGAACTTTCCATGCAAAGGTAATCACGGCAGCTACCATTGAATTGCCTACTGGTAGAACCCCTAAATTTAATAATAGATACCAAGCAAAGACATAGTGCTAATTGAGAACCTGGGAGGTAGTGTTCACCAACCCAAACTCGTTGAGATGATTAATCCTTTGGCAATCAGCCCGAAAAGGTTATAATCGCTTTAACTGCCAGTTATAACTCAATTACCATTGGCAGAGTCAAAATATTCCTTTCCGGAGGCAAAACTAGTGGTACTTCCCAAGCATGCATATTTCAAAGGCAAGATCGTCCCCTATTCCGAAGCCAAAGTTGGAGTTCTTACTCACGCGTTAAATTATGGTACGGCCGCATTTGCTGGCGAGCGCGCCTATTGGAATGAGGAAGAGAAACAATTGTATATCTTCCGTGCCCCTGATCACTACCGGCGGTTTCTCAATTCTGCCAAGCTGTTATGCATGCAGCTTGAGCACACACCCGAAAGCCTGACCCAATTAACCGTCGATTTGTTACGCATTGATAATTACCACCAGGATATATACATCCGCCCCCTGGCGTACAAGTCTGATGAGGTCATCGGGGTGAAGCTGCACGGACTGCACGAGGAACTATCGATTTGCGCGATCCCATTTGATAAGTATCTCGACGATGATACCAATGCTCACGTCACAATTTCCTCCTGGCGACGGGTGGATGACAACATCATACCTGCACGTGGGAAGATTGCAGGAGCATATGCTAATTCGGCTTTCATAAAAACCGATGCGGTCAGGGCAGGTTTTGATGAAGCCCTGGTTCTCACCCAGGAAGGGCATATTTCGGAAGGTAGTGCCATGAACTTCTTCATGGTGCGCGATGGCTTGCTGGTCACCCCGCCAGTCACCGAAAATATCCTTGAAGGCATCACACGCCGGAGTGTGATTGAGCTGGCGCGGGAAGAACTAAACCTGACCGTTTTAGAACGACCAGTCGACCGGACTGAAGTGTACTTGTGTGAAGAGCTCTTCCTCACCGGCACCGCGGCTCAAATTACTGCGGTTACACGGGTGGACCACCGGCCAGTTGGGGATGGTAAGATGGGACCAATTTGCTCGCGCTTGTATTACCTCTTTCAAGACATCCTGCGTGGGCGCGAACCCAAATACCACCGTTGGCTCACTCCTGTATACGAGAAATAACGTTATCCATAATACGAACCGGCAGGTATAGCCTGACATACCTGCTGGTTTTTTTTTATTTAACTGCTGATCTCGATAATTTCGCCCTGAGGCTCTCTTCCAACCTCCAGATGCAGCAAACCAAAGGTAGGGGGAGCATCCCTCAGCCAAGGGGAACTGGTTGACCCGGGGTTAAAAAGCAATTTGCCTTCCAGACATAAATTACACGGCATATGCAAGTGACCGAATACGATCACAGCTACATCCGGAAAAGTCTGCAGCATACGTTTAATATATCGCTCGACCAGCCTCCCATATATACTGCGATGGATTTTATCGATCATATACCGGCTGAGTGTCCCATGCCCATGAGCCATGCCGATTGAAATTCCATCAAATGTCAGCTGGATTTGCATGGGTAGATTCCTGAGATAAAAAATATCCCGATTTCCTCGCACTGCATATACTGGCGCCACTTGTTCCAGCTCTTCGAGCACGCGTGGCACTGATACATCTCCTGCATGCAGGATCCCGGTCACCCCAGCCTCACGGAAACCATGGATAACTTGCGGGTTTAACCGTGGCGCACGGTCGGGGATATGAGTATCAGCAAGCACACCCAAAGTGGTCATGAAATCGGCCATACATCGGAAGGCTGTCGGGGGAACAATGTATCCAGAAAGACATGGGTTTCATCCCGGTCTGTCCAACAATCCGCAAAACTTGCTTTCAACATTTCCACGCTCCGGTATCCAAACAGGAGCTGGAGAAATGTGTGTGGTGGAAAAGCTGCATTACCTGAATTCGCTATAGGTGTTGGTTTCCAGGCCTCGACATTCGTAATCCCTCCTTTTTCGAAAACCATGCACACTCCGTCCTGATAGAAAGTGATTTTAACCTCGCCTGTGTACCCCGCCATGGGTGATTCAGCCAGACGTTTTTCCAACACTGGGGTGATCAAATTCAGGAATTCAGGCACATTCGCCACGCGCAGGTACCATGCATACGGTTTTCGTATGCGGGGCAGGCTATCTGGCATGAGGTGATATACCGGGTGATCCTCCCCCAACCAGAAGCCAAACGCTCCAAATGGCTTCTTTGTACCGCGCTCTGGATTATATTGGATGTAGATATTTTCCAGATATCGAATCACGGAAGGGGTTACTTCTCTCCATGAAAACCCATGGGCAATCTCATATCCCACAGCTGGCATCATATCTCCCCAGGAGAAACTGGGGTGGGTAAGGAAGCCAACCTTCACACCATTATTGGTCTCAATTAGGCGTAGCTCCAGGCGTTGGACATTTTTTTCGCTCTTACCGGCCAGCTCATCAAGCCACGCGGCCTCATCACGAGAGCAAGCCACCAATGAACGCTGACAGCCTGAAGCGTATAGCTCAGACAAAAATTGAATATCTGCCTCGAATGCCGGACGAAAATTATATGGTTCCGATTCTCCTTCGTTGAGTCTGGGAATGTGGGTGGGAAAGCCGACACGACCTCCACCCAGGTTCATCGCCATCTCATAACCGAATAGACGGTAATAGTAAGGGATGCCTGTGATTGCCTGAAGCTTGTCACCATGTTGCGCACTCCATTGATGGATGATATCAAACTGACGCCTCACCAAGCCCCGGTTACGATATTCGGGTAGGGTTCCCACCAGCTCAGGTCTCCCCACCATGAAGGGTACGCCTGCATAGGTCCAGGTCTGGGGGATCAAGTTCATTGCTGAGACAATCTGCCCTTTGTTTACATCTTCTACTACGGTGAAATCGCTGGCTTTGAATGTTGGGTGAGGTTTCGCCATCAAGTCATGCGTCCATGCCCACACCCTTTCGTCCGGTTTGTCCGGTCCCTCATCCGAATGAACCCTGGCGGTGAAATCTGCCAGAGCTACAGCATCCTCCACATTCGAGCGTCTAAGGACCAATCCATCCCCCAGATCGATTGGTAAATTATCTGATTTACTGCATGATGCACTCATGGTGATCTCCTTGTCATCGCCTCCCTGGCATGCCAAGTCTATCACCAACCTAGCTCAAATTACAACCAAACCATCACTTCTTCAATTTTTCCATATATTTATGGCGGAACTTAGCCACCTTGGGTGCGATGACTGCCATACAATAACCCTGGTACGGGTTACGCTTGAAATACTCCTGGTGGTATGCTTCAGCCGGGTAGAAGACACTGAAGGGTTTGAGCTCTGTTACGATTGGCTTTCCCCAAATTTTTTCACGCTCCAGATCATGGATTACCTGTTCTGCCGTAGCTTTTTGCTCTGGGTCATGGTAAAAGATGGCTGAGCGATATTGCGTGCCCACATCCGCTCCCTGACGATTCAGAGTGGTGGGATCATGGATGGTGAAAAACACTTCCAGCACTTCGCGGTAACTGATCACCTGCGGGTCAAAGGTTATCTGCACGGTCTCAGCGTGACCGGTTTCGCCCGTGCACACGGCCTCATAGGAGGGGTTTTCCATACGCCCCCCTGAATATCCCGATACCACATCCACCACCCCCTTCAGCTCGTCATACACTGCCTCGAGGCACCAAAAGCAACCTCCAGCCAGTGTGGCAATTTCCAATGAATTATTCATTCCATTATTTGTCATACGACACCTCATATAATGTGGATAGATTATATCCTATTTCAGTCAAGTACCAGGCATTAATCACCCTCCATCCTCCAAACCTGCGTTGGTAGTCCTGCTCTCAGTGGAGAAATTGGATCGGATGAGCCAGTTGCCATGACAGTCTAAACAGGATGCACGGGTGCCTGGACCCCGCTCCTCCCTATCCAAGCGGCTCGAACGCTACAACGAGAGGAAAGATATGTGATCTTCAAATTAGTGTACCCCCAGATTAAATTTAGGGTTTCACTACCATATTAAATTACCTTGCTACCTGGCTAGGGCGATTCGGAGTGAAAATACACATCGTTGTGTTGTGCTAAAAGGGATTCGTCTGTATACTGTAAACAATTAATATTAACAATGTTGATTAATAACTACCAGATAGATAATGGCGGAGGGAAATCATGTCTACTAGCGAATCAACAATTATGTACATAGCGATGGACCGAAAGATGGCATCTGTAGGTTTCTGGACGGCAATTATTATGACTATCGCAGTAATCTTCTCAGGAATTACAGCAACCACGGCAATGAAAATACCATCTCTGGTCTCGGGTATCATCCTAATCCCAATTTTCATCCTCCTGATGGCCTGCATCCATGAGTTTGCACCCGCAGATAGGAAATTCTTCAGCCGACTTGGACTACTTTTTACGCTTGGGTATGCAGTTCTTATTGGTTTTAATTATTACATGCAATTGACTCTAGTACAAAAGAACCTCTTTTCTGAGGTATTCGCTATGGATAATCCGCAATCCATCATGTGGGTTATTGAGGTGCTTGGATATGGATTTATGGGATTGGCAACACTATCAGCAGCTTTTATTTTTCCAAAGGGAAATTTGGAAAATATTATTCGCTGGCTGTTTATCATCAATGGGGTTCTGGGTATCGGGGGAATGATTGGTTATGCACTTGGATGGAGCATGAACATCTTACTTGGAGGACTGATTGTATGGGATATCATCATGCCAGTTTCGAGTTTTCTACTCGCTATTATATTCAGAGGGGTCATGAGGATAAACTATTCGTTGCAACCCACTCCATCAGCCTAATGTAATAGCATCACAGGGTCCGTCGTGGAGATACCAGCTATACCAAACCCCACCCCAAAAAGGTGTTATTGGACGGTAGAATCTAATCATTTCAGCGGTTGACTGGAAAATGATCTCATGAAAAGCTACCCATACATTTGTTTCATCACAGGGTTGCTTGTGATTCTATGTTACCTGGCATTTTCCCTGCTTGCTTATAGTCGATACCTGCTGCCCTTCTTACCGATGAAGAATTAGCTGAGTGACCTGGGCAGTGCCAACCTCAATCCCCTTGGTGCCATTTTGTATAATGTAGGCATTATCACAACTTCCTTGTTTCTGATGCTGTTCTTTCTAAGCTTGTCTGCATGGAAGATTGAGCACAAACGGGTCCAGATCATTATGTTGCGCCTGGCACAATCATTTGGAATATTGGGATCGGTATGCATGATCATGAGTGCAATCTACCCAATAAACTTCTTTGAAGTGCACTCGATCTGGTCCGCCTCCTTATTTATCATGTTGTCTACGGGATTTGTATTTTTGGCGGCCGCACTGAGGTACCATCCACAGGTCCCCAGATTGTTGCTCATCTTGGGGGTCTAAATGCCCCGATCGTCATACTTTGTAGTCTCTTTAAATCTGTATATGTGATTGAATGGATTACACTCTTGATGTTTCTCAGCTATGTCAGCCTGGTAGGTATTCAGACGAGGCGACTGGAGACATAGATTTCGACCAGATTACATCGATGGACATTACTAACCATTGGCTAAATAACGGTACCAAAGTAGTGCGGCTCAACCGTTAAAGGTTTGAACAGCCTCACAGAAACAGCGCATTCATTGTGAAGGATTCTCGCCAGTTCTACTGCTGCCGTAGATCCATATCGATGGGTGGTAGAGACAACTTTAAGCAAGAATGCACTAAATCTTATCGGACTTAACCAAAAGGTGATTGAACAAATCGCTAAACAGAAGGCTCTATCGCGATTGTTGCTGCATTGCTTGTCCTCTTTAGTGCAATGTGGGCATTGCCTGGATATCGGCAACCCTTGGGACTTCAGACCATTCCCAAATTAATCGGGGCACAGGTGCACTTCGATGGTTGTATGCACCACCCCAGTGTCTGCCGGGATAAGGTTCTTGTATTTGTTGGGCGATTCGGGGTACTTGGTTACAATTCCGATCTCCGAAGAGTATATCCCAGGACCTATGGACCAAATGTGTAGATCACTAACCTTGGTATCCTTGTAACTTTCCAATATCTCTATGATCCTTTTCTGGATGTCAGCTGGGATCTGGTGGTCGAGCAATACTTTGGTCGTCCCCTGGATCAAACCCAGTGACCATTTTATCACCAGGAATGCTCCAACCACGCCCATGAATGGATCCATCCAATTCAGTTTAAAATACTTGGCACCCAACAAAGCGATAATTGCCAGAATGGAGGTTAGTGCATCCGTCAGCACGTGCAAATAGGCTGCCTTCAGGTTGTGATCAGCACCTTTGGCATGAGTTTGCTCGCTGTGCGCATGTTCGTGCTCATGCTCATGATCTGTGTGGTCGTGATTGTGATCGTTTTCATCATTATTGGTGTGGGCGTGACCTTTTTCTCCCAAGATCAGCATGCTAGCGCCATTGACAACTAAACCAATCACTGCCACCAGGATTGCCTGGTTGTATTCAATGGTGACCGGATGGATAAACCGGTTAACACTTTCATATCCCATGAACAGGGCAATGATGACAAGGAAGATGGCGCTCGAATAGCCTGCCAAAGCATTCACCTTGCCCGTACCAAAGCTGAATTCCTGGTCATGGGCGTGCTTGCGGGCATAAATGTATGCCAGGAAGCTGATCCCCAACCCGACCATGTGCGAACCCATATGGATGCCATCGGCAAATAAAGCCATCGATCCATACGCCACACCTGTTACGATTTCAACGACCATCATAAGAGAAGTAATGATAATGACGGCTAATGTTCGTTGCTCCCCTGAGCGGATCTTATCCTGACCAAAGATATGAGTATGTTGCCATTGTGCAATTGATTCAGTGTGCATTGCTTCTTCCTATGGAAATGATTTTTATTACCGATTAATCCAGGTTGAGTTTATTCATAAAATAGCTTACGAGCCTACCGAATAAATCCATTCATCTAATTTCTCAACTGCCAACAATCCAATAAGTTTATCCCAGAATTTTCAGAGCGATGAGTGACCATTTTATCCCAAGGATAAGCATTTTAGGAAGGTGACATTCCTGCCAACTGGAAATGTGTGCAGTAGTATTTCCCTGAAAGATCTGTGCTGTCATACTCAGTCATCAAAATTGCAGTTCTATCGATCCCTAATTTATACCAAGGATTGGATTGCACAGCTTCACCCCATCAGAATATAATAAGATATTCCAATTAATTACCTGCACCCTATCGAATAATGGAGGAATAAAATGTCAGAACGCAAGAAAGTCACCCTGCCCTACCTGTTCAATAAGGTAGCGAACCACGAGCCCATCACCTGGCTCACTTGTTACGATTACCCAACAGCATATTTGCAGGAACAAGCCGGTATGGATATGATCCTGGTGGGCGATAGCCTGGCGATGACTATGCTGGGTTATGAGACCACTTTACCCGCCACCATGGACGATATGATCCGGCATTCAGCAGCAGTCAGGCGGGGGGCACCCAATGTATTTATCGTGGGTGATATGCCGTACATGAGTTACCAGCCGAGCGTAGAGACTGCCATTCGCAATGCCGGGCGTTTCATGGCTGAGGCGGCCTGTGATTCGATCAAGCTGGAGGGCGGCATCGAAATGGCCGACCGCATCCAGGGGATCGTGAATGCCGGCATCCCTGCCATGGGTCACCTGGGTCTGACACCGCAGAGTGCTTCTGCTTTGGGTGGGTACCACGTTCAAGGTCGGGCTGCCCGCTCAGCCAAGAAAATCATCGACGCAGCCAAAGCCCTGGAGCAGGCGGGCGCATTCGCAGTCCTGCTCGAGATGGTCCCTGACCGGGTGTGCAAGATCATCACCGAGCGCGCTGAGAACTGCATCATTATGAGCCTGGGTTCAGGTCCGTATGCTCACGGACAGCTGCTGATCTACCATGACATGTTTGGTCTCTACCCCCGCTTCAAACCGCGCATGGCTAAGGTATTTGGCAATGCTGGAGAGGTGATCCTGAATGGCCTCAAGCAATACGTCCAGGAAGTCTCCGATAAATCCTTCCCTCAGCCAGAGCACTGGTTCACCATGAAAGACGATGAATACGAGGAGCTGATGGGCATGCTATGAGCTATGCTTCCAGGACAAGCCATCTGAAACCCGAGGGTGCCTACCAGGTGCTGTCGCGGGCGCAAGAGCTGGAAGCCAGCGGGCGCGAGATCATCCACCTGGAAATTGGCCAGCCAGATTTTGAGACCTTTGACAATATCCGGGTGGTGGGCATGCGCGCCATTGCTGAAGGCCAAACGCGTTACACGCCACCGATTGGAATTAGACGCTTACGTGAGGTGATCGCTGAGGATGCCGGCAAACGGCATGGCTTGCAGTTCCACCCTGACCAGGTAGTCGTTAGCCCGGGCGCCAAGCCCAACCTGTTCTTCCCGGTGATGGCTTTAATCGAGCCGGGAGATGAGGTGATCTACCCCAGTCCGGGCTTCCCCACCTACGAGGCCATGATCCGCGTGGCTGGGGGATTACCCATCCCCGTGCCCCTCAAGGAGGAGAATAACTTCTCATTCGATCTGGATGCATTTCACCACCTGGTCAACAACCATACCAGGCTGGTTATCCTGAATTCACCGAGTAATCCCACGGGTGGGGTAATGCCGAATACAGACCTGGAAGAGATCGCTAGAGCTTCTCAACAATTCGATTTCTGGGTGATGTCAGATGAAATCTATGCCCGCCTTGCGTACGATGACATCAGCGTACTGTCCATTGCTTCCCTGCCCGGGATGATGGATAGGACGATCATTGTGGATGGCTTCTCCAAAACCTATGCCATGACAGGCTGGCGCTTGGGATATGGCATTATGCCGGAAAGTCTGGCGCAGGTAGTCCAGCTGCTGCTGACACATTCCGTCGGCTGTACTGCCGAGTTCGTCCAAATTGCCGGGATCGAAGCCCTGACCGGACCTCAAGACCAGGTTCAAGCAGTGGTCTCCGAATACCAGGTACGACGGGATGTGATCGTTGAAGGATTAAATGCCATCCCCGGGATCACCTGCCAGCGCCCGCAGGGAGCATTTTACGTCTTCCCGAACATCAAGACCTTTGGTATTTCTTCGTCTGAGATGGCGGACCTTTTATTGGAAAAGGCAGGAGTTGCAGTGCTGCCTGGTTCATCGTTTGGCGAATACGGCGAGGGCTACCTGCGACTGACCTATTCAAATTCCATTGAGAATATCCAACGGGCAATCCATCAGATCGGAGAGGCGGTTAAAGGTCTCCGCTGAAAAGTTTTCCAGGTAGCCAGTAAAAGGCATAAGTCTTGCACGCTGATATTCGCTGGATCGCAATCCGTCGCACACCCGAGATGTTCCGTAGTAAACGGATCCGGGCAACTTAACATGGGCCCATAACTCAACGGTAGAGCGGACGGCCTAAGGCATTAAATCTAAGTCGAGTTGTAGGTTGTGCAGTTCGGTCTGACCGTAAGCACCAATGTGCGCGGTTGGGGAGATCCTCCATTGATGACACACGAATAGAATGATATCCTTTTTAACAAATCATGCTATTTGACCAGACAGACAAGGATGTTGAAAACCATACCAACCCCCTGAATGACTTAGGAGTATGCCATGATCCTGTATGTTTTGTGCATCTTTGTATCTGCGTTTTTGCTTTTTCAAGTTCAGCCAATGATCTCGCGCTACATCCTGCCGTTTTTTGGCGGGACTCCGGCAGTTTGGTCAACGGTTCAATTATTCTTTCAAATTTTTCTGACCGGTGGTTATGCCTACGCCTTCTGGATAATTAGGCGCATTTCGACTAAAAAGCAGGCGCGCGTGCATATAACCATGTTGGTGATTTCACTGGCACTGGTGGCAGCGCTCGGATTTTTTTGGCCGTCGCCCATAACACCGGATGCGAGTTGGAAACCACTAAGTTTGGATACCCCTATCCTGGACATCTTCAAATTGCTCTTCGTGGCAGTCGGTTTACCCTATTTTTTGCTGTCCACTAATAGCCCGCTGATGCAAGCCTGGTTCGCCCGATCCCAACCGGGACGCTCTCCCTACTGGTTGTATGCCCTGTCGAATATCGGCTCACTGCTTGGATTGCTGGCTTACCCGTTCGTCATCGAGCCAAATCTGACTTTGAAAGCGCAAGGCTGGATGTGGGCGGGCGGCTACGCTCTCTTTGTTCTGCTAGCAGGCTATTCGGCATTTAAGTCTGCGCGCATAACCCCGTCAGAGCCCGAAATACCAAAAATCGTTGAAACGGCGGCGATCAGTGTAAAACCATCCATGCAGGTGCATGTGTTATGGATTTTATTAAGCGCAATCGGTACAACACTGCTGTTAGCTATTACCAGCCAGATCACCCAAGAAGTGGCAGCCATTCCACTATTGTGGGTGCTGCCGCTGTCAATTTATCTGCTCACGTTCATCCTGACTTACTCCAATGAACGCTGGTACAACCGTAAAATATTCGGTGTCTTGATCATAATAGCAAGTATCGGTTTTCTTTGGGCATTAGTGAGTGTAGAAGCGAATTATATTGCACGCACCAGTGTCTTTTGTTTCTTTTTGTTCGTGAGCCTGATGATTTGTAACGGTGAAACCTACCGCCTACGTCCTGATCCGTCGCGTCTGACGCGCTTTTACCTGCTGACCTCCATCGGCGGTGCATTGGGTGGAATTTTTGTGAACCTGGTTGCGCCCTTCGTGTTCAAAGGCTATTGGGAACTGCCAATCAGTTATGGTTTGGTCCTGGCGTTAGCATTAGCAGTATTCGTGACACGCAAAAGCACAAAACGGGAATTGCAGATCCACTTCATTTTTAACGTGATGGTGAGCGTGACCATTTTGCTGGTAGGCGCATTAAGTATCTTCGGACTGTTGGGTGGGAAAACTTCCACCGATGTTTATCAAGCCCGCAATTTTTTTGGCGTGGTGCGCGTGAAGGAAATCTATCCAAACGATCCGGAATGGCACGGCTACAACGTGTCGCACGGTATCACCATCCACGGCTTGCAATTCACCGCGCTTGATAAGCGCTATCTACCAACTACTTATTTTGCCAGGCAAAGCGGAATTGGCCTGGCGTTGCTGAATCACCCCAAATACGGCCATGGGATGCGCGTGGGGATTCTTGGGCTGGGAATAGGAACACTGATTGCCTACGGTCAACCCGGGGATGATTACCGTCTATATGAAATCAACCCGATTATGGTCGATCTGGCTGAAGGCCAGAATGATTTTTTCACTTATCTGGCAGATAATCCAGCGAACAATACCATTATCTTGGGAGATGCGCGTCTATCATTGGAGAAAGATCTAGCAACGCGCGGCTCAAACAATTTCGATTTATTAGTACTAGATGTTTTCAGCAGCGACTCTGTGCCAGTGCATCTGCTCACCAAGGAAGCCTTCGACACTTATCTGAAACACCTTGCTCCCGATGGCGTCCTGGCTGCAAACATTTCCACCCGTTACATAGACCTGATTCCCGTGATGTGGCAGCTTTCAAAATACTACAGCCTGACAATGGTTGTTATCCCAACTGAAGGCGATGGTAGAATCGTGTTTCCGTCTCTCTGGGTATTGATGTCACATTCACCAGAGCAGTTTCAGGCTCCAGCGATCGCCGAAAGAGTCTTTTCGACGAAGGATTACAGCACGAATATCCCGCTGTGGACGGATGACTTTAACAACCTGTTCCAGATTTTGAGATAGAGAGGATA
>Ga0315289_10002833_pt1 | contig 26443 bp, 40 predicted proteins | sample YL17G11_40_MG_FD_203452 | JGI IMG/M metagenome (GOLD analysis project Ga0315289, IMG submission 203452) | Sediment microbial communities from Yellowstone Lake, YNP, Wyoming, USA - YL17G11_40 | ecosystem: Environmental > Aquatic > Freshwater > Lake > Sediment | place: USA: Wyoming | collected...
CACCCCTCCGGGGCGCAGCGGCCCCGCCACCCGTCCTAAACGGCTACCCGTTTTTCAGAGGGAAATATACCTCTGTAACCTACTTTTTCCCAAAAAACCCCTAATTATACTCCTAATGCTGCTACCGATATCGCCACTTTTTTCGCGACCCTCTAACGCACTTGTTAGTTTGCACAGTTTACCCCTCTTAGCATGGATTTTACCCTCTTTTTCAGAGGAGAAACCACCTTTCCTTGTACGCATGGGGTTTTCACCCCCATTTGAGGTCACTACCGCCTGCCCTGTGCGCACCACCTCAAAATTCCGAGGGGTGTTTTCAAAAAGGGGGTTTTTCACGGCTTTTGATACCATGTTTGCTGGTTCCCATTTGGCGCGTTTCGGTTCAAGCCCAGGCCGGGCCTGGCCCAGGAATTCCAAACCCGAAATTTGACAATTACATGAATTTCGGGTAGACTAGCTACGTCAATGGGGCATGAAGGAGAACAACATGCAGCTCGGCAAAATCGCCCTGGACCGCCGCTACTGGCGCGGCGCCGGACACGAGCTGGTTGAGTTGAGGTTGGCCGTAGAGGTCAAGCCCCGACTTTACCGGGTCATCGAGCCGCTTCCGAGCAAGGAGAGCTTGGAGGTGATGGTCGCTGCCAGACTCTACACCAGGACCCTAGAGAGCTGGTATGATGACGCCAAGGGTGACGAGGAAGCGCTCAAGGAGGAAATGACCTCCTGGCGCGACAACCTGGACGGGGGCGGCCTGGGCAGTACCAGCAAGTTTGAGGAGGTCTCCCAGGCGGCCGACTCCCTGGAAGCCCAGGACCTCCCCGAGGTCCCCGAGGCCCTGCGGGAGGTCCCGGTGACGGTTGACCCCGGCGTACTGGTCGTCAGCTGTCCCTGGTGCCAGGCCAAGCGGCGCACTGGCCGGTCCTGGCGCCACGGCGAGGCATTGGGTATCCTGGCGGAGGTCCTGAATGTCGCGCGTGCCGAGGTCCAGGGCTGGAAGCACGGCTCGGCGCATGACGCGGCCGAGGAGTTCATCGAGGAGGTCCAGAGCTACATCGGTGAGGTTGAGTCCGTTGATTTTCCTGGAATGTACTAGGAGAGAAAATGAGCTTCCGCCGCCTGCCCGAGGTCACCGCCAAGGCGTTGCTTGACGAGTTGCTCGGATTGTCCTGCATCGACTGTCAAAGGGGCCAATGCTCATTAGAGCGTAAGGCCCGCGAGAGACGCATCACGGCCGAGCTGCTCACCCGCTTGGAGGAGCCCTTTACCAAGGGCAACCTTGAGGAAATCTTCCGGGGTGACTATCGCTACAAGGAGAGCAAGCGCCAGGCGCTCATTCAGTTCATTTTACCAGCCGAGAAGGGAGATTGACGTGGACCCCTGGAAAATGCCCTCCTGGATGAAACCCTACGAACCCTACTTCTCTGACCGCGGCGCTTTCAGCGTGGAAGCCTCCATGAATATGTACGGGGCCAAGGCGGCCTGCAAGCTTGCCGACGCCGACCCGGACCTGCGGGCCATCCTGATTAATACCCAAGTGGGACTACTGACTGCGCTCATGGGTGCGGGGTTGTTGCTCCCGCCTAATGCCAATAAGGACGAGGCCAACGCAGAGTTGCTCTCCGCCTGCAAGCTGGCCCTGGCTGCCTTTGAGGGCAATCAGGCGATAGACTGGTCCATCCTTGAGAAGGCCATTGACCAGGCCGAGCAGGGAGTCCGGCCATGAGTCTCAAGCCCTCCCACCGCCAGGTCCTCGCCGCCCTGACCGCCTCCATGCGGCACTGGCGGCGGGTGTGGGAGGGCAGGGACATAAAAATTAGCGGGGAACATTGTTCCCTGTGTAAAATATTTAAGACTGAAAACTGTTATGGCTGTCCTGTGAAGGGCTACGGAATGGGGTGTAATCGCAAGAATTCTCCCTGCCGTACCCTGGATGAAGCAGGTCCCGATTCCCTGTGTAAACAGGAGCCGGATACCAGCCCACCACTTTTCGGGCCGGGCGCCCGCACTCGCAAGGGTGCGGGGGAGGCTGGCGGACTCATCCCCGCCGGAGGCTGGCGGCCTCATCCACTGCCGGCCAACCTCTCTTAACCGCCCGGCCCGTTACTTCTGAAAGGAGTGCCCCATGAAACGTCTCAGGACGCGCAAGCCCCCCCGGCTCAGGGCCGGGGTCAACCGGGCCAGCCTGCTCTACGCTGCCAAGCGCTACGTACGTCTGAATACCATTCTTGGAAAAATGGCCGACGAGTACGAGCGGCTGCACCGGCAACTGGTCCGGGGCATCCTCCCCGGCGATACCGTGTCCGGGGTCAAGCACGTGAGCTGCTCCCTGCTCTCCGGGAACGAGGTCAAGCTCCGCAAGCTCGGGTTGTGGAACGAGGTGGTCCGGGAGGTCGCCGACGCCGGCAAGCTCCAGGCGCTGCTTCGCCTGCATCCTTCGCTTCTGGGCCAGCGTGCGGTGGTCAAACACTATTTCAGCCGGCTGGTGGTCAAGTGACTTGGGCCGAGCAGCTCAAGGCCGCCCGGGCCAAAATCAGCCTGACTCAGGAGCAATTGGCCCGCTGGTGCGGGGTGACCGAGCGCACCGTGCAGTTGTGGGAGGCGGGGAAGGTCCGGCCTCGCTTGCAGGCCGCTGACCGGCTTTGCCGGATGCTCAAGCTGGCGAAAAAGACCTTTAAGGCTTGACGGCCAAGCGGGCCGTGGTTAGACTGAGGACGTGGGGGAGCCGTGCAGTAGTGTGCTTACGCGCACACTCCGCACGGTGGAAGGGGACCGGGCAGACCATCGTGGCGACCGTGAACAGCAGGTGTCCATTGTGCGGTGACGCTCGGAGCGCCCGGCGCTTTGGCTGCGAAGTCTGCGGCCGGAAGGTCTGCGGGCGCTGCCGGGTCACCCATTGGTTGGGGCTCCAACCATTATGCCTGGCCTGCGCGGGTGCCGCCAATGGTCTGTCCCGGCCCCCGACCGTGGGCGGGAGGGAGGTGCGCCATTGCCATAGGTACGGAGGGGATGAGTGTCCTTTGGGAGCGGGTGCTGTTGGCCGACGCCTACACCCGCGATGTACTATGGGTAGTCAGCTACAACGGCCTGCCCCCGGTGTTGGAAAAGAAGCACTTCTTCAGAGACCAGGCTGGGGAGCATTGGCAGACCGGCAAGTGCCGGGGCCTCAACGGACTGGACCTGGCCATTGCGCTGTCCTGCCTGGAACAGTACGGGGACCTGCTCATGGCCCCCTGGAAAAGCGACCGGAGCCTGTTGCAGCGGCCGGGGGGCCAGTCGTCCCCCGCGCCAATACCCGGCGGGTAATGCGCCGAGGCCCGCCCAGGTTGGGATTGTTCGGCGAAGAATTGCCGTCCAGACGGACGGCGCGAAAGGAGCAGTAGCATGGGCTGGGGAGATTGCAAGGCCGGGGCCGGGAACTACATCAACCTCAAGGAGGACGGGGAGAGCGTCACCGTAACGGTGGTCGGCGAGCCGGTGGTCAAGACCGTGACCGACAAGTCGGGCAACACCCGCAAGCGGGTGTTCCTGGCGGCGGCGACCGGGGAGCTGCTCAAGAAGGGCAAGTTGGGCATTCTGCCCCTCAACATCACCACCGCCGAGGCGCTGGCCAAGCTCTTGAAGGCCAACGACCCCAAGGCATCACTGGTCGGCAAGGTCAGCGTCAAGCTGACCCGCCACGGGGCCAAGGGCGACATGGGCACCAAGTACGAGCTGACCCTGGCCGGGAAGCTCTCGCCGGCCGAGGTCAAGCGGCTGGCCTCCCTGGAACTGCCCGACCTGGACGTGGACGACAAGGGCATCGCCGAGGCGGGGGAGAAGGCCCCCTTCTGACCACGGGCCGTACCCCGCCAGGCGTACCTGTCGGGGATAATGCTGGGGAGCGTGGACTCGCCCCCGGAGCTTGAACTCCGGGGGCATTTTTCAAAGGAGCCGACATGGGCCTGAGCCTGGGCGACAAGATGATGGAGGTGATGATAACCACCTTTTGGGAGGGGCTCAAGGACGCGGTCAAGGACGGCGGCCGGGAAGTGCTCAAGGACCCTTGGCCGATTGTCCGGGCGCTGCGCTTCGGGGCTGCCAAGCTAGAGGAGTATGCCCTGGCCAAGGGCATACCTGACAAGGAGAAAAGCTGATGTCAGATGCAAAGCTCAGAATCATACGCGGACGGAAGGTGACCCAGACCATAGACCTTAACAAGCGGAACATGGGCGCGGCCTTCAAGTTGATGATGGAGGCCCTGGACTCCGGTAAACTGCTTCGCTATGATTTGGTGTTTGCTCCCCAGGTCATCAGGAAGGCCAGGGTGGTTCGGTGAGCGGCAACAATCGGGGCCGCCGACCCTCCCGGAACTGGGCCGACCAGGCCCGCGCCGCCCAGGAGGCCGGGCGACTCAATGCCATCGGCGCGCCCAAGCCGCCCTTCTGCCCGATGCTCTCCTCGATGGTCGCGGTGGGGGCCTCGCCCATCGCCCTGCCCGGCGGGGCGGAGGCCAACCAAATACGGTTTGAGCTGGTCAAGGTCCCCTGCGCGCTCCGGGCCGACTGCATGTTGTGGGACGACGAGTGGGAACAGTGCGGGCTGCGCTCCGCGCTGGAAATGTTGACTGAGCTAGGCGGGGAAAATGAGGGGGCGGCGGGCAATGGCCAAATCGAGGGGTCGCCGGGTTCGCAAGGTTCGCAAAGTTCGCAAGGTCCACAGGGTCCGCAAGGTCCGCGCGGCCAGGAGAGTTCCAGCCCCGGCGCCCCGGCTCAGTGAGGCGCTTTGGGCCAGGCTCTCCGAGCTGGGCGCGGCCCGGCTGAAATTCGGCAAGCGGCTCCGTTCCGGGGGGCGTTACTACCAGGAGGTGCGCGATGAGCGCGGCCGGTTCATCGGCCGGATACCCTGGCAAAAGGGGCTTCCCCGCCGGGTCAAGGCCCGGCTGCGTCTGGACGCCGGGGAGCGCCGGGCGCGGGACCTGGCGACCATTGGGTTGGCCCCGCCTCCCGGCTGGAAGGTGGAGAGCGTCCATCCCTATCAGACCGGGGAGGCGTCGGTCTGGACCAGGACCATAATGTCCTCTAGGGCGGGCATCCCGGTGGGCCAGCCTGGCGAGAACTCCAAGTATCTGAGGGTCGCCTTTAGCCGGCACCGGCCCGAGAGCTGGGCCGCCCTGGTGGAGAAGATACCCGCCAAGTTTATGAAGCTCCGCCCCATGTTCGGGGTGCGCGGAGTATTCAAGGATGCGGGCGGCCGGGAGCATTACCTGGGCACCGGGCCGCAATGGTTTGCTTTTCAGGTCTTGCACCGGGTCCAGGGTCCCTATCTGCTGCGGGAAATGTACCGGGTGCTCTTGTCCCAGGCCGGCCGAAAATACGGGTACGAGGGGTTGACCCGGCTGCTGCGCCTGGAATTGGAGCTGGTGATTACCCCCTCTCGGGAGACCCTCTCCTTGGAGCCGGTCCGGCCCTGGCTGGCCCCGGAGGAGGGCGAAGATGAGGGACAGTAGCCAATGGCGCCCTGACCGGTTGACCCGGCTCACCGGCTCTCCCCGGCAACAGCGCTTCATGGCCTTCGACACCGAGGACGACCAGCTTGGCTTCGGCCGGGGCACCGGCTTTTACCTGGGCTGCGTTCACGACGGGGAGGGCAGCCACGTTTTCACCGAGCGCCGGCGGATGTTGGAGTATCTCTGCTCCGAGGAGTTCGCGGGCTGCTTCGCCGCCGCCCATAACCTGGAATACGATTTGCTCAACCTGTTCGGTCCCAAGGCGCTGGCCGGGCTGCGGCCCATTTTCTCGGGCTCCAAGCTCTGCGGCGCCGGGGTCCAGGTAAAGAGCGGGAAGGGCCGGCGGAACTGGCTGCACTTTTGGGACACCTCCTGTTTCATGCCTGAGAGCTTGAAGGCGCTGGCTCCGCTGGTCGGCCTTGAGAAGCTCGACGCCGAGCACCATCCCGGGGACCGCCGGGTGACCCCCGGGCGCCGGGACTACTGCCGGCGAGACGCAGAGATAGTATACAAGCTCTGCAATTTCATCCAGGAGGGGGTCAACGCCCTAGGCGCCGAGTTGAAGCTGACCGCTGCGGCGACCTCGATGGACTGCTTCCGGCGCCGCTTCCAGCACGAGGACCTGCCCTGCCTGGACAAGCGGGTCCAGGTTTGGCTGCACGGCGGCTACTACGGGGGCCGCACCGAGTGTTTCCGGCTGGGCGAGTACAGCGGCGAGTTCCACAAGAACGACGTGAACGGCGCCTACGTCTCGGTGATGATTAACTCCAATTTGCCCAGCATTGCGAATTTCGTGGAGCGCTCCTCACCCGATTTCACCCAGGAGGGTATGGCCGACTGCGATATGGAGGTCCCCGAGCACCTGTGGGTCCCGCCGCTGCCGGTCCGGGGGGAGAAGCTGCTTTTCCCGGTGGGTCGGCTGCGCGGGCTCTGGACCTACAATGAAATCCGGGCGGCCCTCAACCTGGGCTGCCAGGTGAGGACGGTGCGGTGCTGCTGGCACTCCTCGCGCGGGGAGCCCTACCTCCGGGAAATGATGCAGAAGCTCCGGGCCATCCGGGAGGACCCCGGCACCCCGGCCCCGGTGAGCAAGTTGGCCAAGCTGCTTGGCAATTCCCTTTACGGCAAGTTTGCCCAGCGCAACGAGGAGGCCCGGTATTATTCGGCCGGGGAGTTTGCCGAGCTGCTCAAGGGCGGCGAGCTGCGCGCCGGACGGGACTTTGACCCGGAGGAGGTCGAGGAGTTCCCCCGCCTGGAACTGGTCCGGGTCAAGTTCCCGGTCAGCTTTCCGGCCTACTCCAACGTTATTTGGTCGGCCTGCATCACCGCCGGCTGCCGCAACCTGCTCTACCCGCACCTGAGTTCCCCCGGCGGCGGCTCCGGGGAGGAGTCTACCTACTACTGTGATACCGACAGCCTCTTGGGCACCGTGGCCTACCCCCGTAACAAGCTGTTGGGGTCGCTCTCCCTGGAAAAGAGCTACTCCCGTATCATCATCCGGGGCAACAAGCTTTACGCCGGCCAGGAGGTCGCCGGGAGCTGGGAGGCCCACGCCAAGGGAGTGCCCCGCGACCTGGCCCTGTCTGCCGTGGAGAGCGCCGGCACCGGCCATAGAATCGAGAGCCGCCGGCCGGTCAAGTTCCGCACCGCGCTCCGGGGCAAGGAGCTGGCCAATCATTGGGGCGCTGTCCACAAGGTGCTTTCCGGGAGCTACGAAAAGCGGCGGGTGCTGCCGGACGGGCGCACCGAGCCGTTGGTGGTGAAGGCATGGTAACGAAAATGACGCCGGAGCAACGCAAAGAAGTGACAGCCCTGGGGCGCTTTGCGCTGGGTATGATTGCCCTGGTGTGGGGAGGAATTTTTCTGGGCATGGCCTTCGGCCTGGCCGCCGGAGCGGGGGTCAGTCTGATGGTCCTGGCATTTACCTTGTTGGAGGATTAGGAAGATGAAAAAAGGCTTCTGCGATGTTTGCGGTTCAGCGGTGGAGGTTCTCGATAACCATCACCTGGGCATCTATTTTCACAATGGCCGAATGGACGTGGAAATGAGATTGGACCTCAAGCTTAATGGCTTGGAGGACACCGACCTCTGCAAGCTTTGCTTTGACTGGCTGATTCAGCAGGGTCTCAATGTGCACCTGGGCAAGCTCCCGGACCGCAATGACCCCCGGACCCCGGACCCGTTCCACAACGGGAAGAGGAGGGGCAAATGATCACCACCAGCCGTTGCAGCCGCCGGAACATCCGGATGAAACACCAAATCAATACCCTGCGAGGTCAGCTTCATGGCCTGTCCAATCAGACCATCAACGTAAGGAGGCGCGCCTTGGAGCTGGGCGAGGACCTCAACGTCGGCCTGCTGCACCGGGCCGCCTTGGAGGCGGAGCTGACTTCCGCCCGGGTCCGCCTGGGCCGGGTCCCCCGGCTGGTGCGCTGGCTATTCAAGGCACTTTAGGTGGGCCGTGGCCGCCCCGTTGGGGTGCCCCCGCCGCAAAACAGACGGTAATCAATGGCTTAGGAGGGCCTGAACGTGACCAGGAAGAAGAAAATCGAAGTGGACCCGGACCAGGGAGCGCTTGAGTTGGAGCCGGTGGAAAACGGGGACGGTTCCGGGGGCGCGGGCTGGGCGGAGTTGTCCAGCCTCCCGGAAGCCCCGGCCCCGACCCCGGCCCCGGCCCCGTTTCAACGGGTCGCCCCGGCGGTGGAGTCCAGCCCGGCGGCCCGCTTTGAGGTCGGCCCCGACCCTAACGTGCTGGTCACCAGCCACGAGAACTACGCTCAACTGGCCGAGTTTTTCGGGAACATCCCGGACCGCAGCCGATGGTCGCTGATGATTTACCTATGCGATTCCTCAAACGTCAGGAACCGCCGCAAACACCGGATGCTCGGGCACCTGGACATCCCCGAGGACGGGATGATAGAGCAGGCCATCGACGCCGAGTACGGCGGCGGGGAATATCGCTGGCAGTTGATGTGCGATTCCCGCTGGGCCGGCCACAACGACCTGCCTGGCGATTTCGGGGACATGCCCCTGTCCGGCTACGTGTCGCTGGCCACGCCGGTAAAGAACCGCAAGGTGGAGGGCGCCTCCGGCAATGAGCTGGCTGTTGCCGAGAGGGTATTGGCAGTCGCCCGCGAGAAGGACGACGCCATGATGGGGCTCCTGAAAGACCTGCTCAAGGACCAAAAGAGCGCGGCGGTGGGCAACAACGATTCGATGGTCAAGCTGATGACCGTGCTGATGACCGCCGGCCAGCAGCAAATGGCCATGATGCAGGCCCAGGCCACTCAGCAGCAAAACTTTTTGATGCAGATGTTGGCCATCAACGAGCGCAAGGCCGGCGAGGCGCGCGAGCAGCGCGACGAAATGTTGCAAGTGCTCATGGAGGGGGTCAAGGGCGAGGCCACCGGCGAGAAAAGCATGGGCATTACCATTATGGAAAACCTGCCCAAGCTGATAGAAGCTATGGGCAAGGTCCCGGCCCTCAATCAGCCCAGCCCGAGACTGGCCCAGGCCCCGGCCCAAGCGCCCCGGCTCCCGGCTCCGGCTCCGGCTCCGGCTCCGGCCCCGGTCCCGGTCCAGGCCCCGGTCCAGGCCACGGCCCCGGTCCCCGAGGCGCCCCCGAACTACCCGGTAGCGCTGGCCTCCAAGTGCGTAGAGCTGTGGCAGGCCCAGGCTCCGCTCGACCAGGCGGTGGACGTAATCGAGCGCCTGGGCACCGACGAAAACTTCAACGACCTGCTGGACACCGACCCGGAGCAGGTGGTCAATTTCCTGTCCGCCGGCTACGCGGCGTCGGCAATGGCCCCCGCCCCGCCCGAGCTGCTGGCCTACGCCCGGAGCATCCTGGCCGAGCTGGCCCGGATGTACCCGGAGGAGCCGGAGTCGGTCGCCCCGGCTGCTGTTCCGGCGGTCCCGGCTGTGCCGGCTGTCCCGGATGCTCCGGCTCCGATTCCGGCCGCCCCGGAAGGAGCTAAGTCGTGAGTGATACCAGCCAGGTCGATTCCCTGGGCCGATTGCTGGCCGAGGCCCTGCCGCTGGTCAGGAAGCTTCCTTACGCCAATACCAATAACCGCAAAACCTGGCTGACCTGGGCAGAAGCTTGGCCGGCCAGGTGCTCTTACCAAGAGTGTATGTTTGTGGCGCGCCTGAGCCTATCGGACCTTGAGCACTGGCTGGCCCTGGCCGGAACGCGGCTGGCCCGTGAACAGGGGCCGGAGGCTGCCAGGCTAATGAGCCAGGCAATCAGAAAACTTGAGTACCTGAGAGCGGAACTTGAAGGAGACCAGCCATGAGTGGGAATACCAGCCTGAAAAGGATGTTGCTCAAGTGGGGCAAGGGGTTAAGGCCCCGCCCATTTTGCGGCGGAACCAAGATTGGCCCCTCGGCGAGCGTCGGGGGAAGCTGGATTTTCGCCAGGTGTCTTAACCCGGATTGCCAGGCCGAAGGTCCCTGCGCCCGTTCCTGGCCGGGGGCCAAGGAGACTTGGGAACGCCGGGTGACGCCGGCCGAGCCGGAAGGAGGAGGCTGAACATGAGCGTAGGAATTGAGGAAATAAATGGCCTTCGCGCCGAGATTGGGCGTCTGAACGAGGAGTTGTTGACCGCTCAGGAAAAGGCCGACGCCAAAACCCATGCGTGGGCCGAGCACATTCAAAACGTAGAGGTCGAGTGCGCCAAGCTGCGCGCCAAGAACGAGTCGCTCTGCATGGTCCTGGCCAAGCAGGAAATGGCCATTGAGGCGCTCAAGAAGTTCGTGACCGCCTGTGAGGGGCTCAAGGTCGCCCTGGATGAACTGAACCGGCCGTGAAGGAGGGCCAGCCGTGGCTGACCGGGGCCGCCCGCTCAAGAGCGCCGACGAGTACCTGCCGGAGGCCCCAGTCTACCCTAACAAGAGGCGCCGCTGCGGGCGATGCGGCTGCCGGATGAGCCGCTACCATCCGGGGGAGCTGTGCTGGCCCTGCCTGGCGGTCACCGGGCGAAATTTAAGCCTTGACAACATCATGGATAAATAGGTAGACTATAGCGTGTAGGGCGGGCGGGGGCTGAACCTGGGAGCTTAGGGACGAGGAGGACGCGCGAGCGTCTTTCCCGACCCGGTTCCCTTGGCCCCAGCACCCGCCCGGTCCTGGCCCGAGAGTAAACGGAGGGTAGAGCAGTAACGCGCGTCCTTTCCCGACCCGGTTCCCCCGGTTCAGCCCCCGCTCTTGAAGGAGCGGGGGTTTTTACTTTGCCGTAGGCCCTGAGCGGAGCGAAGCGGAGTCGATGGGGTACGTCGAAGAAAACCAGTCCGAACAAGTTCTGCCTATGGCCGGCGGCGAGCCCGGCGTGTTCCAGACGGTCAGCTACATGCGCGGCTTCGCCCTGGCCGGGGCCTCGACCCCGGAGGTACGCGCGGCGGCCGAGGAGGCGGTCCGGCCATCGGCCGCCCGCGACTGGCCGGCCGAGGCCCGCGCCATCGAGGCGTGGGTACGCGCCCACCTGCGCTACACCCGCGATGGGCTCAAGGTCGAGACCCTCAAAACCCCTCAGCGCGCGCTGGCCGAGGTCCGGCAGTACGGGCGCTACCTGGGCGACTGCGATGACGCCTCCATGTTGGTGGCCGCCATGCTCTTGGCTGTGGGGCACCGCCCGGCCTTCCAGGTCCTCGGACGCGGGAACGTGCCCCACCATGTAAACGTGCTGGACCTCACCTCCAAGCTGGTACTTGACCCGACCGGAGAGCCGGCGGGCCTTTTCGGATACCGCCGGGTGTACCCGGTCAGTGATTAGGAGAACGACGCATGGGCACCTACCGCCTGTACAGTGAGAACCTGGTCCCTGAGCTGGGCCAGGACGATGCCGGGGCCATTGATTGGGGGAGCCTGCTCTCGACCGGCGCGGCTACCGTCCAATCGGTGGTCAACGCGGCCAGCCAGAAGCAGGTGCTCACCCAGCAGAAGGCCGTGGCCGCCGAGCAGGCCAAGCTGACCGCCCAGCAGACCGCCCTGGTCCAGGCCCAGACCGCCGCCGCCAAGGCGTTGGCCAGCATCAAGAGCGCGGCAACGACAGCGGCCGCGACCGTGAAGGCCAACCCGCTGGCCAGCGCCGGGGTGGTGATTGCCTTGGGCGTGGGAGGCTACCTGCTCTACAAGGCATTCAGCAAGAAATAGCATGGCTTACGTCGGCCAGGGTCTCGCCTACTCGCGGCTTCGCCCTTCCAGGGCGCGGAGCGCCCTTCCCAGCGGCGCCCCTCGGCGCTTTCGGGGGACCCACCATCCGATACGCCCTTTGGCCGTCTATGCCCACCTGGGAACACTGGTAAGGGCGGTGGGCGAGGGCTACGAGTTGGAAGAAGTCCCCTACCAGTTGGGCGGCTTCTCCCTAAAGAGCGTGACCAAAGCCATCAAGAAGGTGGCCAAGGCCGTGGGCAAGGGGGCCGAGGCGGTTGGGAAGGCAGTGGTTGCGGTCAAGAAGCCGCTGATAACCGCCGCCGGAGTAATCGGGGGCATCGCCCTGGTGGGCACCGGCGCGGGCGCTCCCTTGGGCCTGGCCGTCATCGGCACGTCGATAGGCGCCGCCGTGGCCACGCCCTCCTGGACCGCCTACGGGAAGCCCAAGAAGTACCTGACCGGCGCGGCCATCGGAGGGGCGACCGGCTTTGCGGTCGGCGCAGTGGGCACCTACCTCTACGAGGGCGGCCTCATGGCGCCCGCCGCAGCGGCCCCCGGCGCGGGGGTCACCGAGGCCGGCGCCGCCGGGGCCGCGAGCGCCGCCGCTCCGGCCGCCAGCATGAGCGCCGGGGAGGGCATCGCCTGGGGCTCAGTTCTTTCCGGCGCCGGCAAGTTCGCGGTCACCCCGGCCGGTCTGCTGCTGGCCAAGTCGTTGATGAGCGCCGCCGGAATCACCCTGCCGGGGACCTCGACCGGAACGGTTACCGTGCCGACCTCCGCCGGCCTGGTGGACGCGGGAGTGCCCGCCGGCTGGGAAGGCGGGACGAGCGGCGGGGGCGGCGGGGGCGGAGCGGCCGAGGGGGAGGCCGCCCCCGTTGAGGCCGCCCCGGCCGAGGCCGGATGGTTGGGCCTTTCTACTAATACCTGGCTGTTGATTGGCGCCGGGGCCGTGGTGGTTGTGGCCCTGGCGGCCCGCAGCCGCAGGGGGAACAGGAAATGAAAACGACCATGACCGTTGAGGAAATGCTCTCTGACGTGGCCGAGCGCATGGCCGGCGTGGTGGACGCCGGAATGCGCGCCCGGCTGACCGGGGAGTATCTGGCCCTCTTGCAGACCTGGCACAGCTACCCGTCAAGCACCCTGGCCTTGCAGGCGCCGGGGTTTGCCCAGCGGGTCAAGACCCTGGATACGATGGTCCGCCGGAGCCTCTTGCAGTACAAGCTGGAACCGGGCTTCGGCGACCTGGAAACCCGCGTAGAGGAGAGCCTACAGGCGGCCATGTCCTCCATGCAGCGGCTCTCCTCGCTGGCCGCCGCGCAGAAGGAACTGACTGTTCGCCGGCGCTGGGAGGCGCGGCTCATGGCCATCGCCGAGCGCTTGCAGCGGGTGGACGACGAGCTGGTTTTCGCCAACACTTCCGTAAACCTCTCGCGGATGAGTTCCCTCAAGGGCACCGTGGACAACCTCATGGCCGTGGAAATGTTGCCCCTGGAATTGGAGTGGTCCCGCGCGCTGGGGGTGATCCCGCCGAATTTCACGCCCTCCAATAAGGTAGAGTCCGGGGCGCTGTCCATCACCTCCGCCCCGGAACTCTGGCGCCAGGGGCTCTCCGGCCCGGACGGGGCCGCTGAAATGCTCACCGCCTACAACCAAGCGGTCACCGCCGACTGGCAGGAACAGAGCGGCGCGGTCCTGGCCCGCGCGGCCGGGGCGGTCAATGCCTTCAACGCAACGGTGCTCTCGGTAGCCGATTCCCGCCGCCGCCTGGTCGCCCAGGCCCAGTGGCTCGGGGGGCAGAAGGCCCGCGCCGATTTTCCGGCCTTGAAGGCCCACCTGACCGATTTCAAGGCGTCGGCCGACAGCCTGGCCCTGGAATTGAAGGGCCTCGCCGAAAGCATCAACGCCTCGACCTACGATAGGTACGATGAGCCCGAGCAGATGGTCCGCAAGCACCTGGGCGACCTCTCCCGTGACAAGGCCGCCGTGGCGCTGCTGTACTGGCCGCAAATCAACGCCCTGGCCGGAAGCGCCCAACAGTTGGCCGCCTCAGCCGACGAATTCGACCGGGAGACCGGCCTGCGGACGGGACGGTGACCCCATGCCGCTGATGCTCTTAAACCCCCGCCGCCCGACCACCGGGACCTATGAAATTTCATGGGATGACCCTAAGACCGGTAAACGCCTTTCGGAAATGATCTTGGCCAAGTATGAGGTCGAGGAGGCCAAAAAGCTGCTTCGCAAAGATGGAGCCAAGAACATCGCCGTGGTCGGGCCGCTGGTGAGGTTCGGGAAAAACCCCCGCCGCCCCACCAGTGAATTCATGCGCCGCTGCACCGCCGGGGTCGGCGCGGGCTACGGCCCCGGAGCGGTTTGCGCGGCGAGCTGGCAGAAGATGAGCGCGGCGGCCAGGCGCAAGTGGCTCTCGCAGGAAAACCCCGGCAGGCGGCTCTCGCGCCGGGAGGTGGAAGAAATTGACCGGGGCCTGAGCCGGCAAATCGGCAAGAAATGCCTCTCCGCCAAGGACCGTAAGGAGTATGAGGCTTGGAGCCGCCATTTGCGGACCGGCTCATACGCCTTGGCCATGTATCACCTCAAACCCCTGGACACCAGGATAATGCGCCTGGGGCGTTATGGCCGGCTCTGGCCGGCGACTCGTGGCGACTTGGCCGCCATCCTGGCCGAGGTTAAGGCCCGCGCTCCGGGGCTGGTCAAGCGCGTAAAGGATTGGGCAGAGGGACGCCGGGGCAACCCCGGCCTGGCCTATCACGAGGCGGCCGAGACTGAGGCCGCCGAGCGCCGGGAGCACGCCCGGCTGATGAACCAGCCCGGCCGCGAGGAATACTTTGCGGGTATGGAGCGCGCCCACCTGGAATCGGGCTATGTTTCCCTGGAATACGGCGGGGACGCGCGCCCTCGGAAACGCCGGTACAACCCGAAAGCCCGTACCACCGTTCGCCATTGGCTTGAGGAAAAGATACCCTACGAAGGAGGCTGGAAGCGCCGGGGCGACATCATGCTGGAACTGAAAGCGCTGGCGCTATCCCGGCCCGAAACCGCCGCTCGCGCCGATGCGCTCTCCGAGACCTGGCTGTTCGGGTACGAGGAGGGCTTGAAGCGCCGGGGCGTCCAATACGAGGGCGGGAAACTGCTTTCGGAGGCGGCCTCCCCGGTCGAGGTTGGCCGGCGTCTAGCCCCGCCCGTCGAGAACATCTTGAGAGAGCACGGGGAAAAGGACTACCTGGTAGACGCCGAGGGCTACCTGGTCATCGAGGGGAAACGCGGCGCAACCAAGTATCGTCCGATGGTCAACCCGGACGGGAGCCTGTCCCTGTACCCGGTCCAGAGCGGCAAGCGCAGCCTCCCCCCCGTGTCGCCGCTGACCAGGTTCCGGCTCAACCCCGGCCGCGCCTGGCACCGAGCCCAGCGCCAACGCTACGGCCGATTCCTGAGTGGCGACCTGGCCGCCGGGCACGGGGAGGCCGCCGGCTACTGGCAGGGAGCGGAGAGCGCCGAGGCTCGGGCGGTCGCAGCCGGAAATCCCGGTTCAAGCCCGCCGCGCATCATCATTCGCCCCACCAGCAGCGGTCGCTACGCCCTGACCGTGCTGGACATTGAGGGTGGGGTATGGCGCTCGCAGGATTTCCCAGACAAGCGCAAGGCCCGCCAGGCGGCCCAGGAGGTGCAGCGCGGGATACGCGGCCAGAGCAACGTCAAGCTACATAAGGTAAATCCCTCACCCGTCGAGGGCGCCCGTTTGAAGCGGCTCTCCGGCGGCCCGGAGAAATCCTACCAGGGCTTCCACGGCCGGGAGGTAGATTCCGCCCGAGAGGTCCGGGTCCCGGCCGACTGGCCCCGGAAGCTCTGGACCCTAGGCCGGCTAAACGAGCTGATAATCAGTTCCGGCCGGCGCGGGGACCTGGGGGTGAAGCTCCACGGCGGGACCGTGGCGGTCGGCCCGCGCAACGGCCGGCTCTACGTCATCAAAGCCATGCCTCCCTTGAAGGCTGAGGTCAAGAGCTTGGCCAGGGAGATTTCCTATACCCCGCCATCCAGCTCCGGCCGGTCCTTCGGTGGGAGCTACGTTCATCACTTTGACCGCCCCCCTCAAGTCAAGAGCCGGGGCGGAGGGTTTCTTGAAGTAGCCGGGCAGGGCCTCAAGCTCACCCGGCGCGGCATTGTAGGCTGAATAGGGAGGCCGAAAAATGGCACTGGCAACCGCGTTGCTCCTCAACCCGGCGATTCACGGCGGGCCGTTCCGGGGTTGGGGCCGTTCCAAGTTGGCCCGCCGCAAGAAAAGGAGTAGCACCATGCCCCGCCACAAGAGGTCCCGGCGCCCCAAGGCGCGCCGGAGACGTAACGCCCGCGGCTGGTTCACCAGCCGGAGCAAGGGCAGCCGTTCCGAGAAGCTCTTTTCACACCCGACCCGCAAGACCCTGCGGCGCCGTTCCCGCAGGAACCCCCTGAAGGTTCGCCGTCACCGGCGCAACAGGGTCCTGGGCGTCCGGCGCCATCGCCGGTCGGTCAGCCGCCGCCACAACCCGTTCCAGGTCATGGGCCGCCGGGGCAGCTTCGGGCTGATTCCCTCGGTGGAGACGCTCAAGACCGGCGCGGTCAAGGGCATCGGCGTGGTCGCCGCCGATTTCATCCGGGCGACCGGGTACACCTTCCTGGGCCGGCAGATGGGCCTGTCCATCGTCGAGGACACCGTGGCCCGGATAGCCGCCGGCTGGGCGGCCGGCACCATCGCCGGCTTCGTCCTCGGCGGCAAGCTGGCCAACGACGTGTACGAAGGCAACATCACCGTGACCATGTACGAGCTGCTCGCCGACGTGGCCGCGCTGGCGACCAAGGGCCAGCCCAAGCTGCTCGGCTTCGTGGCCAATCCATACGTCGGTCGTCCGCAGAAGGCCATCCTGCCCAGCTTCGGGGCCGCCGCGCTTCCGGCCATGACCGCTGAACAGGCAATGGCCGGCCTGGGCGGGGTCATCCCCGAGGGAGAGGTCATTCCCCTGGGCGGCGTGATACCCGAGGGGCAAATCGTGCCCATCGGCGGAGACAACGTTCCGAGGTTCCGCAGCCGCTTCTAGCCCTACGGGCCGGACGGCTTGATGTACCCCCGGCCTGGACTGGCCGGGGATAAAGCGAGGGGTGGACTCCCCTCAAGGCAGAAGGAGTTACCATCATGGCACGTTTCGGACGGGTCCCTGGTCTGCTGGACGAATCCAGCCAGATTTACTACGATACCCTCACCCTGGTAGCCGGTACGGCCGTCTACCGCTTTTTCACGGTCCCGGTGGGCGGCGCGAAGTCCCGGTTGCTCACCAACATGACCCTGGCCGGGCAGCTCCCCGCCCCGCAGTCGCTCAAGATTAACGCGGTGCGGGTCATCGCCAAGACCGGGACCTCGGCGCAGGTGGTGGACCTCATCAACCGCTCCTACGTCGTGTTCAAGGTCGGCGAGAAGGAGCAGTTGGTCGCCCCGACCTTCTTCTTCTCGGCCGGCGCGGGCCTCTACAACAACATCACCACCGACCAGGCGCAGAACGGAATGCCCGACGCCCGCAGCCTGTGGGCCTTGGAGAAGCCGGTGGTCATCGGCGTGAGCCAGAACTTCTACCTGGACATCGTCTACGATGTGGCCCCGGTTACGGCCACGGCCGGAATCCAGGTGTGCGTGGCCCTCGACGGCGCGCTGGTTCGCGGAGTGCAGTAAACCAAGGGGAAAAAGAACACGGGGGAGGCCGGTTGAAACCCGGCCTCCCCTCCCCTGACTGAAAACATGAAAGGTACGTACCCATGATGAAAAGAGAGATTCAGAGGGCCGTCCCGTTCCACCTGGCCTTCGCGCGGGTAGCGGTCGGCGCCAACCTGACCGCCACGCTGGCCGCCCAAATCCCCGGCGATGCGGATTTTGAGTGTCGCTACATTAACGCCCAGTTCACCAGCAACCTGCTTTCGGTGGTGTTTCGCGACTCGGGCACGCGCCTGGAAATGATGAACCAGGCTTGCCTCATCGCCCTGGTCACCGGCACCGGCGCCCAGCCCTACGTCCTGCCCCAGCCGGCGCTCTTTGCCAAGAACTCCAACATCGAGGCGGTGCTCACTGACCTGTCCGGCGCGCCCAACACCGTGCAAATCGTCTGCTGCGGCTTCCTGCTCTACCCGGCGCCCATCGGCCAGCAGTAGGCGAGGGACTCTACCCAGGAGGTACAGGATAGGAGGCACCCATGCCCCTGCTGATTAAGCCCGAGGAACAGAGCGGCAAGCAATCCCTGTTCCTACCCACCAACATGCAGCCGCTACAGCGGTCGCTGCTGGTTGACCGGCCGACCACTCAAACCCTGTTTCCCAAAGCCCCGACAGTGGGGCCGGTGGGTATGGTGCTGGTCCCCGATTTCCGGTGGACCAAGGAAGTGCCCTTCTTCGCCGGGCAGGCCAACTCCCTGCCCCTGGCCTTCGCCGCCGGGCTCTGGCTCGACGACCCCAACGCCAGCCGCAAGCTCAAGGGCCGCCGGGGGGTCACCCTCATCAACGAGGACCCGGCCAATCCGGTGCGCTTCGCCTTCGCGGACGGGGCCGCCGCAACCGGGGCCATCATCCACCCGGCGCAGAACATCAGCTTCCCGGCCGACGAGCACGTCAACGTCTACGCCCAGGCTACCGTGCTGGCCGGCAGCCAAATCAGCATCCTACAGTGGGCCTGACCGTGCTCAGAGAATGGCTGATAGACCGCCAGGGGCTCCACGTGGTGGACATGCCTGCCGGCTTCGGCTGGGGCCGGGGCGAACGGGACAGCACCGTCTTTTCCCTGGTGCGCATGGAGCTGAGCGAGGCCCAGGCGGCCGGAGTGCGCGCCCGGAAACAGAAGATGGTAGGGCTCTCCGGCCAGGTGGAGGGCAATCTCTACACGGGGGCGACCCTGGCCGCCGCGGCGGCGGGCGATGAGCTGGTCATCGGCCGGCGCAACCTGAATCTGCGCACCGGCCGCACCGACCTGAACGACGAGGACGCCCTGGCCAACGCCCAGGCCGGCGATTACATCTTCCAGCACAAGCACAACGCGCTCCTTGACGACTCGCTCGGCTTCCTGGTCCGGGTCGAGGACGACGACCCGCCGCGCCTGTCCCCCCTGGGCGAGCGCTCCTTTAAGGAGGTGTCTGGGTGAGCCTGCGCCTTTGCGGCGACCACACCGATTACGCTACCATTTCGGCTGCCATCGCCGCCGGGCCGGACGGGGTTTCAGTACTGGCCGGCGCGGTCGCCGGGACCGGCAACGCCTACCCGGAGGCCATCAGCATCACCAAGCGGGTGACCCTCTCCGGGGACCTGGCCCTCCCGACCGGGCCGGGGGTGCGTATCACTGGGGCCGGCGGAGGGGCCGCCCCGGCAGTGCTCTCCTCGGGCAACGGCAAGCTGACCCTCAACAACTTTGAGGTCTCCAACGCCGGCAGCGCGGCAGTCTACGTGGTCGAGGGCAACGTAGCCGAAGATTGGTTCTCGCGGCTGCTGATTCGCGGCGGGGGCGTTGCCAAGTGTCTGCAAGGCCAGTTCATGGAAAACCTGATACTGGCCGATGGGGCCGCTGCGCTCGACCCCTCCTGCGGCGGCCAGGTCATCTGCTACCACCTCACCGCCGTAAATCATACCGACTACGGCCTGCTCTGCAATGCCTCCGGCTGGGCGCAGGGCTGTCTGGCCTACAACTGCAACGCCCTGGGCTTCTCCAATCTGTTTTCGGCCATCTATTCGGCCTGGAACGGCGCGGACGACGCGACCCCGCCGGGGGTGCTGGCCAAGACCGGGCTGACCCTGGCCGACATCGCCTTCCTCAACTACGCCGGGGGCGACTACCGGCTCTCGCCTGCCACGCTCGCCTACCAGCCGGGTATCAGCCCGGTTGACGTGGATTTCCTGGGGAACCGCCGGCTGCGCGCCGGAGCCGTGGACTTGCGCATAGTAATGGGCGGGCATGACCCCTGGCCGGGCGCCCCGTCCTTCATCACCCCCGGCTCAGCCATCAGGAGGTTCTAGTCATGGCCGCGCGCTACTGGGTAGGGGACGTGGTCGGCGGAGACAACTGGTCCAACGCCAACGCCTGGGCGGCCGGCTCGGGCGGGGCCGGCGGCGCCGGCGTGCCCGGAGCCGGGGACGACGTATACCTGGACGTTCTCTCGCTGCGCTCCTGCAATTTGGACGTGAACACCGCCGCGCTGCTGACTTTCGACTGCACCGGCTTTGCTCAGACCTTGACCATGAATGCCAGGGTCATCACCGTTACCGGGGCTACCTTCCTGCTCTCGGTAGGGATGACCTTCGCGTCCGGCACCGCCAACCCCTGCGTGGACCTGACCGGCGTTGCCGGGACCACCGACCTGACCACCGGGGGGCACCAGTTGAACGGGGTCCGTTTCGGCAACGGCGGGGCCGGGGGGACCTACCGCTTGCAGGACGCCCTGGACGTGCTCCTGGACTTCGATTTCGTCCGGGGCACCTTCCGAACCAACGACCAAAACATCATCGTCCGCCAAGACATGCTCTGGAAGGCGACCTTGGCGGCCAACAGCTTCTTCGCGGGCAGCTCGACCATCGAGATTCAGCGCCACTTTACCCACTCCATTTCAAATATCATGTTGGCCGCCGTCAACTACGGGACCAGCACCTTCCGGCTGACCGGCACGGGCAACTGGGGGGCGGGCGCTTGTTCCTATTTCAACATGTACTTGGCCGCTCCGGGCAAGACCATCACCTCAAACAACAGTTTTTCACAATACTTTTATGGGACCGTGACTACCGGCTCCGGGACCGTGCTTCAAATCGGCCCGGGAGAAATGCAAATCCTGTTCTCGGCCTCGGGCCAGCCCTTCCAGCCCGACCCGGCTTGCAGCATGAAGGTGCGCATTCTTTACAACCTGGTCGCCGCCGGAAGCTGGACCGTGGACATACCCGGTTTTGCCTTCGACGGGGGCCTGTCCATCTACATGAACGGTCCGGGGGCCAACCCCCTCATTTATCGCCTGCTCGGAAATACCTCGGTAGGAACAGCAGGGACCCCCAAGGACCTGATAACCTACGGCACGGTTGCAGCGGCCGTCTACCGCCTGGACCTGAACGGCTTCAACCTGGATGTTCATGGAAACGTGACCGGCGTGTCAGTGGCACCCTCCTTCAAGGTGGACGCCGCCGCCTTCCATGTTTTCGGATACATCAACCTATCCACCCTGGTCTTGGCCCTGGACCGTTACTATTTCAGGGTCACCACCGGCTCAGTGACCATCGACGGGAACCTTAACCTGGCCGTTGCCTCGGCCCTCTACCGGATTTCCCTGGGGGCCTCCGGGCTGCTGACCGTGGGCGGAAACTGGAACTCGACCGGCAACGGAACGCTATTTACAGCCGCCGACCAGCTAGGCGTCGTGCGCTTCACCGCCGCCGGGGCCTTCACCATCGCCGCCGTGGTGGGCGAGCTCTGGCCCACCGTACAAATCACCGCCGGGGGCACAGTCACCCTACCCGCCGGGTTCAACTGCTACCAACTGGTGGTTCCCAACGGCCATATCACCACCGGCGGCAACGTCACCTTCCGGAACTCCTACCTGGGCGGGGCGCTGGGCTCGCTCACCGTCACCGCCGATGTTTTCGTGGGGTCGAGCTTCGTTACCACGGGGGTAACCATAACCGCCGGAAGCAACATCCGGCCCACCGGCCGGGTGGTCACCCTCTCCGGCTTCAACCCGGCTACGCTCTCCATGACCAAAGAGGTCATCCGCCTGCAACTGGGCTCCTCCATGAGCATCGGGACGTTGACCTTTGAGTACCGACTCTCCCCCGGCGTAATTCAATTCCTGGCCGGAGGCACCTTCACGGTCACCACCCTGAATTCGCTCATCGGCTGGCCAGACTCCCCGGTACAGTTGATAAGCTCGGTCGCCGGGACGCCCTGGAACCTGGTCCTGACCGCCGCCCCGTCCATCTACAACCTCTGGCCGCGTGATTGCGTCCTGACCGGCCTGGCCCTAGTCGGGGACCTCTCCAACAAGTCCCTGCGCGGCAACGCCGGGGCCTGGACCCTGAACTCTGACGGCCAGGCCCGGCTGATCACCGACGACCCCGGCCTGAACAGCCTGGCCGCCTCTGGAATTGGCGTCCCTCAATACTGCTGGTTGGTCAGCACTACCCTGGTCGGCCTGACTGCCTTGGCTACCGCCTTCGCGGCCGGGGCCGCCAACTGGCACCGGCGGACTACCATCCCCTTCGCGGTGCTCGACAACCTCAACATCGGGGGGCACTACCTGGTCGCCCTGGGCCTGCGGGACGATACCGGCGCCATCGCCGCCCCCAACGTGGCCGGCGGGGATTTCGTGGAGGTCACCGCCGCCGGCGGGGCCGGGGGCGGCGCGGTAACCAAATGCATCGTCAGCACCAAGTTTTTTGGATAGGAGTAACATCATGCGTTTCATTCTGACTCTCTCCCTGGCCCTGGCCATCCTGGGCTGCGGCCCGACCTCCACGACCTCAGGGACCCCTCAAGGGGTATCCGCGGCCAAGCCCGAGGGCCTCGCCCAACTGCAAGCCGAGCGGACTGAGCTGAAAAAGCAGCTCGCCGCCAAGGAGGCCGAAATCAAGGACCAGGAGTTGGCCGTGCGCCGGCACCATTGCCAGATAGTGGCCTCAGTCCTGGGCCTCTTGGCCCTGGTTACCGGGGCCTTGGCTTGGGGCTTCAAGGTCCCCAAGCTGCTCTGGCCTGCGCTGGGGCTCCTGGCTCTGGCCGCCGCCGTGCTCTTTATCAGCTCCCTGGCCGCCTGGTGGGAAACCATCGGCGGGATTGTCCTGCTCCTGGCCGTGGTCGCCGGGGCCTGGCTGTGGTATCGGGACCGTAAGCTGGCCGTCGAGGTGGTCGGCGCCGTGGAGGAGGCCAAGGTACAGGGAGAGCAATGGTGGAAACAGGTTGCCAAGCCGGTATTTGAGAAGCGGCTGGGGAACAAGCTCAAGCCCACCTGGCTCACCAAGGCGGTAGACAAGCTCACGGTGACGGCATGAAGCAGGACATCAAGCTCAAGCTGGAAGGCGCCGAGGGGCGTGAGCACTGCCCGGCCCACAAGCCGCTGGTCGAGGTGCTCTTGTCCTTTGAAAAGCGGCTGACCCGGATAGAATGGCTGCTGGCCCTGGCCGCCGCCTCGGCGCTGGGCACCTTCGGCAAGGCGGTAATCTGGCCGGCGCTGGCGGCGCTGGTCAAGGGAGGGTAAGGTCATGCCCATGAGCAAACAGCACTACGTGGCCATCGCGGAGGTTCTTAACAACGTAGGGGCCGACGCCGACGATGAGGTCCAGGACGCCATCGACAACATCGCCGAGGACCTGGCCGACTACTTTCTTCAAGACAACCCCCGCTTCGACCGGGAGCGCTTCCTGAAAGCGGCCGGGGTGGAGGTCTAGCCCATGAACCTGACCGCCTCGCTGCTCTCGCTCCGGGCCACCTACGGCCGCGCCCATCAAAAGGCCCTGGCCGAGGAGCGCCCGGACCAGGCCGAAATCCTGGTGCTGGTCGAGCGGCTGGTTGAGGAGCTGCCCCCCGAGGCGCTGACCTTCTCCTGCGTTCAGGCGACCCTGACGGCACTCTTGAGGCGGCTGCCGGTAAGCCACGAGGTGCTCGCCTGGCGCAAGCGGATAGGCTGCCATTTCTACGGCCTGGGGACCGCCGCGCCCAGCCCGCTCTTTGAGCTGCTTTTCAACGTCGAGGTCACCGAGGAACAGCCGGTGGAAACGGGGGCCTGATGGTCCGCCTGGACTGGCACAGCGGCTACGAGTGGGAAATTCCCAATGCGCTCGACCGGGAGTTCGAGCGCCGCTTCCGCAATTGCCTCAAGGGCGTGGCCGCCAAGGTCATCCTGAGAAGCCCCTGGCTCCACGAGGACCTGGCCTCTCTACCAGGCATTTTCACCGACGCCATTACCATCGGCTGCAATCTGTCCATCCAGAGCTTCCCGGCCCACTACTGCGTTTCAGGGGGCGACCCCGGCTGGTGGGCCAACTGCAACCCGGAGGACTACCCCGGCACGGTATTTATTCTGCCCGGCTGCCAGGACGCCCTCCGGCGCTTGAGCGAGCACGACTACAGCAACGTCTACCTGTACACTTCGCCGCCGGAGCTGCCTACCGGTCAGCAGAAGCACCAGCGGCACCTGCCCCGGCCCTACAAGAACGGCCTCACCGGCTACGTGGCCCTGTGGCTGGCCTGGTACATGGGCTGTTCGCCCGTATATCTGGCCGGCTGCGATTTCGCCCTGCGGGAGGGGGTCATCCACGGCGACCAGCCCCACCCCGCCGACCTGACACCCGAAACCAAGGCGCTCTACCTGGACAGCTTCACTTACGGTCGCCTGGACCTGACCGGCCTGGTGGAGGCCATGCGCCTCTCCGGGAGCCTGGTCAACTGGCCAGGTGAGAGGGTGCGAAAATGATTAGAAACCAATACCGGGGACTGGGCGACCTCTACGAGCCGGCCAAGGCTTCGGCCTTTGAGCAGGAAATGGCGGCCTCCCAGGGCTGGCAGAAATGGGAGAGCCTGGCCTTCGGCGTGGCCCCCATGCCGGCCCAGCGCCAAGGCGCCTGGTCAGGGAACATCGCCGAAGCCTACCAGAAGCTCCGGGACGCGGGGCAGTTGTCCTCGGAGGACTACGCCTGGGCGGTCCAGGCTGCCGGACTGGGCATTCTGCTCACCCCCGCCTCGGGCCTCTTTGCCAGCGACCCGGACGCCTTCAAGGCGTGGCAAGCGGTCTACCGCGCCTCCGGCCTGGCTGCCCTGAAACGGGACCTGCTCGCCGAGCTGACCCTAGACGCCCAGGCTGAAAACGCGGCCCTGGCCGCCGACCTCTCGGTGCTGGACGCCGCCTGCGGCGCCATGTACTACGTTTCCGGGACCGTGGCCCTCGACAAGCTCAACGCTACCTGGGAGGCCATCAAGGCCCAGGTGGAAATCTCTCGGAGTATCCTGGCCTCCGCCGAGGACCTCGACGAGGAAGCCTACGTCAGGGTCAACGAGGCACTCAACCCCATCAACGCCCAGCTAGACCGGCTCACCGCCTACTTTGCCTCGGACGACCTCGGCCGGGTAGGCACCGTGCAGTTGGCCGTAGTGGCCATCGTCGGGGTGGTCCTGGTGGTCGCCGCCCTGGTCCTGGCCTTCGTCGTCAAGACCAACAATTACGCCAGGAACGTATACGCCCAGGAAGCCGCCCGAATCAACGAGGCCCGCCTGGCCGCCGCCAAGGACGCTTACGATTCCGAGCGGGAATCCAATCAGGCCGCCCTGGACGCCGGGCAAATCACCCCTGAGGAGAAGGCCGCGCGCGACCTGGCCGCTGCCGACCGGCAGAGCGGGGAGGTCAATTCGGCCCGGAAGGACCTGGCCGAGAGCGCCCTGAAACTGCCCGAGACCTCGACCGGGGGCCTGGGCACCACCCTGACCGTCGTGGCCCTCGCCGGCATCGGCGCGTGGATGCTGCTGAGAAAACAATGAACGAGCAGGAAGCCCACTGGATGGGCGAGCCCGGCGACACCTACACCGCCACTTTCCAGCTCCCGCCCTCGGAGCTGGACGCACTCTGGCTCAAGCAGGCCGGAGTCAAGCGCTCGGAGCTGGCCCTCTCCACCATCGGAGACCTGCCCCGCTCCACGCCCATCTTGGAGGTCGGCTGCAACTGCGGCAACCAACTGATGATGCTCGCCTCCCTAGGCTTCTCGGACCTGCAAGGCATCGACCTCAACCTCTCCGCCGTCCGAACCGCCCTGACCGTGCGCGGGCTCCGCGTCCAGCAAGGCAATGCCGACCATCTGCCCTTCCCGAATTGGAGCTTCGGGCTGGTCTTTACCTCCGGGGTGCTCTCCCACCTGCCCCCCGAACAGGTCGGCGCCGCCGTCTCGGAAATAATCCGGGTCAGCCGGGACCTGATTTGGGGCTGCGAATACCGGGAATACAACCCGCCCTGGCCCTCCCGGCTTTGGCCCGCCAAGTACCAGGAGTTTTTCGCGGCCGAGGGCTGCGAGCTGCTCGGCCTCCAAGACTTGAGCGGGGGCGTCAGCTCCTTCCTGATGAGGAGGCCCGCATGTATCGCTACGAAATAGGAGTGGCCATCCCACCCCCTCCGGGCGCCGCCTTCAAGGCCGCAATGGAGGCCGGCAAACCCACCCCCGCCGAGGCCGCCCGGCTGACCTCCATCTACTCCGGGGTACGCACCGACCTGTCCCCCCTGGTCTACCCCACCATCGCCCAACAGTTGGCCGCCCTGGCCGCTAAGGGCCTGGCTACCCCCGCCCAGGTCGCCGCCGTCCAGGCCGCCGCTCCGGCCGCCGCGGGAGCGTTCATTCCCTCCGCCGCCCCGGCCGCCGCTGCCTCCGGCGTATCCTCCGGCTATGGGGCGACCCTGCCCGGAGGCGGAGGGACCGGCAAGACCGGCGAAGAAGCCTATGCCCCGGCCTACGGCTTCACCGGACAGCCCCCGCCCGTGCAGCAAGTCCCCGTCGAGGTCCCCGCCGCTGAGAAAAAGCAGGACTACACCGCCGTACTGATTGGAGTGGTGGCCATCCTGGGGCTGGCCATGCTGAAAAAGCCATGAACCCATGAGCAGAATAGATACAAGCCTGGTTGCGTTGCATGAAAGCGTTGAGACGGAACGCAAGGCCAGGACAGTCCACCGAAACGCGCCAAATGGGAACCAGCAAACATGGTATCAAAAGCCGTGAAAAACCCCCTTTTTGAAAACACCCCTCGGAATTTTGAGGTGGTGCGCACAGGGCAGGCGGTAGTGACC
>Ga0315289_10002835_pt1 | contig 26439 bp, 30 predicted proteins | sample YL17G11_40_MG_FD_203452 | JGI IMG/M metagenome (GOLD analysis project Ga0315289, IMG submission 203452) | Sediment microbial communities from Yellowstone Lake, YNP, Wyoming, USA - YL17G11_40 | ecosystem: Environmental > Aquatic > Freshwater > Lake > Sediment | place: USA: Wyoming | collected...
CAAGGAGAAATCCTAAGGGTTTCTAAGGGAAATTTCCCTTAGTATCATGCCCTGGTAGTTAAATGGTTATAACACGACCCTGTCACGGTCGTATTCCGTGTTCGATTCACGGTCAGGGCGTTCTGAAAAAGTTTGATGCCCATATAATCGTGGTTTATAAGCTAACCACGAGCTATGGCATTATGGATATACACAATTACAAAAGAATATTTGAGAGATATATTGAGAGAATAAAAGAATCAAAAGAAATTTCTAAAGAAAATAAAGAGATTATTTTCAATTTTAAAGATAATTGTCTAAGCGAAAACATTGGAATAGCCAGAATAAGCAGATATTTAGGGGACTTGATGAAATATTCTCAAATGTTAAAAAAACCTTTTGATAAGGCTACAAAAGAAGATATAAGAAGGATTATAGCAGAGCTCAATCAACAAGAACTTTCTGAAGAAACAAAAAAATGTTTTAAGATTTTGATTAGAAAGTTATATAGATTTATTAGAGGAATAGAAGAAAAAGGAGTATTTCCAGATGAAGTCAAATGGATTTCTATAAACATTCCAAACAATCACAAGAAGTTGCCTGAAGAATTATTAACAGAAGAAGAAGTTTTAATGATAACGCAGAAATGCAATAATCCAAGAGACAAGGCATTAATTGCTACATTATACGAGAGTGGATGCAGGGTTTCTGAAATTGGAAATATGCAGATAAAACACATTTCTTTTGAGGAGTATGGAGCAAGACTTACTGTAAATGGAAAAACAGGAATGAGAAAAATTCTTGTTATTAATTCTGCCCCATATTTACAAGAGTGGGTGAACAGTCATCCAGAAAATTCAAATCCAGAAGCTTTTCTTTGGATTGGAAGTTCAGGTGGGCAATTAAGTTATACAAGAATAGCAGCAATATTAAAGAGAGCTGCAAGTGCAGCAGGGATTAAAAAAAGAGTTTATTGCCATTTGACAAGACACTCAAGAGCAACAGCTCTTGCATCTATAATGCCTGAAGCTGCAATGAAGCAATATTTAGGATGGACCCAAAGCAGCAAAATGGCAGGAGTTTATATTCATATGAGTGGAAAAGATACAGATGAAGCAATATTAAGAGCAAGTGGAATAGAGATAAAAAAAGAGGAGAAAAAGCAAGCTTTACAGCCAAAGAAATGTTTGAAATGCAAAACAATAAATGAAGTAACAAACAGGCATTGTAAAATTTGTGGAATGCCCCTTGACAAAGAAGAAGCTGAAAAGATATTAAAAATAGATACTGAAAGACAACGGGCGGATGAAATTATGGACAGGCTAATTCAAGATGAAGATATATTGAGTTTAATCAAACAAAAACTTAAAAATGGATAAATTATGAGATTATTATGATTAATGAAGAAACTAAAGGTATTCCTTGGAAAGAGATATTACATATTTTTTATCAAGTTCCCCCAGGAATAGAAACTCAGCCCCTTAAAAATGAAGATGAGTTTATTGAATTATGGTCTAGAAGTCTTGGTTTTCCTGTCCTTAATACAGGTATGGCTATTTATTATTTAGAAAAGCAGAGATTGATTAAAATAATAAAAACCATTGTTAAAAAAGGAACAAAATATAAAATTGAATTAGAGCCAAAGGGATTTGAGGTTGCCAGTAATAATGAAAAAAATAAAGCAGAATTAGAGATGCAAAAAAATCAAGAAAAAATCAATACCTTACTTATGAAAGCTACAGTGATTATGGCTAGTGCTTCACTAATAGCTATATTATTCTCATTATTTAATTTAACTTCTACACCTTCAAATATAGCTTTGAATGAACTCTTGAGATTGGTTACTCGTCTTGGATTTATTTTTTTAATAGGTATATTAGTCTTAATTACTGGATTAATTCTTATTAATTTAATGTCTGAATTGTTTAAGAAGAAACTTGCTGGTTAAAATTGTTTAATTTTTTAATCCGTGATTTATGGATTTTTAAATGTTTTTTGTATCTTCTTAACATCTTATTTATTTTTTTAATGAGTAATGGATTTTCTTGAATCTTTCTCAGTTGTTTAAGAGTTTCTATTTCCTCTGGCATCCACTCAGAAAATTCAATGTTTTCTAATTCCTGAAGAGATAACTTTAATAATATTTTCTGTTGTCTTAGTTTTTTAGCATTTTTAACACGAAAACCTTTCATACTATTCTTGAGATATTTTTGATGAGGGAGATACTTTTTATGTATCTTGATTACTATCTCGCCTGCTTCTGGTCGTGCTTCAAGAATAAATAAATCACCTTTTTTTAGTTGAAAGCCATTTATTATGTTCTTCTCTATAATTATTCCAAAATTCCTTCCAAACTTGTGTATTTTTGGCATTTTTAAAGATGTATTAATACATCGCAAAACTACTTAATAAACCTTTTCTTTATCATAAATAATATGTTAATTAAAATTAGATGTCAAAAATGTGGACACGAATGGTTACCGAGAATAAAGAAGCCAAGAGAATGTCCTGCTTGCAAAAACAGAAAATGGAAACAACAAAAGTAAATGATCAACCAACTTGGGTAGAAGAAATTTTAAAAATAAATGAAGAAAAGGAATCAGAAAAGATTCCTTCCTCACTACAACATGAAAAAAATAAAACAGATATATAAAGGTCGATCTCTCGACTGGAAGTTCTTTGAGAGAGTAGATGAATTAGGAAAAGAAACTCGTGGTCTCCCAAAAAACGGTTTCATACCAAATTCATATCTTTATTCCAAGCTATGCAGAAATTTTTCTATAACTAAAAGAGAACTTAGAGAGATTATTATTTCATTCAGCAACGAGGGATTTCTAGAAATATCTTCCCTAGGCATTAAACCCAAATTTGTAATTAAAATAGACCATATAGAGATAAAAAATGATAGATGAACCTAATAAAAAAGAAATAGAAGAAGCTACTAAAGAATTAAAAAGAAAAGCAAAAATAGATGGAATTTTTATGGATTCAATTTACAGTTTAGAAATCGATGATAAAATTCTTATTGTGACTCCTCCTAATAGAGCAAAACAAACCCATGACTGTAAAATTTATGTAAAAGAAACTTATGAGATGAAACAAGTTCTGAATTTTCCTTTGAAATTTTGGACTAAGATAATTATTTATCGCCGTTTTCTTAATTTTTTAGAAGATAATGGAATAGTCATTGAAGATGAAAAAGCTCTTAATGTCAGTTTGGAAAAAGCATATGAAAAATATATAAAAAAAGAAGAGATGCAACAAAAAGAAAGGCCAGAACTTTCTATTGAAGAGATACAAGAGGCGAACAAACTAGCAACTGCTCCAGATGTATTAGTAAAGATTTTAGAATTTAAAATAAAAGAACTGTTACATGCAGGAGAAGAAAAGAACTTTTTGAATCTATACCTTACAGCTACAAGCAGAAAGCTTCCAAACCCAAACTCAAATACAATTAAAGGTGCTAGTAGTGGTGGCAAGAATCATACTGTCAAAAATGTTCTAAAATTCCTTCCAGAAGAAGACATTATAGATTTTACAAGACTGACAGCTCAGGCCCTGTATTATTCTGGACAGTTAAATTTCAGAAATAAAATTCTTTATATATATGAGAGAGAAGGATCAGAAGCCAGCAACTATTCTATCCGTTCACTCCAGTCTGAAGGCAAATTAAAACTAGGCATTCCTATAAAAAATCCTAAAACTGGAAATATAGAAATGAAGTATATAATTGTCGAAGGGCCTATTGCATACATAGAGACTACAACAAAAGCAACAGGAAATCAAGAGAATGAAACAAGATGCTTTGATTTATTCATAGATGAAAGCGAAAAACAGACAAAAGAAATTTTCAGAATTGATGGAGAACAAATTTTGCCTATAGACGAAGAGAAATTAATTATTAAGATAAAACCTTTTCAGGACATGCAGCGAATTTTGAATGTGGTTGATGTAATCATTCCATATAAATCATTAATTAATTTTCCTGCTATACCTGTTAGGGTTCGTAGGGATAGGCATAAATTTTTAGCTATGATTGAAGCATCTGCAATTGTGCACCAGAAACAAAGGCAGGAAATAGTCATCAACAATAAAAGATATATCATAGCGACTTTATTTGACTATGAAATAGCAAAATTGCTTTGTACAGATATTATTGCTGATGTTATAAGAAATCTTAATCCTAAAACAGAACAAATAATTGAGGCTGCAAAAGAGATATCAGAAAAAAGTGAAACCTTTACATACAAAGATCTTATGCTCAAGCTTGACTGGGCTAAGAGCACTATTTCTGAATGGTGTAAACCTGCAATAGAACATGGCTACTTTAATGTGTCAGAAGGAGGAAGAGGCAAACCATATGTTCTTACTTATAACAGAGATGCTGAAAGGGACTATTCAAGTAGTCAGCTACTGTCCATAAAACAGCTTTCTGACCTTATATTGCAAAAAGGAAGTGAAATTCAAGATTTGCTGAACCGTTCGGGCATTCACTTAGAGAATATACACACAATCCTGTCATTAACAAAAGAACAAAAGGAAATATTAGACAAATTATATAAGCTTTTGAGTATCCGCGAACGACAGTCAGGAAAAGTCCAAAATAAGACTCAAAATGATAATATTGAGGCTAAAGAGTGTTCAGCAGACAGTGAAAATCAATCTAGAACACCTAATGATGATCAGCAAAAATTAGATACAAAGGAGGTTAGTAAAGATGAATGAACAAAAGAATATTCGACTAAGTGGTTGTGAAAGAATTTTAAGAAAAACTGGGATGAGAGTAAAACCCAGAGCTATTCATAAATTTAGGGATTTATTAGAAGAATATGCAATAAAATTTGCAGATGGTGCGGCATCTGCTGCTAGACACAGAAAAAAGAAAACTATTACAGAAGAAGATTTAACATTTGCATCCTAAAATAAAATGAGCAAACTAACATTAAAAAAAATTCTAGAAGCAATGGGGATAAGTTTAACTCAAGAAGCTGAAAACGAGTTACTTGGAGAACTATTAAATGTTTTCTTTATAATCGGATCTGCAAATGAAGAATGTGAAGCATTAGATGATTATTGGGAGATGCATAAAGAAGATATAGAAAAATTTATTCAAGAATGGCTTAGAAGAAAAAGAAGAAAGAAAAAACAAGAGGAAATTGTTGTGGAGGCATAAATGGATTATCAAGAATTCCAAAATCTAAAAAACTTCAGACCGATAGCAAGAGATGAAATAGTATTGGACTGTGATGATAGAGGCAATGGAGATTTTGCTCTAAGACAAATTGGAATGGCTATGAGTGCTGTAAGTTACAGATTAGAAATCTGGAAAGCAGCAGGACAAAAATCTTATCATATACATATTAAAGATATTCCACATATTACTGAATTGCCTAAAGAACAAAATAGACTCTATAAAGAACTTTTAATTAAAAAGTATATAAATAAAGTCATAGAAATTTTAGGTTACAAACCACAATATTTTGACAGAGTTGATTTTAGCTTATGCATTCCAGATCATTTAATTGCTAAAGAAAATAACCTTCACTACAAATATAAAACAAAAAAAGAACTTCTTGCAGCTATAAATCAAGATTATAAAAATTTCTGTGAGCAAGATATTTATCAGCAGGTTCTTAATTATAAACCCGAATCAAGATTATTAAAAAATGAAAATATTGAAACAAAGACTCTTTCTCAAAAGATAGCTCAAAAAATTTCAATTCTTGCTATTGCAGATAAATTTGGATTAAAACCCTTTGGAAAACCTACAAGGATATGCCCGTTTCATATTGATAAAAATCCATCTCTAAGTCTAAATAATTCAAGAGGATTGTATCACTGTTTTGGTTGTCAATCAAGCGGAAATATCATAAAATTTTATGCAATGTTAAAAAAACTTAATCCAGATTTTAGAATTTAATTCAAGAAATAGAGGTCGTGATTTATTAGTGTCTTTTTTCTTTTATTTTTATGCAAATTGAGCAAATAAATACTGAAAAACTGAAACATTTTGAGGGAAATCCAAGAATAATCTCACTGGATGAGCTGGAAAAATTAACAAGCAAGGAGGCAGTAAAAAATGAACCCTGAAAACAATAGCGAAATAGTTCAAAATCAGTTCAAAAATGAGGCTATGGAGAGAAGAGATAAAATTATTGAATTAGCTAAAAAAATTGGATTGTGGAATTTAGATAAAAAACTATTGGCCAAGCAATTTGGAGTTTCTGAAAGAATGATTTACAAAGACATTAAGTGGATTTTAAAACATATTAAACCAGAAAAATTAAGAGAAATCCAAGTTCAATTAGATTTTGCAAACAAAAGGGCATTAAATGAAGCATTCTTGCTTTTAACAGATTCAAATCCTGAAATTAAACTAAGAGCAATAAATGCAATTCTTTCTGCTCAAGAAGCTTATACTAAATATCTTGAAAACTTTGGAGAAAAACCAAGAGTAGCTGATGAATTGAGTTTAGATATGGAAGGAAAATTTGATATTAATTCTATTATAAAGATGGCACAACAAGCAAGAGAAGAAAATGCAAAAGAATCCTCTTGAAAATTTATTGGATTTATGGAAGAAAAAAGATGTATGGACATTATGCAAAATCTTTTTTGATGTTGAATTAACAAAAAGGCAAGAAGAGATAGTCAAAGTTGTGACCTTTGGTGAGCATAAAAGGGCTGTTATTACATGTATGACAAGATATGGAAAATCTTGGGCAGTTAGTCTTGGAATTTTATTATGGATTATGCAAAACAAGAATAAAAAAATTGTAATAATTGCTCCAACAAATGAAAAAACAACAATAATTAGAAATTATATTGCCTTTTTTGTCAGTAAAAGTCCTGTATTTCTTGCTTTATTAGATTTAAACAAGAAAAAATATGAAAGAATAAGAAGTGAGGTAAGCAGAAGAAGAATGACTTGGAAAAACGGAGTTGAAATGAGAACTTTATCAGCTGAAGGCCAAGGTGAACAATTAATGGGGTTTGGAGCTGATTTATTAATAGTTGATGAAAGTTGCGATGTTGATTTTGAAGTTTATAGGAGTAAAATAAGCAGAATGTTGGGCGAGAGTCCAAATGCAGTTTATATTGAGATTGGAAATCCATGGCATAAAGATAATCATATGTGGCAGCACTGGATAGATATTAATTGGCATAAAATACATATAGGTTTTGAAGAAGCAATAAAAGAAGGGAGGGTAAGTAAAGAATTTATTGAGGAACAAAAAATTCAATTAACAGAACGAGAATTTCAAATATTATACAAAGCAGAATTTCCAGAAGAAAGCGAAGATCAGTTAATTAAATATGATTGGATAGATAGAGCTACAAAAACAATTCCAAGTGCAGATAGTTCTTTTATTAAAAGGCTTGGAATTGATGTTGCAAGATCTGGAAATGATAGCACTGTTTTTACATACGGTTTGAAATTTAAGGAAGGAGTTTACATTGTTGATAAAGTAGTTGAACATAATCAAGAAGATACTATGCAAACTACTGCCAGGGCGTTTAAATTATATGAAGAAAATCTGTTTGATGAAATTTGTATAGATACAAATGGATTAGGAGCAGGAGTTACTGATAGATTAAATGAATTAAGGAGAGAAAATAAGATTAAATCCAGGATAATTGCTTTTATGTCAGGCCAATCTCCAAGCACTGATAGATTAAAAGAAAGATTTCTTAATCAAAAAGCAGAGGCATATTTTCATTTAAGAGAATTATTTGAAAAAGGAAAAATATTCATTCCAAAAAATAATAAGTTAATAAATCAATTATCAAAAATGAAATGGGAATTAACAAGTTCAGGCAAAATCAGGATATTAGACCCTGGACAAGGCAAGGATGACACTGCAGAAGCAAAATCTCCAGATCATTCAGACAGTTTATGTTATTTTTGTTGGGATGGTGGTGAGCCACCTTTATGTTTTGGAATTTTGAGTTGGAGATAACCTAAAAATTTTTTACTCAGAATAAGGCTGGCATTTATCTTCAATTAAATATTTTCCGGGCTGACAAAATTTATACTTATCTAAATTTTTAAGATATTCTGTATTAATAGTAGTGCCTTGATTAATCCCGAATATGAAAAGATTAGATGCACCGCCCCAAGTTGTTATTCCAATTAATTTATTATCTTTGGAGAATAAACCTCCTCCACTATTTCCAGAATTAATATTAACAGAAGAATCAAGAACATTAAATGCAAATCCTTCTGAGCTTATTATCTCCCGTTTTTTTGTTATTGTTCCATTAGATGTTGTGAGTTCAGTATAACTACCTTCTAAATTAGCTGTTGGAAATCCTATAGCAAATACTTCTTCTCCTATCTGAGGAGATTCATATTGAATAAAGGCTACATCATATTTATCATATTTGTTTTGAATATCACTTTGAATTTCTAAAATAGCTATATCAAGATGCGGTTCAAATAAGACCCTTGAAACTGTATGCATTTCTCCATCATTTGTCCTTATTTTAATATTTTCTGAAATCCTTTTATTAACCATTTGGGAACAGTCTTGTTGGTATTTACAATCAACAATATGTCTATTAGTAACTACCCACATTCTATTTTTGTCTTTTCCAATTATAATCCCAGAACCTATTGTTCCTGTATTATATTCAGCAGTAATTCCTAATCCTAATTCATTTCTTCCAGTAACTGTATATTTAATCCAAACAATTGTTTTTTCAGGAGCAATATTACTTAAACTTTCAGAAGATATATTTATACCACAGTTATCAGCGCCACACTCAAGATAATCCGGAGTAATTATAGGTGAATTTGAAATAATTGTAGATGAATTTGAATTTTGAGAATTATTATTATTTGCTGCGCCTTCATTTGTTACTGCCTCTTCAATCACTTTATTACCCACAATACTTAGAAAAAAAATTATTCCTAATGCTATAATAATACCAATTAAAATTGTTCTCCATTTTTTATGCCTTTCCATTTTAACCCCATCTTCTTTTCTGTTTTTTTTATTCAACCATTTATGAATAGAATCTCCCGTGGTCATATTAACCTCTCTTCTCGAAGATTCACTTTTACAATCCTTTTCGTGTTTAATGCAATCTGCTTTATTATTAAATTTTCTCCAACAATAGTCGCACTTCCACATATCATCCCCACCTATGATAGCTCCAATTATTGCCAGAATAACTCCCATAATTATAAATAGAAACAAGGAAGAAAAACTAAAAATTCCTAATATAGCCAAACCCACAAATAAAATCACAATCATGCCACCAATTCTTGCAACCCAATTGAATTTTATTTGACTCCCCATTTTTTCTTATATCATTAATAGTCTATGTTTTTTAAATCTTTGGTAACTCAAAAGGTAACCTCAAAATAAAAGACTTGGTTACTCATTATTTCTATGAAAATTAATCCAAGCCTCATCAGTTTTGTTGGAAGAAGTAAAAGAAGACAAGAAATACTTCAGAAACTTCAAGAAAGGTCTATGAGCCAGCCCGAAATAAAGAAACTTACTGGGATGTATAAGACACATACTTCAAGAACATTAACTGAATTATCTGAAAAGAAATTAATCACTTGTGTAAACCCGCAAGACAAAGCATTTAAATTTTATAAAATAACTTTATTAGGTAAAAAAGCAATTGCGGAAGTTCAGAGGATATTAAAGGAATGAAAAAGTAGATTTTTATATTTATTAGTAGTTAAAATTATAACAAAAGACTTATAATTATTAGATTACTTAAATTCTCAATGAAAAAAGAAGCTATTTTTAGCATAACTGTATTTTTAATAATAATTTTAAATGGAATGGTATCTGCAGAAACTTACTTTTATAATCAAAAAATACCAATAATAAATAACGGACAAGAGATAGGATATGTTAAACCCTATCAACAAAATATTTTTGGAGTTAATTATGCTTATTTGGAGTGGCAAAGATATGGATTCCCTACTGGATACAGCTTTCCAATAGCTTTAGTTAAAGGAACAACAACTACTTTACCTTTTGGGATACAAGGAGAATTATTAAGAGTGAGCATAGGGAAAATCACTAGTTCTTCAGTTGAATTAACAATAGACCAATCTGATATAATAACTGAATTAGATAACTTAGATGAAACTCTACCTGAAAATATTGAGGCAATAAACAAAGATACTCAAAATAAAATTGAGCCAGTAATAAATGACATAAATAAAAATTTAGATAAATTAAACCAAGATTTAATCTTGAGAGCAAATAAGTTTGCAAGCAGGACTTATCATTCTTCTTTGCATGTTATTAATTTATCTAATGCAGAATTAAAAGAAGCAAGTATTTCTATAAAAAACAAAGAATCTGAATTGGCAGAAAAAATTGCTGATAGTGTCGTTTCTAGCGTCCTTAATATTTTTTTGGCTGGTTCTGGGATAAGTTATAAAATATTTATTAGTCAGGTTCCAGCTAGTTTAAGACATGATATAACCACTTTTATTTATAATATTGAAGATACTTCTGATAACTTAAAAGAGTCTGACTTTGCTGATAAAGGAATTACAACACTTTATATAGGAAATCCAAACTCCAATAAAGTAAGTTCACAATTTAATAATCAATTAAAAGCAAAAGGACTACCTTATTTTGAGGGTGACAAGATTATTGGAAAGAGAAATTATTCTTCTCAAGATATAGGGATGATTGCAGCAATTCCTGAAGAAACTTCTTGGACTAAAGATACTTTACAAAATAGATGGGATAATGATAGAATAAGATTATATAAAACTTTAATCGCAGGCATAGGTGATGAAGGATTAAATTCTGCGGTTTTATGGTATAATAAACAGTTAGATTTAGCAAAGACATCAATAGCTAATGCAATTAGTCTGGCTGGGGGAACAATTGAAAATGGAGATGTTGAGCCAAGTGAAATATTATCAAGTATATCAAATACAGTTATGAATGACCCAAAAGCCAGTATAGGCTTTGCTACAATAGCTCAGGGATGGATTTTAACAGGTATAAGTTCGTTACAAAAACCAGACTTCAATAAAATTGATTCTTTAGGGTATGTTGTTATTGTTAAAAAAGAAGGTACGAGTTATAGAACCTTAGAAACTTATAGTCTTGTTGGAAATACTAAAAATTATTTCTTAGATGAATATCAAGAAGTTATAAATCAAGTTGAAAATGTTACTAATTCTATCAATAATGTTCAAAATGTAGTAAATAACTTATCATCAACAAATAACATACCTCAAGTAACTGGAGAAGTAGTAAGCCAAGTAGCAGAAAGCAAAGATACCTTACCCAAAAGTAATCCTATAATAAACTTTTTTAAAAATTTATGGAGGAAAATTTTCGGATGAAAGCTAGATGGAAAGGTGCGTTGATTGGAGGGATAATTGGTATGATCTTTGGAGCAGGGTTATCTTTAATAGATAGCAGGATTGCTTTTTTCAATAAAATTCTAGGAAATGAAATTTATATAGCATTATCTCAAGGAGGAGGCGTTGCCGGTTTTTTTAGATTTAGTTTTTATCTTTTAATTTTATTTTTATTAATAGGATTATTAATAGGCTATCTTATTACAAAGAAGAATGAAGAATAAAATATTTATATTAATTTTAGCAATATCATTAATCTCTTTAATTTTATCTACACAAAATATAAGTTCAGGTGAAATTAATTCTTTTTCAACTGAAAATCTAGATAATATTTCTACAGGAGAAGAAGTTGATGCGATAGTCATATTCAAAGAAAACATAAATGAAACTCTTCTAGAGAATAGTGGTGCTGAAATAAAAGAGAACTTAGAGTCTATAGACACTTCTATAATAAAAGCAGATAAAAAAACAATTGAAGATATACAAAATAATCCAGCTATTGAATTAATAGAACCAGATATAGACTTAGAATTATTTGGAGATGGAGAGATAATTAATACAGACAAACAAATTATTCCTTGGGGAGTTGAGAGAATTAATGCTCCAAGAATTTGGAATAGCACAACTGGAAAAAATGTAAAGATTGCTATTATAGACTCGGGAATAAATAAAAATCATCCTGATTTAAGAGATAATATAAAAGGAGGAATTTCTTTTATTAATAATACTGAATATTGGAATGATGATTTAGGACACGGCACTTCTGTAGCAGGAGTTATTGCTGCATTAAAAAATGATATTGGTGTTGTAGGTGTTGCACCTGAAGCAGAATTATACTCTATTAAAGTTATTGGAACTTCCGGTGGAAAATTAAGTAATTTTATCCAAGGTATACAATGGGCTATTGATAATAATATTAATATTGTTGTAATGAGTCTAGGAATTTCTGTAGACAGTCCTTCTTTAAAGAGAATGGTTGATGAAGCATATAATAATGAGATAATATTGGTTGCTGCATCTGGGAAAGATAATCAAATTTATTATCCAGCAAAATATTCAAGTGTTATAGCTGTCGGTTCAATAAATGAAGCTAATCAATTAACTTCTGAAAATGGGGTTGGAGAAGAGTTAGAATTTGTTGCACCTGGAGAGAATATAATTTCAACAAATATTGAAGGATATAGTTCTTTTGATGGAACTTCAATGGCTGCGCCTCATGTCGCAGGGGTTATAGCTTTACTAAAAGAAAACAACCCTGCTCTTTCTAACAATGAGATAAGAGCAAAACTACAGAGAGACGCTATCGATTTAGGAGAAAGTGGAAAGGATAATTATTTTGGATATGGATTAGTTAACGCTTATTTTAAGATAGAAAATTTAAATGCAACAATACAAATTATCTTTCCGGAAGAGTTGAATAATACAGAGTTTATAAAAGTTGAAATTGTAAAAATAGAAAACAATCAAGAAAGGATTATACAAACATTATATTACAATTCTAATAAAAAAACTGAAAGTATTTCTGTAGAGTCTGGAATCTATAAAGTTAAACAATACTTTGAAAATGAAACATATGAAGGAGATTATAATATTTCAGAAGGAGATTTAATTGTTGTGCCTTTACATTCACATCCAACACACGAAATCTTAGCTTATCAAGCATATTTAATATTTCCATATAATAAATTGCCTGAGTTCTCTTTATATATTGGTCAACCATCAAATCCTACTGATACTAATGGAGATAGTGGAACAAGTATTACTGAAGGAGCTTATGATGAAGATTCGCCAGTATCTAGAGCATGCAATCATTTTTGGAATACTTTATTAATTCCCACAGATTGGGACGCTGGGCTAGATAGTTGGGACCCCATCCTTTGCAATTCTGGACCTTATACAAGTGCATATAGAAGAGCTCAAAATTTCTGGGATGATTATGTAATTCCATACTACACTGGAAAAGATAAATATGGTAATTCTCATATTTTAAATAAAAGTCTCTCATATTGGTGGCTTGGAAGAGTCACACATCTACTTGAAGATATGAGTGTGCCAGCTCATGTTCATAACGATAGGCATGTACTTTATAATTATGAAGATTACATTAATAATAATTGCCTTAATTATAATAACTGTTTTGGTTCTGCTTCTGGTTCTCCTGTTCAGAATTTAGATTTATCAGGTATATTTCTTAGTATGGCCGATAAAGCTGATGATTATGATAGTGAAGATGTGGATGGTGAATTTGATAAGGGCTCAAGAAATACTTGGTATGGTACGATTAGCGATGAGGATTATCAAATTATAGGAGACACCTTGATGCCCGAAGCAAGAAAACATGTTGCGGGGCTATATAGACTATTCTGGAAAGAAGCTCATAATCTTGCTGAATGTACCTCTGGAGAATGTTGTGATACATCACTAACATTAACAAAAGAAAACGGACAACAACCAACAGGGATTTCAGATTATTATTTTACAGAAGGAACAAATAGTCCAACTCAAACTAGTTACATAAAATATAGAAATTTATATTGTACCGGTTCAAGTTCAGCAAAGACATATACAGATTCTTTAATTGATACTTGTGGAATTTGTAAATATGGTAATAATGGGGCTTCAAGTTGTTCAAATTATGATACTCCAACTCTTTATGGTTCAACTTATAAATGTTCTATGAAAGGCACTAATAATTATGATATTAATGGGGAATATCTATGTCAAGATTTTTGTAATGGAAATGGAAACAGAGGATATGCTGGAAATTGTACTTTTAGTGCAAGTTGCGCAAAACAATATAATATCGAGCCATTATCTTACACAACTTTATCAAATCCAAGTAATGTATTATTAGAACCTAAATCGATAGTTAATATTACTTTAAATAAAATGGCTAAAGATATGCTAATATCTCTTGATGAAAATATAACTCTTTTTAATTGTACGCAATGTCAAAGTTTTTCTTCAAATCTAACTAATCTTAGTGAAGGTGATCATATAGTAAGTGTTTCTTTTGAAGATTATGCTAATAATACAAAAATAGATACTACTAAATTTTATGTAGATACTAAAAACCCTATTATTTATAAAACTTGGCCCTCAAATGGAACAAAAGTTCCTTTAACTACAATAAATTTTGGAATGAATTATAGTGAAGAAAATGTTGGGACAATAATATTTGTTTATAAATCTCCTAATGATAAAGAATTCAAAGGAAGTATTATTGTAGATGAATATCCTCAAGGAGAGAATCAAACTTATTCTATACTTATTAATCTATCTCAGATTTATAATGGAACTTCTGGACAACTAGATTTCTTTTTTAGGATTGTTGATGTAGCCAATAGAGTGGTAAATTCTTCTATTGCAACTCTAGAAGTCGTAGATTGCATTCCTAATTGGATTTTAGAAAAAGATGGGTCTGAATGTGATATTAATGACTTAAAATATCAAGATTGGTCAGACTCAAATGGGTGTGGGATAGAATATAATAAGCCTGAAAAAAATAGTAGTTATTGTGATTTTTGTAATCAAAGTTGGACAGAAGCTAAAATCTGTCAAGAGGATGATTCTACTTTTGTGAATTATGTTGATTCTAACAATTGTTTCAAACAAACTAACTTAACCTCAGATTTAGAAGATAAACCAAATGATACAATGTCTTATCTTTCTTGCGATTATGACAATGATGGTTTCATAGGAGATGTTTCAAATATAAACACAACTTTAAAAAATTTAACTAAAGAGCAAATAAACAACACAATTAAGTTTAAGGAAAATAATGAAACTTTGTTAGAGTTTGATTTCAATTTAACTGAGGGAAAAATAAACTTTGTTAATTTATCTGTAGAAAAACAATCAGATGAAAGCACATTTGCTTATATGCTAATTAAAGGTTTAGATTTGTCTACGCAAAATAAAACCAAAACTGTTTATCTTAACAGAATTCTTAATGGAACAGGTTTATGTATTAAAGATATAGAATTAACTTCAATAAGTGAGATTTCTGGGATATGTAGTGGTGCAGATGAAATTTGGTTAGCATGTCCTGGTTCAAATGGAAACTATGCATGTGAATTAATAAACAATACACAATACAAAATTTCTGGTTTAAAACATTCTGGAATAAAGGAACAAGAAATTTATTGTGGAGATGGTATTGCAAATGGTGATGAAACCTGTTCTTTATGCCCTGCTGATGTTGGAGTCTGTCCATCAAGTAATGATGGAAACACTGGAGGCGGAGGCGGTGGTGGAGGTGGAGGGGGTGGAACTACTGTTACTAAAACTTCAAGTAAAAATGAAACTAATGTAACTTCTAATCAAACTACTATAATTAAGACAACTAAAGAAACATTTAATGAAACAACTGGAACTGTAGTTAATGAAACTATAGATGGAAAGCCTGCTCCAATCACTGGAGGAGTAATTGGTGGGACTATGAGAAAAATTATTTATGTTGTAATTTTTATTGTCTCGCTGATTGGGGTATGGTTTGGAGTGAGGTATTGGAGAAAAAACAAAAAAAAAGATCAAATTATATATGCTCCGGATTACTATAATGAAAAATTTAGCAATAAAGATAATAAATAAAAAGACTAAAAGTGAAAAGACTGGAAGACCTTCTACTGGTGTGAAGTCGAAGAACTAACTTTTTTAGTTTCTAATTCTTTTAAATATTTATTATCAGAATATAAAATTAATAATATAATCAATGTAAAGGTAAAAAATAGAAATCCTACAGAAAGACTAAAGAACATTCTTCCTAAATTAGTTGACTGATAAATCAAATAACAAAAAGCAAAGATTATGCTAGTCATAGACCATAATAAAATACTCCTTACATTTGGTAATAGGACCATAAACAAACTATTTTTTATATCTCTACCATTACTGACTGCTAAAAGAGCAAAACCTGCTAAAAAAACGGCTGTTGTGATTATGATCTCTATATATTTGGGGTCTGCTAGGGCACTAAATTGATTAGATAAAAACCAGCTTATTCCAACACCTATAAGAGCCAAAAAAACAATCCATATAGCAAACTTTGTTTTTTCCTTCATTACTTTATTTATTTTTCTAGGGTTATAAACTTTTGCAGTCTTTAAAATCTTTATTTGTTTTTCAATTCTACTTGCAGTTAATAATCCTAAGAACAATAACAAAAATGCTGATGTATATTTTATTAAATAATTATAATCTATTATTAATTTGTCTGGTCTGTCATAAAATAAAATAATAATTGTAATCAAAAATTCTAAAAACATAAGTATGAACAATGATAAAATCTTTAGATTAAGTAAATTAAAAATACAATTAAATAATTTATAAATTAAATATAAAAGGAATGTAACTAAAATTGCAATTATTCCAATAATTATTAAAGCAACAGATGCCTTTAATAGAGATATACTTGCAATTAATCCAAAAGCCAACATAAACCACAGGTCACTAACAATAGTTAAATTAATCCCAAAAAAATTGTTTAAAGAATCTTGATTTGTGAATAGGTTTATGTATATTCCAGAGATTGCTGTTAAAAGTAAAAGTATAAAGGTGCTCAACCATGTCTTGTGTTCCTTAATCTTGTTTTTCATAAATAAATAATAGGAAATAAAAAAATTCTTAATTTTCCATTTAGATACCTTTTCATTATCATATCCTCTAACTGGACGAATAAGTTCCTGAAGATTCCCTAACCCTTTATTTTTACTATCAGCTTTTTTCTTATCTTCTTTTTTAGGTTCTTCCATTTTATTAATTAACACCTCTGTTAACTTTATAAGGTTTATTAACTCAGCCTAAACAAACTTTAAATATGGTTCAAAATTATTAAATCTTATAACTCAAAGATTTTAAAAATGAAACTCAAACAACGCCTTAAAAGACAGATTTAATAATTACAAATTCTTAGAATTTAAATGGATACAAAATTTAAAAAAGGTTTAGTGCCATGGAATAAAGGAAAAACTTCTTGGAATAAGAATAAAAAATTTTCTGAAGAATCAAAAAGAAGAATGAGTTTAGCAAGAAAAAAAGGGATTGTGGAGGGAAGAATTAAAAGTTGGAATAAAGGCAAGATTGGAGTCTTCTCAGAGGGAGTAAGAAAAAAACATTCTGATTTTATGAAAAATTATTATCAAACTCACAAGCACCCAATGTTAGGCAGAAACCAATCTAAAGAATCTATAGAAAAATCAGTATCTTCAAGAAAAATTACTTTAGCCAACAATCCTGAAATAAGGAAGAAATTTGGAAGAAATTTCATTGGAAAAACCCCTTGGAATAAAGGAAAATTGATGCCTAAAGAAATTAGACAAAAAATGCACAGAATTACAATAGAAGAAATGCAAGAAATTGCAAAAAGCAGAAGAGGAAAATGCTTATCTGAAGAATATAATGGCTCTGGAAATAATTTAAGGTGGAGATGTGAAAAAGGTCATGAATGGGAAGCAACACCTCATAACATAAAAAAAGATAAGTGGTGTCCGATTTGCTCTACAAGAGTAGGTGAAAAAATATGTAGAAGTTACTTTGAAGCTTTCTTCAAAGAAAAATTTCCAAAGAGATATCCTATTTGGATAAAAGGCTCCAAAGGTAGAAATCTTGAATTAGATGGATATTGTAAAAAATTAAATTTAGCATTTGAATATCAAGGAGAGCAGCATTCTAGACATAATCATTATTTCAACAGAAATTTTAGTTTAAAAAAAATTAAGCAACATGATGAGTTCAAAAAACAAAGATGCTCAAAAAATGGGGTTACATTAATACAAGTCCCATATCATACAGATTATAAAAAATTAGGAAAGTGGATTGAGCAAGAATGTCAAAAAAGAGAGTTTAAACTATTAGTAAATTCTGAAAAAATTGATTATAAAAATTTCGATATTTATTCTTCAAAAAATTTAGAGGAAATGCAAGAAATTGCAAAAGGTAAACGTGGGAGATGTTTATCCGAAAATTATATTCATATTTTTACAAAGTTAAAATGGCAGTGTAATAAGGGACATATTTGGGAAGCAAAACCCCATGATATAAAAAGAGGTACATGGTGTCCTGTTTGTTCTAGTGAAAGAGCAAGGAATGATTGGAAAAATCAATCTGGAACTGCATCTGAATTTCAGAAAAATGAATTAAATAATCTCAAAAGCCTAGCAAAAATGAAAGGCGGAGAATGCCTATCTGATAAATATCTCAATAATTCAACTCCCCTACAATGGCAATGTAAAGAAAGACATATTTGGGAGGCAAGAAGTGGAAATATCAAGAGTGGAAAATGGTGCCCAATATGTTCTTATGACTACAGAGCCAGTTTGCAAAGAGGGAATATTGAAGAAATGCAAAAGATTGCAGAAAGTCGAGGGGGGAAATGTCTTTCTGAAAAATATATTAATGTGAATACTAAATTAAAATGGCAATGTGAAAAAGGACACATTTGGGAGGCAATATCCAGCAGTATCAAAAGAGGCAGTTGGTGTCCAATTTGTGCAATCAAAAGAAGAACTAATAAAAAAAGACTTAACTAAATGTATTAATAAACTTGAATTTGTTTTGAATAATAAAAAGACAGATTTATAAAAATATTGAAAACCAAAAGATTTATATACCACCATATATTACTATGTTATATAGTAATACAAAATGACAAAAATACAAATTGACTTATCAGAAACAGAAGACAAAATTGTGGAGGCTTACAAGTTAGTCTACAACTTAAAAACTAAAGAAGACGCAATAAAACAAATGGTAAAGTATTTTAAGGTAAAAATTATTCCAGAAAGAGCAAATAAAGATGAAGAATATTATAAGAAAGCATTAAAATTCGGAGAAGATAAAAAATGAATTGGGGATTAATACTTGGCATTGGAATTCCAGCTATTATTGTAGTAGTAGGCATTCGTTTTGTTTATAGGACTTATAATGAGCTTACTTGGCATCAAGTAAAAGTCGATAAAATTGCTGGAAATCTAGATGCAGTTTTAAAGAAAAAATTTGATATGATTCCTACATTAGTTGAAGTAGTAAAAGGTTATGCTAAACATGAAAATTCAACATTTACTGAAGTTGCAAGACTCCGTTCTCAATGGGGAGCAGAAAAAGACGTTGATAAGAAGATTAAAACTGCTAATATGCTAGAATCTGCATTATCAAAACTTTTAGTTGTGCAAGAAAGATACCCTCAGTTAAAAGCAAACAGAAGTTTTCAAAGTATTCAAAGAAGCATTAGCTCAGTAGAAGCTCAAGTATTAAATGAAAGAAAATATTATAATGAAATTGTAAGAAGATATAATGTCAGAGTAAGATTATTTCCTAAGAATATGATTGCTAAGATGTTCGGTTTTAAAGAAAAGGAATTCTTTTCTAATGAAAAATAAAATGTTAGATTTTTTAAAAAGATTATTAAGAAAAAAACCTCGGGTCTTTTTAACTTCTGATTTACATTTAGATCACAAGAATATAATTAGATACTGTAATCGCCCATTTAAAAATGTTCATGAAATGAATTACTGGCTTATAAAAAATTGGAATAAAACTGTAAGGAAACAAGATATAGTTTATTTTTTAGGGGATTTTGCTCTTACAAGAGGTAATAGACAAAGAGTTATAAGATTTATACATTCTCTTAATGGTAAAAAAATATTCATAAGAGGTAATCATGATAAACTCTTAAAATCATATCATCACTTCATTTTAAAATATAAAAGTAAATTTTTCTATTTAGTCCACCATCCTTCCGATATTCCTCATAACTGGGAGGGTTGGGCTATATTTGGACATACACACAATAAAGGATTGTTTATAGACAGAAAAAGGAAAAGGATTAATGTAAGCACAGAACAAACAAAATATAAACCTATTAGCATAAATAAGATAGTAAATCTTATTCATAAAAATGACATATAAAAGAAGAAAGGGTGTTGCTCTTGTAGATACCAAAAAAGGTATTTTAGTTGTTTCAGGTAGAAGTAAAATATTTTCTCTTCCCGGGGGAGGTGCAAATAAAGGAGAGTCTAGAAAACATTCTGCTATGAGAGAACTTAGAGAAGAAACAGGGTTATATAGTAAGAAAAGGATATATCTTTTTAGTTATATTGGGGGGAAGTGGCATACAAGAAAAGGTTCTATTAGAAATCATGCAAAAGTTTTTTTGATAGAAGCATATGGAAGAGCAAGACTGAGAAATGAAATAAAACATATAGCTTATTGGAAGCCTGGATCTAATATTAACATAAGTAGAACTACTAGAACAATTATTGAAAAATACCTTTCAGACTTTAAAAAATAATTGTCTGTTTTTAGACAGATTTATAAAATAATTATTCTTTAAGATTTTATGAGCTTATGGAAAAAATTTACTAATTCTATGAACTTAAATTCTAGGTCTGAAATTAATAATGAATCTCAAAAAGAACTCGAAAAAACTCAGCGCGAACTACATAAGTTAGTAATTGATGGAGCAGAGTCTATTAGAAGAAGTATAAAAAAGATTCTAGTATTTGAAATATTAAGATTAAATGCTAATGCCGAAGAGATACAACATATTACAACTTTTCATAAATCTGCTGGACATCATCCAGATATCTTTTTACAAACGGTTCTTCCAAATCCTGATAAAAATGAAGAAGAAAGATTTAATGTTATATCTAAATCATATAAAAATGTAAAACAAATTGTTAAGAGTAATAATCTTTCAATTGCTATAAATATAAAAAAGGATTATAATTTATATTTGAATTCTGTGAGTATTAAAATACCTTTTTTTGAAAAAGGCAAGTTTGTTAGATGGAATAAAGAAGAAAATTTTGAATTATTCTCAAAAGAAGTTCTTATAAATTCTAAGGAACTAAACAAACTCCTAAAAGAATATCTCTCTTCTGGAAGGGAAAGAAAAGATTTAGAAAAAGCAAGAATAAAACAGAATAATCAATTGAAAAATGAGGCAATCGAAGAGTTAAATAGAAAATCAAGAGAAGAAGCACTTAATAAAAGAAAAGAAGAAAAAGAGAATGCTAAAAGAAGATGGCCTGAAGTAAAGAAAAAAATTAATGAAATGAATCGTAGGGCAGGATTAATAAAATAGTCAATTAATTGAAAATGAAAACTCAATCAGACAAAAAACTTCTTGAAATAAAAAAAGCCAAGTTTTTAGAAGAAGTTGAGAATTCTGCTATATATTTAGGTTATCCTACACCAAAAGTTAAATTTTGGAAAACTTGCGATAGAAAACACTTTAATAATGAAAGAGCACATATACATATAGAAACAAATACTATTTGTATACTCGAAACAGAATTTGATTTTATGACTTTTGATGACATAAAAGAATCTGCTTCTCATGAGGTTACTCATTTATATGACCAAGGGCACTATACTCGTTTTCAGAATAAGCGAATAGACACTGAAGCTAGTTCATGGAGACCACCTAGAGGAACAGTTGGAGCTTTACCTGAGAGAGATAAGGAAGATAAGAAAAAAACCAAACCAAATAAAGAAAAGGTGATTAAAAGCAGGTGTAATTATTATTCCTGTAGAAAAAAGGGAAAAACAAAACAATGTTCTCATTGTAGAAATTATTTTTGTGAAGAACATATAAAACCCTGTGAAGCAGGGATGAATCCAATACATAATACTGATTCAAGATTAAGACATTTAGATCCTGATGACGAGAATACACATCCTTGTTTTGGTTATAATAATTATCTTAAAGAAGAAGAAAAAAGACAAATGGATAAATTAATGATAGCGTTAGATAAAATGAAAGGAAAGACAACTCAAAAAAGTAAAAAATATGATAAAGAGAATTATAAAATAGATGATGAAGAAGTGAAAGAAGATTTTGAAAAGGATGAGGAAGATGAAAACGAGCTTAGAAAATTGACCTTAGCAAGATTAAAAGAAAATAAGAAACAATATAATAAAAGCAAAACAGTATCTTATGATGAACCTGATGAGATGTATACTCCTGGAAGAAAAGCAAATTCTTCATATAATTCTTATTCAGGAAGGCATTTTAGTTTTAAGAATTTTCTAAGAAAATATATCTATTTTAGAGTTCAGGACGAAGTAAGACCTCATTTAATGCAGTTTTTACTTATTTTTATTATTGGAATAGTTTTAAACTATGTTTATTATCAAACCTTTTCATTATCTTACTTGTTTATAGGAGGAGTTAAAGAATGGTTTAGTGTCTTAATTCCTACATTAAATTACGGATTAGGAGCTGGTTATGATTTAGTATACTTAATTGTTAATGGAATTTATTATACATTTTTTTATTATAGCTTTGCTCTTATTATCTTTTGCATGATTACAAATTTAGATGATAGAGATACTTGGGTCATGGCGGGTTGGTTTGCTCTTATAATTTACTTAATTATTCATTTTTTCCCACAAATACTATGATTTTTAAATAGGAATGTATAATATATATAATGAAAGATAATCAAATAAAAGAAAAAATAAAACATTTTTTCATAAGAAAATGGAATGATTTTTGTGAATGGTTTATAGAAAAAGAGCATCCACACAGCAAATTAAACAAAAATGTTTTCTTTCATGATTTGCTTAAATTTATTGGATTAATTATAGTTTTTGCAATAGTAAATGCTAATGTAGACAAACTTAATCAGATAGTTATAATTTTTATTAAATTGGGTTCTTTAGCTGGGCTTGTTTTTCTAATTTTTATAATTAAAAAGGCATGGAATTTAATAATAAACTTAAAATATGCTTTTAGAGGTCTTAATAACGGAACAAAGGCGATAATGGCAATTTTAATTGTCTTATTATTAGTATGTGCTTTCTTTAATCAAGGAAAAGTTATTGATACTATAACTACAACTTATGAAGAAATTAATTTTAGTAAGATTAATCCTATTAATCTAGGTAATTTTACTTTTGGAAATTTTTCTTTGAGTAATTTGCTTTCTGCTGGTTCTTCTGTAAAATGTAAGGCAGATTTTGATGAAGATATAAGAAAAGCAAAAATTAAGAATACGGGTTTAAGTGTAAAGACAATAGAAAGTAAATCGTTTAAAGAATTAGATGATGCACTTGAATATATAAATAGTTGGAATGCAGATAATGGAGACAGCACAATAAAATACATTAGGGAACATCCTCAAACACAAGTTGATAGTATTGGTTTAATTGTTGTAAGGTTTGACTTTAGAGAATGTATATTTGGGGAGTGTTTAGATTATTCACAACTTAAATTTTCTGTTTGTGAAGGAGATAAAGCAATACATCCAACAGGAGGTTTATTTAGTGATTTATTTAGTGGTCTTTTTGGTTAAATAAAAAATAAAATGGGGTTAAAGTGTTTGTTTGGTCATAAATGGGAAAAGCTTGGAGGATGTGAAAATATTGGTGATGGAAATTTTTTACAAAAATATATCTGTAAAAAATGCAGAAAAATTAAGAAAGTAATGAAATGAAGAAAAAAATCAGAACCTCAAATTGCAGTTACTAAATATAGTGATTTTGCAAAAACAAATAGGGCTAAATGGAAGTGGAAGAGTTAAAAAAAAGATAATTTAATATACTTTCTTATTAGTCTAATTTAATGAAAAAGACGAGTGAAATAATTGGAATTTGTATATTTTTGTTTTGTATATCAATTAGTTACATATCTGCTATAAATTTTAATTATATAAATCCTGAGGTTGAACTTAAATCCTTTAAACAACATTGTTCTATAGAGAATAATGCTGACTTGTATTGTAAAACATTAATTACATTTTATATTCTAAACGAAACAAATCAAAAAACTCTTTTTTCTATAACCGAGAGACTTAGTTCTGAGATATATGCACAATTTGATGAAAAGAGTATTAAGCTATGTATGTGGGAGTCTAATTCAGAAGCCTATAATTATCGTGATTTTAATGTTAGTTGTAATCTATCGTCCGATTTAAAAAAAGAATTAAATGAAAGTCTTGGGGATCTATCAATAGACTTAGATTTAAACAATTTAAAACAAAATCAAATACTTATATATTTTGAATATAAAATGAAAAATTTTGTTATTAAAGATCCTGTTTATAACACTTTATTTTTTAATGTAGGTAATACCGGGAATTCTACAATAGACCGGATTATAATCCTTCCAACAAACTCAGTTATTGAGGAATTATCTAATCTTGAAATAATTGCGATTATAGAAGGCGGAAAGAGAGTTATTGCTACATATAGCCCTGGAGATTCTATTGCATGGTATAGAGACTATGAAAAAGAAGATAACGCAAATAAATTAAAAGAATTATCAATAATTTTAATCTCATTTTCACTTTCAATCATTTTTGGTTTTCTCTTTTCAGAAAAATTATCTGGAAGATCGAAACTTATTTGGATTATTGCGGGTTGTTTTCTATTAATTGTATCATTTTTACTTTTCAAAAAATATGCAGGGGTTACTATTTCAATAATCGAGTTGATTTTTCTTTCATTGTCTTTTATATTTATTATCTTAGCAATAGTCTCTGGTTCAACTTCTACAAGTTTAAAAGGAATGAAAAGACAAGCAAAATCATTAAAAAGATTTTTAATTTCCAAAATAGCATTAATCCTTTGGTTAATAGTTATATTAATTATTATCTGGGCATATTTAATTATTAGATAAAAATGGATTACTTAAAAGACATGAAAGAAAGGCAAAAAGAATTTTTAACTAACCCTAGAGAAAATATTTCTAAATTTCTCAACGAAGAAAAAAAATATTGTGAAGGATTAGCAAAGTTGAGTATTGCTCAAGGTAGGCCAGAAATGTTAATTCTCTTTAAAGATTTTCACAACCAATATTCTATACTTGTGAATAAAATGTTACAACGACAATTGATATCTGCTGCCTCCTTTAAGGATGAACTACAAGAAGTCTCTGTTTTACAGATGCTTGATGATATGAAAAGACCTCTTGAAGATTATCAAAATAAATCAAAACCTCTAGAGATTACTATGCCTATGTTAAAAAAGTCTTATGCCTCTTTAATGGAGATTTTATGGAACAAAATAAGACGCACTATATTTTTTGCAGGATTAAATCCTAAACAAACTCATTTAAATCTCTCAAAAATAGAACAGAATTTGATTAAACTTGAAAAAGATTATTCTATTGATCTATCCTTATTAAAAAAGATTTTAAACGGGAAACTAAGAAATACCATTGATCACGAAAAGACATATTTCGAACATCCTAATTTTCTTGTTTTTATGGATGAAAGAAATGGGAGATTAGAAGAATTCTACAGGATCAACGATATAACCCTTATGGAAGAACTAATTAAACTTTTTGTAATAATCAGTGCTTTGCATCATGTAGAAGTTACAGTAATGGTAATTCATTTAGAAAATTTGTTGAAATTGGATAATCTTCAACTAGAGGGGTTTTGCAAAACAGGAAAATTTAATGACGAAATGATAAAAAGAATTAATCAATAAGATTTCTATTTTTTATTTTCCCCTAGTACTGGCAAACCTCTATTTATTAAATAAAATACCAGAAAAAACATTAAAGCAACATCAAAGGTTGTATAAACTAGAAGGGATAATAAAGAACCAAATAATTCCCAAAAATTAACTGAATTAAAACTTATTTTTGCAAAACCTTCAAAAATCAAGGTAATTATTCTATCAATCGCAATAACCGACCCGCCAGTTACAATCCCATACACAATATTTCTACCATAAGTTACAGATTCCTTAGGATTTTCTTTTACTTTTTGTTGAATATTCTTATAATAAATAATCGTTTTTAATACTAAGTAAACAGTCAAGAGAATAAAAAGAGAGAGCAACATTAATCCTGCATCCATCTTTTATGTTTGCATTTTATTCTTTAAATTAATTTGTGTGTTACAAAAAATAAACATTTTCAAATGAATTGCCTCTCCCATCGAGTAGTCAGCACATTTTAAAAAGAGCTTATTCATAGTAATTTCAAGGAAATAAGGGCGTTAAACTTTTCCTCAACGTTCGGTCAGGGCGTTGAACTTTATGTTCTATTCACTAAATGGATAATTATTTAAGGTTTGAATAATTAAAGATTCTATGACAGACCATCATCACATAATTGCAGAAAGCTATCACGGATATGCATTAAG